>Ga0307373_10003961_pt1 | contig 25220 bp, 25 predicted proteins | sample OX2MG_FD_202534 | JGI IMG/M metagenome (GOLD analysis project Ga0307373, IMG submission 202534) | Soil microbial communities from Risofladan, Vaasa, Finland - OX-2 | ecosystem: Environmental > Terrestrial > Soil > Coastal area > Acid sulfate soil | place: Finland: Risofladan, Vaasa | collected...
CCATGAAACTCGTCCGCAAAGCCGTCTTCCCTGTCGCTGGCCTTGGCACCCGCTTTCTGCCGGCCACCAAAGCCATGCCGAAGGAAATGCTGCCGGTCGTCGACCGGCCGCTCATTCAGCACGTGGTGGATGAAGCGCGCCAAGCCGGCATCGAACATTTCATTTTCGTCACCGGCCGCAACAAGGCGGTGATCGAAGATCATTTCGACCGTCAGGTCGAACTGGAGATGACCTTGCTCGAGCGCCAAAAGCAAAAAGCGCTCGATCTGCTGCGCAACGATCTGCCGGAGCCGGGCACCACCAGCTTCACCCGCCAGCAGGAGCCGCTCGGGCTCGGCCATGCGGTGTGGTGCGCGCGCGAGCTGATCGGCCGCGAGCCCTTCGCGCTCCTGCTCCCCGACGTGCTGGTCCAGCATGAGCGCGGCTGTCTCGCGCAGATGATCGATGCCGCCCGCGAGGTCGGCGAGCGGGCCAATATCGTCGCCGTCGAGGAAGTACCGCGCGAGCGCGTCGACCAATACGGCGTTGTCGGCGTCGGCGCCGCCAAGGGCAAAGTGTTCTCGATCACCAGCATGGTTGAAAAACCGACGCAGGAACGCGCGCCTTCAAATTTGATCCTGACCGGCCGCTACATCCTGCAACCCGAGATCCTCGATCTTTTAGCGACGCAGGACCGCGGCACCGGCGGTGAAATCCAGCTCACCGACGCGATGATTGCGCTGGCGCAGACGCAACCATTCTACGGCCTCAAATTTGACGGCCGTAGCTTCGACTGCGGATCGAAGGTCGGCTTCCTCGCCGCCAACGTGTCGTATGCGCTGGCGCGACCCGACATCGCTCCCGGCTTCCGTGCCGAAATCAAGAAAATCCTCGCCGAGTTCAACGGCGGCTAGTGTGGCGGATTTGAAGTTCCTCCTATCGTCGCGACAAGCATTGAGAGGAACTTCAAATCCAAAGCCACACTAGAATTTATAATTGCTAGTGTCCCTTTGATTCCGAAGTTCGCATCGAGACGAGCGGCACGGATAGGCGAACTTCGGAATCGGGACACTAGGCCGAAACGCACGCGGAGCGCCATGAGCGAAGACGAGCACCAAGTCTACGCGATCCGCTACGCACACCATGCGCGCCGCTCGCCGGAAAATTTCATTGGCGGCGATCCGCACGACGTGCTTCAGCCGCTCGATTTCTTCGTTTGGGCGATCCTCGGTCCGGCCGGAACCATCATCGTCGATACCGGCTTTGACGCCGACATGGCGCGGCGCCGACAGCGCGAAATCGTCAAGCCGGTGCAGGACGGGCTGGCGGCGCTCGGCGTGGCAGCCGACACGGTCAAAACCGTTATCGTCAGTCATCTCCATTACGACCATTGCGGCAATTACGATCTGTTTCCGAACGCGCGCTATCATCTGCAAGACCGTGAAATGGAATATGCGACCGGACGCTGCATGTGCCACCAGGCCTTGCGCGTTCCTTTCGAGGCCGACGACGTCGTCGCCATGGTCGGCAAGGTGTTCGATGGCCGCGCCGTCTTCCATGACGGCGAAGCCGAGATAACGCCTGGCGTCACCGTGCATCTCGTCGGCGGCCACTCCAAGGGGCTGCAATGCGTGCGGGTGAAAACCAGGCGCGGCCACGTCGTACTGGCCTCCGACGCCACGCATCTCTACGCCCACATCGATTCAGGCCGCGTCTTTCCGATTACCTACAACATCGCCGAAGTGGCGGAAGGCTATGCGACGCTGAAATATCTCGCAACCTCACCATCGCACGTCGTGCCGGGGCATGACCCGCTGGTGCTCACGCGCTATCCCGCCGCCAAAGACGGCCTCGAAGGCTGGATCGCCCGGCTCGACGCCGAGCCGAACGCGCGGTGACCAAAGCGGCCGAACGAAGCAATCCAGCCGGGGCGCGGTCTGGATTGCTTCGTGGCCGTCCGCCTCAGCGCTGCCAACGCAGGCCGAGGAGGAATGTGGTCGCGCTATAGGAGAAGCCCTGCTCGGTGGCGGTCTGCCAATCTTCTCGTACTTCCCCATGCAGCTGCCACTCGCGCGTAAAGATGTAGGTTAGTCCGATCGAAACGAAGTAGCGGTTGTCGGTGAGCGGCTGGCCGACATAATCGTCGGTGCCGTAGCCGATTTTGCCGATGCCGATCAGCCAGGTGCGAAACGCGTGGTCGGCTTCGAGGGCGACGTCGCGGCTGAGTTGGCCGGACGCGCCGGCCAAAACGGTTTCGTAGATCTGCGAGCTTGCGCTCAGCTTGTAGGTGGTCAAGCCGGTCGGCCTCCACAACAGTGCGCCGTCGGCAATGAAGCCGGTAATGGCAGGCAGCGTCGGGTCCTTGTAGTTTCGATCGACGTAACCGAGCGCCATCTCGCCGGTCAACGTGCCGAACAGATCGAGCGTACTGCCGAGCCGGGCGGTGGTGCCGGTTGAATCGCGCTGTAGTCCGCTGCGGTCGAATTGTTGGTCGTGGATACGCTGATCCTCCTGCACCTCCACAAACGGTTTGAGGCCGGGATCGAGTTCGTAGCCGACACGAAGGATGCCGGCATATTGGTCGAAGTTGCGATCGGAGTTGCTGGTGCTTTGGCCGTTGGTAAGTTGTGAAGGGTCGTAAGTGGCTCGATCGAATGTGCCCTTGGCCGTAACCGCCAACCGGTTGAACTGCTGGGCGATGCCGAGCGTCTCGCCGATGGCCTGATTGGGCGGCAACGAGGCCACTTGCGCCTGCAAGTTGGGACTGCCGGGATTGTCCGCCGACACGATGACGCGCTGCTCGGCCAGGATCTGCGTGTCGCGCGTTACGTCGATGCGACCGTCGATCTTGGCGTTAAGGAAGGGAAGATTGAGCGCGGGAAGGAGATCCGCGGCGTATTGCGTATACGAGGCAACGATATCCGCGGTCAGCGAATGCCGACCCCAATCGGAAGCGACTTTCAATTCCGGCGCCGCGGCTACGTAAAACGAACCGGGTCCGCCGGTTTCCCGGGTCGGATTGGTGCTGTAGCCGCCGGAAACGTCGATCGAAGGAAACAGCAGAAACGAGCCGGCGCGAATGCCGATCGCCGCATAAGGATCGGTTGCCGCGATCGGCAGCAACTGGCGCGGCAGTGTCCCCGGCAGGAACGTATTCATCGGCTGCAAGGTCGGTGGCGGTGTGCTCGATGGCGTGGCAATCGACGGGCGCAGCGAATAATCGAAATAGTCCGGCGGCGGGACCGCCAAAGCCGCGCCCGGACGGCTTGCCGCCGTCAGCGGATGTACTTCAGGCGGCGGATTGCTCACCGGATAGGCGTCGGACAATGGCGGCAAAGTGGCGCCGGTCCGTTGCGCGGCTTTCTTCGGATAAATCTCCGGCGTCGGCGGTTTTCGCAGGGTCGGCGGTTGCGACGGTGTGCGCGCCGCAAAATTCGGCACTGGCGCGAATGTTGTCTCGGCTGGCGTTGCGCCGCCCGTCGCGCGCGTCTGCGCTTGTTTCTTTTGTTTTTTAAAATGCGGGGCGTTCGTGGAATCGAAGCCGGTGTCACCGGCGCCGAAACCGGTTGGGCTGCCGTATGTGGGCGTCGCACCGATACGGCTTTGCGCGGTGACGGTTCCCGGCGGCAGCGTTTTGTAATTGGGCGGCGCAGCTTCGCCTGGCATGCGGAAAGGTGGCGGATTGTTTGGAGCGTTTTCCAGCGACGGCGCCAACAGACCGCTATCCGGGTTGGCGGCCGCCGGCGCTTGTGCAAAGCTCGTGCGTGGCGCGAGACCGATTGCCGCCGCCAGGACGACGCCCGCACCCAGGGCGCGCGCCACCGCCATCATCCGCGTCACATCGGAAGTCGCCAAGCCAACCACCGTCGCGGAGCCGCGGCCACGCGCGAATCATTCCGTGCGGCCATCGCGCGAATTGGCCGGCACGGACCGCCGAGCTGCGCCCCGATGGTTAACGGAATTAAAACGGATATGGTTAACGAGTGGTTGACCGCCGCGTCCGGGCCCCTCAATCCACCGATTTTATGCGGCTTTTTCGCTCGAGCCGGCTTAGATCCAACCCTTGAGCTCGCGCATGGCGAGCTGCCAGATCATGAGCATACCGGCTTCGCTGTCGTTGAGGCAGGGTATGGCGGCGAAGTTTTCACCGCCGTAGCGCTTGAATACCCGCGCGTTCTCGACCGCGATCTCTTCCAGCGTCTCCAGGCAGTCGGCGGAAAATCCCGGCGTGATCACCGCCACATTCTTCACGCCTTTTTTGGCGAGCGCCTTCATGGTCGCGATCGTGTAGGGCCTGAGCCAGCGCGCGCGGCCGAAACGAGATTGGTAGGTCAACATCAGCTTAGTGTCGTCGAGCTTGAGCTGCGCGCGCAAAAGCTCGGTCGTCCTGACGCATTGCGCCTCGTACGGATCGCCCTTGCGCACATAGGCCTCCGGCATGCCGTGAAAGGAGGCGACGATAACATCGGGCGTAAACGGCAGCGCTTTCAGCTCCGCTTGCAGCGAAGATGCCAACACTTCGATGTAATAGGGATCGTCATAATAGGGCGGCAGGAAGCGAAGCGCCGGCTGTCGCCGCTGCTGCAACAGATGGCGAAAGACCTCATCGCATGCCGTTGCCGTGGTCGGCGCTGCATATTGCGGATACAGCGGCATCACCAGGATACGCTCGCAACCGCGCGCCGTCAGCGCATCCAACCGCGAGGCGATCGAGGGACCGGCGTAGCGCATCGCCCAGTCGACGACGATATGCTTGCCGAGCGGCTCGAGGATGCCGGCGAGCTTTTCGGCCTGCGAGCGCGTAATCGTCTTGAGCGGCGATTCATTTTTCTCGTTGTTCCAGATTGCTCGGTAGTCGCGCGCCTTACGCCGCGATCGCAACGGCAAGACAATGCCGTTCAGCACGAATTTCCATAGCAGCGAATTGTTCTCGATCACGCGCGGGTCGGATAGGAACTCCTTCAGGTAGCGGCGCAGAGCCTTGGGCTCGGCCGCTTCCGGCGTACCGAGATTGATCAGAAGAATACCGATCGAAGCTGCCGCCGGCGCGATAGCCTGCCGCGCTTCGGCCTGCGCTGCCGGCCGGGATTCCATCGGCGCCACCGCCGGCGAAGAGCCGTTGGATGACGGCTCGATCGGCGGAGCCTCGACAACAGGCGTCGTGTCACTCATGAGTTCATCCTAGCTGATCGACGGTAATCGTGCACGCGAACAAACGACGCGCGCGCCGTCCGACTGCCGGCGTGGAACACCCGCTGAAGTTACGAATTGACGTTGGGCCTCAATAAAGGCCAATTCACTGGCTGTTTAAGGCGGGCGGCCGCACAGTCTGCCGCTTCAAATTCAGGAAATGCCAGATGACTCGCGATCTTTTTCTGATTGTTTTCCTTATTGTTTCGAATGCCGCCTGGGCGGAGACCGTCCAGAACGGCGGTATGCCGCTCAACAAGGCGGAGGAAAGAGCATGCGGCGGCGATGCGCGGCGCCTCTGCAAGGAGGCGCTTGGCGACGACTTCCGCGTTGGGTCGTGTTTGCAGGACCATAAGGATCGGCTCAGCCGCGCCTGCCGCACGATGCTTGGCGGCCACGGCATGTGACGGCGGCGATTTACTCGGCCGCTGTTAGCAGCGCCGGCGCTCCGGCGCCGAACTGTTCGAGTAGCGTCTTTTCTTCGGCCTTGGCGGCCGTAAGGTGGCGCTGCTTGACATGACCAAAGCCGCGGATTTTTTCCGGTATGGCGACAAGCCCGACCGCAAGGTGATGATTGTCAGGCGTCAGCGCCGCGAACACCCGATCGAGCATGACTTCATAATCCGCGATCAGCTTCCGCTCGGTGCGACGTTCCGGCGTGCGGCCGAACGGATCAAAGGCGGTGCCGCGCAGGAATTTGAATTTTGCCAGCAGCCGGAACGCCGGCGATAACCAGGGACCGAAACTCATCTTGCGCGGCAGGCCGGTGGTCTTGTCGCGACGCGCCAATAGCGGTGGCGCAAGATGAAACTCGAAGCGAAGATTTTCGCCGCTGAAGGTATTTTCAACCTGCGTCAGGAAACGACCGTCGGTATAGAGCCGGGCGACTTCGTACTCGTCCTTGTAAGCCATCAGCTTGAACAGATAGCGCGCCACCGCGTCGGCTAATCCATGCCTGCCTGGCGCGCGCGCCACCTCGACCGTCTTGGCTTTGTCGACCCAAGCACGATAGCGCGCTGCATAAGCGGCATCCTGGTAGCTGGTGAGGAAATTCACCCGCCGTTCGACCGTCTCGTCGAAAGATTCCGACAAATGGCGTCCCTCATTTGGCGTGGTGGCGGTCGCGGGCCTGGCCAGCGCCTCCACGTGCGCGCGGTCGATGACCGCGCGGCGCCCCCAATGAAATGCCGCCGTATTCATCGCCACCGCTTCGCCGTTCAGCTCGATCGCCCGCTCAATCGCGGCGGCCGACAGTGGAATCGCCCCGAGCTGATAGGCATACCCGACCAGGAACATGTTGGCGCCGATCGATTGCCCGAACAGCACGGTGGCCAAGTGCGTCGCGTCGATGAAATGCGTCTTGTCGCGGCCCGCGTCCGCCACGATCGTCCGCTTGAGACGCTCGCTCGGCAGCGAGAAATCGGCGTTGCGGGTAAATTCACCCGGCAGGAATTCCGCCGTATTGACCACCATCTCCGTCGCGCCCGGTTTGACCGCGGCGAGGATTTTGTGCGTGCCCGAGACGACGATGTCGCCACCGAGGATCAGGTCGGCGCGGCCTGCCGCCACGCGGATGGCGTGGATGTCGTCCGTCTTTTCGGCGAAGCGGATGTAGCTGAACACCGCGCCGCCTTTCTGCGCGAGCCCGGCCATGTCGAGGACGCCGACGCCGCGGCCCTCGAGATGAGCCGCCATGCCGAGCACACCGCCGATCGTCACAATGCCGGTACCGCCAACTCCGGTAACGATGATGTTGTAGGTCCGCGCAATCGCCGGCAGTTTCGGGTCGGGAAGTGCCGGCAAGTCATGATCGGCGGCGACCCCGGTGCCCTTCTTCAGTGTCGCGCCGTGTACGGTCACGAACGATGGGCAGAAGCCTTTGACGCACGAAAAATCCTTGTTGCAGCTTGACTGGTCGATGATGCGCTTGCGGCCCCATTCGGTTTCCAGCGGCTGCACCGACACGCAATTCGATTGCACACCGCAATCGCCGCAGCCCTCGCACACCAACTCGTTGATGATGATGCGCTTGTCGGGATCGGGATAAGTGTGGCGCTTGCGGCGGCGGCGCTTTTCGGCGGCGCAAGTTTGATCGTAAATCAATACCGTGACGCCGGGAATTTCCGCGAGGCTCTTCTGCACCTCCATCAAGTCGTCGCGATGGTGGATGGTCGCGCCGGCCGGCCAGGCGGTGGCGGGCGGATATTTGTCCGGCTCGTCGGTCACGACGACCACGCGCTTGGCGCCTTCGGCGGCAACCTGGCGGGCGACCTGAGGCACGGTCAGCCCGCCGTCATTGGCCTGACCGCCGGTCATCGCCACGGCGTCGTTGAACAGGATCTTGTAGGTGATGTTGGTGTTGGCTGCGATCGCGGCACGGATCGCCATGTAGCCGGAATGATTGTAGGTGCCGTCGCCGAGATTCTGGAAAACATGGTTGCGGTTGGAGAACGGCGCTTCACCGACCCAATTGGCGCCCTCACCACCCATCTGCGTATAGCCAAGTGTCGAGCGATCCATCCACTGCGCCATGAAGTGGCAGCCGATCCCGGCATAAGCGCGCATGCCGGGTGGCACCACGGTCGAGGAATTGTGCGGGCAGCCCGAGCAAAAATAAGGAATCCGCTGCGCGATATCGCGCGTCTCGGCGGCGACGCGCTGAAATTCCTTGAGCCGGGCCACGCGCTGCGCAATGTCGTCGTTGCGGTGATACTTTAACAGGCGCTCGCCGATGCAGATGGCGACTTCATTGGGATCGAGCGCGCCTTTGACCGGGAATAGCCAGTTGCCCAGCTCATCCCGCTTGCCAATGCAGACCGGCTGATTGGCGGTGCCATACAACTCCTCGCGCACCTGCACTTCGATCAGCGCGCGTTTCTCCTCGACGACAATGATGAGATCGAGACCTTGGGCGAATTCGGCGAGTTCGCGCCGGCTGATCGGCCAGGGGCAGCCGACCTTATAGAGCCGGATGCCGAGCTGGTTAGCCTTGACCTCGTCGATGCCGAGCTCGTCGAAAGCTTGACGGACGTCGAGGTAGCTTTTGCCGGTGGTGATGATGCCGATCTTCGGTGCGCGACCGCCGGACGTGATGATGTGATTGATCTTGTTGGCGCGCAGAAATGCCAGCATGGCGTCGCGCTTGAAATCGTGCAGCCGCGCTTCCTGCGCGAGGATTGGATCGTTAAGGCGGATGTTGAGACCGCCGTCCGGCATCTGGAAGTCCGTCGGATTGACGATGTTGATGCGGTCGAAACGGGCGTCGATCGTCGCCGTCGATTCGATCGTCTCGTGCATGGTCTTCAACGCCACCCAGGCGCCGGTGAACCGCGACATCGCCCAACCATAGAGGCCGTAATCGAGAACCTCCTGCACCCCGGCAGGATTCAGGATCGGGATCATCACGTCGATGAAGTGATATTCGGACTGGTGCGCGGTGGTGGACGATTCCGCCGTGTGGTCGTCGCCCATCAGCGCCAGAACGCCGCCATTTTTCGCGGTGCCGGCGAGGTTGGCATGACGGAAGACGTCGCCGGTGCGGTCGACGCCGGGACCCTTGCCGTACCACATGGCGAACACGCCGTCGTATTTGCCCTCGCCACGGAGTTCCGCTTGCTGCGTGCCCCAGACCGCGGTCGCGGCCAAGTCCTCGTTAATGCCGCCCTGGAAACGGATATCGTTCTTGCCGAGAAACGGCAGGGCGCGCTGAAATTGGCTGTCCAGTCCGCCAAGCGGCGATCCGCGATAACCGGTGACATAGCCTGCGGTATTGAGGCCGTTACGCCGGTCCAGCTCCTTCTGCATCAAGCAGAGTCGCACCAGCGCCTGGAACCCGGTGACAAACACATGGCTGTGGCCGAGATCGTATTTATCGTCGAGCTTTACGTCGCGTAGCGGCATCGACCTTGAGTCTCCCTGACGGGCCAGTGTGCCCTCACGGATTCGACTACGCCAGAGGGTCGGCGGATTGGCCTGACATAGAAGGTATGTAGGGTTTGCAAGACGCCGAGCAATGCGCGCTTGGCCGCGCCGGCCGAGGCTAATTGACCAGGCCGAATACAGTTTGCGGTGCGGCAAATCCCGCCACCGAATGCTCGCCGAGATGACGGAAATCATCCGGGCGCCGGCTGGCGAAATCGGCGGAGGCGACGACGGCTTCGCCAAGCTTGGACGCAACCTTTTCCAACCGCGCCGCCAGATTCACCGCCGGACCGATACATGTAAAATCGAGGCGATTGCCACCGCCGATGTTGCCGTACATCACTTCGCCGACGTGCAGCGCGAGCCCAAAGCGGATGGCGGTTTCACCGTCGGCGGGAGCAGGCAATTCCGCGATCCGCTTGCGGAAGTCTCGCGCGCAAGCGAGCGTCTTGCGGCAAACCTCGTCAGCGTCGGCATCGTTTGCAATCGGGAAGATTGCTAGCAATCCGTCGCCCATGAATTTCATCACCTCGCCGCCATGTTCGAGGATCGGCGGAACCTGGCAACCGAAGTAGCGATTGAGGACGTCAATGACGACCTGCGGCGGCGCACGTTCGGACAAAGCGGTGAAACCGCGCATATCCGAAAGCCAGATCGCGGCGCGGATGGCTTCGACATATCCGCGGCGGATCTTGCCCGCCATGATGCGCTCGCCGGTCTGATGCCCGACATAGGTATCGATCAGATTCCCTGCCGTGCGGCGCAGCGCGCGAATTTCCGCAACGCGTGCCAGCGGCAGGATGACCGCTTCGAGGTCGACAAACTGTTTCGGCGTGAAACCGCCCGGCTGTTGCGTCGACCAGGTTGACACGTGAATAGTGCCGTCGGTGAATATCAACGGGAATGCCGCGTAGTCCGTCGCACCTTCGGCCTTAAGGTCTTTGAGAACCGCGAAGTCGAGCGGACAATTGCTTTCGGCCAAATGCCGTCGGAGCGGCACACGGGTCGCATAGACAGTCGCGAACGGACTCTGCCGATAATCGTCGGTTTCCAGAATGGCAAACAACGCATTCGACGTTGTCACGCCAGAGTCGGCCTGCCACAGGAATCGGCGGCCCATGACGTCCGGATGCAGCGTCGTGACGAACACCGCGGCACGCCACAACGGAACGCCGCACTCGACCAGGCGCTCGCAGAGTTGCGCCAGCACATCCTCGGAATTGGGGCCGGACACCGCCCCGCCCGCGAGCCAATCGACGACGGTTTTTATGTCTTTCATCTCGGAAGCTCAGGCTTTCGCGCTCGGCCGCGCCGAAACCTGCGCGTGCCAACGCCGCAAATGCGTACTGGTCTCGGCAACCGACACCTTGGCGGATGCGGCAAAATCAATTGTCACCAGCGTCGTAATATCGGCGACCGAAAAACGCGGACCGGCAACATATTCGCTTTGCGCCAGCCGCGCATTCATTTGCTCGAAGAAATGGCCGACACGCAGGCGGCCGCGTTCGGCCAGCGCAGGAATCTGCTCGTAATCGTGCGGACCCGGCAGGGCACGTCCCTTCAGGCCGCGCGCCCAGTTACGGAACGCTTCCATCACCGCGTAGAAACCGTTGCGCTCCACTTCGCGCTGCCATGACGCGATCAGCGCCTTCTCCCGCGCCGTTTCTCCCATCAGCGCCGGCTGCGGCTTGATCGCTTCGAAATAAATGCAAATGCCGATCGCGTCGTTGATGCGCGTCCCGTCGTCGAGTTCCAGCGACGGTACGGTGGCGTCGGGATTAATGGCGCGAAACGCCGGCGTAAGTTGTTCGTTGGTGCGCAGGTCCACCTGCACCGTCGGCACGATGATTGCTTTCTCGGCGAGGAGGATGCGAACGCGGCGCGGGCTTGGGGCGGTGGCACAATCGTAAAACTTCATCGCGTCGTTTCCTTCGCGCTTTAAAAGAACGGCAGATGTGGATCGCGCGGCAGGCCGAATTCGACCCGGCCAAAGTGAGAAAAATTCTGCTCGGGATTAAGCGCGACATGCATAGCCGCAAAGTGAATATCGCGCCAGGCGCGCTGAATCGGATGCGTCGTGGCAAAGCCCGCGGTGCCGCTCATGGCGATGAGCGTATCGATAGCGCCGACGCATAATTCGACCGCGCGTGAGTAATCCCGCATCGAGCGCGCTCGCACCTCTAAAGAAGGCGGCACCGGCACTTGCGCCACCTTGACCGCCCGCCGCAGCAACAACTCGGCGGCGTCGAGATCGGCCGCCGTGCGGGCGAGCTGGACTTGGACGCTGGTCGTCTCCGCCACGGCGCCACGGCGGATAGCTTTGCGGCTTTTCGTCCAATCGCGAAACATCTGGTAAGCGCCCTGCGCCGCCCCCAGCATCGGCGTGACGAAAGTCAGCGGCGCGTAAGAAATAAACGGCGCGCGGTAGATCGGATGGGCGTGCAGCGCCCCGCCGGGAGCCCGGCCCTCGCGCAGATCCGAAAGCCGTAGCGTGAACGCTTCCGGCACGAAGACGTCTTCGCAAATCGCCGTGTTGCTTCCGGTCGCCCGCATGGCCACGGTGAGCCATGTGTCGAGGACCTTGTACTTCCCCGGCTCGATCAGAAAGAACACCGCTTCTGGGCGGCCATCGATTTCGAGCAGCGCTCCAACGATGAGCCAGCGGCTGTGATTGATGCCGCTGGCGAAGGGAAACTGGCCGGACACCCGGTATCCGCCGTCCACCGGGGTCACGCGGCCGACCGGTTGAATCGATGCCGCGATTGAAGCGTCGAGTCCGTCGGCCCAGACCGCCTCCTGCGCGGCCATGGAAAACTGGCTGATATAATGCGGGTGATGAATCATCAGGCTTGCGCACCAGGCGTGCGATGCGTCGGCCTTGCCGATTTCGCACACAACCTCGAACCAGGTGTCGAAGTCGAGCCCATAGCCGCCGAACCGCTGCGGAACAAGAATGCGGGTAATTCCGGCGGCGAGCAGCGCATCAACGACGTCGCGCGGAATTGTTCGCGCTTCCTCGGCGGCAGCGGCGCGGTCGCGAATGCCAGGGATCAAAGCGCGCACGCGTGCGAGCACGGCGTCATGCGCCATCGTCTGCGTGTTCGTTTCGCCATCAGACATGAGGATCGCCCGGTCTTGACCCGATGATATTCTTAGGCTCGGAATAATCTTCTGACTAGGGCTGGCGCTGCAGCACAAACGCTTCGGCAAAACCGCGCTGACGCGTTTCCGGTTCTTTGCCGAGTCGCGGCGTCCGCGTTTTGTTGCGGGGACGATCGCGGCCACCTATTCTTTGAAGGCAACGTTTTTCCTGTGTCGCGTAAGCCGCGAGGAATTCATGGCTAATTTCACGCCGATCTCGGCCGCAATCGGCGGCGCCCTGATCGGACTATCCGCCGTTCTTTTGATGCTGCTTAACGGCCGCATTGCCGGCGTTACCGGCGTGTTTGCCGGGTTGATCGATCCGACCTCGACCGATCGTGGCTGGCGCGCGACGTTCATCGCCGGGATGATCATCGCGCCTTTGTCCGCCGCGCGTCTTGGCTACACCATCCCGATCCCGCACATGCCCGCGAGCCTTGTTACCGTTGCGGTCGCCGGCCTGCTCGTCGGCTTCGGCACCAGGCTCGGCAATGGCTGCACGTCCGGCCACGGGATTTGCGGCATTGCGCGGCTGTCGCCGCGATCGATTACGGCGACAGCGGTATTCATGGCTGCCGCAATCGTTGTCGTTGCCGTAGCCCGGCACGTGATCGGAGGTTGATCATGCGCGCACTCGCCAGCTTGGTTTGCGGCTTCGTGTTCGGCTGGGGCTTGTTCATCTCAGGCATGATCCGGCCCGACAAGGTCTTGCGCTTTCTCGACGTCCTCGCCATTCCGAGCGGAAACTGGGATCCGAGCCTAGCCGTGGTGATGGCGGCGGCGCTCGCGGTGGCTTTAGTCGGCTATGCGCTGGCGCGGCGGCGCACGCCGGTGTTCGCGGCGGCGAATGAATGGCCGTCGCAGACCGCGATCGACCGCCCGCTCGTCGGCGGCGCGGCCCTGTTCGGCGTCGGCTGGGGACTGGTCGGTTTGTGTCCCGGCCCGGCGCTGGAGAATCTGGCATCGCGGTCTCCGAGCGTGATCATTTTCGTCATTGCCATGGCGGTGGGCACGCTCGCGCACGACGTTTGGTATGTTCGCGCCGGCGCTACGCCTGCGCTGACGCAAGCGAAAGTGGCGGACGGCTGATCCGCCGGCGCCACACGCTAACCGCGGGCTTGTCATTCAAACGCGCAAAGCCACGACCTGGCCGCCGTCGGCAACGATTGTGGTGCCGGTCATGAAGCTTCCGGCATCGGATGCAAGCAGCAACAGCGGGCCGTCGAGATCGCGGGTCTCGCCGAAGCGGCCCATCGGGATTTTCTTCTTCATGGCCGCGCCGCGCTCACTCGCGAGATAGTCTCGGTTCATCTCGGTGACAATCCAGCCCGGGGCTATGGCGTTGACGCGAATGCCTTTGAAGGCAAGCTCGATGGCCAGCGCCTTGGTGACCTGGATGACGCCTGCCTTGGCCGCCGCGTAGCTCACCACCCCGTTGTCCGGCGTGATGCCGAGGACGGAGGCGACGTTGACGATGGCGCCGCCCTTGCCGGCGGCAAGCATGCGACGGGCCGCCTCCTGCGCCCAGAAAAATACCGCATCGAGATTGGTCGCAAGCACGCGCCGCCAATCTTCCTCGGCAAGCTCGATCGCACGGCCGGATTGCACAACGCCGGCGTTATTGACCAGGATCGTCACCGTTCCGAAAGCTTGTTCGGCGGCGCCGAAAGCCCGGCGCATCGCCGCGCGGTCGCAAACATCGGCCTCGATAGCCACGGCGCGTTTACCCGATGCCTCAATCCGCGATTTGAGCGCGGCGAGGCGGTCGGCGCGGCGTGCCACGAGCGCGACCGCAGCGCCATTCTCGGCCAGAACCTCGGCGAAACGTACGCCAAGCCCGCTGGAGGCGCCGGTCACCAACGCCACTTTGCCGGTCAGGTCGAAGATCGGTGCCGTGGTCATGCGTCCTCCTACGAAGCTGTTTCCATCAGTTGTGTCCATTCCTCCGCGCTTCGGCAAGCGACAAGAGCGCGGGCAGGAACCTTCGCGCGGTCAGCGCGTTCAGTATCCGCTATTGCGGCCATCGAGCGCGGGTCATCAGAATGGAAAAACTTTTTGCACTGACCATGTGGCTGGGCGTGATGCTTTACGCAACAATTGGCTTGGTTGGCATCGTTGCCTTCCATCAAGTCGCACCCGACTTCCAGGCGCTCTCCGGCGGTTACGGCGTCGCCTATAGCACGCTCGCCAGCTCGGAAAGCGTCAGATAGCGGACTCACACACCGTCCGCGTCACCCGCCGTAAAGCCGGTGCGGTAAGAACGTTACCAGCCCAGGCAGAAACCACAGCGCGACCAGCATCGCGAGTTGGATCAATACGTACGGAATAATTCCGAGATAAATGTCACGCGTCGTGACCTCCGGCGGCGCCACGCTGCGCAGATAAAACAGCGTGGGGCCGAGCGGCGGATGCATGTACGAGGTTTGCAGATTGACCGCCATCATGATGCCAAGCCAGATCGGATCGACACCCGGCATTTTGAGCAGAACCGGTGCGACAATCGGCACCACGACGAAGATGATCTCGAAGGCATCCATCACAAAGCCAAGCACGAAAAGCGCCGCCATAACCGTCACAACCGCACCGCCGGTGCCGCCGGGCATATTGGCAAGCAACCGCTCCACCAGAACGTCGCCACCGAGACCGCGCAAGACCAGGCTGAACAAAGTCGCGCCGATCAGAATGAGGAAGATCATGCTGGTGATCTGCGCGGTGCGTGTAGCGACCGGCAGCAGAAGACCGGCGACGCCGGCCTTGCGCGTGGCCAATAAAACCGAGCCGACCGCCCCGACCGAAGCGGCTTCCGTCGGTGTCGCCACCCCACCGAGGATCGACCCGAGCACGACCAGAATGAGCGCCAGCGGCGCGAGCAAAGCCTCGCCGAGCCGGCGCCATAACGCCAGGCCGTGCGGCGCGTCCGGGCTAGGCTTCAGCGGCGGCGATTTTTCCGGCGCGAAGATCGCTACCCCGGTCAGGTAGAGCAGATATAGCAGGACCAGCACCGAGCCGGGAACGATGGCGCCGGCGAACAAGTCCGCCACCGAGACGGTCTGCGGAGCAAAATTTCCCTCCGCCAATTGGGCGGCCTGATACGAGTTGCTGAGCTGATCGCCGAGCAGGATCAGGACCGTCGCCGGCGGGAAGATCTGCGCAAGCGTAGCCGTAGCCGCCACGGTGCCGGCGGCAAGGGCCCTGTCGTAGCCATGCCGCAACATCGTCGGCAGCACGATCAGTCCCATCGTTACAGTGGTGGCGCCGACAATTCCTTTGGCCGCCGCCAGCAATACGCCGACCAGCGTCACCGCAATACCGAGTCCGCCCGGTAGCGTTCCGAACAGACCGCCCATCGTCTCCAGCAATTCCTCGGCGATGCGGGAGCGTTCCATCATCACCCCCATGAAGACGAACAACGGGATCGCCAGCAGAACGTCGTTGTTGATGATGCCGAAGATCCGCTGCGGCAACGCGCCAAGGAGACTTAAGTCCATTGCCCCAATTGCCGCGCCGAGCGCCGCGAAAACGAGCGATACGCCGGCAAGCGTCAACGCGACCGGATAGCCCGCGAACAGCACCGCGCAGACGGCAAGCACCATCACGACGGCAAGCACCTCGCCCATGATCAGCGGGGCGCTTGTACCGGCGGCCCGATCAGCACGAGCAACGCGCGAATGATGTTGGCGATACCTTGCAAGCCGAGAAGAATAGCGAACAGAGGAATGAGCGTCTTCAGGAGATAAGTGAAAGGTAAACCGCTCGCCTCGCGAGAGCGCTCGAGGATCGCCCACGAATGTTCGACGTAGGGTAATGACTCGAACGCCAGAACGAAGGCGAACGGCAACAAGAACACGAGGGACCCGACGAGATCGATGGTCGCGCGAGCGCGTGGCGTCGCCGGCTGATAGAAGATATCGATACGGACATGCCCGTCGATTTGCAGCGTCCAGGCGGCGGCAAGCATGAACAGAGCCGATGCCGCGTATAGAACCGACTCCTGCGCCGCGATCGACCCGACGCCGAACACGTAACGCATCACGACGACGGCAAACTCAATCGCGATTACCAACAGGCAACACCACGACGCAAGCCGTCCGGCGACTGCATTGATGCGGTCGATCCCGTGAGCGATGCGCGCGAAAGACCTGTTCATCGGCCTCGGCCTTTAGGGGTGGTGCGTCGGCGCCCTCTGCGGCACTATAATGCGCAGTCGAGGCGGCGGCGAATAAAGAGGCATCGATGACGGACGACGACGATCACAGCCACCACCATGAGGAGCACGGCTCGGAACTGTCCGAAATGCAGCTGCGCGTGCGGGCGCTGGAAACCGTGCTGGCCGAAAAGGGCTATCTCGATCCGGCCGCGCTCGATGCGATGATCGAAGCCTACGAGACCCGGATTGGGCCGCATAACGGCGTGCGCGTCGTCGCCAAGGCCTGGTCCGACGCCGCATTCAAGCGAGCGCTGGTCGAGGATGCGACCAAGGCCGTGCAGTCGTTCGGCTTGATCAATCGCGTCGGCGATCACCTGATCGCGGTCGAGAACACGCCCACGCTCCACAACATAATCGTGTGTACGTTATGCTCCTGCTATCCGTGGGAAGTGCTCGGCCTGCCGCCGGTCTGGTACAAATCGGCGCCCTACCGCTCGAGCGCGGTCAACGATCCGCGCGGCGTGCTCGCCGATTTCGGCCTGACGCTGGCGCCGGATATGCAGATCCGCGTCTGGGATTCGACCGCTGAGACGCGCTTCATCGTGCTGCCGATGCGCCCGGCCGGAACCGACGGCTGGAGCGAAGAAAAGCTCGCCGCGCTGGTGACGCGCGATTGCATGATCGGCACCGGCTTACCCAAGCAACCCAACGAGATCGCGTGATGGACGGCGTCCACGACATGGGCGGCATGCACGGCTTCGGCAAGGTCGAGCCGGAAGCGGACGAGCCGGTCTTCCATGCGGAATGGGAAGCGCGCTGCCTCGCGCTCAACCGCGCCATGGGTGCGATCGGCGCCTGGACCATTGATGAAGGCCGTGCCGGCATCGAGATGCTGCCGCCGGAGATTTATCTTGGCAGTTCGTACTACGGAAAATGGGCGCAGCGGCTGGAGAATATGGTGGTCGCGCGCGGGTTCGCGGGCGCTGATGAACTCGCCGCGGGTCGCGCCGCGCGTCCCGGCAGGTCGATGCAACGAAAGCTTACCGTCGCCGAGGTGCCGCGCACGCTGACGCGCGGTTCATTTTTCCGCAAGGCAACGGCGCCGGCGCGGTTTGCGGTCGGCGAAAGCGTGCGCACCAGGAACATTCATCCGGCAACGCACACGCGGCTGCCGCGATATGCGCGCGGCCATGTCGGCGTGATCGAAGCGATCCGCGGCTGCCATGTGTTTCCCGATTCGGTCGCGATCGGCGCGGGCGAGAACCCGCAATGGCTCTACACGCTGCTGTTCGAAGGCCGCACGCTGTGGGGCGATAGCGCCGATCCGACGCTTAAGGTCTCGATCGAGGCGTTCGAGCCGTATCTGGAACCGACCCAACCATGAAGGATGGCCCGGTCTTCCGCGAGCCGTGGGAAGCGCAGGCGTTTGCGTTGGCGGTCTCGTTGCAAGAACGTGGCGTGTTCACGCGAAGCGAATGGGCGGCGGCACTCGGCGATGAAATCAAGATGGCGCAAGCCGCCGGCGATCCCGATACCGGCGAGACCTATTATCGCCACTGGATGGCGGCGCTCGAACGGCTGATTGCGGCCAAGGGTCTTGCCGATATGCAGACGCTCGCACGCACCCGCGACGCCTGGCAACGCGCCTGTGCGCGAACGCCGCAAGGCGCGCCAATCGAGCTAAGACCGGACGACTTCAGGAATTGACGGCCAAACCGGTGGGTGCGTGCCGAGCGGCACCGATGGCCGCGTCCACGCAGCCGGCGTGTCGGAAAGTTGCGCGGCGTGGCGCACGGCGCGCATCGTGCCAAACGGCGATGGGCTTTTCTCCAGCAAATCCTCGACGTCGGCGCGCGACGGAATCTGTGCGGAAAAGCCGTTATCAATCCGACCCAAATTCCACAGCCAGCGCCCGGTCGCCGCCGGCGAGACGCGCACCCGCCAGGAGCCGCCCTCGCTTGCTTGCCGGATACGCGCCATCAGTGTCCCGAACGCCAGCAGATAACCGGACGCGTGATCGAGCGCCTGGCACGGCAGCTCTTTCGGGCCTTCGGTTCCGGCGGCCGCCGCCTCGGCATGATTGAATCCAGTCGCGGTCTGCACCAACGAATCGAAACCGCGACGGCCGGACCACGGCCCGTCGGCGCCATACGCCGACAACGAGCCGTAGACGACGCCGGGTCGCAACGCCGCTACATCGGCAAATCCAAACCCGCGCGCGTCGAGCGCACCGGGCCGGAACGCCTGCAACACGATGTCGGCACCTTCCACCAGCCGCGCCAGTGCTGCTTTCCCTTCCGGCGTGGCGATATCGGCGTAAGCCGAAAGCTTGCCGCGTCCGGTGTCCTTTACCAGCCAGTCGATAAAGGGCAGGCCCGGCGCGGAAACCCGCATCACATCGGCACCGTGCGCGGCGAGCGCGCGGCCGGCGACGGGGCCGGCAATGATGCGCGTCAAATCGAGCACGCGTAGCCCGGACAGTGGCCGCGCGCCCGGCGGCAGCGGACGCGGCGGTGCGTCGCCGATCTTTTCGATCAGCACCGCGGGCATGGCCGCGACCGCGGCCGCCTATGGATGCGCCGCCCATTCCGCCGGCGAGCGCATGGCGGCGGCGACACAGCCGCGTTGGTAAGCCTCAGCCTCGAAGGCGACGGCTTGCCACTTGCCCAGCGCCGCCTCGATCGATGCGCGGGTCGGCGCGCAGCCGAGAAACTTGAGCACGTTCTCCCGATGATGCGGAAAATTCATGTGCAGCCGCACGAAACGGTCGTCGCCGGTCCGGTAGGCGGCGAACAGCGGATCGAACATCGCTGCCGGCGCCTCCCCGCCCACGGTCAGGTAATGCTCGCTGCGAAATTCGATCGCCGCGTGCCGCATGTCCACGGTCACAGCCTGCCGAGCCGCACCGGCCCGGTGCCGCAGCTCGGCAGCGGCGAGACCCACGGCCGCAATGCTCGCTTGCGCCGCCGCGCCGACCCGAAAGGACGACGGTAGCGCGGGCTCAGCGCCGGTGAGTTTCAGGTCGTCGAGCGCAGACGCATCGCCGCCGGCGCGCCGCCAAAGGTCGGCCACGATGTCGCGAGGCGAAGGGGCGGCGCTCACCGCGTTTCTACTGACGGACCGGAATTTCTTCCAGCAAAGCCGCAACCAGGTCGGCCGCGGGCATTGCGCGCGAGCGCGCCACCCCCTGCCCGGCCCATAGCGAGATCAAATCGGCGATGCCTTTAAGTCCGGCAGCGTTGCGCATCGGCCGCGTGAGATCGTTTTGCTGCCGGAACGGCAGGATCGCTCCCTCCTTGCCCGCTACCATTGCGATGAATCGGTTGCTCAGGCCGCGCGCCGGCCGCCCGGAGAAAGCACGCGTGATCACCGTCGTGTCCTCTTTGGCGGCGAGCAGCGCCTGCTTGTGAACCGGCGGAGCACCCGATTCGGGACACGGCAGAAATGCCGTCCCGAGTTGCACGGCAGCGGCGCCCTCGTTCAGACACCCGGCAACGTCGCGCGCGTCCATGATGCCGCCGGACGCGATCACCGGAACCGTGATGTCGGCGCGAATGTCGCGCATGAGGCGCGTCAGCGGCACCATCGACTCTTCAAACGATGCCGCAAACGTGCCGCGATGGGCGCCCGCTTCGGCGCCCTGAGCGACGATCGCATCGACGCCTAGTTGCGCCAGAACACGCGCCTCTGCCGCCGTCGTCGCCGTGCCGATCACGATAATATCGCGCTGCTTCAGCGCGGCCATCTGCGCGGCCGATGGAACGCCAAAAGTGAAGCTGAAAACCGGGGGACGTTCTTCAAGCACGACTTCCAGCTGCGCAGCGAACGGATTTTCCGCCAGCGGCGGCAGACTCGGCGCCGGCAGCCCGAGTTCGGCATGCACTTGCGCGACGATTTCCAGCATCGGCTGCGGATCGATCCCGTGATCCGTTGCGTAGCCGCCGGCGAACAGGTTGATATTGAACGGTCGTGCGGTCAGCTGGCGAATTTTCCGGATCGCCGCGGCAAGTTCATCCGGCTTCGCGTAAGCGCCGCCCCACGCGCCAAGCCCGCCGGCATTTGACACGGCGGCAGCGAGTTCGGGGGTGCCTCCGCTCCCGGCCATCGGGGCAAGCAAGATCGGATGCTCGATGCCGAGCCGCCGCAAAAGCGCCTGTGCTGTCATCGCCGTTTCTCCTTATGCGTTCTGCCTTGAAAAATAAGCATCGTCGTTGCCCTCACAATGCGCCATTGACGAATGCCGGTTTCGGCCGACACAAACGCCGTTGGCGCACCTCCTCAAAGCAATCCCAACAGATGCGGCAGCCACAGCGACAGCGCAGGGATGTAAGTGACCATAATCAGGAAGATCAGCATGGTAGCGAGCCACGGCAGCACGGCGATAGTGAGTTCGGCGATGCCCATTCCGGTGATGCCGGAGGCGACATAAAGGTTTAAGCCCACCGGCGGATGACACAGGCCAACCTCCATGTTCACGACCATCAGGATACCGAGGTGAACCGCATTGACGCCAAGCGCGGCGGCCATCGGAAACAGGATCGGCGCCATGATCAGAACAATGGCCGCCGGGTCCATGAAGTTTCCGGCGGCAAGCAGCACGACGTTGATGATCAGCAGAAATCCCACCGTGCCGAACCCCTGTGCGGTCATCCATTCGGCCATGGATTGCGGAATTTGCTCGGAGGTCAGCAGCCAGGAAAACACCGCCGCATTGGTGATGATATAGAGGATCATCGCGCTCATCGAGGCCGCCTTCAACAGCACGGCGGGCACTTCGCTGAACTTCAATCCCTTGTAGACAAACACGGCGATGATGAAAGCGTAGACCGCGGCGACGGCAGCGGCTTCGGTCGGCGTGAACAGGCCGGAATAGATGCCGCCGAGCACGAGCAGGATCAGCAGCAGCCCCCAAATGCTTTCGCGGAACGTGCGACGGCATTCGCGCCAGCTAGCGCGGGCCATGCGCGGATAGTCGTTTCGCCAGGCGCGATACCACGTCGTCACGCCGAGCATGGTGGCAAGGATCAGACCGGGCACGACGCCGGCCATGAAAAGCTGCCCGACCGAGGCGGAATCGACGACGGCGCCGTCGGGCCCGCGCGGCTGCATGCCGCTGGTCGCGACCGCGTAAATGACCAGGTTAATCGATGGCGGAAACAGAATGCCGAGCGCGCCGGATGTGGTGATCACGCCGCCGCCGAACCGCGGCGGATATCCGTTCTGCAGTAGCGCCGGCAGGACGATGGAGCCGATGCCGACGACGGTGGCGACCGACGACCCGGATATGGCGGCAAACAGCGCACAGGCGACCACGCCGGCAAGCCCGAGACCGCCAAACCAATGCCCGATCAGCGAGGCGGCAAAATCGATCATGCGGCGGGCGACGCCGCCGGCGGTGAGAAAATTGCCGGCCAGGATGAAGAACGGGATCGCCATGATCTCGAAGCGGTCGAGGCTGGTGAAAAGCTTCAACCCGACCATCTTCGGATCGACGTCCGAAAGGATGAACAAATAAGTGAGGACGGAGAGGCCGAGCGCGATCGAGACCGGCATACCGCACGCCATCAGCGCGAGCAGCAGCGCGAACAAAAGTTCGGCGCGCACCACGTGCGACAGTTCGATGATGTGCAGCCGCGCGGCAAAGCAGATCAGCGCCAGCGCAATCGGCGTGATGATAATGCATGCGGCGGTGATCGAGGACCGGAGCGGCTGCGGCGCCGGCGATTTTGACACATGCGAGGCAAGGGTCATCGCACCCCCTCGCCGGTTGCGACGGCATCCTGGTGCGGCGCTTCATACTCAAGGCCGTAAGACTGGTGTGGTACGCCACCGCCGCGCAGGTACCGCCACATGACCTGCAAAAAACGAAAGCACATCAAATACGAGCCCAGCGGAATGCAAAGATAAATGATCCAGCTTGGCCATTCGAGTTCGGGCGAAACCTCATCGGGGTCGAGATCGTGCACATAAATAGCGCCGAGCGTGCCGATGACGCCGGTAAATAAAGCGCCACAGAGAAGCGCGAACACGATCACCGGCTTCTGCGCCCTGGGCGTCAGTCGCTTGACCAGGATATCGACGCCGACGTGGATGCCGGTGCGCACGCCCAGCGCGGCGCCGAATTTGGCCATCCACACGAACATGTAGGTGGCGAGTTCCTGCGCCCAGGCCAGGTCGATGCGGGCAAGCCGGGTGTAGACCCCGTCGGCCGCGTGCTGCAAAAGCGGCAGGCTATGCGCGCCCGCCCATCTGCCCAGTTCGGCCGAGTTGCTGGCGCCGTAACGATGGAGAACCGCAACGAAAGTAAGGATCGTCGCAGCAGCGATCAGCGTGGCGATAAGCCACTCTTCGATCCGATCGAGAAGCAGATCGAGCAGCCTCGGCAATCGCAAGCTTCCCCGCACTTGCGAACGCTCCAACGCGTTCAGGATTGCGGCGGCGTGAACCCCGAAGCCTTATAAATCCGCTCGATGAATTCCTTGCCGAAGCGGACCTGCATTTCGGCGTGGACCGGCATCAGCTTGGCGATCCAGGCCTTCCTCTCGGCTTCGGTCAGCACGTGTACCTCGGTCTTGCCCGATGCCTTGATTTTCTCCAGCGCGTCGGCGTTGTCCTTTTCAGCGGTCGCATTGAAGAAGTCGCTGGTTTCCTTGACGGCACGGTCAAGCTGTTTGCGCACGTCGTCGGGCAGCGAATTCCAGAATTTCTTGTTGGTTACGAGCGCATAAGTCAGCCGCGCGTGATTGGAAATAGTGAGATGTTTCTGGACGTCGTAGAATTTTTGCGTCCAGATGTTGGACGGAACATTGTCCTCGCCGTCGACGACACCGGTTTGCAGCGCCTGGTAAAGTGCGCCGAAAGCGATGATCTGCGGCAGCGCGCCAAGTTCGCGCGTCACGGCATCCTGAACCTTGCTGCCCTGGATGCGCATTTTCAGGCCGCGGAAGTCGTCCGGCACGATCAACGGCCTGTTGCAGGTGTAGTCGTGGGAGCCGTTGTCCCAATAGGCAAGCGGCGAAACGCCCTTGGCCTCCAGCTTCTGGTTGAGCTCGGCCATCACCGGGCTTGCCATCATCTGGCGGGCATGCGCGTCGTCGTTCATCAGGAACGGCAGATCGAAGACGTCGAACTCCTTGACGCCCAGCGGGCCGAATTTCGAAATCGACGGCGCCAACAGTTGCACCGAGCCGAGTTGCAGCGCTTCCAGCTCTTCCTTGTCCTTATAAAGCGACGAATTCGGATAGACTTCGACCTTGACCCGGCCGTCGGTGTATTTCTCGGCCAGCTCTTTGAACAGAAGCGCGGCCTTGCCCTTGGGAGCGTCGGGCGAAACCACATGACTGAATTTGATGACGATCGGCCCGTCGGCGCGCGCCGGTCCTCCAAGCGCGAAAGCAAACAGGGCAGCAAACGCGATGGCGAAGCGTTTCATGGTTTCCTCCCAACGAATGACTGACGGCTGACGAGGGAGGCGGAATGAGTTGCCCCGCACTCTGCTGTCTTATTGCCGGCTATTGTCCGCTTTCTCCCGGTGTCTGTCATCCGTTTCTCCGGCACAGCAACACGGGCTTGGCGTACGGTGTGAGAATTTTGTTTTCCGCCTTTCAGCCCCTCGACCGCGGCGCAATGATGCCGCGGGTGAGAAAATATCCGAGTGCGCTGAGTGCGGCGATGCAAAAGCTCACCGGCCAGTCGGTCTGATAGGCGATGACGATGCCGAACCAAGCCTCGGCGAGCGCCAGCACGGCCGACAACGCCATTCCGCTCCACAACCCGGTCACCAGCCGCTGCGCTGTCGCGGGCGGCCCAACCATGAGCGCGAAGACCAGAAGAATACCGACGATTTGCGCGCTTTCCGACACCGCCAACGCGACAATGGCGAGGAAAGCGGTGGAGACGAAACGAAGCGGCACGCCTTTGGCTTCGGCCAATTCCGGTTGCAGGCTGGCGAAAATGAGCGGCCGCATGATCGCGGCCAATCCGGCCAGCGTTACCAGCGCCAGGACGACCAGCGTTGCGATGGTGGAGCGCTCGACGGCGAGCACATTGCCGAACAGGAGCGCCGTCACCTGGGCGGCGAATGCCGTGTAGTAGTGCAGAAACAGGAGCCCGAACCCGAGCGCCAGTGACAGCACGACGCCGGTAGCAACATCTCTGCCGCTGATCCGCTCGCCAAGGAACCCCATGCCGATGCCGGCGGCGAGCGTGAACCCGACAAGGCCCCAGAGCGGCGCGATACCAAACAACACCGCGCCGGTCGCGCCGGCAAAGCCGATGTGTCCCAGGGCGTGACCGGCAAAAGTCTGTCCCCGCAACACCAGAAAATACCCGACCAGTCCGGAAACGACCGCGGCCACGCCGGCTGCGGCGAACGCATGGCGTATGAAATCGTACTCAAGCATGGTGGCCGTGATCGTGATGGCCGTGGTCGTGCGCATGCTCGGCGTGCTCGACGCTGCGGCCGCGCGACAGCACAAAGATCTGCCCATCGGCGCGCACCACATTGATATCGGCGCCGTAGAGCTCCGACAGGACCGGCGCATTGACGACTTCATCGACGGTGCCGAGTGCGGCCCGGCCATTGCCGAGATAGAGAACCCGGTCGAGCGCGCCGATCAGCTGATTAAGCTCGTGCGCGCTGAACAACACCGTAATGTTGCGCTCGCGGGCAAAGCCGCGAACCAGATCAATGATGGCCTCCTGGTAGCGGTAATCGAGGCTGATCAGCGGCTCGTCGAGCAGCAAGAGGTGCGGCTCGCCCAATAGCGCCTGCGCCAGCATCAGGCGCTGGCGCTCGCCTCCGGACATTTCCGATAGCGGCCGTTTGCCGAGTTCACTGGCG
>Ga0307373_10003962_pt1 | contig 25217 bp, 27 predicted proteins | sample OX2MG_FD_202534 | JGI IMG/M metagenome (GOLD analysis project Ga0307373, IMG submission 202534) | Soil microbial communities from Risofladan, Vaasa, Finland - OX-2 | ecosystem: Environmental > Terrestrial > Soil > Coastal area > Acid sulfate soil | place: Finland: Risofladan, Vaasa | collected...
GCCTTCCTGCCAGAAGAACTCGCGCGTGCGCAGGAACAGCCGTGAGCGCTTCTCCCAGCGCAGCACGTTGCACCACTGGTTGGTCAGCTTGGGCAGGTCACGATGACTCTGTATGTAGTCCTTGATCAGGGTGCCGATGATCGTTTCAGAGGTAGGCCGGATCGCCAGGGGCTCCTCGAGCTCGGCGTTGTCGCCCCCGGCTCGCGTGACCCACGCCACCTCGGGCGCAAAGCCCTCGATGTGCTCTGCCTCCTTCATCAGGTACTCGCGAGGGATGAGCAAAGGGAACGCCCAGTTCTCGTGCCCGCTCTCTTTGATCATGTCGTCGAAGGCACGCTGGATGTTCTCCCACATCGCCCAGCCGTAAGGCCGAACGACCATCATCCCGCGGATGCCGGACCAGTCCGCCAGCTCGGCTTTGCGGATGACGTCGGTGTACCAACGGTCGAAGTCGTCAGACATCTTGGTGACGTCTTTGACGAAGGTCTTCTGCTCCTCGAGGTCCTGTTTCATGCAATCAGCTCCCGGTTAATGAGTTGAGATTCGAGCGCCTTTTTGAGCCCGGCGTCCCCACCCGCCGCTTCGCGGCGACCTCCCCGCTCGCGGGGAGGGTGAGAGCGGGCTAGCGCGGGAGCGGAGCCGGCGCAGGGGCGTGCTCGGCCGCGATCACGTCGATCTCGGCCAGCAGCACGGCGAGCAGCTCTTCCTGGGGCACGGTGCGGTAAAGCTTACCTTTCTTGAAAATCACGCCCTTGCCGCGGCCTCCGGTGACACCGATGTCGGCGTGACGCGCCTCCGCCGGGCCGTTGACGACGCAGCCCATGACAGCGACGGTGATCGGCACCTTGAGCCTCGCGATGTGCGCCTCGACCGCCTTGACCGTTGGCACCATGTCGTACTCGAGCCGGCCGCAGGTCGGGCACGCCACCAGCGTCGCGCTCTCATTGCGGAAGGCGAGCGTCTTGAGGATCTCGTGTGCGACCCGCACCTCCTCGCGCGGGTCGGAGGTCGCGAGCGAGACCCGAATGGTGTCGCCGATGCCCTCGCTGAGCAGGATGCCCATGCCGACCGCGCTCCGGATGCTCCCGGCCTCGACAGGACCCGACTCGGTGACCCCGAGGTGGATCGGATACTGGCGGGCCGCCGCGAACTTGCGGTTGGCCAGTATGTTCGTCCACACGTCCGTCGCCTTCAGCGAGACCTTGATGAACCCCGGACCGTAATCGAGGTCCTCCAGGATCTTGCAGTGCCCGAGCGCCACCTCGACCATGCGGTCGGCAGTCCGCTCGCGGTTGTCGCGGTCGATGGCGTGGTCCTCGCGCATGCTCTTGTGCACCTCTTCGGGCAGCGAGCCGGCGTTCACCCCGATTCGGAACGGGATCTGCCTCTCTTTCGCCGCGTTGACCACCTTCGTGACCTTTTCACGGTCGGGGATGTTTCCCGGGTTGAGGCGCAAGCACGCAACGCCTGCCTCGATCGCCATCAGGGCCAGGGTGTGGTCGTAGTGGATGTCGGCGATGATCGGCAGCGGCGAGCCCTTGACGATCTCTTTGAGGGCTTCCGCGGCTTCGTGGTCCGGAACCGCCGGACGGACGATCTCGCAGCCGGCCTCCTTCAGCTCATGGATCTGGCGCAGCGTCGCCTTGACGTCTCGCGTGTCAGTCTTGGTCATGGTCTGTACGGCGATGGGCGCCGCGCCGCCGATGACCACACCGCCGACGTTGACCGGGATCGACTTGCGCCGGGTGACCATCGACATCAGTGAAGCCCCGGGAACTGCCCGGTCGCGATGCGCTGGATGTCCAGGAAGCTGATCACCGCGGCCACGCCCAGCAGGGCGACCAGGCCCCAGCGCTGGAAGTTGAGCTCGGTCGTCCGGTCGAACGGCCGCCGGCGCAACCATTCCAGGATCACCACCACGATCCGTCCTCCGTCCAGCGCGAGCAGGGGCAGCAGGTTGGTGAAGCCAAGCGCGACCGAGAGCAGCGCGACCAGGAAGAGATAGCTCGGCGGGCCCTGGCTGACCGCGCTGTAGGTGACTGCGCCGATGCCAATGGGACCGGTCAGGCCCTGCGGACCGAGCAGGCCGCCCGGGACCTGGCCTGAGATCAGAGACCACAACCCCTGGACGATTCCGGCGACGGCCTGGAACGGCCAGGTCACCCCATAGGTGATCGCGGCGCCCGAGGTGAGCACGGGCTGGATCCGAACCCCGACCTGGCACGTGCCCTGCGAGCACACGGGCGTCACGACGTACTCGAATTGCTGTCCGTTGGAGTGCACGCCGCCGACCGTGATCGCCGCTCCGGGTGCAGCATCCTCCTGCTTGCGCATCTCGTCCGGACTGCTCACCGCCTTGCCGTTGACCGTCTGGATCGAGTCGCCGGCGCGAAAGCCGGCACTGGCCGCAGGCGAGCCCGCCACGACTTCGACCACCTTCCCCGGCACCGAGTTGACCTGGGTCAGCTGAAAGCCCGTGATGATCAGCATCGCCACCAGGAAGTTGGCTGCGGGACCGCCCGCCAGGATGACGATCTTCTGCCACGCCGACTTGGTGTGGAAACCGTTGGGGTCTTTGAAGTCGTCCGCCTCCATGCCCCCCATCCGCACGTAGCCGAGGATCGGCAGGAGCCTGAGCGCGTACATCGTCCCGTTCCGGGTGAACGACCACAGCTTGGTGCCAGCGCCGATCGAGAACTCGATCACCCGGACCTTGAAGAGCTTGGCGAAAAGGAAGTGCCCGGCCTCGTGGGGAGCGATCAGCAGCAGGAACATCCCCGCCACGCCGATCACGTAAATCACCGGGCTCAAGACGGCGCTCATGTGGCTTCCAGACTACCGGAGTAGCGCCCCGTTCTCCTTCACGTAGCCGCGCGCCCAGCGATCGGCCTCGAGGATGGCCTCCAAGGTCTCGCCACCGCCGGAGAACGCGTCCAGCGCCCGCTCGACCATCCGGACAATCCCGCTGAACGGAATCTCCCCGGCCAGGAACGCCCTCACCGCCTCCTCGTTGGCGGCGTTGAGCACGGCGGGGCGGCCGCCCGCAGCGGTGGCGGCCTCGCGGGCGAGCGTCACGCTGGGAAACCGAACCGGGTCGAGAGGATGGAACTCGAGGCCGCTCAGCTCCGCGAGCGGGGTGGGCGGGACGGCGCCGGCCAGCCGGTCGGGGTAGGCCAGGGCGACCGCGATCGGCAGCCGCATGTCCGGGCGACCCAGCTGCGCCTTGAGCGAGCCGTCGACGAACTCGACCAGGGAGTGGACCACGCTCTGGGGATGGATGCACACCTCGATCGCGTCCAGGCTCACCCCGAACAGGTGGTGGGCTTCGATGACCTCCAGGCCTTTGTTCATCAAGGTCGCCGAGTCGACCGTCACCTTCGGGCCCATCGACCAGCGGGGATGGTTGAGCGCCTGGTCGACAGTCACGCGATCCAGGTCCAGCTCGGGTTTGGCCCAGAACGGACCGCCGCTCGCGGTGATGATCAGCCGCCGCACGCTCTCACGACGCTCGCCCCACAGGCACTGCCAGATGGCGCTGTGCTCGGAGTCGACCGGACGGATGCCTCGCTTGCCGGCGGCCCGCATGACCAGGGCTCCGGCCATGACCAGGACCTCTTTGGTCGCGAGAGCGACCTCCTTGCCGGCTTTGAGTGCGGCGAGCGTGGGCGCCAGCGCGCGCGCGCCGGGGATCGCGACCACCACGACGTCACACCGAGCGTCGGTCACCATCGCTTCGACGCGTGCGTCGAAGTCAGGTTCGCCGGCCTGGCCGCGCACCACGTGGTCCGCCGAGCGGTGCGTCGACCGCGCGCCTTCGCTGATTCCGAACAGCCGAAACCGCTCCGGATGGCGATCGATGACATCGAGCGTCTGCCGGCCGATCGAACCCGTGGCGCCGAGGACTGCGACGTTGATGGGGCGCTTCATCACAAGCCCGAGATGTGGAACATCGTCAGATAAAAGAAGACGAGGATCGGCGGGAACAGAACGGAGTCCAGCCGGTCCAGCACTCCCCCGTGCCCCGGGATGATGTTCGACGAGTCCTTGACCTCGGCGATGCGCTTCATCTGCGATTCGGCCAGGTCCCCCACCTGGGCGCTGATGCCGACCAGCAGCCCGAGCGCCAGCGCGTGCCACAGTGAGATGCCGAGCACCGCGGATACGCCGATCACCATCACCGCCACCGCACCCACGAGCCCTGCGACAGCCCCCTCGACGGTCTTGCGCGGGCTGATGTTGTGGAAGAACGGATGGCGTCCGATCCGACTGCCGACCAGGAGCGCCGCCGCGTCGCTCGCGACCACCGCAAGGATCGTGAACAGGGCCCATTGAAGGCCGTCGGGCCGCGAGGTGTACAGGAGCAGGTAGAAGTTGAACGGCATGCCGATGTACAGCGCGCCCGCCAGGCCCATCGCCCATCGCCCCAGCCCCTGCCGGCGGCCCGGCATGACCAGGAACGTGGCCAATCCACCGACGAGGGTCAGGGCGAGGACCAGCTCGACGTCGACCCCCTTGAGCACCGTACCGCTGAAGGCGAAGAAGGCGCCAAGAGGAAACAACAGCCAGGCCGGCGCGCGCGCGCCCATGCCCTCTGAAAGCCCGATGAACTCCCACAGGGCGAGCCCGCCGAGCAGCAACACCAGGGTATACGCGCCGTAGGTGCCGGCCAGGATCAGGCCGATGACGATGAACAGGATCACGAAGGCGCTGAGGATGCGCACCATCAGCGGGCTCGGCTTCCAGCCCGGCAGCGAGGCGTCCCTGGCGGTCATCTAGGAGGTCGCGGCTTCCGGCCTGCCGCCAAAGCGGCGGACACGCGAGGCGTAATCGGCCAGCGCGGCCTTCAGGTCGACTTCGTCGTAGTCGGGCCACAGGGTCTCGCTGACGAGCATCTCGGAGTAGGCGCCCTGCCAAAGGAGGAAGTTGCTGACCCGACGCTCCCCCGCGGTCCGGATGATCAGGTCCGGGTCTGGAAGCTCCGGGTTGTACATGCGCGCCGAGATCGCGGCCTCGTCGACGTCGGAGGTCGCGAGCCCGTCGGACACGATCTTTCTCACCGCATCAACTATCTCGGCGCGCCCACCGTAATTCAGACAAACGTTGAGCACGCCGTTGGTGTTACTCGCGGTGCGCCGCATCGCCTCTTCGATCCGCTCTCTCATGCGCGGCGAGAGGTCGTCGCGCCGGCCGCTGACCACGATCCGCACACCGCGCCTGTGCATCTCCTCGATCTCGCGCTGCATGGTTTCGTGAAACAGGCGCATCAGGGCGCGGACCTCGGCGCGTGGCCGTGACCAGTTCTCGGTCGAGAACGCGTAGATCGAAAGCACCTTGACGCCGAGCCTGTCGCAGGCGTCCAGGACCCTTTTGATCGTGCGGACGCCGGCGCGGTGGCCGTAGCTGGCGGGTTTGCCTTGGCGGCGGGCCCACCGGCCGTTGCCGTCCATGATGATCCCGATATGACGGGGAACCTGAGAGTCCACGGGCATCAAGAGTACCCACAGTGCAGCAGTAGGCCGAATTCACTCCGGTCGACCCCCAGGGCCCAGCTTCCAGGCGCCGCCGGGCAATCTGCTGCTCGGAGGCGGTCTCGCGGGGGAGGCCTCCTCACCCGCGCTTTTAGACCTCCATCACCTCGGTCTCCTTGCGGCCCCCGAGCGCGTCGACCTTCTCGATCTGCGACTCGGTGATCTTCTGGAGGCGGGCGTGAGCGCGCTTGGAGTCGTCCTCGGTGACCTCGCCCTGCTTCTGCATCTGGTCGATCCGGTGCAGCTCGTCGCGCCTCACGTTGCGGATGGCCACGCGCGCCTCCTCGGCCTTCTGCCGGACGAGCTTGACGAAGTCGCGACGGCGCTCCTCGGTGAGCGGAGGGATCGGGACGCGGATCACGGTGCCATCGCTCGCCGGGTTGAGACCCTGGTCTCCGCTGCGTAGCGCCTTCTCGATGGCGCCGATCTGGCTCTTGTCGTAAACCTGGACCACGAGCAGCCGCGGTTCGGGCGCGCTGATCTGGGCCAGCTGGTTCAGCGGCGTCGGGGTCCCGTAGTAAGGCACCATCACCTTGTCGATCAGCGCAGGGTTGGCGCGCCCCGTGCGAATCGTGGTGAGGTCGGCGGCGAAGTGCTCCACCGACTTCGCCATCTTGGACTCCGCGTCGCGAAGGACCGGATCGATCATCGCGCGGCTCCGACGCCTGAGGCGACCAGGGTGCCGATCTCCTCGCCCAGCACCACGCGTTCGATATTCCCGAGCTCAAGAAGATTGAAGACCACGATGGGCACGTCGTTGTCCATGCACAGGGTCAGCGCAGTGTTGTCCATCACCTCGATGCCTCGATTCAACACCTCCAGGTAGCCCAGCCGCTCGAACTTGGTGGCGGTGGGATCGCGCTTGGGATCGGCGGTGTACACACCGTCTACCTTCGTGGCCTTGAGGATCACGTCGGCCTCGATCTCGACCGCCCGCAGAGCCGCTGTGGTGTCGGTGGTGAAGTAGGGATTGCCGGTCCCTGCCGCCAGGATGACGACGCGTCCCTTCTCGAGATGCCGCACGGCGCGGCGCCGGATGTACGGCTCGGCGACCTGCGGCATCTGGATGGCCGTCATCGTTCGCGCCGGGATTCCGCTGCGCTCGAGCGCATCCTGCAGGGCGAGGGCGTTGATCACGGTCGCGAGCATGCCCATGTAGTCGCCCGTCGCACGGTCGAACCCGCGCTCGGTGGCGGCGAGGCCGCGAAAGATGTTGCCTCCGCCGACGACCAGGGCGATCTGGACGCCCATCTGGTGCACCCGCTTGACCTGCCCGGCGATGGTCTGCACCACCTCGAGGTCGATGCCGTAGTCGCGCTTGCCGCCAAGCGCCTCACCGCTCAGCTTGAGCAAGATGCGGTTGTACTTCGGCGAGCGATCCCCCACTTCTTCTGTCAACAATGCACCTTCGCGCCGGGCGCCGACGACTACGTCTCCCTGATGTTAAAGCGTGAGAAGCGCCGCACCGTGATGTTCTCCTGGAGCTTGGAGATGTTCTCCTTGATCAGGTCCTCGACGGTGTGCTTGGGCTCGCGGAAGTACGGCTGCTCAAGGAGGCAGTTCTGCTTGAGGAAGTTCTCGACCTGGCTTTCCACGATCTTGGGAATGATCTGCTCCGGCTTGCCGTCCTGCTGCGCCTTCGCTTCGTAGACGTCCTTCTCCTCGACGAGCACCGCGTCCGGAACGTCGCCACGTGACACCCACCTCGGCTCGTACCCGGCAATCTGGAGCGCGAGCTCCCTGGCGAGCTTGCGGAACTCCGCGCCCTTGGCGACGAAGTCGGTCTCGCAGTTGACCTCGATCAGCACGCCCACCTGCGGCGGGAAGCCGTCGCCGGTGTTGTGCAGGTACGCCTCGACCACTCCCTGTCCGGTCGCGCGCCCTTCGCGCTTGCTGGCTTTGGCGATGCCCTTCTCGCGCAGGATCGTGAAGGCCTTCTCGAGATCGCCATCCGCCTCCTCGAGCGCTTGCTTGCAGTCCATCATGCCGGCGCCCGACATCTCTCGAAGCTGCTTGACCAGCTCCATCGGAACCTTCGCCACTAACGCGCTTCCTCGTCGTCGGCCGTGCGCCCGACGAACTCCTCTTCCGACACGGTCGGCAGGTAGTCCTCCTCGTCCTCGAGGTACTCCTCGATCTCCTCGTACCTCGGGGTCTCGAGGAACTCGCGCTCCTCGACCTCGGGCAGAATCTCGCCGCGCGCCTGCGCCTCCTGTCGGCCCTCCTGGCACGCGTCGGCGATCTTGCCCGTGAGCAGCTTGACGGCGCGGATCGCGTCGTCGTTGCCCGGGATGACGTAGCTGATCAAATCAGGGTCGCAGTTGGAGTCGGTGATCGCGACCACCGGGATCTTGAGCCGGTTGGCCTCGGTGACCGCAATGTGCTCCTTGCGGGGGTCGACCACGAAGAGCGCGCCCGGAAGCCGCTTCATGTCGGCGATCCCGTCGAAGTGGAACATCAGCCTGTCGAGCTCGTCCTGGAGGCGCTTGGCCTCCTTCTTGGGCATCTGCTCGAACTGACCTTCCTGTTGCATCTTGCGCAGCTCCTGGAGCCTTTCGATGCGCTTTTTCACGGTGCCGAAGTTGGTGAGCATGCCGCCCATCCAGCGGCGGTTGACGAAGTACATGCCGCACCGCGCGGCCTCGGTCTGGATGGTCTCCTGCGCCTGCTTCTTGGTGCCGACGAACAGCACGGGCCGGCCACTGGCGGCCACGCCCCGGACGAAATCCCATGCCTCGTCGAGCAGGCGGACGGTCTTCTGCAGGTCGATGATGTGGATGCCGTTGCGCGCCGTGAAGATGTAGGTACGCATCTTCGGGTTCCAGCGGCTGGTCTGATGCCCGAAATGGACACCCGCCTCGAGCAGCTGCTTCAAGGTCACTTGAGCCACGTTCGATTGCCTCCCTGTTGCACTTCCGCCCGGTTCCGGCCTTGTGGTGACAAGGACAGGGTTTTGCCCCAGGCGTGCTAACTCAGTCGAGAAGGACTGGCCCCAGGAGTATACCCAGCGTCCGAGAAGCGAATCAGAGGCCGCCGGGAAAGCGCCCGGCGCACTCACCGCTCTGGGGGAGCGCAGTCACCGTCGCGGTGACCTGCAGGTTCCCCGGCGTCTCCGCCGGGAACTGGATCACGGCGTCCGGCGCCAGCAGGTGGTCCTCGTCGATCCAGGTGCACGCGCTGTGGCCCTGGACGGTCGCATATGGGCCAGGACCGAGCTGGAGAATCTGGGTGGTCGGCGCAGGGGCCCCGATGCCCGCCCCCGTGGAGAAGAAGGCGCTCTGGCCGCCTGGGGAGATACCCGTCATCGTGTAACCGGCGCTCGCCGTCGGCGGGCCCGTCACAGATGTCACCTTGCCGCTCCAGTCGAACAGGGTCGTCGCGCCCTGCGCATTGATGCAGCCGACCCCGGCCGCCGATGGCCAGTAGCTCAGGGTGCAGCTGCTGGCTCGGATCGTCGCGATTCGCGCGGCGTTGGAGACGTTGGACACGTGCCATTCCGACGGGGTGAGGCCGGCCGGCTCGAAGGTGCAGGCGGGCATCAGCGCCAGGACCAGCGCGCCCTGATGCCATCCCATCGGCCACAGCGTCGTCCCCAGCTTCCCCTTGGGCGTGGTGGCGGTGTAGATGTCGGAGTGGTGTCCGCCCCCGTACAGGTCTTCGACGTAAAGCCGAAGGCCGATCGTGGTGGCACCCGACAGGTCTTCGACCAGGACGGCAATCCTCTGGTCGTCGGGGCTCACGGAGAAGAAGCTGATGACCGTGGGGCCGCCCGGCACGGTCGTGACATCGGCCGCCGACGCAGGGGGAACGACCATCCGAATCTTCGTGTCGCCGTCCCTGAAGTAGACCTGGTCGTTGCTCGCGCTCACCGGCGGGGCCAGCACCACGCCGTCGTGCTGGGCGGAGCAATACTGGACCGAGGCGTTGGCGACGGCGATGCTGGCTGCGATCGAAGCATCGGGTTTGACCAGCTCGAGCTCGCCGGCGGTGAGCAGGAGGCCGTAGGCTCCAGTCAGCGGCACGGGGCTCGGCGACGGCAAGGGGGACGTGGCCCGGGCGCTGGACGAAGGTGAGGGCGTGGCGCGCGGGCTGTGGGAGGAGCTTGCGCCCTGCCCACCGCATGAGGCCGCCAGCAGGGCCACCACCGCCACGACCGAGAGCCGGACCATCGCCGGCTTCAATGTAATCCCAGCTGGCCGGCGCCTACGAGACGGCTTCGGCTTTCTTCACGCCTTTCGGCCCAGGGCATTTCGGGTAGTCGGAGCAGGACTTGAACAGCCCGTACCTGCCCCGCCGCTCCACCAGGGGCTTGCCGCAGATCGGGCAGGGCTCATCCAGCACCTTCGGGCCGGCGGTCGGCTTGCCGTCCTTGCCGAGGTTGGCGCGGTACTTGCACTCCGGGTACCTCGAGCAGGCGATGAAGGGTCCAAAGCGTCCGGTCCTCTCGACCAGCTGGCCCTCCCCGCACTGGGGGCACTTCTCGCCGGTGGGCTTCGACTCGCCCTGAGCAGCGTCACGCTTGATGTACTTGCACTCGGGATACCCGCTGCAGCCGACGAACTCTCCGTACCGCCCGGTGCGCAGCTGCAGCGGCTTGCCACATTCGGGGCACATCTCTTCGAGCAGCTTCGGCTGAGGGGCTTCGCCGTCGGGCGTGAGGGCGCGCCGGAACTTGCATTTCGGGTACCGCGAGCAGCCCATGAACGGCCCATAGCGGCTTGCCTTGCGCACCAGGTGTCCCTCGTTGCAAAGCGGGCAGACCTCGTCGGTATCAGCGGGGGTCGCCTCCTCGGCCGCGGTGAGCATCTGCTGCAGCGGCCCGTAGAAATCGCTGACGACCGGGACCCATTCCTGGTTTCCCTGCTCGACCTCGTCCAGCCGCTTCTCCAGCGTCGCGGTGTAGTCGTCGTCCGAGATCACCTTGAAGTGCTCGACCATGAGCGTGTTTACCGCTTCGCCGATACGTGTCGGGTGCAGCCTGCGCTCCTTCAGCTCGACGTAGCCGTGGTCCTTGATCGTCTCGACGATCGGAGCGTAGGTCGACGGGCGGCCGATGCCGCGCTGCTCGAGCTCCCGGATGAGCGTCGCCTCGGAATAGCGCGGCGGGGGCTGGCTGAAGTGCTGCTCGGGCTTGATCCCGTGGTATTCCAGGTTCTCGCCGTCGGCCAGCTCGGGAAGATCGGCCTCTCCGTTGTCCTCGCGTGGCCAGATCTTGTAGAAACCGTCGAAGGCCAGGACCGAGCCGTTGGCGCGAAAGACGAACTCGCCGCCCTCGATCTCGACCTGCGTCTGGTCATACACGGCAGGCGCCATGCGGCTGGCGACGAAGCGCCGCCAGATGAGGTCATAGAGCTTGAACTCGTCGGCGCTCAGGTGCTGCTTGATGGATTCAGGCGTGCGGTTCACGTCGGTGGGCCTGATCGCCTCGTGAGCGTCCTGCGCCCCGGGGCTCGCTTTGACTGCTTTCGCCGTACCGACGTACTTGTCGCCCTGCTTCTCCTTGATCCACGCGGTGACACGCGTCTCAGCTTCGGCCGAGATCCGCGCCGAGTCGGTTCGCATGTACGTGATGAGACCGGTCGAGCCCTCGGCGCCGAGCTCGATGCCTTCATAGAGGTTCTGTGCTATCCGCATCGTGCGGCGCGGGGCAAAGCGCAGCCGGCTGGAGGCGTCCTGCTGGAGCGTCGACGTGATGTAAGGCGCATTCGAGCTCTTGGTCCGGCGCTTCTTCTCCACCCCGATGACGCGATAGGCCGCGCCCTCGAGCTTGCGCAGGATCTCCTGGGCCTCGGCCTCGGTCTTGACCTCGAGCTTGACATCGGCGTCCGACGCGCCGGGGTCTCCTCGGCGACGGTTGAGCCTGGCGAGGAAATGGGCTTCGGCGCCCTGCTTGGAGAGGTCGGCGTCGATCGTCCACGCCTCGACCGCGACGAACTTGCGGATCTCCTCCTCGCGATCGACCACCAGCCGCAGCGCGACCGACGAGACTCGGCCCGCGCCGATACCCTTCTGCACCTTGGCCCACAGGAACGGGCTCAGCCGGTAACCGACCAGCCGGTCGACGACGCGCCGCGCCTGCTGCGCGTTGACCAGCCGCATGTCGATCTCACGCGGAGCTTCGAGGGCCCGCCGCACGGCCTCAGCGGTGATCTCGTGGAACTCGATGCGCCTGGGCGCACGAAGGTTGAGCACCTCGGCCAGGTGCCAGGCGATGGCCTCACCCTCGCGGTCAGGGTCGGACGCCAGGATGACCTCGCCTCCGTCCTTCTTGACCGCCGACCTCAGCTCGTTGATCGTCTTCCGGCGGCTCTCGACCACCTCGTAGTGGGGCTTGAAGCCGGCGTCGACGTCCACCGCGAGCTCCTTTCCAGGCAGGTCGCGGACGTGCCCCATTGAGGCAAGGACGTCGAAACGGTCACCCAAAAACCGCTTCAAGGTCCTCGCCTTGGCCGGCGACTCGACGATGATCAGCCCTTCTGACACAGCACCTCTTTATTCCCAAGCGGGTCGGTTTAATCCCACCGCCCCTACCGAGGCGGGCATCCTACGCCCGTTGTTTGCCGCGGCGCAATGCCCTTATGTAGCCGTCGTGGTGACGGCGCACGGCGCCGTCGAGCTCCAAGGCGGTGAGCCGGCCGATCACCTCCGCGACCGGAATCTGCAGCTTGCGGGCGATTTCCGCCGCGCTCAGCGCGAGGACGTCGGAGAGGTGGGCGAGGATCCCGTCGCGCTCGTTGGGAAGGGCGAAACCGAGCCGTCCGGGCGTGGCCAGCGGGTCGTCGAGCACCTCGCCGCCATGCCCCAGGACAGCGAGCACGTCACGTGCGTTCTGGACCAGGGCAGCCCCGTCGCGGATCAGTCCGTGTGTCCCGACGGAGAGCGGCGAGAAGACGCTGCCCGGGACCGCCATTACCTCTTTATGTAGCTCGAGCGCGGCCTCGGCCGTGATGAGCGCGCCGGACCCATGCGCGGCCTCGACGACCACCACTCCGTCGGAGAGAGCCGCCATGGTCAGGTTGCGCGCCGGAAAGTTGTGTCGGCGCGGCCCCGTGCCGTCGGGGAACTGGCTGACCAGCGCTCCGCCGGCGGCGAGGATCTCATCGGCGAGCCGGCTGTGGGCGGCCGGGTAGACGAGGTCGACGCCGGTGCCCATCACGGCAACGGTCACCCCGCCGCCCGTGAGGGCTCCCCGGTGCGCGGCCGCATCGACGCCGAGGGCGAGGCCGCTCAACACGACCACGCCGGCCCGCGCGAGGTCCATGCCCAGCTGCTCCGCGACGGCCTCTCCGTAGGGTGAAGGGCGCCTCGAGCCGACGATCGACACACGCGGTCCTTCTGGCGGCGGCCAGCGTCCCCGCACGCGCAGAGGGACCGTGTCGTCGAGGCTCTCAGGCGGCAACTTCTTGCAACCGGTAGCCGAGCGCCTCGAGCACGTGCGGCACCTCGATCTGCTCGGATCCGTCCAGGTCGGCGGAGGTGCGGGCGACCCGCCAGGCGCGGTGGAATCCGCGCGCCGACAGGCCGCGCTGCTCCGCCCACCGTTCGAGAGTGAGCCGCGACGCGGCCGACAGCGGGGCGAACCGGCGGAGGCGCACGGGCCTGAGCTGGGCGTTGAGACATCCCTGCCGGTCGAGCTGGCGGAGCCGGGCGGCCATCACACGCTGCCGGACCGCGCTTGACGGTTCCCCGCGGGGCTCCGACGCGAGGGACTCGAGGCGGACCCGCCTCACCCCGACCTGCAGGTCGATGCGGTCTAGGAGCGGTCCCGACAGCCTCCTGCGATACGAGTGGATCGCGGCCGGCGTGCAGCGGCAGGGTCGCAGGCCGTCCCCCGACCACCCGCACGGGCAGGGGTTCGTGGCGGCGACCAGGGTGAAGCGCGCGGGGTAAACGACCGACCCGGCCGACCGGGTGATCACCACGCGGCCGCTCTCCAGCGGCTGCCGCAGCGCCTGGAGGACTGGGATCTGGAACTCTGCGAGCTCGTCCAGGAACAGGACGCCATGGTGAGCTCGGCTGATCTCCCCGGGCGCGGCCAGGCCGCTGCCGCCTCCGATCAGCCCCGCCGCCGACACTCCGTGGTGCGGAGCGCGAAACGGAGGCGCCCAGTCGAGGGGGCGGTCGCGCGGCAGCTCGCCCAGCAGGCTTCGCACCTGGGCGACCTCGATCGCCTCTCCCAGGTCCAGGGGCGGCAGGATGCCGGGCATGCAGCGAGCCAGCATCGTCTTGCCCGCTCCGGGCGGCCCGCTCAGCAGCAGGTGATGGCCGCCGGCAGCAGCCACTTCGAGCGCGCGCTTGGCCTCTTCCTGGCCGTGGACCTCGGCCAGGTCCTGTTCCGGAGCCTCACCCGACCGCAGCTCGCGAGCCGGCACGCCACGCGACGCTGCGATCGGCTCGCCTCCCAGGAGGTGGCCGACCACGGCGGCGAGCGAGACGCACGGGATGACCTCGATTCCGTCCACCAACGCCGCCTCGGCGGCGTCGACCGCCGGCACGAACACCCGGACATACCCCAGCCTGCTCGCGCCCCGGGCCGCGACCAGCACACCGTCGACGTGCCGGACCGCACCGTCCAGCGCCAGCTCGCCGAGGAAGACACTGCGCTCCGGCGGCGGCTTCCCCGCCCTGGCCAGCGCTATCGCGACCGCGATCGGCAGGTCGAGGGCGGTGCCCTCCTTGCGCAGCTCGGCGGGCGCAAGGTTCACCGTAAGGCGGCGCGTCGGGAACTCCAGGCCGCTGTTCTTGATCGCCGACCTGACCCTCTCCCTCGCCTCCTTCACAGAGGTGGCCGCCAACCCGACGAGCGAGAACCTCACCTCTCCATTGGCGATGTCCGCCTGGACCTCGACACGCCTGGCTTCGAGCCCGACCACGAGGCATGAGTCGACCGCGGCCAGCACGCGCCGAAGTTAGCGGACTCTCGGCCCGGATTCAGCCCAGCCTGTTAAGAGCTCGAGAGGAACTCCGCGACCTCGTCGTGGAATGCCTGCGGCTGCTCGACGAAAAGGTAGTGGCCCGAGTCGCCGATGAGCACCTGGCGGGCGCCGCGGACGCCCGCGCAGATCTCCGCCGCGCACTGCGGTCCGCAGATGAAGTCCTCGTCGCCGGTGATGACCAGGGTGGGCGCGGTGATGTTCGGCAAGCGCTCTCGCAGGTCGAAGGTTTCGAAGATCTCGCGGTTGAAAAGCCGCAGCGCGTCGGCGTTGACCTTCTCTGTCCTGAGCGTGTCGAGGTAGCCGGCTTCGACCGCACCGTAGTGCGCGAAGTAAAGAGGCAGCTCCTTGAACAGCAGCTCGTCCAGCCGTCCGGCATCGAACTCACCTTCCTGTTCGGCTTCGAGGGCCGCCACAGCGTCGGCGTACCAGGGCTGGTTCGACCGCTTGTCCATGCCCTGACGCATGGCCGCCTCATTCTCCGGTCCGAAGCGCGCGAGGGTGGAGGCGAGGACGAGGCGCCGGACGCGGCCCGGGTGCTCGGCCGCGTACGCCTGGGCGACCACGCCGCCGTGCGAATGGCCGAGCAGCAGGATGCGCTCGAGGCCGAGGTGGCGTCGCAGCTCCTCCAGATCGGCGACGTAGTCCTCGATCCGGTACGCCCTGGAGTCGGAAGGTGGGGCGGACGCGCCGGTGCCCCTCGGATTGACCATGACCAGCGTGTACCTCTCCCAGAGCCCGGCGAGGTCACCGAAATACGTCGACGAATACCCGGGACCGCCTGGATGGCAAACGAGGACCGGCCCGTGTCCGAGCTTGCGGTAGGTCAGCTTCCGCCCGTCGGCGGTGGTCAGCTTCAAGCCAGCCGGGTTTCCGGCCGCCAGCGGCCGCCTTCCTCGAGGTACCCGGCCGGGTGTTCGGTCTCGTGGCTCAAGACCAGGAGCCACCGGTGCTCTTCGGCTTCGTCGAACAGGCGCGCCTTCTGTTCGAAGACGCGCAGGGGTTCGATGTCCGCGGACATGTTCCAGGGCACCTTCAGGTGCGGGGTCTGGCAGACCAGGTCCCCGGTGACGGCGCACGCCAGCTCGCCTGATCGGAGCACGAGGACCTGGCTGCCCGGTGTATGGCCGCCCACGTGGCGTAGATGAACCCCGGGAAGTACCTCGGCGTCGCCGTCGAGCAGCTCTACGAGGTGGTTCCCATCGGCCAGCGGCGTGAAGTCGTCGGTGACGTACCCGGCGCTGCTGCGCACGTCCGGGTGCAGCGCGAAGTCCCACTCGCTGCGCTGGATGAAGTGCCGGGCCCGCTTGAAGGTCAGCTCAAGCCCGCCGTCGGCATCACGCCGCGTCAGGCCGCCCGCGTGGTCCCAGTGCAGGTGGGTCGTCACGACTGCGTCGACCTCTTCGGGCCGGATGCCGAGGCGCCGCAGAGCAAGTAAAAGGCCGTCCGGCTCGCGGAGGCCGACTTGCTGCGCGCGCTTCTCGCTGAGCTTGGTGCCGATCCCGGTCTCGCAGACGATGACCCGCCCGTCCTTGCGCGCGATCAGGCAGACGCAGGCGCAGTCGATCATGTTGTTGCCGTCGGCCGGCTTCTGTTTCTCCCAAAGGACCTTGGGCACCACGCCGAACATCAGGCCTCCGTCCGCCTTCCAGCGTTCGGAGACCAGCACGTGTAGCTCGAGATCGCCCATCTGCACGACGCCCTATATGCTGCGGTAAACGGTGCCCTCGCGATCAGGAGAAACTTGTGAGCTGTAGTTGCGGCGGGCGCTGCCTCGATTACAGGAACCAACGAAAAGTAGCCAACCGGGGACATAGGAGGTAAACTGCGTCGCCATGCCGAGATCGATGTGGAAAGGCGTCGTCTCGTTCGGGATGGTGTCCATCCCCATCCGCCTGTACAACGCCACGGAGTCCAGCGCCAAAGTCTCGTTCCGGCAGCTCTGCCCGGAGCACCACTCCCCCATCTCCTACAAGCGCTGGTGCGCGGAAGGCGACCACGAGGTGACGTACAGCGAGATTCAGCGCGGATACGAGGTGGGCAAGGACCGCTACGTCATCATCGACGACAAGGACCTCGACAACCTCCCCCTCCCGACCGCTCACTCCATCGACATCGAGGAGTTCGTGCCGACCGACGACGTCGAGCCGGGCCTCTATTTCAACAACGCGTATTACATTGAGCCAGAGGAGCTGGGCAAGAAGCCCTACCAGCTGCTCCGCAAGGCGCTGGAGGCGACCGGACGCATGGCCATCGCCAAGATCGCGCTGCGCGATCGCGAGCACCTGGCGGCGCTCCACCCCAACGGCGCCGGCCTTCTGATGAACACGCTCCACTGGCCAGACGAGATCCGCTCCAGCGAAGGCCTCAAGGGTCTCGACGGCGACGTGAAGATCAACCCCAAAGAGCTGGAGATGGCGAAGGCGCTGATCGAAAGCCTGGCCGACTCATTCGACCCGAGCCGCTACAAGGACGAGTACCGCGAAGCGGTGATGAAGGTCGTGCAGGCCAAGATCGAAGGCGAGGTGATCGAGGCCCCGGCCGCTCCGCAGCCGGCCAAGGTCATGGACCTCATGGAGGCCCTGCGCGCGTCCGTGGCGGCGGCCAAGAAGTCCAGGGCCGCCCGCGACAAGCCCGCGGCCGAGACGAGGAGACGGCGCAAAGCTTCGTGACCGGGCTCGGCTTAATCTGAGCCGAGTGCAGGATCCCGACCAGCTGTCGATCGAGCTGGAGAGCTTTCCCGACGAAGTGCGGCCGATGCAGGCCGCCTCGGCGGAGGCTCCGTTCAGCTCACCCGAATACATATTCGAGGTCAAGTGGGACGGGTTGCGGTGCATCGTGTTTCGCGACCCGGAGGGTAGGGTCCGACTGCAGGACCGTGCCCTGAGGGACCTCACCGCCGACCTGCCCGAGATTGCGGCAGCAGCCCGGCGCATCCCGCCCGGCAGCGTCGTCGACGGTGAGCTCGTGGCCACCGACAGCGACGGCCGGCCCGACTATCCGCGGCTGCGAGAGCGTCTCAGCGGCGGCGTTCGCCTGAAGGACGCGATCCCGACGGCCTACCTGGCTTTCGACGCCCTGTATCTCGAGGGCAAGCCGCTCCTGAGACAGCCGGTGGTGAAGCGGCGAGCCCGTCTCGCAAGGGCCGTCGAGACGGGCGGGCACCTCTTCGTGCCCGACCATATCGACGAGGACGGCGTTGAGCTGTTCGAGGCCTGCCTCGAGCGCGGCCTCGAGGGAGTCGTGGCCAAACACAAGCTGAGTCCGTACGTGACTGGCCAGCGCAGCCCGTTCTGGCTCAAGGTCAAGGCTGTCAAATCTGACGACTTCGTCGTCATCGGATGGATCGGCGACCGTCCCTTCGATGCGCTCGTTGTCGGATATCACGAGGACGGGCGACTGCTCCCGTGCGGCACGGTGGGCGGCGGCTACGACGACGCCGCCATGGACGCCATTCGGAACGCGATCACGGCACTGTCGACCAGCGAGTCGCCACTCGAGCCGCCCCCGATCATGACCAAGCCCGTGCACTGGGTTAGGCCGGAGCTCGTGGTGAGCGTGAGGTACTCGGAGTGGTCAGCCGACGGCACCCTGCGTTTTCCGATCTTCAACGGACTCCGGCCTGAGGTGCATCCCGCCGAGGCCATCCGGCACCGGCCGCGCGTGATCCTCACCGGGCATGTCAAGCCCGGCTCGCTCGCGTACGACCTCACGAGGTTCCCGTTTTGATGGAACCCGGCTTCGATGTCGTCACTGGGGCTTTTGGCTTCACCGGCCGCTTCATCGCGCGTCGCCTGCTCGCGCAGGAAAGGCGCGTCCGCACCCTGACCAACCATCCGCAGCGCCCAGGCGCCGAGGACATCAAGGTCGACGTCGCGCCCCTGCAGTTCACCGACCGCGCCGCCCTGGTTGAAAGCCTTCGGGGCGCCGACGTCCTCTACAACACTTACTGGGTCCGCTTCCGGCACGGGAAGATGCACTTCGGCCAGGCGATCGCCAACACCAGGACGCTGATCGGAGCGGCTGCCGAAGCGGGCGTCAAGAAGGTGGTCCACATCTCGGTGAGCAACCCGTCCGAGGATTCTCAGCTCGACTACTACGCGGGCAAGGCCCGCACCGAGGCCGTGGTACGCGACTCCGGGCTCCGATGGGCCATCGTGCGGCCGACATTGGTCTTCGGTCCCGGCGACATCCTGCTCAACAACATCGCGTGGCTCCTGCGCCGCATGCCCGTCTTCATCATCCCGGGACTGGGCGACTACCGGGTCCAACCGGTCGCCGGCGAGGACGTGGCCGAGATCGCAACCTGGGCGGCGGAGCAGACGGACAACATGACGGTCGACGCCGCCGGGCCCGACACCATCGCGTACGCCGAGCTCGTGGAGAGCATCGCAGTCGCGGTGGGGCGGCGGCCGAGGTTCATGTACATGTCGCCGCGGATGACGTTGCTGGCGGGCAGGTTCGTGGAGCGAATGGTCGACGACGTCCTGCTCAACGGGCCGGAGCTCGAAGGCCTCATGCAGGAGCTCCTCATCTCGCACGAAAGACCTCGTGGGACCAGGCGGCTAGAGAACTGGCTCCTCTCGAGCGCCGACACCCTGGGCCGCACATACGCCTCGGAGCTTGCCCGCCACTGGCGCTGAAACGGCGACATAGGCCGCTAACCTGATCTCGATGGCGTTGCCCGCGTCCCAGAGTCCTTTCGCGGTCGAGGCCAGGCACCTCGTCAAGCGCTACGGCGTGGTCAGGGCGGTCGACGGCGTCAGCTTCCAGGTCGCACGCGGCGAGATCTTCGGCTTCCTCGGCGCCAACGGCGCCGGCAAGACGACCACCTTGCGGATGCTGTGCGGCCTTGTGACGCCGACGTCCGGGAACTCCCTGATCGACGGTTATGACGTCTTCGCCGACCCGATGCAAGCGAAGGCCCGCCTCGGCTACCTGGACGAGGAGCCGTTCGTTCACCCGCACCTCACCGGGCGCGAGTTCCTCGACTACATCGCAGACCTGTACCGCATGCCCCGCGGAGTCGAGCGCCAGCAGCGCATGGAGCGGTTGCTGGGCCTGTTCGAGCTGGCGGACCGCGACGGGGAGCTGATCGGCGCGTACAGCCACGGCATGCGGCAGAAGATCGGCCTCGCCTCGCTGCTCATCCGCGAGCCATCGGTCCTGCTTCTCGACGAGCCGACCAACGGGCTGGACCCGCGTTCCGCGCGGCTCGTCAAAGACCTGCTCGAAGGGCTGGCGGCTCGCGGCACGACGGTGCTGCTCTCGACGCACATCCTGGAGATCGCGCAGGCCCTCTGCCGCCGTGTCGCGATCATCGACCGCGGCCACATCGTGGCGACCGGGACCATGGGCGAGCTGCGGACGCAGACCGGCAGCGAGCAGGCCACTCTCGAGGACCTCTTCCTGAAGCTCACGGCGGGACCGGAGTCGAAGGACATGATCGAACGCCTTTTGGCCCCCGAGCGGTCGTGATGCTCGCGGGCTCGCGGGTCATCATCGGCGCCGAGATCCTGGCGCTGCGCCATCGGCTGCTCAAGCGCGGACCGGTGAGGCTCGCGCTCCTGGTGGTGCTGCTGGGATTCGCTGCCATCTTCATCGGCGGGGGATCGTTCTCGCTCGGAGTCGCCGCGGCCCGCTACCTGCCGCAGGCCCGAGATCCGATCTTGGCCGCCGGTTTCACGGCCCTGGCGGTCCTCATGTTCGTCCTCGGGTTCCCCACGGTGATCGCCAGCCTGTTCGTAGGCCGAGATCTGCTCCAGCTGGTCTTAGCGCCGGTTCGTCCGGTTGAGATCTTCATCGCCCGCATGGTGCTCGCGATGATCGCCAACCTCTTGATCAGCTCGCTGCTGCTGGCGGGCGCGCTCGGAGTAGGCGTCGGATCAGGCGCCTCGCCTGTCTTCTACGTCCTGGCGGTGCCGCTGGTCATCACGCAGGTGTTGGTCGTCACCGCTTTCCAGGCGCTCCTGATGTCGATCGTGCTCCGCTGGATCCCGGCGCGCCTGGCCCGTGATTTTGCTGCCGGCATCGCGGGGCTGACGGGGGCCGGCTTCTACATCGCCTGGAACGTCAACCTGCGGCAGTCGTTCGAATCGCGCACCCGGGTCGACTTCACCAACGCCGCTTCGTTCATCCAGCAGGTCGGGTGGCTGCCTCCGACATGGCCCGCCCATGCGCTGAGCGGCGTCATCGACGGCAGCGCGGGCGCGGGTGCCGGTTGGACTGTCCTCACCCTCGCGCTGGCCGGGTTGGTGGCGACCGCCGCGGCCCTTCTGTACGGAAGGACGCTGCTGGCGGGACTAGGGGTGGTCGGCGGGGCGGCGATGACGTGGCGGCGCCCCAAGCAGAGGCCGGCAGCCGTAGCGCGGGCGGGCGCGGGCTCGCCCTTGCGAGCCATCGCGCGCAAGGACTGGCTCGCATACCGGCGGGACATCCGGCGGCTGAGCCGCCTGCTCCCAGCCCTGCTCTTCCCGATCGGCTACGCGTTCGCGTTCAGCCGGCCCTCCAAAGAGCTGAGCGGGTTCTGGTCCGAGGTGTTCCTGATCGCGTTCATATCGATGTTCATGTCCACGACGCTGGGCACTCCGTCGGTTCCCAGCGAGCGCCGTGGTTTTCAGCTGCTGCGCATGGCTCCCCTCCCGATGTGGCAGGTGATCCGGGCCAAGGTCGCACTCACCCTGCCCGCCGTGCTCGTGATGACTGTCGTCTTCGGCCTGATCGTCGCGCTGGTCGAGCGCAACCCGGTTTCGGAAATCGTCGAGCTGATTGCGCTGGGGATTTGGCTCGGCCTCGGATTCGTAGCGGTCGGCGTCTCGGCTGGTGCGATCGACCCGCGGTTCGAATCATCCGACGACAGGCGCGCGGTCGGCATGGTCGGCACGCTGGCGGGCGTCGGTGGGGCGCTGGGCTTTGGCGCGCTCAGCATCGGCGCCTTCGCGCTGCTCGTGTTCGCCGCGGGCGCGCTCGCGGGGACGGCCCACCTCGGCTCGCTCCCCTCCACGCCTGCCATCGGCGCTTTGCTTGGGGCGGCCGCGCTGGTCCTCGCCGCCGGCGCCGCCACCTTGGTGGGCGCGCTCCTGTGGGCCGCCAACGCGAGCCTGGTGCGCTTCGAGGATGCGATCGCCGCCACCTAGAGCGACCGAATCCCCGCTGCTCTCAGCCGGAGCGCGGACCGATCAGGTCCCACCTGTTGCCCGCGATGTCGACGAAGACCGCGACCTGTCCGTAAGGCTCGGTTCGCGGCCGGGTCACGAACTCGACGCCGGCGGCGGTGAGGCGCTGGTAAACGGTCGCGAAATCGTCCACATGAAGGAAGAAACCGACCCGGCCGGCCGCCTGCTTGCCCACCACCGCGGCTTGCGCCTCGCCGTCCGCGCGAGCGATCAGGATCGCGGTCTGTGAGCCGCGCGGGCGCACCACGACCCACCTCTTGGCTCGACCATCGTTGGTCAGCGAGGGCGAGTCCTCCACCAGTTCGAAGCCGAGGACGTTCACGAAGAAATCGATGGCCGGATCGTACTCATCGACGACGACGGTGACCATGCCCAGGAGATTCACGGCAGGAGACTAATCGAACGGATCCTCGAAGAGCTCAGCGCGGAATCCTCCGGCGGGTTCGACCGTCACCCCGACAACGGCAAAACGTAACGGACCGCGCCAGCCGGCAAGCGCCCGGTACTCGGCCGCCGCCGATCTCATGGCGCGGCGCTTGCGAGGCCCGACCGCCTCGAGTGGAGTCCCAAAAGCGCCGCTGGTGCGGGTCTTGACCTCCACCACCACCAGCGTCCCGCCGCGCCGGCAGACCAGGTCGAGCTCGCCGCGGCGCGCGCGAAACCCGGCACCCACGAGCTCGTAACCCCGTGATCGGAGCAGGTCGGCGGCGGCCTTCTCGCCCGCGCGCCCTAGCTCGAGCCGAGGAGCTCGGAGACGCGAAACGGCGCCCATGTCGTCCGGTGAATCGGGCTGGGGCCGAGGCGCCGGATCGCCGCCCGGTGAGACGGGGTGGCATAGCCCTTATGGTCGGCGAAGCCGTAGCCCGGATACAACCGGTCGTACTCCACCATCGCCATGTCCCGGGCTACCTTGGCCACGATGCTGGCCGCCATGATCGACGCGCAGATTCGGTCTCCTCTCACCACCGCCATCTGCGGCAGCGGCGCCTCCGGCACGTCGAACGCGTCGACCAGCAGGTACTCCGCCTGGACTTTCAGCCCGGCGACCGCGCCCGCCGCCGCCAGGTGCCGGGCCTTGAAGAGGCCGAGGCGGCCCACCTGCTCATGGTCGACCGCGCACACCGATAGGGCCACAGCCTTGCGGCGGATGACCGCGTCGACGCGCTCGCGCTGGTCCGCCCTGAGCAGCTTCGAGTCGTCCAGTCCTGGGATCTTCACGCCGACGGGCAGCACGACGGCGCCGGCCACCACCGGGCCCGCGAGCGGGCCCATACCCACCTCGTCGACTCCCGCCACCACGTGGTAGCCCATGGCCATGGCCATGCGCTCGTAGCGCCAGAGCTTCGGTCGCATCAGATTGAGACTAATGAGGGCCCGCGCCCCCCGCCAAGCCTCTTAACAGGGATGCCTGGCGCTAAGCCTCGTCGCCGCTGGTCTCCTCCGGCTTCGCCGCATCCGCAGGTTGCTCCTGGACCAGGCGGCGACGCTCGCGGATACGGGCATCGCGCCCGACCTTGGCGCGCAGGTAGTAGAGCCGTCCCTGGCGGACATCGCCATGGCGAAGCACGTCGATCTTGTCGATGCGCGGGGAATGGATCATGAAGGTGCGCTCCACGCCCACGCCATGGGTCACGCGCCGCACGGTGAAGTTCTGCCGGAGGCCTCCGCCGGTGACCCGGATCACCGTGCCCTCGAACACCTGGATTCTCTCTCGCGTGCCTTCGACCACTTTCGCGTGTACCTTCACCGTGTCGCCCGCCCTCAACGCCGGGACCTTGTCTTTCTGCTGCTCTTTTTCGAGCTGCTGGATCACGTTCATGTGTTTTTCAACTCCTTGGTGTGTGAAACATGTCTTTGTGCCGCCTGTTGCCGGCGCCACTGGCGGATGCGTGCATGGTCTCCGGACAGGAGCACGTCGGGAACTGCCATGCCGCGGTACTCCGCAGGTCGGGTGAACTGCGGCCACCCGGCGGGCTCCGGGGAAAATGTGTCCTGCGCCAGCGATCCCGGGTCGCCCACCACGCCCGGCAGGAGCCGCGCGACGGCGTCGATGAGAACCATGGCCGGCAGCTCGCCGCCGCTGAGGACGTATTCGCCGATCGAGATCTCACGCGCGTCCAGCGCGCTGCGAACCCGGTCGTCGATCCCCTCGTAACGGCCGCACACGATGACCAGGCCCGGCTGCTGAGCGAGGCCGGCCGCAAGCTCCTGGTCCAGGGGCTCGCCCCACGGCTCCATCAAGATCACCGGCCCGCGGTTCAGCGACCGTATCGATTCCACCGCCTCGATCACTGGCTCGGGCTTCATGACCATGCCCGGACCGCCGCCGAAAGGCATGTCGTCGACCTGCCGGTGCCGGTCGTGAGTGTGCTCGCGCAAGTCGTGCGCCTGCAGCTCGACCAAGCCACGCTCGATGGCCCGGCCGACGACACCCTGGGCGAACACGGGCCCGAACATCGCAGGGAAGATCGTCACGACGTCGAATCGCATGTCAGTCCTTTGCTTCCTCGACGCTGAAGAGCCAGTCGGCCACCACCACACGTCGCGTTTCGAGGTCCACCTCGAGCACCGCGTCCCTGGTGGCGGGGATCAGGTGCTCGATCGCACCGTCATGGCTCACCCAAACGTCGTTGGCCGGGCGCTCGAGCACCTCGGCGACGATGCCGAGGGGCGTGCCGGAGTGGGTCTCCACCGCGAGCCCCACCACCTGGTGATGGTAGAAGCGCCCGTCCTCCAGCGGCCTGATGTCCGCTTCGGACACCTCGAGGTAGAGGCCGCGGAACAGCTCCGCGACGGAACGGTTCTCGATGCCTTTGAGCTTGACCACCAACCCGGGCTGCCCGGGCCGGCTCCACTCCACCATGCGCTCGGCGCCTTCCAGCACGAGCGCCGCACCGGGATCGAATCGATCGCTGAAGTCTGTCAAGGGCAAGACCTTGACAGCTCCATCGAGCCCGTATGCACCCATGACCTGTCCGATCTTGATCACTCAGCCGTCGGCCCGACCGGCCCGCGGCCCCGCGGCCCCTGGTGGGGCAGCGACGCGTTGGCGAGGTCGACGAAGACCCGCTTGTGGTCACGCAACGAGGCGACCCGCACCAGCGTGCGGATGGCTTCTATGTTGCGGCCCGCCTTGCCGATGAACCGGCCCACGTCTGCGTCGGCCAGCTTGACCTTGATCGCCACGGTGCCGGCGCCGCGCTCGAAAGCCTCGACCGAAACCTCGTCCGGTTTCTCGGCCAGCGATTTGGCGACGAACTCAACCATGGCGCGATAGTCGATGCCGGGTCCGTTCGAGACCGGCCCGTCGCGCCTAAATCCGCGGTCCATGCCTCCCCGGCGGAAATCACGCCGAGGGGGTCGGCTTCTCTGCGTGTCGCTCAAGTATTCCCTCCCGCTTCAACAGGCTTCGCGCAGCTTCGCTGGGTTGTGCACCCTGCTTTAGCCAGAGCATCACCTTGTCCGCATCGATCTTGACCTGCACCGGGTCGGTCATCGGGTCGTAGTACCCGAGGTGCTCGATAAAGCGGCCGTCGCGCGGCGAGCGCGAATCCGCCACCACGAGGCGGTAGAAGGGGTGC
>Ga0307373_10003969_pt1 | contig 25182 bp, 21 predicted proteins | sample OX2MG_FD_202534 | JGI IMG/M metagenome (GOLD analysis project Ga0307373, IMG submission 202534) | Soil microbial communities from Risofladan, Vaasa, Finland - OX-2 | ecosystem: Environmental > Terrestrial > Soil > Coastal area > Acid sulfate soil | place: Finland: Risofladan, Vaasa | collected...
AAAAATACGGCGACCGTTGGGGTCCCCGAGCGTGAACGTTCACATACTTACGGTGGGCCGCCCGGGTCTCGATCCCGGCACCTTGGGAGTGTTTCCAGGATGTCCAGGGACGTCTCTTAACGTCCAGATTTGCTGGCCAGAAGGAGTTGAATGTCCACCAACGTCCACTGACGTCCTCTCACGTTTGAACTCGTGGCTCGACAGTTGGCTAGACCCGGACTCGTTTCAAGGTCAAGCCATTATTCAATTTCGAGGGGCTGACGGCGAGGCATTCGACGTAGTTCTGGGAGAGGAGTAAAAAGTCACAGAGGTCATTCTCTACAGCTTTTCCGGCACGATTCAGTAGATCATGAACAACAGGGAGTAATAATCATGCCGGGTCGGGCTGGTTAACACACCTTCAGAGTCCCATCTCTAGAGGTACTGAACAAGGTAACGGGATTAAAAGAAACCTTCAATCGGTTGCCGTGTGTCGGTCTCGTTGCGCATGTCGTTTGTTTTCAAAGAAACGTGTTGTTCTGTGTCGGTTTGGTTTCGTGGTGTTGGGGAAATATGAGGCCTGTTCGGTCCGCGGCGCAGATCGCAACATGTTGCGTCACGATGCTTCAAGAACAAGGATGGACCGTCTCGCGGTTGCGGCGTGGGCCTTCTGAACTCAAGGCTCGATGTCGCGATTTAGATCCTCATGTACCTCGAATGCGACATCGTATTCGTATCGCTCGTAGCGTTGTGAATGCTTTCGCTCTTGAATGACAAGGAGCTCTGCGAGAGCCTCACGGTCTTTACCGCGATCGGCGAAATTCTTTGCCGCGATGATGTCGGCTACTGAGGCGACGAGGACTTCGAAGTCTCGGCCACGAACGATCGAACGCGTTAGCAAGTCTTCGTAGGGCACTGATCGCCCTTCGAGATCCTTCAAATCGGCCAACGCGTCGATGGGTCCTGCGTCGGTTGTCCAGGTCGAGTTACCGGTCGTTTTGAGCATCGTGCCGTCAGCCTTCACCAGCAACGCCGCGACATGATCACACGGTGACCTCGCTCAGCGGTCTCTCGCCAACAGTGCGCGATCGCGCATCGAGAGTGGCAAAGCGCATGGTGCGGTCGATGACGCGACCGGGGGCCACGTTAAAACCGAGACCTGGTGACGTTGGTACGGCAACGTATCCGTCGGACTCGACAAGATACGTGGGGTCAACCAGGTCATCGGCGTAGAGCACCGACGCCGGAGACATATCGGCCGGCTGACTAAAGCCAGGTAGTGAACAGAGGGCCAAGTTGGCGGAACGACCGATGCCTGATTCGAGCATGCCGCCGCACCAAAGCGCCACGCCGCGCTCGACGCAAAGATCGTGGATCTCGAGTGACGCCACGAGGCCGCCGACGCGTCCGGGCTTGACGTTGATATTTCTACAGGCGTCAATGTCGAGGGCTCGTCGAGCGTCGGCGGGACTACGTATGGCCTCATCGAGGCAGACCGGTGTTCGCAGTTGACGCTGCAGCACGGCCGACCCGTCAATGTCGTCGTAGCCGAGCGGCTGTTCTATGCACAGCAAGGAAAATTCATCGAGTGCCCGTAGCACGTCGACGTCGTCAAGACTGTAGGAGGCGTTAGCGTCCACTTGGAGCAGCATCTCGTCACCGAAGCTCTCGCGTACTGCGCGAACGACGTCGAGGTCCCAACCAGGTCGAATCTTTAGTTTTATTCGTCGATAACCTTCCGCGAGTCGAAGCGCCACCTCTTCGAGGGTCTCCTCAATAGAGTCGGCGATGCTCAAACTCTCACCCACCGCCACGCGTGACGCGGTTCCTCCGAGTAAGGAACTTATCGATCGGCCTTCGCGCGCCGAGGATAACGCCCAATAGGCCGCTTCGACGCCCGCGCGCGCAAAGGTGTTGCCGCGAATTGACGACATGGACGCGGCGACGTCGCGCGGGTCAAGTGTCGGTGACTGCAGCGAGAGCGCGAGCGCGTACTCGACGATGATGGAGAACGTGGTGGACGTTGTTTCACTTAAGTAGAACGGGTGATCGAGCGCTGGCGCCTCACCCCAACCCTCGAATCCTTCGTCATCGACGAGGTGCACGAGGACGGTGTGCCGCGATGATGTGTCGCCGAAGCCGGTGACGAACGTCTTAAGAAGCGGAAGTGCCACCTCGTGGACCGACGCGCGCACGATGGGTAGTTCGTGCTTAGCCAAGATAGAGATTCCTCGCCGTGCGCTCGAAGACGTCAAGACGAGCGTCGTCGACCCAGTCCGCGTCGGCGCCAGCGCTTATGAGAGCCTCGGCGACGCGTGCCCAGGCGTCGTGTAGAACGTGCGCCGCGAACCAGAACGACTCAGGCTCTTCGTGCCCGTCGGTGCCGAACATGATTCGGTCCGTGGGCACGAGTTCGAGCAACTGCGTTACGCGCGCTTCTACTTGCAAGGGCGTGAAGAGATTAAAGAGTGAAACCTCGGCGAACACGTTGGCGTGACTCATGGCAAGGAACCCAAGTTCCTCGGTCCAGGGATACGCCCCGTGAATCAACACGATGGGCGCCGCGGCTCCTTCGTCGCTGCGAAGTATCTCTTCGAGGAGCAAGGGGTTCGATTCACTGAGACGCAACGACGAGTCGCCAAAACCTGTATGGATCTGAAAGGGGTGTTGGGTCTCGGCGGCGACGCCGAGGGCTCGTTGAAAGGCGAGGTCACGACAGGCTTTTCCGCGTCGGCGAAGCGGCACGGCGTCATCGAGAGAGGACTGCGCTTGATCGATAGTGACGTTTGCTCGCACCGCTAAACCCGTGCGGTAGGCGAGGGCGGTTTTGAATCCGACGCAGCCCGCCGCGACCGCTTCGTAACAGTAACGCTCTACTTCGCCAACGATCGTCTCCGCGTCCGTTGCGCGCGCCATCAAGTCGTCTACGAGCGGATCGATGCGGCCAATCCAGTGCACGGGACGATCCGCGAGATTGGCGTAGACGTTCGCTACGTCACCCGTGCGCTCGGCACCGACGTCAAAGATGAACTCGTCGAGACCTGCGTCGGCGAAGAGTGCGCGCACGTAGCGAGGCCAGTCCGCGCTCGCCTCAGCGCGGGCCTCAGAGAGCTGTGCCACGTCGCAGTCCAAGTACGTCGCGAGTCGACGTGCCATGAGATGCGTGGAGAGTCGTTTCGTAGCGGACTCGCCGCGGCGACGTTCCGCGTCGGGGCCTTCTTCGATGAAGAGATTGACCGACGCCACGTCGAAGGGACCGCCGCTGCGGGCGAAAGGGTGACCGTGATCATCAATCATCTAAACCTCATCTACTCGTGACGGCCTACTTCGTATCGCACGGTGGAACGCGCCACGAACTCGCCGCGGCCGTACTACCGAGTCCTCGCTCCGAAGAGAGACGCTTGCGTTAACTTTACAATGCGAATGACAGCTTTATTGCGTAAGTGCCATTCCTAAGCACGGCCGTTGGCTTCATAAAGTTGACAAGTGTAGAGTGCGTAACTATAGTTCGCATAGTTTACGCGTGACGTCGAAGGGAAGATATGGCGAAGAGCTCACTTCGTGGGGTTGGAAAGGCCGGATTCGTTCGCGAGCACGGCCTCTACACCGAAAGTTACAGTCAGGCCGCAGAGAAGAGCCGCGAAATCGTTGAGAAGAATGATCTGCGAACCGTCCGCATGATCTGGGTAGACCAGCACGGCGTGCCGCGAGTGAAATTCATGTCGAGCGAGGACTATCTCGCCTCGCTCGAGAGCGGTATCGACTTCTCAGGGGCGCTCTTCAGTCTTGACTCGGGCAACTTCGTCTTCACCCAGGCGTTCGCTGAAGGGGGAGGTTTTGACATTCCCGAGCTGAGCGGCTTCCCCGACCTGGTGCTCGTGCCAGACCCCGCGACGATGCGGGTGCTGCCCTTTGCGGATCGCACCGGTTGGGTACTCACCGACGCCTACTTCGCCAACGGCAAACCCGTCTCCATTGACTGTCGCCACTTGCTCCGCGATCAAGTGAACGCCGCCGCCGAACTCGGCTTTGACTACATTGCCGGGCTCGAAGTCGAGTTCTACATCGTGCGCCGCGAAAGCCCGGGGCGTATCGACTTCGCCGAGACCGGCTGGCCGCCGCCACCGCCTCGGGTCAGCGCCCTCGAGCAGGGTTATCAGTACTTGTCAGAAGTTCGACTGGCGGGACTGAACGGCCTGCTCGAAACGCTGCGTGACACCTATCGCGCGGTTGGTTTACCGCTGCGCTCGATGGAGGACGAGTGGGGGCCGGGTCAAATCGAGATCACCATGGACATCATGGAAGGTCTCGACACGGCTGACGCGATGGTGCTCTTTCGCTCGGTGACCAAGCAAATCTGTCAGGACCAAGGTCTGCTCGCCTCGTTCATGGCCCGACCTTCGCTGCCTAACGCGTTCTCGAGTGGTTGGCATCTACACGAATCCTTGCGCTATCGAGAGAGCGGGGAGAACGCCTTCACGAGCGATGACGACAACTCTCTCTCACTCGTTGGTCGTCAGTTCGTGGCCGGCGTGCTCGATCACGCGTTGCCAATGACGATCTTTAGCAACCCCACGATCAATGGCTACAAGCGCCTGCGCCCGTACTCGTTCGCGCCCGACAGGGTGGGCTGGTGCGAAGAGAATCGTGGCGCGCTCATTCGCGTGCAAGCCCAGCCGGGTGAAAAGGGCGCGCACATTGAAAATCGGATGGGCGAGCCTGCGGCGAATCCGTATCTGTACCTTGCGTCGAACTTGGCCGCGGGGTTGGACGGCATTCGACGTCAACTTACGCCCCCACCGCTCGGCGGATCCGACCCCTACGCCGACGACACCGCGACGAAGCTGCCGAAGAGTCTCTGGGAAGCGACCGACGCGCTCGAGGGTGACACGTTCTTCCGTGAGCAGTTCGGCGCTGATTTCATCAAGGTCCTCACCATGATGAAGCGCCATGAGATCTCACGATTTCTCGGTGAGGTGACCGACTGGGAGATGCGCGAGTACTTCGAGTTCTACTAAACATTGATGTTGGAAAGACGACACCGCACGCAGCGGCGTTGCTAGGAGCAGAGCGGTCGCCTCGGGGTACGCGCAGAAGGGTTCACGGATGACGTTTTCCAACCTCGACGAAATGGATCTCAAGATTCTCGAACACCTCGTAGTCGACGCTCGCCTTTCTCAGCGTGCCTTGGCTCGCGCTATTGGAATGTCACCGCCCGCGATCTCTGAACGAATTTCGCGACTCGAAGCGGCGGGCGTCATCAAGGGTTATCGAGCGATGGTGGACTGGAGTGCCCTCGGCCACGCGATGCTCGTTGACATCTCCGTGTTGTCCGAGCGCAGCGCCGATCAGCGCGAGGTTGCTCAGTGGCTACTTCAGATTCCCGAAGTCGAGAGCGTTGACATCATCACTGGTCCGCTCGATCTTCGGGTGCGACTTCGCGTACGTGACCCTGATCACCTTCGAGACATCTTCTTCAACCAACTCCTCGCGGCCCCGGGGGTGCAACACACGGACACGTCCATCGTGATGGCGACCGTGGCGCCAGAAAACTTTACGAGCAACATTTTGAAGTCGCTCATGCGCGAGAAAGACACCGAAGAGTGAAGCTGCGTGGCGTAACGAACTATTCGGCGTCACTCGTAAGAAGTGAGGATTGAATGACAGCCATTAGCCGGTTTCCAATTCCCGACGTTGAAAATCTCGACGAAGACGTGCGTACGCAAATCGACGCGGCGCGCGAGCGCCTGGGATTTATTCCCAACGTCTACCTAGCTCTCGCGCACCGCCCGGACGAATTTCGCGCGTTTTTCTCCTACCGCAAAGCGGTCATGGACCGAGAAAGCGGACTCAGTAACGCCGAGCGAGAGATGATCGTCGTGGCGACGAGCGCCACGGTGAACTGTACGTACTGCCTGGTCTCGCACGGCGCGATGCTGCGCTTACAAACGGGCGACCCCGTGCTCGCCGACAAGATCACCTTTGATTATCGCCACGCGCCACTCAGTGTTCGCCATCGCGCCATGCTCGACTACGCGGTCAAGCTGTCCGCTCGACCCCAGGAAGTCTCGGAATCGGACCGAGAAGTGCTCGTCGCTGCCGGCTTCGAGAGCGAGGACGTCTGGGATATCTCGAGCGTGGTTGCCTTCTTCGCGCTTTCGAATCGAATGGTGCACGCCCTCGAACTGGTGCCCAACGACGAATTCTTCCTTCTGGGCCGCACGTCGACTGAAGGTCGCTAAGCCTGTCACGAGGGGTGGCGACATTTTTACGCGACGCGACGTCCGCTCAATTTGACAACGACGTTGCTCGTGGCGGATAAGGACACAAAGAAAAGACCGCCGCCCAATGGGCGGCGGTCTTTTCTTTGTGTCGCTGGCCTAGGCCGAGGTCGAGCCTCTAAGTGCGTCAAACTCCTCACCCGCGTCACCACCCTCTTCGCCGAGGATCGAACCAATGCGTTGCACGGCGTCGCGGTGACGTACCGAGAGGTACCAGAGGACGCCGAGACCCAAGAGGAACCAAATGATCGCGACGTACGCCGCGGAGTCGATCGGCGCGGGCGGAAGGGGAATGACCGATCCGTACCAAGCCGCGCCGAAGATGATCGCACCGACCAGCGGAATAAGACCGTGGATCAGCGGATTGAATCGGCGGCTCGTGCGCTTGAAGAAGACGATCCCTCCGAGGCAGAGTGAGATGTACACCACGACAATCGCGAGGGTACCTATCGTCGCCATGAGGTCATAGACCGTCCATGCGTCACCGCCGAGGGCCGCTGAGCCAAAGCCGTAACCCACGATGAGCGTGACCACGGTCGCCACGGCCGCCACTGAGGCGGTTGCGTTAAAGGGCGCACGCGACCAGGAGTTCGTACGGCTGAACCACTTGGGCAGCACGCCTTCTCGCGCCATTGCGAAGATCGTGCGACTCGACGCCGTCGCGCACGCCACGCAGACAATGAACGCAGAGAAGAGAGCGCCCACGTCGACCATCGTGCCAAAGGCGTGATTGATGTAGCGCGTCGCGACGCCCGCAAGGCCGTTGCTCACCCAGGCACTGGGGTTGTGCTGCATGGCGTTCACGCCGTAACCAACCGACATCACGTAGGTCGTCCAGACGTAGAAGAGAATCGCGAACGTCACGGCCACCAACACCGCGACGGGAATCGCGCGACGTGGATTCGCCGTCTCCTCACCAAAGTCGGCCGCCGTCTCAAAACCGATGAACGAGGTCACGCCCAAGATCAAGCCGTAGAAGACCCCGTGAAAACCGCCGCTCGCGGTGTGGCTAAAGGTAAAGGGCGCCAGTGAGAGACCGTGGGCGCCGCCCTTGACCGTCACGACGACGTCGATGATCACGAAGAGCAGCACCGTAACGATGGCGACCAGCAACTGGATCTTTGCGGTGAACTTGATGCGGATAATCGAAAGTACGAGCAGCAGCACCATGCCGGCGAGAAAGAACCAGATCCACGTGTTCTGGTTGAGATTGAAGAGTTGAGCGGAAAGTCCACCCACCCCCGCCATTGTCATGGGCACGAAACAGGCCATGCCAAAGGCGTAGAGCCATCCGGCCATGAAGCCCGAATGCTTTCCGAGACTGCGACTCGCGTAGGTGTACGCGTAACCGGCCGACGCCAAACGTCGAGTGAAGCCAATGACGACGAAGGCGAGCGATAGGCACGCGATGCCACCGAGCAGAAAGGCCAGAGGCGTGGAACCTCCCGCCACCGCGGCCACGCCACCGGTGTTGAGTTGCATGGCCATTGCTGGGGACAACACCGCCACGCTGATGGCGATGGCGTCCACCGTGCTCAGCGTCCCCTTCGCTAACTGACCTTGTTCTAGGTCGGTCATTATTGCCGGACCTGCCGCCGAAATCGACGTATGGTCTGCGCTCTTTTCCCTGTCCACTTGCCCCCCCCTGGTTCTCCAGCAACGCTGGACTTGGTAACTCGTCTCTGACGTGTAATCAAAAGAAGATCCGAATGCTCGGCCCTCAGTTGTGAGGAGAATAACAGTATGAATTGCCATATGTCAAGCAGTGGATGATTTAAAGCCATCAGTGACCACACGTTTGACTTCAAAGAGTTTCAACTGAACCGAACCATGGGATTTCGCACGGCTCCGGTGGCGTCAGCGGTTGGCGACGATGTCTTTGGAACCCAGCGTTGACGCGCTCGTCGTGGTACTCGTGAGGTCAATTCTGAGCAGTGTGTGATTAGCGAGCGTCTCCCAGCCCTCGTCGTCGAGTTGAGGAAAACCCGACGACGCAACCACGACGGCGTGTGCCGTGCGTCGAAGGCGCAACTGGTAATAGGGCTTCCCGTCGGGTTCCATGTCGGGTCCGGGGCTCTTCGCGGGGTCGTGACTGTTGATGACGTACAAAGAGTCCGGGGTAAGAAGCATCGCGTTGAGGCTGCTCGTCTCAAAGTCACGGGTGATTTTCGTGACGACGACGTCGATCGCGTCGCTGAGATCGAGGCCCTTTTCGACTTCGGTCATGATGGCTAAGAAATAGAGCTCACTGTCGGTGGTACCTGTCATGCGGCGACGCCACTGTGGGGTGAGGAGATCGTCCAGGCGTTCCAAAGGATGAATTGAACCGTTATGGGCGAAAGCAACGTTGTCGTAGAGAAAAGGGTGATTGTTCTTAATCTCGACGGGAATCCCCGGGCTCGCCTTTCGAAAGTGGACCACGCAACTAGAGAACGCGGTGGTGGTGACGGCACTCAAAAGCTCGTCGCGAAACGCCGGAAGGACCGAACGTTCTACCCGGGTCGTCGAGCCCACCTCCTCGACGCCAGCGAAACCCCATCCGTCGTCGTGGAGTCGCGAGAGTTCCGTGAACTGACTTCGTCCGTGATCGCCGAGTACGTCATTAAGTGGCCGCGCGGACGTAGAGGCCCAACAGAGCAGTCGGCACATTAGACGTACTTTCCCATTCCGCCTGCGATATCAATACTGGCGCCCGTGATGTAGCTCGCCCGACCGCTTGCGAGGAAGGCGATCATTCCAGAGGTCTCGTCGACGGTACCAAATCGCCCGAGAGGAACTTCGCTGGCCGCGCGCGTGGCGAAGAACTCCTCGCTCGAGAGTTCCGGCGCTTGGAGGTGATGGATGTTCGTCCACTGCGGCGTCACCACGTAGCCAATGTTGACGCTATTGACCAGGATTCCTTCCGGCCCCAGTTCGAGCGCGAGCACCTTGTTGAAATTTAGACACGCCGCTCGACAGACCGTCGTGGCAAAGAATTTTGGATCTGGGTAGCGCGCGTAGACGGCGTTCACGTTGATGATCCGGGGGGCCACACTTTCGCGCAGGTGCACCAACGCTTCGCGAGAGCAGCGAATCTGTGAAAAGAGCTTCACGTCGAGGTCGCCCTGCCACGCTGCATCGGTAAGGGTCGAGAAGCCTCCTGGATGCGCGGCGCCGGCGTTGTTCACGAGAATGTCAATGCCGCCCAGCGCCTTCGCGGCGTTGGCGATGAAATCCACTACTTGGGTCGCGTCGGTGACGTCCGTGCACTGGGAGTACACCGTGCCGCCGAGCGCACGAAGCTCCGCCGCCGCGTTGTCGACTTCCTGCGCGGTGCGCGCACAGATCGCGACGCTGACACCTTCGCTCACGAACTCGCGCGCGACGGCGAGACCAATTCCCTTCGAGCCGCCCGTCACCACGGCGCGCCGACCCCTTAAGCCGAGATCCACGTTACGCGTTCCCGTCGTTCTTCTTCATCTGGGCGGCGGCGTGTTCGAGCAAACTCTTTCGTGGCGGGCTAAACACGTCGACCTCGAGACAGGTGGTCTCTTTGGTCCAGGCGCCGTGCGGTACCCACGGTGGCACGACCGCCACGTCACCGGGGCGCAACGTGCGCACGTCACCGTCGAGATCGAATTCGAACTCACCTTCGAGCACGATGACGATCTGTTCCTCTTCGTGCGCGTGTCGCGGTGCTTCGGTGTCGTGCTCAAAGTGCACGAAGTTGACGAGTGCTCGCTCCGCGAGCACCGGACGAAAGTCGAGCCCCTCGACGAAGGCGACGGGCTCGATGTCGCCAACCGTGACGAAGCGTCCCTTCGTCGTTGGCGTACCGGCGAGCTCGGTGTTGAAATGGTCGCTACTGCTCATTGGATCTCCTTGTTAGTTGTTGACGGGTCAGTTATTGGCGGAGCGGTGTTAGCAGCGTGGACAGTCGCCGCACGCCTTCTTCGATCTGCTGTTCGCTTACGCAGCTAAAGGACAAACGCATCTGATGATTCTTTACGCCCTCGGGATCGAAGAGCTGACCGGGCACGTAGGTGACGCCGTTGTTCGCCGCCAGCGGGGCGAGTTTCGTGGTGTCGGTGCCGAGCGGCGCACTGAGCCAGGTGAAGAACCCTCCGTCGGGCCGCGTCCAACTCACGCCCTCGGGCATCGTTGATTCGAGGGTGCTTAGCATTGTCGCGCTTCGTCGTGCGTAGAACGAGCGAGCCTGTGGTAGCCAGCGGTCCATGTAGCCGCCGCGCAGATACTCCTCAACGAGACACTGGCCGAAGCTCCCCGCGCACTGGTCGACGTTTTGCTTCGCGCTGATCATGGCGTCGATGACCGACGTTGGTCCGAGCGCCCAACCGAGACGCACCCCAGGGAAAAATATCTTCGAAAAAGTGCCAACCTGCACGACAGTGTCGGGCGCTAGTGACTGCAGTGTCGCGGGCCGATACGCAGAAAAGTTGAGTTCACGATACGCCACGTCCTCGATCACGAGGACGCCGAAGTGGCGACAGAGATCCACAAGTGCTTGGCGTCGCTCGCCCGAGAGACTGAGTCCTGTGGGATTCTGATAGTCGGGGATGGTGTAGAGAATCTTCGGCCTCACGCCTCGCTCGAGTAGCGCGGCGAACGCGTCGACGTCCAACCCGTCGTCATCGACGTCGACCCCGACGACGTTGGCCTGGTACCCCGAGAAGGTCATGAGTGCTCCGAGGTAGGTCGGTGCCTCAACGGCCACGACGTCACCGGGGTCGAGGTAACTTTTGGCCAGGAGACCGAAAGCGTCCATGCCGCCGCTCGTGATCATGAGATCCTTGGGCGATGGTGTCGGGTCGCCACGAGCCCCTAACCACTCGGCGACGGCTTCGCGCACGCTGGTTAAGCCTCTCGTTGGCGAGTACTGCATGGCGGCGGCGCTGTTGTTCGCCAGCACCACTGACGTGAGTTCGGTGACGACCTGGGAGGGGAAGATCTCTGGGTTCGGGAAGCCACCCGAAAACGTGATCACGTTGGACAGTTCGGTTTGCGCCATGATCGCGGCGATGGCACCACTGCCTTTTTCGCGTGAACGTTGGGCGAGCTCGTCGTCCCAGTTCTTCATGGACTCACTCGTGTGCACCATAGCGTCACTCTTCTCGCCGCGCTTACGCGAGGCGGCGCATCCAGCCGTGGGTGTCAGGAGTGGTGCCCTGTTGAATATCAAGCAGTGTCGCTCGTAGTTTCATCGTCACCGCACCGGGGCCGCCGTCGCCGATGGCGTACGAACCTCCCTCGTGGACAACCTCGCCGACGGGCGTAATGATGGCCGCGGTGCCGCAGGCGAAGACTTCTTTTAGCGTGCCGTCGCGGGCGCTCTGCTCCCATTCGTCAATACTGATGAGGCGCTCTTCGACGTCTAATCCCATATCGGCTCCGAGGCTCAAGATCGAATCGCGCGTGACCCCGGGCAGCAAAGTACCGGTCAACGCGGGCGTCACCAGACGATTCTCGAAGATGAAGAAGAGGTTCATGCCGCCCATCTCTTCGACGAAACGACGCTCCACCGAATCGAGCCACACGACCTGGTCGCATCCTTTTTCGGCGCCATGCTTCTGGGCCAACATGGCGGCGGCGTAGTTGCCCGCGCACTTGGCTTCACCAGTGCCGCCCGGCATGGCACGCGAATACTCCGTACTGATCCACACGCGCACGGGGTGGACGCCGCCCGCGAAGTAGTCCCGTACGGGTGAGGCGATGAGCACGTAGAGAAACGACTTCGAGGGGTTCGTCAAGAGCCCCTCATCGCTGGCGATCTCGAGAGGACGGAGGTACAAACTTTCACCCGGTTGCCTGGGCACGAAATCACGATCGGCCTGTACCAGGACCTTGAGCGACTCGAGGAAGTGGTCTTGTGGTAGTTCAGCCATCGCGAGTCGGTGCGCGGAGCGAGCGAAGCGCTGGGCGTTTTTTTCTGGACGAAAGGCCGCCACGGTGTCGTCGGCCTGGTGATAGGCCTTTAGACCTTCGAAGATCGCTTGGCCGTAGTGCAACACTGACGACGAGGGGGCCAACTGGAGCGGTTGGTACGCTTGCAACGTCACGTCACTCCAACCAGTGGTCGGTTCGTAGCGAGCGGTGACCATATGGTCAGTGAACACGCTGCCCCAGGGTGCAGGAACCTCATCTTGTGCGGTCGTCAACATGCCGGTAGATTACTACAAGAGCAGGTCATTTGCAATGTGAAAATGCTACACACATGGCAGTCGACAGGGTCAGTCCCGAGAAAGGTTATAAGTGCTTGCTTCACTAACGAACCCTCTCGGTGAGCCGTTGTTGTCCATCATAGAAAGAGGTCGCACGCGGGTCTGACCCGCGCGTCGAGAAGATCAGAACAGTTCGTGCCAATCTGGACGTCAAGAACGGTGGCGTCGCCTGATACGTGCGTCGAGGGGGAGAAGTGATGAGTGCACGAGAGAACGCCAAGGCAACCCGTTCTATATTTTTAGATACATGACACCCGCTCGAGGTCTGCGAACACAGCGCGAGCTTGACGATCGATACGTCGTTCGATCAGGCGAGGTCCTTCTCTCGGGAATCCAGGCTCTGGTGCGCGTCACGCTCGACCAACGTCGACTCGACGAGGATCGAGGTTTTCGAACGGGGCTCTTCGTCAGCGGCTACGAAGGCTCGCCGCTCGGCCGTCTCGATATGGAGATGGTCCGTGCGCAGGCTCACCTCAGTGAGTTGGGCATCATCTTTCGCCCCGGTCTCAACGAAGAGTTGGCCGCCACGGCGGTGGCGGGCACGCAGTCGCTCAGCCTCTTTCCCGGTCGTCGCCTCGACGGTGTGACGGGGTGCTGGTACGGCAAGAACCCCGGTCTCGATCGAGCGGCCGACGCGATTCGACACGGCAACATCAGTGGCACGGCTCCGCTGGGTGGCGCGGTCGCGTGGATCGGCGACGACCCCGCGAGCAAATCCTCAACGGTGCCTAGTTCGTGCCTCGCAATGTGTCGCAACCTTCTTATGCCCGTGCTCGCGCCCGGCACGGTAGAAGAGATCTTGACAATGGGCCTGCACGCCGTTGCCATGTCACGTCACGGCGGTACGTGGGTGGGCATGCAGATCGTTACCGACGTCGCGGACGCGTCGGACACGGTTGACGTGGGCAGAGCTCTCTCGCGCGTGTCGGGACTCGACCTAGAACCGCGTTCGCAGTTTCGACCGGTGACGTTGCTGCCCCCGAACACGCTTGACGCGGAGCTCGATCTGATGGAGGTTCGACTCGAGCGCGCGAGTGAGTACGCGCGCCTCGCTCACTTGAATGAAGTCACGCTTGACGTTGAGCGTCCTCGCGTGGCGCTGGTGGGGGCGGGGCTGGGCTACCAAGCGATCGTGCGAGCGCTCGAAGAGCTCGGTATTGGTTTGGCTGAATGTCAGCGACTCGGCATTCGACTCGTGCGCCTCTCGATGCCCTGGCCGATCGATCCCGCGCAGATGCGTCAGTTGTGCGCTGGTGTGGAGACGGTCGTGGTCGTTGAAGACAAGTTGGCGTTCGTCGAGACGTTCGTGCGCGACGCGCTCTATCCAAGCGCGACGAGACCCCTCGTTATTGGAAAGCGCGACGCGAACGGTTCGCCACTCTTGCCGGCACGCTCCTTCGTCAGTGCCGACGACGTCGCGCGCGCGATCGGACGTGTGTTCGGTGTTGACGCGTTGAGCGCGACGTCGCGCGAGCGGCTTGATCGTCTCCGTGAGCGGGCGAAGATCCAACTCTCCGTGCCCGTGACGTCGACGCGAACACCGTTTTTCTGCTCGGGCTGTCCGCACAACGTGTCGACGCGCGCGGGCGACGATCAGCTCGTTGGTCTCGGTATTGGTTGTCACAGCCTCGCCAACATGGACACTGGTACTCGCCGCGGTCAACTGACCGGTATTACGCAGATGGGCGGAGAGGGCGCGCAGTGGCTTGGCATCGCGCCCTTTACTGACGACCCGCACTTCATACAGAACCTTGGGGACGGCACCTTCCATCACTCCGGATCGCTCGCCGTGCGCGCGGCGGTGGCCTCTGGGGTGACCATGACCTACAAGATCCTCTACAACGACGCGGTAGCGATGACCGGTGGTCAAATGGCCAAAGGTCGATTGGACGTCCCCACGATGTGTCGGCTGCTCGAAGCCGAAGGCGTTCAACAAATCGTCATTACGACGCCCGAGCCTTCGACGTACCAGCACGTCAAGCTCCCGCCACTGGCGAAGGTGCGTCACCGCGACGAGTTGCAAGAGGCCCAACGCGAGCTCGCGAACGTTCATGGCGTAACCGTGCTCATCCACGATGATCGCTGCGCCGCGGAGAAGCGACGGCTTCGCAAACGCGGCAAGTTAGCGACTCCCCTCGAACAGATCGTGATCAACGAACGCGTCTGCGAAGGATGTGGCGACTGCGGTGAACAGTCGACGTGTTTGTCACTCGTTCCCGTCACCACTGAGTTCGGGCGTAAAACCCAAGTGCATCAGTCGTCGTGTAATTTCGACCGGACCTGTCTAAAGGGGAACTGTCCGTCCTTTGTACTCGTGACACCCCAAAGGGGTGGCGAGCGCGTGCGCGTCGCGCCCGAACCACCCGCAACGTTTCCAGAGCCCCAACGTCGCGTGCCCGAAAGTGTCCTGATGCGCATGCCAGGCGTCGGTGGCACGGGCGTCGTTACCGTGTCAGCCATTGTGCAGATGGCCGCGTACCTCGACCGTCTCTACACGGCCGGCCTCGATCAAATCGGTCTCGCGCAAAAGGGCGGTCCAGTGGTGTCGGACGTGCGCGTCAGTCCCGCACCTATTGAAGGACAACTACGCGCGAGTGCCCGATCGGCTGACGTCATTCTCGGCCTCGACGCTCTTGGCGCGACGTCAACGGACACGCTGAACGTCGCTGATCCCCTGCGCACGATCGTCGTACTCAACAGCGCGATCATCCCGACGTCGGGAATGGTGACCGACGTTCGTGCCCCGGCGAGCGTGGCGACGGACGTGACCGGCGTGCTCGACGCCGTCACGCGACGCGGCGAGAACGTGATCGTTGACGCCGGGGGCCTCGCGGAGCGGCTCTTTGGCGATCATTTCGCGACGAACATGATTCTTCTCGGCGCGGCCTATCAACACGGCTGCCTACCGGTCAGCGCCGAATCTATTGAGCGGGCCATCGAGCTCAACGCGGCGTCGGTGACGACGAACGTGCAGGCCTTTCGCTGGGGGAGAGCGTTCATCGCGGCGCCCGAGACCGTTGAGCGCGCCGTGACGAGCGAAGCGGCACCCGTGGTTCTATCTCCGGAAGCCGTCGCGCTCGTTCGTCAACGCGCGTTCGCGACGTCGCTCGTCGATTCTTTGGCGTTGCGCTTCATCGAACTGAGCGCCTATCAACATCAGGCCTACGCGCTGCGCTACCTCGACGACGTCGAGCGGGTGTTCAAGAGAGAGCAGTTGGTCGACGTGGAAGGGACCTTTGACCTCACGAACGCGTACGCAAAGGGACTCTTCAAACTGATGGCCTATAAGGACGAGTACGAGGTGGCACGGCTGCACCTCAGTGAGCGCGACCGCTACCAACGTGAGTATGGTCGAAGAGCGCGGATAAGGGTGCTGCTCCATCCGCCGACTTTAAAGTCCTGGGGACTCAAGAGAAAGATCTCCCTCGGTAGCTCGGCGTTCGTCGCGTTTCACCTCCTTCGCGGAGCACGACGACTTCGCGGAACGAAGCTCGATCCATTCGGTTACGCGAAGACGCGAAGGCTTGAGCGAGCGCTCGTTCACGAGTATCGAGACCTCGTGCTCGAGGCGACCTCGTCGCTCACGAGCGATACTTTGGCCTCGGCCGTGTCACTCGCGCAGCTCCCCGATCTCATCCGCGGTTACGACGAAGTCAAATCGAAGAACGTCGAACTTTTTCGCCGCCGTCGAGATGAACTGCTGTATCCGCGCTCGCTGGAGAACACCGAACCGAGCCTTTAGAACCTGAATTGATGCGCCACGACGCGTTTGTAAGGGAACAGGAATTAGCGGGCGCCTAGGGTCACACTCTCGACGCGGTGGACACAGAGTAAAGCTGCGCTTCGTGACTTGCTGGCGTGCCGTCCATACTTTTGGCACTGCACCGCCGACGAGAGAATCGTCGAGGACGAGTATGAGTTGGTGTTGATGGCCGCTGTACATGAATTCAATATTCGCGCCGGCGTCGGACATGGCAGAGATCTGAGAAAGTTGGCCTCATCACTCTGAATGGCGACGAGCATTAGGGGGAGATCATTTCTAACGCGCCGCTTGTCGGTGGCCCACCAGTGTATTGCGTCGTTACGAAAATGAGAGGCCACTTCGACTTTTTAAAGCTCCTGGGGCACGCCGAGCAAACGCGGCAGAATTCAGCCACCTGGGGACATTTTCAAACCTTGGCCGAATAACTGCTGATAACGCTCCAAAACCTCTAGCTGCCCCCCGGGTTTCGACCCCGGCACCTTGGGAGTGTTTCCAAAGTGTCCAGGAACGTCGCTCAGCGTCCAGATTTGCTGGTCGGAGCAAGTCGAATGTCCACCGAAGTCCTCTCACGTTTGAATTCGTGGCTAGACAGTTGGCTGGACCAAGGTCCACCGTTGTGCGTGGGCACTATTTGGCTTCGAGGCGCCAACGGTGACGTGTTTGAACTGCGATCGGGGGAAGAGTAGATCATTACTCGGACGAACACGTGCCAAGCTATCAATCAGTTGCTGAGATGTGAACAATGTAGATCCTGACCAGATCGCACCAAGGATTGCGTTGATTGAACGGTCGACGTCAGTTTCGGTGGTGCGCCAATTCGACACTGAGATACGCATTGCCCGCGCACCGCGCCATGTTGTAGCACCCATCCAGCATTCGCCGGAACGCGGGATGGCCTGGATGACGCGGTCGGTTTCATTGTCGTCATCTCTGAATCGAACAAGCACTTGGTTGAGTACAACGTCGTTTAAGATGGTGATGTCTTCGATGGGCGCTAACTGCTCTGCGAAGCGCCGAGCCAGAACGTAGCACCGTTCGATGAGTTCGGCGAGGTCACTGTGGCCGAGTTGGCGTAGCGCAGCCCACGTCGCGAATCCCCGAGCGCGTCTCGACGACTCGAGGACGAAGTCACCCGGTGTTCGTAACTCTCCCTCGCCTCGGTCCCGTAGGTAGACAGCGGAGTACGACGTCGCGGCCGCGTGAGCTTCAGGGTACGCGCAGAAGGCGTAGCCACTGTCGTAGGGCACGTTGAGCCACTTGTGGCCGTCGGTCGCCCACGAATCCGCGAGTTCAACGCCCGTTACGAGGTGACGAGTAGCCGGGTTGGCCGCAGCCCAAAGGCCGAAGGCTCCGTCGACATGAACCCAAGCGCCGCGGTCGTGCGCGACTTTGATTGCCGTGGTGAAATCATCGAAGGCGCCGGTGTTCACGTTGCCGGCCTGTAGACACACAATGGCTGGACCCGGGGGAGCGCTATCGAGCACGTGAACCAAGTCCTCGACGTCAATCGCTCCTTGGGGGTCCGAGGCCACGGGCTCCAACGCTCCAGTACCGAAGCCAAGAAAACGCAGCGCCATGTCGATTGTGGCGTGGCGTTCACCGTTGGCTATCACGCGCACCTTGGGGCTAGCGGGCAGGCCGTCGCGCTCCACGTCCCAACCAGCGTTGGCTAGTACGTGGTGGCGCGCTGCGGCGAGCGAAACGATGTTGGCACCTTGCCCGCCGGTCACGAATCCAAATGACGCGTGAGCTGGCAGGCCCAGTAGGTCCTTCAACCACGCACCGGCAACATCCTCAACCAGCGCCGCCCCAGGCGACGTCACCGCATTGAAGGCGTTCTGATCCCAGCCAGTTGCGAGCATGTCCGCCGCGGTCGCGGCGTCGAGCGCCCCACCGGTCACGAATCCGAAGTAGCGCGGTCCGGTCGTCGCCACGAGTGCGGGTTCAATAATTTGGACCAACTCGTCGATCACGGTGCTGGCCGCGGTTGGTCCATCGCGTAGGGACCCGTGCGCGGCGCGCACGTCTTCGAGATTGACTGTGGGAAAGACAGGTAGTTCGTCTGTTCTCTCGCGGTAGTCAGCGGCTTGTGTCGCAGTGGCGGCCAGTAAATCACGAAGGTCGGGCATCTGTCAATCACTGCAGCTCAATATTGCGCCGATGCGAACTCGCTTCCGAGAACATGGCGATGGTCGTTGCTCGACCTACCAGGAATGAAATGCGTGAAAAATCGCCGAGGGACTAGATCCGGCATCTCACTTCATCACGGATACCGAGGACCCTGGAGATTCCCTTCTGTCACTTGACCTTACAATGTCGTATCAGACCTTCTCCGATGAAGAGGAATAATGGGTAATCGCGCACTGGTAGTTATTGATGTACAGAACGAGTACGTATCTGGAAATCTTCCCATCGCGTACCCCGAACTGAGCGAGAGCCTGGTCAACATCGGTGTGGCAATGGACACCGCAGTGGCGTTGGGCATGCCCGTCGTTGTCGTCCAGCAAGTGGCTCCAGAAACCTCGCCAATCTTCGCCAAAGGAAGTCATGGTTATGCGTTGCACGAGGTCGTGACGAGCCGCAGTTACGACCATCACGTTGAGAAGACTTTGCCATCTGTCTTCGTCGGTACTGACCTCGCTCCGTGGCTGGAGGCTCGCTCCATCGACACCATCGTCATAGTCGGGTACATGACGCAGAATTGCGACGAATCCACTGCTCGCGATGCCCTTCACCGCGGGCTGGCGGTCGAGTTCCTCTCCGACGCGACTGGCACCTTGGCGATGGCCAATCAACAGGGCTCGCTCGGTGCAGAGGAACTCCACCGAGCGGTACTGCTCGTCCTGCAGTCGCGCTTTGCCGCGGTGAGTACGACTCGTGAATGGGTTGATGCAGTGCACAACGGTACTGATCTAGAGAGGTCGAATGTCGTTGCCAGCACCGCGATAGCCCGGTCATTGGTCGAGTGACGGCGCCGTGTCTCGCACGTTTCTCCGAACGACTCGCGTTCGCGTGGAATAACGAAATTTGATCAACCCAATCTTCTGATGACCGTCGTTGGGGCCGGCGGGAGGACTTGCGACGCCAGCAATGACGTTCCCGTCGTTGCTTACTTGCTCACCAAATCTTGGCTGAGTTTGCGGACTCGGTAAGGCAACGCCGATTTCCGACAGGAGCCGGCGCTCGCCAAGAAACACGGTCAGAAAGAAAAGTCGTGTCTGATTTCCGCCAGACAATGGGTGTACGGGGCCGTACCTTGAGGGAATGAAGACTACTGACAATGCCACGCGGACACCCGTTATTGATGAAGGAAAGGAGTTCGTTGAAACGCTGATGTCCTCTCGACCCTCCCGGTTGACGGCCTGTCAGGGCTGGACAGTACACGAGATCACCGCGCACCTGGCGGCCGGTTCGCAGGAGATTGCCGACTTGATCGAGAGTCATCTGGCTGGCGACGCACCGCGCGCCACACGACCATTCGACGAGCGCGAGGCTCCGTTTCGTGCGATGGACGATCGACTACTGCGCTCTCTTCTGTTCGAACAGGTTGAACGCGCCAAACGGGCGCGTGACCGTCTCAGCGCTCAGACCGATGGCGTGGTGTTGTTCACGGGAAGACCGATGCACGCCGCAGAGTTTGTCACGCACTCGCGCAGTGAGCGCGCTCTGCACCGCTGGGATATCGTCGGTCGCGACGAGGTCGGATGGGACATGCTCACTCAACCTGAACTGACGGTGCACGCGATTACGATCCTGACTGAAATGCTCGTGCTCGCAGAGACTTTCGAGAATCGATTACGCGCCGCGAAGCACCCGTCCGAAGATTTTCTTGTAGTACTTCGTAGCGAGCCTTACGACGACGTGATTGTTTCTCGAGTGAGCGACGTTCTCGATGTTCGCACCGAATCTCTGCAAGACAGGCCCATCGATGCCTACCTTGAACCAGCGACACGCCTGCTCGCGTTATGGGGCCGACGTGAACCGAGCGCTGAAATCCGTTTTGGTGACGGCGCCAACCGCGATGCTCTTGGGTGCTTGTTTGGCTGGTGAACCGGTTGCCGTAGTGCACTCGTGGCAGCACGTCTCGACCGAGTTGCGTTGATGATGAGACCATGGGGCGGTGCGAATTCATTGACGCTACCGTCGGGATTGACGTGCCCACTGGTCAGGGCGTACCACTCTCGAGTTCGAGCAGGGCCCGCTTCATGGGAAGACCTCCGGCGTAGCCGCCGAGACCGCTACTCGCCACGACGCGGTGACATGGCACGACGATCGGTAGTGGATTCCTCCCGTTGGCCTGTCCGACGGCTCGAAATCCCTGGGGGCGACCAACTCGACGGGCCAGTTCGCCGTACGTGATGGTCTCACCATAGGCAATACGCGAGAGCTCGGCCCATACTTCACGTTGGAATTCGGTCCCGTCGAGCCTTGTGGGCAGGTCGAAGGCGTTGCGTTCGCGAGCGAAGTATTCATCTAGTTGCTCGGCGGTCTTGTCGAGCACGGGCAGCGCATCGTAGCGGTGGCCGGTCGGCGTCCGATGAGAGGCAGGTAGCCAGATGCCAGTGAGGAAGTCTCCGTCGCTTTCGAGCATAAGTTCGCCAATTGGTGTGTTGAGGTTCGAGGTGAACGTGGTGGATGTCATTTCGTTTGTCTATCCTTTTTCGGTGTCGGAGAAACAGGGATTGACCAGAGGTGGGCCATGGCGTAACTGCGCCATGGCCGCCAATTGTTGGTGAGAGTTGAAAGCGGGGTTGCGTCGAGGGGCAAGCCGAGTGTCTCGATAGCTCGCTTGATACCAAGATCGGTGGGCATGAAAGCGTCGGGATCGCGCAGCGCTCGCATGGCCACGTACTCGGCGGTCCACGGGCCGATGCCCGGAAGGGCCACCAGCGCCTGGCGCAGTGCGGTGGGGTCCGTCCCCGGGTCAATGACGACGTCGCCGTTGTTGACCGCCTCGGCCAGCGCCATCAGCGCCCGTCGGCGACTCGTCGGCATCGAGAATACTTCCGGATCATCGTTCGCGAGTCTCAAGAGAGCAGACGGCGTGGGGAAGAGGTGCGTGATTGGACCGCTGGCCTCCGGCAATACTTCTCCGGCGGCCAGAACGAGACGACTGGCAACGGTGCGAGCGCCGGCGACCGAGACCTGCTGTCCGATAACGGCGCGAACGGCTAGCTCGAATCCGTCCACGGCCCCCGGCACTCGCCGTCCCGGATCGTTGGTGACCAGTGCTCCAATGAGTGGATCGCTGCCCAGGGCCATGAGGATAGCGACGGGATCGGCATCGAGGTCGAGCAGTTGGCGACAACGCGACACCGCGGTCGTCAGATCGCGCAGGTCCGAGAGGTGCAGTTCCGCGTCGACAAATACCGGTCCATCGTCACTGGACTCGCTGGGAGTCAGGCGGACGACGCCGTGTCCGTGTGGGAGGCGCAGGCTGCGCAGATAGCTCGATCCGTCGACAGCTTCTATACCCGTCACGGCGCGCACCGCGAGAAACTGCAGAACTGACTCGGGGCTGAACGGACGCCGACCGGCCAAGCGAAGTCGAATGCCCTGCACACTCCAATCCTGTTGATTTCTCGAGACACCCTTTAACATTCGTGACCGCAGTCCGCTGGGGGTGTTGGCGAATACCTGTTGGACCGTCTCATTGCACTGGCGAATACTGGTGAACCCCGAGGCAAAGGCAATATGGGCAATGGGCAAATCAGTGGTCTCGAGCAAGATGCGAGCAGTTTGGCTGCGCTGCGCACGAGCCAGAGCCAGGGGTCCGGTGCCAACTTCTGCGGTGATGACGCGATTGAGTTGGCGCACGCTGTAATCCAGTCGCTGGGCCAGGCCCGCGACCCCTTCGCGATCAACGATGCCGTCACGGATGAGCCGCATGGCTCGCGCTACGACGTCAGCGCGCACGTTCCACTCGGGCGACCCCGGCGTGGCATCGGGCCGGCACCGCAGGCAGGCGCGCAGTCCGGCCTGCTGGGCCGAAGCAGCCGAAGCGTGGAAGCGAACGTTTTTACGTTTGGGAGTTCGTGCGGGGCAACTCGGTCGACAGTAGATCCCCGTGGTGATGACCCCAACGAAGAACCACCCGTCGAAGCGAGCGTCCTTACTCTGCGAAGCCTGATAACAGAGGTCGGGGTCGTTGAGCATTGATGCATTGTGGCACGTGAACGCGGCACCTACTAGCGGAAATCGGACATAGCAACACGGCACTGAATCGGTCGATCAGAGTGGTTCATGTGCGTTGAATGTGCGTGACAACTTCGTTCAAGAGCGCAGAGCCCCCGGCGTCAGTTGATCCGTTGAAACGAGTAATCGTATTAAACGCGCGGTGCTGCGAGTCCCGTCTATCTCCTAGTACTCCTTTGGTCGACCGGTGGCTTGGTCATTCAGAGCGTTCGATGTTTCTTGGTGTCGCGCGCAGTTGGACGCCGAAGACGTCGCCCAGGAATTTGTTGCCATGCTCGGTAACCCGCACCGCCCGAGTGGTCTGCCTGCGCTCGATGGTTCCGTTCCTCATGAGAAGGTCAAGGAGCGTTGCTCCGAGCGCGCCGGCGAGATGGTGGCAGCGCTCGGTCCAGTCGAGACAGGGCCGCACTACTGGTCGACGCCCGAGGTCAAGTTTCTCCATATCAATTCCGAGGTCGTTGAAGAAAGTGACGCCCGCAGGTGACACGATGAGGGTGTTTGGATCGCTGACCAACTTTTCCGTATCAACGAGACGATCAAAGATGTCAACCGCCAAGGCCCCGGCGAGGTGGTCATAGCATGTCCTGGCTGCCCACAACTTATTGCGGTGTTGCACATTACTCAGTGACGACACCGGCCGAGCGGGGGCGACGGTGAGTAAGACTTCGAGGACCCGAGCTATTGCCGGAGTGGCGAGTTGGTAGTAGCGGTGGCGACCTTGGCGTTGGACAGTGAGGGCGCCGCCTTCGACGAGACGAGCAAGATGGGGGCTGGCGGCGGGTGCGGTTAGCCGTGCGGTGCGGGCAAGCTCGCCGGCGGTGAGCGCGCACCCGCCCAGCAGGGCGAGGGCCATATCGGCTCGAGCCCGATCTGCGAAGAGTGCCGCGACCACGGAAATGTCGGCGTCAATGGGCATGGGCTAATGTACATCCATTGTTCACGTCAGCCTGAAGGGTTCACGCGTTAACTTCACTGGCATGGTTGATCACGTGAACGCCACCCGCCCCTCTTTGGCCATGGAGACGGAGGCCGATGCCTTCTTTGAGGCTCTGGACGACACGCCACCAGACTCGCTGAGTGCGTGCGCGGGTTGGACGGCCCACGACGTCACGGCCCATTTAACTGCGGCTGCCGTCGAGGTTGCTACCAACCTAGAAGCGTACGCCGAGGGTTGGCTGGTACCCGCCACCCGAGGGTTTGAAGAGCGCGAAGCACCCTATCGAGCAATGGACCACGAGGAACTTCGAACGCAACTTCCCATCTCGATCGAACGTGCTGCCGTGGCGCTCGACGCAGTATTGAACTCCCAACCTGATGCGGTGGTGCCCTGGACCGGCAGGGAAATGGTCGTGGCTACTTTCATCACGCATATGCGGAGTGAACTCGCCTTGCATCGGTGGGACCTGGTCGGTGACGATGATGTGAGCGCGGTGTTACTGGCCCAACCCGAACTCACTGATCATGCAGTCACGGTGCTGGGTAGAGCTCTCATTGCTAGGGGCGCCGCGTTGGATTCGACAAAATTTCTCGCAGTCATCTCGGCGACAGGGACTCAGAATGTTATTGCTCTTGTCGACGGCGACGGGGCTCGATTGATCCGCGGTGAAGAGACGTCGGATCCGGTGGTGATCGGTGACCCCGCTGCTCGTTTATTGTTCCTATGGGGTCGTCGCCCCGGTGATCCTCGGCGTCTTGTCGCGCCGTGTGGTCGCCAACTGCTCGCGCGGTTGCAGAACCTTCTCGCTGGTTACTGACCCCTTGAATCCGCCGACTGAATCGTGACGAGAAAACGGGAGAGCGCTTCATCTCCAAGACGGTGATATTGCTCGCTATCGCGAAAATTGTTGAGTTGTGAAAATGCGAGGCCTGAAATGAGGCCTGCCGCGTCACGAATTCTTGATCGGAAAGATCTTTTGATCTCGTTGCGGAAGCGAATCCGGATCGAGATATTTCGATTTCGTTGAGAAGTACGGCGACCGTTGGGATCCACGAGCGTGAACGTTCACCGGTTGATGGTGGGCCGCCCGGGTCTCGATCCCGGCACCTTGGGATTAAAAGGACGAAGCGAACATCTGAACGTGTCTTACTGTTTTGAAAGGCAACAAAACCCAGCTCATGTCACACTCTCTAGTTTTTCCAGCATGATTCAAATTCGTCGTTGTGTCGAATTCCAACCAAGTCGCATATGGGCCCGCATCACTGACTCAGCCCACACTGGGTCACCGGAGTGAAGCGACTCGACGAGTTCGCGGTGGTGGGCGGCGCTGCGGCGCAAGTCCTCGGGCGTGTACAGGGCGAAGGTTCGTCGAACAGTGGGGACTTGGACAATGGAGTTGACGAGCATCCGAAGACGTTGGTTTCCTGACCCCTCCATGATCGTGTCGTGGAATTGATTGTTGATCTCCGTGATGCGGTTGATGTCGAGACGCGGCTGAACGACGGCCTCATCCATCTCGTCGGCCAGGCGGGCGAGTTCGACGAGGTCGAGTTGCCCACTCGTCGCCGCGAGTGCGGTGGCGTAAGGCTCGAGCAACGAACGCAGACCGTACACTTCCTCGAGATCTTTTGGCGTCCAACTTTCGACGCGTACGCCGCGATTGCGCTCGTAGCGAAGGAGTCCTTCAGCGGCGAGACTTCGTAGTGCTTCGCGCACCGGCGTGCGACTCACGCCGATCATGGTGGCGAGTTCGTCCTCTCGCAGGCGCTGCCCACCGGTGAGCTCGCCCGCGAGGATCTGTTCACGGAT
>Ga0307373_10003971_pt1 | contig 25168 bp, 20 predicted proteins | sample OX2MG_FD_202534 | JGI IMG/M metagenome (GOLD analysis project Ga0307373, IMG submission 202534) | Soil microbial communities from Risofladan, Vaasa, Finland - OX-2 | ecosystem: Environmental > Terrestrial > Soil > Coastal area > Acid sulfate soil | place: Finland: Risofladan, Vaasa | collected...
TCTGGGAAAGAAAGGCATCGCCGGCCCGGATGTCAGCCAGGGGGTGGTCGTCGTTGGACACGCCCGTTCCCTCGCCGAGGAAGCCCGGATCGACGAACGCGACGTTGGGAAGGGTGCCGGCTGCCGCGTCACTCAGGAACTGGGGGATCTGGGCCGAGATCGAGGTGTATTTCGAGCCCCACAGGGAGAGGATGGGAAGGTCCGAATAGTAGTAGCGACCGGTCGGGCCGCCGAGCTGGTTGAGCTGATCCCAGATGGTCGGCAGTGTCGACACCGTGAACGTGTTCGACAGACGGTCGGTCTGGCCGGCGTGTTGGAAGATGCGGTTCGGAAACGTTGGTCCGAGGATCGAGCAGAAGTAGCGGTCACAGGTGGTGTAGTGCCGGGCCAGACTGCCCATAAACGGCCGGTCCACGCTCCGGTAGAAACTGATGGCGTACGAGTCATTGGCGGTATCGGTCAGGAACCCGTCCATGAGCCCGCCGTTGTATTGGATCCGGCCTCCCGAATAGGAATGGTCCGGGTCGTTGAAACCACAACCCCTCAGTTGGTATTGGTGGAAGGTTCGATGGTACTTTCCGCTCGGATCACGGTACGAGAGTCCGGCTTGGCGGCCGTCGGCGCCCGGCAGCCAGCCCAGGAAGTGATCGAAGCTCCGGTTCTCCATCATGACCAGGATCACGTGCTCGATACCCGACGGGCCCGGACTCGGTAACGCGGCATCCGGCGACGAGAACCGCTCCAGTTCCATCGACTGCGGAATGCGCCGTTCGACATTTCGCCCCAGGATCACAGCACCCGAGGCACCGAGCGCGCCCTTGACAAAAGCGCGTCGGTCGAGTCTCATGCGCCTCTCGGTCGATCTCGCTTCACCAGCAGACAAATCGGCGTCATGCCGGGAGCTCCGCATGCCACCACGGCACCGGCCGGACCCGACGATCAGCCTCGTGGACCAGCTCGTCGAGGGAATGCTCGAGCCCCCGGGCGATGGTGTCGATGTCCGGGGCCAGGTCCCAGCAGGCCTGCACGCCGGCGTACATGGTGTCCAGATACGAGAAGACGGTGATGTTGATCCCGACACCCTCGACGATCGGGCCCAGGGGGTACATGGCCACCATGCGGGCGCCGGCCAGATACAGGGGGAAGTCGGGTCCCGGGACGTTGGAGACGATGAGGTTGAACACCGGTGCCAGGTGGTCGAACAGCCGCAGGTTCGTCACCATCCTCGACAGGCGGGTGCCCACGGCAGGGAGGATGGTCTGGGCCCACCCGGCGAACACATCGGGCCCGATGGATCGGGTCTGCTCCTTCGCCGTCTCCATCCCGTCCCGGATGTGGCGGAAGCGGGCGGCGGCATCCTCCACTCCGCTGGCCAGCGACACGAGGAGCGCGGACACCCGGTTGCCCAAGGCGTCCCGCTCGGACGGTGCCCGCACCGACACCGGCACCATGGCCACCAGCGAGCGGTCGAGTACTTCTCCCCTCTCGGCGAAGAAGGCGCGCATCGCACCGGAGGTGGCGGCGAGGACCACATCGTTGGCGGTCCCGCCGAGAACCTCCCGAACCCGTCTCACATCGCGCAACGGCAGGGCGGCGAAGGCCACCCGCCGATGTGGCGAGATGGCACGGTTGATCGAGGTACGGGGAGCCTCGAACGGCGCCGGAGGCAGGCTGCCGATCACCTCCCGGTTCCGATCGCTCAGCCGCCGCGCCGTCCGCACGGTCCTCGACAGGGAGCGGATGAGCCCCTCGGCGTGGCCCGGCACCGATCCGACGGCGTGGCGCCACTGCGCCACCTCACCCGGCAGTGGGTCGGGCGACCACGGCCGGTCATCCGGGGTCGCCCCCGCCGGCGGCAACCCCTCGGGCGGGCGAACAGCAGCGTCCGGCCTATGCAGGGACCTGGGCCCGCCGCGTGGGGCGAAGAGGCGCCGCGGGGCCGGCTTCGGTTCGAGGTCGAAGAAGGCGGCCAACACCTCGGCTCCGGAGACGCCGTCGATGATCGCGTGGTGGACCTTCGGTATCACGGCCAGATGACCGTGCTCGAGCCCTTCGACGACGTGGAACTCCCAGAGGGGCCGCCGGCGGTCGAGCGGTCGGGAAGCCAGGTCGGCGGCCAGCACGGCCAGCTCTGCCAGCCCTCCCGGGTCGGGGAGGCTCGTCCGGCGGACGTGGAAGTCGATTTCGAAGTGGGGATCATCGACCATCGACGGCTGCTGCAACCCAAAGGGAATCTCGATCATCCGCTTCCGGAACGGGGGGACCAGGTGCACCCGTCCGGCCACCATGTCCCTGATGCTCCAGAAGTCGACTCCGTCCTCGACCTCCGCCGGATCGAAGATCAGGACTCCGAGGATCTGCAGATGGGTGGTGGGCGACTCCAGGCTGAGGAAGGCCCCGTCCAAACCGGTCAGGCGCTCCACCGTTCCCCTACCGGCCCGTCGACCCGAATCCGTCGAGGCCGCGCTCGCTCGGCGGCAATTCGGCGGATTCCACGAAATCGGCGGATTCGACCCGCTGGATCACCAGCTGGGCGATCCGGTCGCCCCGGTGCACCTCATAGGGGGACACGGGGTCGGTGTTGACCAACAGCACGGCCAGCTCGTCGCGGTACCCCGAATCGATCAGGCCGGGGGTGTTCAGGCAGGTCACCCCGTGACGAAGGGCCAGGCCACTCCTCGGCTGGACGAAGCCGGCGAAGCCCTCCGGAATGGCCAGGGCGATACCGGTCGGGACCATCGCCCGGCCTCCCCCCGGGGCCAGCGTGACGTCGATCCGGGCCACGAGGTCGGCACCGGCGTCCCCCGGCCTGGCATACACGGGCAGGGGGACGCCCGGGTCGGTCCGCACCACCGGCACCGGAAGCCCGGTTCCGGACCCCGGGACGCGGAGGTACCCCTCGTCGACGACCGATCTGGCACCGCTGCGTGATCCGGGGGCCACCGGACTCCTCCACTTCTCCCGGTCCTGACGCTACCGCCCGGCGACCGGCGCTGCCGCCATCCGGGCCCACCCCCGGCCCACCCGCGCCACCACCTTGGAGGCCGGGCCGCCACCACCTTGGAGGCCGGGCCGCCAAACGGTAGCGTACCGGCGTGCTGGTGTGGATGGATCTCGAGATGACCGGGCTCGAGATCGCGCGCCATGTCATCGTCGAGGTGGCCACCCTGGTGACCGACGACAACCTCACCATCGTCGCCGAAGGCCCCGACCTGGTGGTCTCCGCCGCTCCCGAGCAACTGGCCCTGATGGATGACTACGTCAGGGAGATGCACACCAAGAGTGGCCTCCTGGCCGAGATCGCAGCATCGGGCATCTCCCTCGAGCAGGCCGGGACCGCCACGATGGACTTCATACGCGCCCACGTCCCGAAGGCCCGCACCGTGCCGCTGGCCGGCAATTCGATCGGGACCGACCGCCGGTTCCTCGCAGCCCAGCTGCCGGAGATCGAGGACTACCTCCATTACCGCTCGGTGGACGTGTCCACGGTGAAGGAACTGGCCCGTCGCTGGTACCCCGGGGCGATGAAAGGTGCCCCGACCAAGGCCGGCGGCCACCGGGCCATGGACGACATCCGCGAGAGCGTGGCCGAGTTGGCGTACTACCGCACCGCCGTCTTCCGGGAGCCCGCCCCGGAGGGGCAGATCGGCCCGTCGTCCACCCAGACGGCGTGACCCGGCCCGCAGCCGGGCCCGCCCCTGCTCGAGGGCCTGCTCCGGGGCCGCCCGGTGGGCAGCCGGGAGGGGACGATCGGCCCGACAGAGCGCATCGACAGCAGCGAGAGGAGCGAACATGCCCGACCCGGCCGAGCCGCAGCCGAAGGCATCCACCGGTGGACCAACGATCCCCCCCACCCTGGCCGAGGCCACGGCGACGCTGACCGCACCAGGTCAGGGCTTCGAGATGGAGGACCTGACCATCAGGGGTGTTCGCACCCGGACCTGGAAGCATGCCCCCGCCACGCTCCGCTCGGTCCTCGAGCTGTCGTCCCTCCATGGTGACGGCGACTACCTCGTCTACGAGGACGAGCGGGTCACCTTCGCCGAGCACTTCCGGATCGCCGCCGGCCTGGCCCGGGTCCTCATCGAGGAGCTCGGGATCGAGAAGGGCGACCGGGTGGCCATCGCCATGCGCAACCTGCCCGAGTGGGTGATGGCCTTTTGGGCCTCGATCGCAGCCGGGGCGGTGGTCGTGCCGCTCAATGCGTGGTGGACAGGTGCCGAGCTGGCCTACGGCCTGAGCGACTCGGGGACGTCCGTGGTGTTCGTGGACGAGGAGCGCCGGGACCGCATCCTCCCCCACCTCGGGACGATTCCCGATCTCCGGTCCATGGTCGAGTGCTCGGAGGAGCCCGATCCCACCGGTGGCCGGCGCCAGGCGCAGGGATCGGTCGTGGACCGGGCCGGATCCGCTCCCTTCCCGGTGCTCCCGTTCGCACAGCTGACTGCCGGCCTTCCCGAGCAGGCCACGCTGCCCGACGTGGCCATAGAGCCCGACGACGATGCCACCATCTTCTACACCTCGGGGACCACGGGCCGACCCAAGGGCGCGGTGGGAACCCACCGCAACAGCGCCTCCAATCTGATGAACCTCTTCTTCGTGGCCACCGTCGGCTCCCTCCGACGCAGCGGCCCGGCGGCCGACGACAGCGGCGCCACCCAGAATGCCAATCTCCTCTCGGTGCCCCTCTTCCACGCCACCGGCTGCCACGCGGTACTGGTGTCGAACACCGCGGCGGGGGGCAAGTTGGTGATGATGCACCACTTCGACCCCGAGCGGGCCCTCGAGCTGATCGAGCGCGAACGGATCACCATCTTCGGCGGGGTGCCGGCCATGGTCATGCAGGTGATCGACTCACCGGCCTTTGCCACACGGGACACCTCGTCTGTGCGCTCCATCTCCTACGGCGGGGCGCCCTGTCCCCCCGACCTGGTCCGCCGCATCAAGCAGCTCTTCCCTTCGGGGGCCCCGGGCAATGGCTACGGCCTCACCGAGACCTCGGCCATGACCACCATGAACGCCGGTGACGACTATGTGCGCAAGCCCGACAGCGTGGGGCCCCCGGCGCCGGTGTGCGACGTCGCCGTGGTTCCCGAGGGCCACGATGGGGAGGAGCCGCCGTCCGACCAGGTGGCTGACCCGGGACGGACCGGCGAATTGTGGATCAAGGGCCCGAACGTGGTGCGCGGCTACTGGAACCGACCCGAGGAGACCGCGTCCACGTTCACCCGAGGATGGCTCCGCACCGGCGACGTGGCCCGCATCGACGAGGAGGGATTCGTCCACATCGTCGACCGGGCCAAGGACATGATCATCCGCGGTGGCGAGAACGTGTACTGCGTCGAGGTGGAGGCCGCCCTCTTCGAACACCCGGCCGTGGCCGACTGCGCCGCCATCGGGGTTCCCCACCCCGTCCTGGGCGAGGAGGTCGGCGCCGTGGTCGTCCTGCGACCTGGAACAGACGTCGGGGCCGACGAACTGGCTCGGTTCGTACGCGAAAGGCTGGCAGCGTTCAATGTGCCCTCGCGCTTCTGGTTCCGGGCCCAGCCGCTCCCCCGCAATCCGGCCGGCAAGGTCCTCAAGCGGGAGCTGCGGACTGAGCTGCTCGGCGGTGGACCGGTCGATTGAGGCGGTCAGCCGTCCCCGCCGGCTTCCCCTGGGACAACCGACGCCAGCGTCACCCGGGTGGCCACCACATCGCGCTGCATCTGGGCGATCAACGCGGCCGTGGTGTCGAAGGCCAGCTCGTCGCGTAGCCGGGCTGCGAACGAGACGCGGGCCTCCTCGCCGTAGAGCTGGTCGGAGAAGTCCAGCAGGAACGCCTCGACCAGCAGATCGCCGTCGGCGCCGTAGAAGGTCGGACGGCGCCCGACGGAGATGGCCGCCTCCCAGATCGAACCGTCCGGCCGCTCGTACCATCCGGCGTAGATCCCGGGGGCCGGAAGGCTGATCACCGCCGGGACATCGACGTTGGCGGTGGGGAATCCGAGTTCGGACCCGCCCCGATGGTCGCCGTGGACGACCGGGCCCCTGACCTGGTGGTGCCGGCCCAGCATGACGGCCGCCTCCTCGACGTGGCCGGTCGCCACCAGGCTCCGGACCCGGGTGGACGAGATCGGCTCACCCGGGGGGCCGGGAGGGCCCCTATGGGCCCGCAGGGCCACGCCTTCCACCGAGAAGCCCGATGTCGAACCCATCTCCCGCAACAGGGCCACGTTGCCCTTGCGCCCATGTCCGAAATGGAAGTCCTCCCCCACCACGACCAGGTGGGCGTGGAGTCCCTCGACCAGCACCGTGTCAACGAAGTCCTCCGCCGTCTCGTTGGCGCGCTCCATGTCGAAGGGGATGACCACGGTGCGATCCACGCCGGCCGCTTCGAGAAGCTCGAGCTTCTGGTCGAGATCACACAGCAGGCTCGGCGCCGAGTCGGGGCGGACGACCGTGGCCGGGTGACGGTCGAAGGTGACGACGACGGTGGTCAATCCCTCGTCCCCTGCCCGCGACCCCATCTCGGCCAGCAACGCCCGATGTCCGAGATGGACGCCGTCATAGGCCCCGATGGTCACTGCGCTCCCCCCGGCCGGGGGAACCAGCGTCGTCGGGTCGGTCACGATGTCCATCACCAGGGAAGATTACTGCCGCAGCCGTGGCGGCCGGTGCGAACCAGCGACCGGGCCGGTCGCCCCCCGGGGGTCATCCGGCCGCCTCCATGACCACGGCCGGGCGGATCCGGTCGGTCTCGGTGGCCTCGTAGACCGCCAGCAGCCGGTGCCGGTCATCGACCAGGCCCCACGGCCCGTCTCCGGCCACCCCGATCGGTACCCGGTCGAGCGCCAGGCCCCGGGCCACGTCCAGTTGCACATCGGTCGGCACCACCACCTGGTCGAGGTCGCGCAGGGCCTGGGCCGGGGCGAGGACCACGGCCGGGGTCAACTCGTCGACCAGCCGTGCGTCCGCGGCCGAGAACGATCCGATCCGGGTCCGTCTGAGGTTGCGGAGGTGGGCGCCGCCGCCCAGGGCCGCGCCCAGGTCGGCGGCCAGCACCCGGACATAGGTGCCTGACGAGCACTCCACACCGATCCGGAACACTCCCGGCGTGAGCCCCGGGTCGGCGTCGAACCGGTAGACGGTGACCGGCCGCGCCGCCCGCTCGACCTCGATCCCCTCCCGGGCCAGGGCATGGAGGCGTCGGCCACCCATCTTCACCGAGGAGACCATCGGCGGGACCTGTTCGATGGGCCCGGTCAGGGTGGCTGCCGCGTCGCGGACCTGGGCCAGGCTCACGCCCTCCATGTCCCAGGTGCCGGTCACCTCGCCGGATGCATCGAGCGTGGAGGTGGCCGTGCCGAGGACCACCTCTGCCTCGTAGACCTTGGGCAACGCGGTGAGGAAGCGCAGGAGCCGGGTGGCTCGTCCCAGGCCCACCAGGAGGACCCCGGTGGCATCGGGATCGAGCGTGCCGGCATGGCCCACCCTCCGCTGGCCGAAGATGCGGCGGCACCGGGCGACCACGTCATGGGACGTCCAGCCGGCCTCCTTGTCCACCACGGCCAGTCCGGTGACCTGGTTCGGGCCGGCCGGGCTCATCGTGGCGGCGACGCGGCGTCGGGGCCCGCGGGACCGCCATCTCGGTCGCGGATCCGGCGGAGCGCGTCGTCGACCTGACCCCCGGCGACCACGGCAGGGTCGACGGCGAACTCCAATCGTGGGGTGCGCTTCATCCGTGTCTGGCGACCCACTTCGTGTTGCAGCTGGGATCGGCGCTCCGCCAACCCCTCGGCCGCTTCCTCACCGAGGGAGCTCAGATAGACCACCGCATGGCGGAGGTCGGGTGCCGTGTCGACACCCGTCACCGTGATCAGGCGCAGGCGCTCATCGGCGTCGGCAAGGCGCTCGAGCTCTTCGGCCAGCACCCGCCGGACCACCTGGTTGACCCGAAGGGATCGCGGGTAGGGGGCCACTCCTCGATTGTCGTGCCGGCGACCTCGCACAGGACTCCTCTTTCCCACCGCTTCCGGGGCGCGCCACCCCGGGCCGGAGGGCGGTCGCAACTAGGTCCGGGGGATCTCCCGCTCGTCGTACGTCTCGATGAGGTCGCCCTCTTTGAGGTCCTGGTAGTCGGACAGGCCGATGCCGCACTCGAAGCCGGACTGCACCTCGCGGGCGTCGTCCTTGAAGCGTCGGAGCGAGGTGACGGTGCCCTTCCAGATGACCACCCCTTCCCGGAGGAACCTGACCTTCGACCCCCTGGTGATCACCCCATCCCGCACGTAGCAGCCGGCGATGGCACCGATGCGAGGCACCCGGAAGACCTGGCGGACCTCCGCCTCGCCGGTGACCACCTCTTCGTAGACCGGCGACAACAGGCCGAGCATGGCCGCCTCGAGGTCCTCGAGCAGCTTGTAGATGATCTCGTACAGGCGGACTTCGACGTTGGCCTTCGCCGCCGTCTCCCGGGCCCGGCGGTCGGGGCGCACGTTGAACCCGATGATCGCCGCCGCCGAAGCCTGGGCCAACTGGACGTCGTACTCGGTGATCCCGCCCACCCCCCGGTGTACGAAGCTGAGCTTGACGTCGTCCCGCTCGAGCTTGCGCAGGCTGTCGGTCACGGCCTCCAGCGAACCGCGGACGTCTGCTTTCAGGATGAGGTTGAGTGTGGCCGTCTCGCCCCGTTGGATCTGCTCGAACAGGTCCTCGAGCTTGGCGCCGCCCAGGGCTGACGTGGCGGCGGGCACATGACCGGCCACCCGGTAGCGGTGGGCACGCGCCTCGCCGATGGTCCTCGCCTGGGCCAGTTCGGGGGCCACCCGGAACTCGTCCCCGGCGTCGGGCGGCTCCGAGAACCCGAGCACCTGGACCGGGGTGGACGGGGGTGCCTCCTTGATCTGGTCCCCGTGCTCGTCGACCAGGGCCTTGACCTTGCCCCAAGCCGCTCCGGCCACGATCGGATCGCCTACCCGGAGCGTGCCCCGCTCCACGATGACCGAAGCCACCGGGCCCCTGCCGATCTCGAGCTCCGCCTCGAGGACGACCCCCCGGGCCCGTCCCTCGGGGCTAGCCACCAGCTCCTCGACTTCGGCCACCAGGACGATCTGCTCGAGCAGGTCGTCGATGCCGAGGTTCTGGAGGGCCGAGACCTCGATGGTGATGGTGTCCCCGCCCCACGTCTCGGGGACCAGCCCGTGCTCGGAGAGCTGCTGGAGCACCCGGTTGGGATCCGCCTCCTCCCGGTCCACCTTGTTGACGGCGACCACGATGGGAACCTCGGCGGCCTTGGCGTGGTCGATGGCCTCGACGGTCTGGGGCATGACCCCGTCGTCCGCCGCCACCACCAGCACGACGATGTCGGTGACCTCTGCGCCGCGGGCCCGCATGGCGGTGAACGCCTCGTGCCCGGGGGTGTCGATGAAGGTGATCGGGTGACCGTTCCACTCGACCTGGTAGGCGCCGATGTGCTGAGTGATCCCACCGGCCTCACCTGCCACGACATTGGCGGAGCGGATGCGGTCGAGCAGCAAGGTCTTGCCGTGGTCGACGTGGCCCATGACGGTGACCACCGGGGGCCGCGGCCGCAGGTCCTCTTCCGCCTCCTCTTCGTCGTCGTCGTCGAAGAACTTGGCCAGCAATTCGGCCTCGCGCTCCTCCCCGGGGTCGACCAGGCGGACCTCGGCGCCGAGCTCGGCGGCGAACAGGTCGATCATGTCGTCTGTCAGCGACTGGGTGGCGGTGACCATCTCCCCTTGCAGCAGCAGGAAGCGGATGACGTCCCCGGCCGAGCGGTTCAATTTGGGGCCGAGGTCGCGTGCCGTGGACCCACGCTCGATGATCACCTCGCTGTCGGGCACCGGCGCGGTCGACGGTGCGTAGGCGGTGAGCTGGGTCGGCTCGAGCTCCTCGAGGTTGCGGCGTCGGCGACGGGGCCGGCGTTGGTTGGGGCGCCCCCGCCCCACCCCCGGGCCTCCCCGTCCGCCCGGCCCGCCCGGGCCTCCGGGACCACCGCCTGGACCGCCACCGGGGCGTCCGCTGTATCCGCCACCTCCGGGACGGGCTCCGAAGCCTCCCCCGCCGGAGCCGCTCGGGCCCCCGGTGCGGACCCCGCCGGAGCGCCCCGCGGCACCCGGGCCGCCCGGGCGTCCGGTGAATCCGCTCGACCCTCCTGGACGCGAGCCTCCCGGTGGTGTCCGTCGGCCTCCGGAGCCGGGCGGTGGCGGGATGGGCTTGCCGGTCACCGATCGCGGTGGGCCGCCCGGGGGCGGGGGAATGGGCCGTCCCGAGGCACTGGTCGGCGCGTGGACCGGCGCCGAGGGGGGCGTGCTCGGTCCGGTGGCGGTCGGATCCGGGGTCGAGGGCGCGACCGGAGCCTGAGTTGCAGCCGTGCCGGCGATCGGAGCTGTCCGCTGGGCCGGCGGAGCGGCAGCCGGAACCACGGGGGCCGGAACCACGGGGGCCGGAGCCACCGGAGCCGGAGCCGGCGGGCGGGCGGGGGGTGCCGGCGTCGCGGCGGGGGCATGTGCGGCCGGTGCGGCCGGGGTGACCGGAGCGGGCGGGCGGGCCGGGGTTACCGCGGCCGGCTGCTCGGAGGCCGGTCGGCTGGTGATGAGCCGGGTGCCGGACCGCTTGACCGGTGGGGGCGACGCCGATCCCGGCGATCCGGCCCCGGCGCGTGCGCCGGAGCCCGCGGGCGGCTTCTCGGGGGCGCTGACCGGTTTCCGGTCGAGGTCCGGTGCCAGGCCATCGGCAGGGGAGGCGACCTCCTTGGCCGGCGCCTTCTTCGTGGCCGCCGCCTTCTTGGCCGGAGTGACGGGCTCCTCGGGCTGCACCGGACGGCGGAGTCCTTCCCGGTCGGCCTTGCGGCGGGCGCGGTCCGCCTGGGCGTCCTCGATGGACGACGAATGGCTCTTGACGCCCATGCCCAGGGACAGGCAGAGGTCAAGCGCCTCCTTGTTGGTCAGACCGAGCTCATGTGCGAGTTCGTAGACCCGGATCTTCTTCGGCAACGGCTATTACTGCCCTTCATTCACGTCGTAGGTGCCGATACGCACATACGACCGTCCATTCTCGCACATCACGGGACCGGACCCTCCGAGCCCGGCCCGGCGTTCCTGCCCGGCGGGGACCGAAGGGCTGCCCGTAACCCCTCGACTTGCGAGTCCTCGATCTGAGTTCGGAGCGCCCGGTCGAACGACCTTCGCTTCACCGCCGACTCCAGGCACTCCGGGGAATCCCGACAGAGCCATGCCCCCCGGCCCGGGTGGCTGCGCCCGACCACCAGGGGACCGTCACCGGAACGGGCCACCCGGAGCAGAAGGTCCGTTGACCCGGTCCGCCGGCATCCGACACAGGTCCGGGTCGGGGCTACGTGACCTCCTCGGCCCGGTCCCCGACGGCGCCACCGACGGCCGCCCCGTCGGGAGAGACCGCCACGTCGGCCGGTGCCGCCACGTCGGCCGGTGCCGCGGCTTCTGGGTCGACCGGGGCCGCGTCGGATCCGGCCCCGCCGGCTTCAGGCGCTGCCGCTCCGGCCCCGCCGGCTTCAGGCGCTGCCGCTTCAGGCGCTGCCGCTTCAGGCGCTGCCGCTTCAGGCGCTGCCGTCCCGGCCCCTTCGGCACCCTGCGACCACTCGGTGGCCGACACCGCGGTGCCGCCCTCCGCCGGCTGCCAGACCATCTCGCCCGCCTCGTTCTGGATCCACTCGCCCTCGGCCCATTCCTCGCCGGCGTAGCCGGACTCCTCCTCGGCCAACTGGGTCTCGCTCTTGATGTCGATGCGCCAGCCCGTCAACCTCGCGGCCAGGCGGGCGTTCTGCCCTTCCTTGCCGATGGCCAGTGAAAGCTGGTAGTCACTGACGATCACCGTGGCGGTGCCGGTGTCGTCGTCGAGGCGCACCTCGCGGACCCGGGCCGGGGCCAGCGCCGACTGGATCAGCTCCACCGGGTCGTCAGAGAAGGGGACCACGTCCACCCGCTCGCCGCGGAGCTCGTTGGTCACCATCCTCACCCGCGAGCCGCGGGCGCCGACGCAGGCACCGACCGGGTCCACATTCGGGTCGTTCGACCACACCGCGATCTTCGTGCGGTGCCCGGGCTCACGGGCGGCGGCCTTGATCTCGACCGCCCCGGAGGAGATCTCCGGCACCTCGAGCTCGAACAGGCGTTTGATCAGCCCGGGATGGCTTCGGCTGACCACGATCTGGGGTCCCTTGGTCGTCTTGCGGACCTCGACGATGTAGGCCTTCAGCCGGGCCCCGTGCTCGTAGCGTTCGTAGGAGACCTGCTCAGCCTGCGGGAGCAGGGCCTCGACCTTGCCCAGGTCCAGCAGGGTGTAGCGATTGTCGGTCTGCTGGACGATGCCGGTGACGATGTCACCCTCCCGGCCCGCGTACTCCTCGTACTTGAGGTCGCGCTCCACCTCACGGATGCGCTGGAGAATGACCTGCTTGGCCGTCTGGGCCGCGATCCGGCCGAAGTCGTCGGGGGTGTCGTCCCACTCGCGGACGACATTGCTGTCCTCGTCGAGCTCCTGGCCGTAGACCCGGATCTCACCCGACTCGGGATCGATGGTGACCACCGCCTCCTCGGCAGCGTCAGGCCGGCGCTTGTAGGCGGCAACCAGGGCATTGGCCAGGGCGTCGAGGAGAGTCTCGACGGAGATGCCCTTGTCCCGGGCGATCTGACCGAGCGCGTCGAGGAACTCGAAGTTCGGCTTGCTCATGGGGCTGGGACCTGCTTCCTCGTCTTCGTCGTCCCGGGTGCCGACGCCTTCCTCGGGGTGGTCGCCCTCGGGCCCTTTGTGCCCGGTCGCCCCTCGGGCCCCCAGGCGAAGACCGTGCGGGCCCGGTCGATGTCCGAGTAGGCCAGGCGGGTCGGCTCCTCGGCCCGACCGTCCACGGCCAGCACCAGCCCCTCCTCGTCGGCGGCCACCAACTCGCCCTGGAGCCGACGGTCCCCTGGCACCTGGGGCCGGGTCTTGACGGTCACCGTCTCGCCGATGGCGTGGACGAAGTGGGCCGGTGACCGCAGGGTGCGCTCGACCCCCGGACTCGAGACCTCGAGGGTGTACCGGCCCGGGATGGGGTCGAGATCGTCGAGGATGGCCGACACCACCCGGTTGGCCTCGGTCAGCGCCGCCAGATCCACCCCGGCGTCCCGGTCCACCGTGACCAGGAGGACACCGGAACGCAGCTCCACGTCGACCAAATCGAGATCGGAGGCGGCGACCGCCGGCTGGAGCACAGCAAAGAGGTCGTCGGTCATGTGGGCTGCCTCCTCCTGTCTCGATGTCGGTTGCGGGTGTACGTCGTGTGCTCTCACTCCGGCCATCGGCCCGGCGAATTGCCCGGCCAAAGCCTGTTCTGCCCTTCATTCGAAGCGTTCCGGACCAAAACAAAAGCGTGGGCTGTCCGCCCACGCTTCGTCAGCGCCACTTCACTCCAACCGAACGGCAGGAGGAGGAGTATAGCAGCGCCGGTTCTGCGCTGTAAACGCCTTGACGTGCGAATTCGCGGCGATCCGACCGGCAGAACGACCCCCGGGGCCCTGACCGGTTGGCTGCCGCCAGCTCCGGGTCGGTCAGCCGGCGACGAGGTCCTCGACGGCGCCGTCCACCGGCATCTCCCGTTCCTCCCCGGTGGCCCGCGACCGCCACTCCAGGACGCCCCGGGCCAGTCCTTTGGAGCCGACGACCAGGCGCACCGGCGCCCCGAGCAGGTCGGCATCGGCGAACTTGACCCCCGGGGACACATCGCGATCGTCGTAGAGGACCTCGATCCCGGCCGCCATCAGGCGTCCGTAGACACGGTCGGCGGCGTCCTCGACCGCAGGGGACCGCCCGGCCCCGAGGGCTGCCAGATGTACCTGGTAGGGCGCAGTCTCCCGGGGCCACATCAAGCCCCGATCATCGTGGTGCTCCTCTGCCACCACGGCCAGCAACCGACTCACCCCCATTCCGTAGCAGCCCATCGACAGGATCTCCTCCCCGCCGTCCTCGGCCACGAAGTCCGAGCCGGGCATGACCTCGGAGTACTTCTGGCCCAGCTGGAAGGTGTGGGCCGCCTCGACCGCCCGGACCAGTTCGATGCCCGTGCCGCAGCGGGGACAGGCGTCGCCGGTGACCAACCGGGCGAAGGAGCCCCACTCGTCGACCGTGAAGTCGCGGCCGAGCACGGCCCCGGTCAGGTGGTGGTCTTTGCGGTTGCCCCCCACGATCCAGGGGCCGTCCCGGGTGACGTCGAGGTCGGCGACCACCCTGACGCCGTGCTGCTGCTGGTCGGAGGGGCCGATATAGCCCTTGACCAGGCTCGGGTACTCGGCGAAATCCGAGTCCTCGAACAGCCGCCACCCGCTCGGGAGCCGGGCCTCACGGTCGCCGGGGACCAAGAGGACGGTCGGTCGGCCCTCGGCATCGAACGCGGCCAAGCTCTTCAGGAAGTCGGCTGCGACCACCCCCTGGTCGGCGAAGTAGGCGACCACATCGGTGATCCCCGGGCGCCCCGGTGTGTGGTGGTCGACCAGCGGCACGGTCGAGGTGCCGGTCCCGTCGCCGCCGGCGACCCTGGCCACCCCTCGGGTGGCAGCCTCGACATTGGCGGCGTACCCGCAGGAGGGGCATGAGACGAAATGGTCCTCGCCCACGGCCGAGGCCACCATGAACTCGTGGTTGACGTCGCCCCCGATGGCGCCCGACTGGGCCTCGACCGGCGTCACCTCGAGGCCCAAGCGCTCGAAGATCCGGAGATAGGCGTCGAAGACCACCCGGTAGGAGGCCTGCATGGCCTCCCGGTCCACGTCGAAGGAGTAGGCGTCGGCCATGATCAGCTCACGGGTGCGGAGCAGGCCGAACCGGGGCCGGGCCTCGTCCCGGAACTTGACCTGGATCTGGTACACGGTCAGCGGCAGCTGCCGGTAGGAGTCGACCTCGGCTCCCACCGTGACGGTGACCACCTCCTCGTGGGTGGGCCCGAGCACGAAGGTCCCACCCCGGGCGTCCACGGTCATGGCCGGGAGGGCGTCACTCCCGAACATGGCCGCCCGTCCCGACCGCTCCCACAGCTCGAGGGGATGGAGGGCGGGCAGCAGCAACTCCTGGCACCCGGCCGCGTCGAGCTCCTCCCGGATCACCGCCTCCACCCGGTGGAGGACCCGTAGCCCGAGGGGGAGGAAGGAGTACACGCCCGAGGCCAGACGCCGGATGTAGCCGGCCCGGACCAGCAGCCGGTGGCTGGCCACCTCGGCGTCGGCCGGCGCTTCACGCAGGGTGCGGACCAGGAGCCGGGACATGCGCATGGTCGGCGATTCTACCGGCCACCACCCCGGGGCCCCAGCTCTCGCCCGTCCCTTCGGTCAGGGATGCTCGGCGTCGGTGCCGTACTTCTTCCGGATCAGGTCCACCTTGGCCTCCGAGGCGTTGGCGTCATCGCCCTGGGCCTCGATGAGCGCCCTCCGGTCCGCCTCCGCCTCCGACTCGGCGCCCGAATCGGCCGCGGCCAGCCGGGCCTCCACCCCTTCGGAGACCAGCTTCTCCGCCTCGGCCACCAGCGCCTCGACCATCTCGTCCTCCGGGACGACCCGGACGATCCTTCCCTTGATGAACAGGTGGCCACGCCGGCGACCGGCGGCGATGCCCAAGTCGGCCTCCCGCGCCTCGCCGGGCCCGTTGACCACGCAGCCCATCACCGCCACCTGGATGGGCAGGTTGCGGTCCTCGAGGGCCCGCTGGGCGGCGTTGGCCACCGCGATGACGTCGATCTCGGCGCGTCCGCAGCTCGGGCAGGCGATCAGGTCGAGCCCCTTGCGCTCGCGCAGGCCGAGGGCCTCCAGGAGCTGGCGCCCGGCTCGCGCCTCTTCGACCGGATCGGCGGTGAGTGAGTAGCGGATGGTGTCGCCGATCCCCTCGGCCAGCAGGGTGGCGATGCCGGCGGTGCCCTTCAGGAGGCCGGCGGGGGGAGGTCCCGCCTCGGTCACCCCGAGGTGCAACGGGTGGTCGAAGGTTTCCGAGGCCAGCCGGTAGGCCTCGATCATCAACGGCACCGACGATGCCTTCACCGAGATCTTGACGTCGTCGAACCCCACCTCGGAGAAGAACGACAGCTCCATCCGGGCCGACTCGACCAGCGCCTCGGGGGTGGCACCGCCGAACCGCTTGTACAGATCGGGGTGCAGGGAGCCGGCGTTGACGCCGATCCGGATGGGCACCCCCCGGTCCTTGGCCTCGGTCGCCACCTGTTTGATCTCCACCTCCTTGCGCAGATTGCCGGGGTTGAGCCGCAGGCCCTGCACGCCCGCCTCCAGCGCGGCCAGGGCCATCTCGTGGTGGAAGTGGATGTCGGCGATGATCGGCACCGGCGAGCGGGGGACGATCCGGGCCAGCCCCTCTGCCGCCGCCTCCTCGTTGCAGGTGCATCGCACCAGGTCCGCGCCGGCCGCCGCCAGGGCGTAGATCTGGGACAGGGTGGCCTCGGCGTCGGCGGTCTTGGTGGTGGTCATCGACTGCACGGTGACCGGCGCCCCACCCCCCACCGCCACGTCGCCCACCCGGATCTGCCGGGTGGGCCGCCGCTCGGTGGTCGTCCAAGCCGTCCGACCCATACCCCTCATGTTACCTGGGCGCGCTCTTGTCGCTCCGCCGGGCGCCGTCGGCCGGAGGTCAGCCGAAGGGATTGGCCGCAGGGTGGAGGATGTCGGTCAGGAGAGCCGGCACGATGATGATCCCGAGGAATATGAGCATCATCCAGGTGAAGGGCAACAGCTTGGCCACGTCGGCGTGGTACATGACCTTGCGCCGACCGGTGCGGATCTTCTCGTAGACGGCGATGGCCACGTGGCCACCGTCGAGCGGCAACATCGGAAAGAGGTTGAAGATACCGAAGAAGATGTTGATGAGTATGAGGATGTAGAGGTAGTCGCCGATCCCGGCCTGGGCGGCCTGGGTCGCGGTCTGCACGACACCCACGAGGGACTGCACCCGTGTCCCGTTGGCAGCCGCCTGGTTGGCCGCATGGGCATTGGTCACCTGGCTCACACGTTGGGAGATTTCGTTGGGTGAGAAGAGGTGCCCGACCCCCACTATCGAGCCCCACGCCACACTCCTGAGGTCGGCACCGGTCGAGGCCAGGGCGTGCAAGGGGGTCGCCCGCTGCACCGGTGAGCCGAGACTCACCCCAATGAGCCCGAAGGGCTTTGATCCGGTCGGTGGCGGCGCACCCTTCTCATGGAGCCGGCGCCCGTTGGCGGGCGTCACGGTCAGCGTCCGGGTCTGGCCCCGGCGGCTGACCACCATGGTCACCGGTTGGTCGGGGCGGGAGTGGATGGCGGCGGTCAGCGCATCCACGCTCCCCCCGATCGGCTTGCCGCCCACGGAGACCACCACGTCACCTACCTGGACACCTCCGACCGCCGCAGGGCTCGGCATCCCACCGACGCGGTCCAGGCCCTGGATTTGCACCAGACCCGAGTTGGGCACACCGACGAGGGTCAGGAGGGCCAACAGCAGCACGAAGGCCATGAGGAAGTGCATGGCCGAGCCGGCCACCGCCACCAGCAGCCGGGCGTGGAAGGGCTTCTCTCGATAGAGGCGGGATTCGTCGGCGGGATCCGTCTCCTCGAGATTGGTCATCCCCGGGATCTTCACGTAGCCACCCAGTGGAAGGGCTTTGATCCCGTACTCTGTCTCCCCACGCCGGAAGGACCACAGGCGCGGCCCGAATCCGACGAAGTACTCGGTGACCTTCATGCCACCGTGTTTGGCAGCCAGCAAATGGCCGAGCTCGTGGAGCATGACGATGACGATGATGGAGGCGATGACGATCAGCAGATCCACGTGCCCGCTCACCACGGCCAGCGCCACGATGACGGCAATGGCGGTGAGCAGCTCGGCGGCCGATCGCCGCGGCGACTTCACGCTTTCGGGGAGGGAAGGCCGAGGGGCGGGTTCCGACGCGGCAGCTGCCGGCGTCCGGGTCTCAGTGGTGCTCATGCCGCCGCCTCACGTCCGGCCACGACGGCGTTTGCCACCCGCCGGGCCGCAGCGTCGGCCTCGAGCACGTCATCCACGCTCCGTTGCCGGTCGCCGCCGGCAGTGGTCGACATCGCTGGCGAATCGTAACGGTCGAGGGTGGCCTCGACCACCTCGGCGATGGCCGTCCAGGCCACCCTTCCTTCCAGGAACGCCGCCACCGCCACCTCGTTGGCGGCGTTGAGCCACGCCGGGGCGAGGTCGCCGGTCCGTCCGGCCCGGTAGGCCAGGTCCAGACAGGGGAAGGAGGTCCGATCGGGCTGTTCGAACTCGAGCGACGACAACCTCGTCCAGTCGATGGCCCCGAAGGCCACGGCGAGCCGGTCCGGGTAGGCCAGGGCGTATCCGATGGGGAGGCGCATGTCGGGCAGGGAGAGCTGGGCCACGGTGGCGCCGTCCGAGTATTCGACCATCGAGTGGACGATCGACTGCGGGTGGACCACGACGTCGATGGCGTCGTAGGGGAGGCCGAAGAGCTCGTGGGCCTCGATCACCTCGAGCCCCTTGTTCATCAGGGTGGAGGAGTCCACGGTGATTTTCGGGCCCATGGCCCAGGTCGGATGGGTGAGAGCGTCGGCCACCCCGATGTGGGCCAGCTCGTCGCCGGTGCGGCCCCGAAAGGGACCACCCGAGGCCGTCAGCAGGAGGCGGGTCGCCTCGGAGCGGCGGCCGGCCCGCAGGCACTGGTGGAGGGCGCCGTGCTCGGAGTCGACGGGGATGATCTCTGCCCCAACGGTGTGCCGGGCCTGCTGCACCACCGGTGCGCCGGCGATGATCGACTCCTTGTTGGCCAGTGCCAGGCGGCGACCGGCGTGCAGGGCAGCCAGGGTCACGGTCAGGCCGGCGAATCCGACGACGCCGTTGACGGCCACATCGGCCAGCTCGGCGATAGAGGCGAGCCCTGCCGCGCCGGCCACCACCTCCACCCCGACCGGGACCAGCCGCTCGAGTTCGGAGGCCAGTGCCGGGTCGCCGATGGCCACCACCTCGGGGCGGAGCCGCCGCGCCTGGTCGGCCAGCAGCGCCACCGAGCGGTGGGCGCCCAGGGCCACCACGTCGAATCGCTCCGGGCTCGCCTCCACCACCTCGACGGCCTGGGTCCCGATGGAGCCGGTGGACCCGACGAGGCTCACCGTCACCGGTGCCCGACCCGAAATGTCCATACCCCCTAGCCTGCCCGAACTTCAGGCAATATTCAGGGCACGGACCAGGTAGTAGGTGGCGGGGAGCACGAAGAGCAGGGCATCGACCCGGTCGAGCACGCCCCCGTGGCCCGGCAGCAAGGTGCCCATGTCCTTGAGCCGGAGGTCCCGCTTGAGCAGCGATTCGCACAGGTCGCCGATCGGGGCGACACCCCCAGGAGGGCGGCATTGGACGCGCTCCACGGGTGGATGGACCCGACCACGACCGTCGAGACCAGGATCGAGAAGACCGCCCCTCCGAACAGCCCTTCCCAGGTCTTGTTGGGACTGATGGTCGGAGCCAGAGGGCGACTGCCCAGCCAACCACCGATCACCAGGGCGCCCACGTCGTTGGCCACGGTGGCGATGATCGCCCCGAGGAGGAAGGCGATGCCGTGGCGGTTGGGGAAGGTCGAAGGTGACAGCAAAAGGCCCGCATAAGCGCCCAGTAGCGACACCCATCCGACGGTCAGGAGCGTCGCCGCCGTACCGGCCACCGGGGATCCGCGCTCGATGCCGAACAGGTACCAGACCAGGGTGAAGACGGTGATCAGCACGAGGACGAGCGGCAGGGCGGCCACCCCCTTGCTGTAGGCCCCGACCATCAGCGAGATGGTCCCGACCAGGCCGAGCAGAGTGGCCGGGTGGTAGCCGGCGCGTCGGAGCACCCCGAAGCACTCGCCCGCCGCGAAGGTGACGACCACGACAGTGAGCACCAATGAGGTCACCGTGCCCAGTCGGAAGGCGAGCAGGGCGACGACCGCCACCGCCACCCCGGTCCCCACCCGGATGCCGATCGGGCTGGAATCCTCGTGGGGACCGCTTTCCCCGTGGTCCGGGCCGGCCACCGGTCGGCGCAGCCGGCGGGGTGCCGGCGGCCCCCCTCCGGTCGGTGCCGCCGCGCCCGGTGACGGGGAGGCTGCCCCGGGTGCCACCGTCGCGCGATCGGACGCCGAGCGCCGGCTTAGCCAGCCGTGACCCCGGCCGGACGCCGTCGCGGCGGTGGCGCCGGTGAGGACTCCGCCGGGTCCCGGCCCGCCGGCCGCGTCGGTGGTGCTCTGATCGGTGGTGCTCTGGTCGGCGGTGCTCTGGTCGGCGGCGGCCAGGCTGGCGAGTCCAACCCGTTTGCGACCGGCACCCGGCACGTCGGTGACCGATGCACCGGGCGGTTCAGCAGCCAGGGGCGGGCTGGTGGGGACGTCGACGTCCTCGGGTCGCTTGGCCCGCATCCGCGCCGGCCTGAGACCGTTGCGACGGGTGCGACCCCTGCTCGCCGAACCGGTGGGGCGGGGCTTGCCGGCATCGGCCGGATCCCGGTCGACAGGGTCCCCGCCGAGCGGGGTAGCAATCGGGTCCTTCGTCATGGGCCCGGACCCTTCGTCGTCGCGGGCGGCGGCGGATCCGACCCCGGCAGCCGCCGCCGCACCGGAGCCGCGAGAAGGCGCCCGGCCCGACTCGGTCGGCCCGCCGCCGGCACCGGGGGCGCCGGAGGAGCCGGTGGCACCTGGGGCCGTAGACACCACCGCGGTGGGCTCGGTGATGGGGTCGTCGCCGGAGTTGGTCAAGGTCTCAGCGACTGTTGGGTCCGGGTCGTGCCCCCGGGCCGGGCTCGGTGATCCGGGCTTCACCGAATCGAGGTTGAACTCCCAGGGGCGCCGTTCGAGGTCGGAGCTGTCGGTCTCGTCGAGTGACCCGAGCGCCACCTGGTCGCTGCCGTAGGCGGCCGGTTCGAACTCCTCCTCCTGGGCGACCCAGTCGGCGTCCTCCTCGCGCCAGGTGGGCGCCACGACCGCCGGACCGGTCCCCTCGTCGCCCGAGTCGCGGGCCAGCACCGCGGGGACCTGGCCGGTCGGGGGCTCCGTCCAGTGCGGCAGCTCGGTCGCGGGCGTGGTGCCGGCGGGCACCGCCGTCTCCCCGGGGACCACCGGATTGACCATCGACGACGCATCACCCGGATCCCCGGGTTGATCGGTCAGCCTGACCGTCGGCTGACCCGGCCCGTAGGCGGTGCCCGGCTCGGCCAGCTCAACCTGTTCCGCCGGTCCCGTCAGCTCGACCTGCTCGGCCAGCTCCGCGTCAGGCTCAGGCTCGACGCCCCCGGGGACCGCCGGGAGCTCGGAGGTGCTCTCCCCGGCCGGCTCCGCACCCACGATGCGGACGCGGTCGGTAGCCGGCCCCGAGGACGCCGGGCGGGTGACCGGGATGTCGGTCCGGGTCACGTCATCCTCTCGCCCATCTGGGACGTCGTCCACGTCGGTCGTCTCCTCTCACCGGCCGGGCCACGCAGGCCCGGCCGTCTGTCAGATCTCGAGGAGCTCCTGCTCCTTGTGGGCCAGCAGCTTGTCGATCGAAGCCACGTGGTCATGCGTGATCTTGTCGAGGTCCTTCTCCACCCGGTCGAGCTCGTCACTCGAGAGGTCGCCGTCCCGCTGCATGGAGTCGAGCTCCTGGCGGGCCGAGCGCCGCACGTTCCGGATGGTCACCCGCCCGTCTTCGGCCTTCTGCTTGACCACCTTGACCAGCTCTTTTCGGCGCTGCTCGGTGGGTACCGGGAAGGCCAGCCGTATGACCGTCCCGTCATTCGACGGGGTGATGCCCAGGTCGGAGCCCTGGAGGGCCTTCTCGATGGCGGGCAGCGAACCCTTGTCGTAGGGCGACACGACCAGGAGTCTGGCCTCGGGAACACTGAACCCGGCCATCTGGCGAAGCTCGGTCTCGGCGCCGTAGTACTCGACCTTCAGGTGTTCGACCAGTGCCGGTGTGGCCCGACCCGTCCGGATGGACCCGAACTCGGACTGGGTGTGGTCCACTGCCTTGCCCATATTGTCTCGGGCGTCGGCCACGACCAGCGCGATGAGCTCGTCCTCCATTAGCGATCCAGCGTAGCCAGCAGGGTAGGGGCCCACTGGCGCGAGCGTGCCACCTGGGATTTCATCGGACCAGGGTCCCGATGGGATCGCCCCCGAGGGCCTTGCGCAGGTTGCCCGGGCCCATGAGGTCGAAGATCCGGATAGGCAGGCCGTTGTCCATGCAGAAGGTGATGGCGGTGAGGTCCATCACCCGCAGGTCCTTCGACACCACCTCCATGAAGGAGACCTCGTCGTACCGGGTGGCCGCCGGGTCGAGTCTGGGATCTGCCGTGTAGACGCCGTCAACCCCGCCGTGGGTCCCCTTGCACAGCAACTCCGCCTCGATCTCCGCTCCCCGGAGGGCGGCGGAAGTGTCGGTGGTGAAGTACGGGTTGCCCATGCCGGCGGCGAAGACCACCACCCGGCCCTTCTCGAGGTGGCGGATGGCCCGTCGGCGGATGTAGGGCTCCGCCACTTCGGCCATCTGCACGGCGGAGAGCACCCGGGTCGGCTGGCCGTGGTGCTCGAGCGCATCCTGGAGGGCCAGGGCGTTGATCACCGTCCCGAGCATTCCCATGGTGTCCGAAGTGGCCCGGTCCATGCCGGCACCGGCACCCGTGGTACCCCGCCAGATGTTGCCGCCCCCGACCATGACCGCCAATTCGAGATCCAACTCGTCGCGGGCGCGGGCGATCTCGACCGCCAGACGCTCCACCACGGTGGCGTCGATCGTCTCGTCCGAAGCAGACGAGGCCAGGGCCTCGCCGGACATTTTCAGGACGATGCGTCGTCGCTCACCCACTTCGGTCGTCAGTCGCCTACGACGACCTGGGCAAATCGCGTCACCTTGGCCGACCCGAGGAGTTTGGCGATCGTCTTCTTCTCGTCCTTCACGAAGGGCTGATCGAGGAGGACCCGCTCCTTGTACCAACCCCCAAGGCGACCTTCGACGATCTTCGCCAGGGCGGCCTCCGGCTTCCCTTCGTTGCGGGCGATTTTCTCCACTGTCTCGCGCTCGGCGGCCACCTCGGCCGGGGGGACCTCCTCGCGCGATATGTAGCTCGGTCGAGTGAAGGCGATATGGGCGGCGATGTCGTGAGCCAGCTCCTCGGTTCCCCCATCGAGGGCCACAACCACGGCATTGACACCACGACCAGCCTGGAGGTGGAGGTAGGCGTCCACGACACCGCCCTCGGGGGCGACGATGCGGACCACGCTGCCGAGCGAGATGTTCTCCTTCAAGGTGACCTTCAGGCGATCGAGCTCCTCGCTTCGCTCGTCGACCGCGCCCTCCCCCTTGGCCGCCACCAGGTCGGCCAGCGCCGAGACCAGTTCCACGAACTCGGGTGACTTGGCCACGAAATCGGTCTCCGAGCGCAGCTGGACGATCGATGCCACCTTGTCGGATCGTCCGATGGCCACCGCACCTTCTGATGCTTCGCGGTCGGCCCGTTTGGCCTGACTGGCCAGGCCCTGCTCGCGGAGCCAGGTGACCGCCTCGTCCATGTCGCCGTCGTTCTCCTCGAGCGCCCGCCGGGCGTCGAGCATCCCGACACCGGAGATCTGGCGGAGCTTCTGCACATCCTTGGCGGAGAAGGCGGGCACGCTCAGACCCCCTCGCCCGGGCCAGTCGATGTGACTGCCTCTGCCGGCGCGGGAGCCTCTGCCTCGGTCGGAGCCGGCGCGGGAGCCTCTGCCTCGCCCGGAGCCGGCGCGGGAGCCTCTGCCTCGCCCGGAGCCGGCGCGGGAGCCTCTGCCTCGCCCGGAGCCGGCGCGGGAGCCTCTGCCTCGGCCGGAGCCGGCGCGGCTGCAGTCGGAGCCGGGCCGGCAGGGGTGGCTGTGGGTGCAGCAGGTGCTCCCGCTGCCTGTGGGGCCGGCCGTTGCTGGGCGATGAACCGGCCTTCCACGACCGCATCCGCCACCACGCGGCACAAGAGGGCGCCAGAGCGGATGGCATCGTCGTTCCCCGGGATCACATGGGTGATCACGTCGGGATCGCAGTTCGTGTCGACGACGGCAACCACCGGCATCCCGAGCTTGTTGGCCTCGGTCACCGCGATGTGCTCCTTTTTCGTGTCGATCACGAAGATCGCGTCCGGGAGGCGGTCGAGGCTGCGGATGCCTCCGAGGTTCCGCTGCAGCTTCTCGAGCTCGCGGGTGTGGCGCAGTGCCTCCTTCTTGGGCATGGCCTCGAAGTCCCCCGCCTTCTGCATGGCCTCGAACTCCTTCATCCGCTTGACCCGGGCCGAGACGGTCTGGAAGTTGGTCAGCATGCCGCCCAGCCAGCGCTCGTTCACATAGGGCATCCCGCAGGCATCCGCGTAGAGGGCCACCGGGCCCTGGGTCTGCTTCTTCGTCCCCACGAAGAGGATGGTCCCGCCGCCGGCCACGAGTTCGCGGACATAGCCGTACGACTCCTCGATCCCCTTCATGGTCTGGCGGAGATCGATCAGGTAGATGCCGTTGCGTTCCCCGAGGATGAACCGGCGCATCTTCGGGTTCCAACGGCGGGTCTGATGCCCGAAGTGGACGCCCGCGCCCAGCAGTTGCTTCATGGTGACGACGGCCATCTGTTACTCCTTGTGACGGTTGGTTCGCCTGGCCACAACACCCCAGTGAAAGGGGCGACCGTGGACGCGGCCAGGCGTGCGTCGGTACCGCGCGGATACCCGACCGGACGACCGGGCGGCACCCATGCTACCGCCAGAGGCGGTCCTGTCCACTCGCCCGGGACCTGGCCGCCGGGCCGGCCGGCGGGTCCCACCACCCGATCAGCCGCTGGCGGGAGTGGGCACCCTCTTCGTTGCCCGTGCCGCAGCCCCGGGACCCGGAGCTCCGCCCGCCTTGGCCCCCGCCTTGGCCTTGGTCCCGTCCGGCCGCCTGCCCGCGGCCTCGGGTCGATCGGCCAGCTTGGCCCGCAACTGCAGCACCGCCTTGGTGTGGATCTGGCACACCCGGCTCTCGGTGACGCCCAGGATGTCTCCGATCTCCGCCAGGGTCAGGCCTTCGTAGTAGTAGAGGGTGAGTACGGTCTTCTCCCGCTCGGCCATCTGGCTGACCGCCTGGATCAGCGCCTCCTTTGTCTCTTTGACCTCGAAGGTGTCCATGGGACCGGCCGTGCTGTCGGGA
>Ga0307373_10003973_pt1 | contig 25165 bp, 28 predicted proteins | sample OX2MG_FD_202534 | JGI IMG/M metagenome (GOLD analysis project Ga0307373, IMG submission 202534) | Soil microbial communities from Risofladan, Vaasa, Finland - OX-2 | ecosystem: Environmental > Terrestrial > Soil > Coastal area > Acid sulfate soil | place: Finland: Risofladan, Vaasa | collected...
GCGCCGTGTTGGTAAATATCGTGTTGGCCTGGACCGAGAGCATCGCGTTGGGATTGGTCACCATGTTGGTCCCGGGTGCGACCCCGAAGAAGCCGGCCTCGGGGTTGATCGCGTAGAGACGTCCGTCAGGACCGGGCTTCATCCAGCAGATGTCGTCACCGATCGTCTCGACTTTCCAGCCCGGCAACGTGGGCACCAGCATCGCCAAGTTCGTCTTGCCACAGGCACTGGGAAACGCGCCAGTCACGTAGCGGGTTTCGCCGGCCGGGTTGGTGAGCTTCAATACCAGCATGTGCTCGGCCAGCCAGCCGTTGTCGCGCCCCTGGGTCGAAGCGATACGCAACGCGAAGCACTTCTTGCCCAAGAGGGCGTTGCCGCCGTAACCCGAGCCGTAGGAGATGATCTCGCGGGTCTCGGGGAAGTGCACGATGTACTTGTTCTCGGCGTTGCACGGCCACTTGACGTCGACTTGACCTTTTTCGAGCGGCGCGCCGACCGAATGGAGGCACGGCACGAACTCGCCGTCGTCACCGAGGACTTCGAGCGCGCCAGTGCCCATGCGCGTCATTATCTTCATATTGACCGCGACGTAGGCCGAGTCCGTGACTTCGACCCCGATGTGGCTGATCGACGAACCGAGTGGCCCCATGGAGAACGGCACCACGTACATGGTGCGACCTTTCATCGATCCCGCGAAGAGACCCGTCAGGATGTCGCGCATCTCGCTCGGTTCGCGCCAGTTATTGGTCGGACCGGCGTCGCGCTCATCCTTGGAGCAGATGAACGTGCGGTCCTCGACGCGCGCGACGTCATCGGGGTCCGACGTCGCGTAGTAGCTATTCGGTCGCTTCGACTCCGAGAGTCGGATGAAGGTGCCGTGGTCGACGAGGAGTTGACAGAGTTCGTCGTACTCCTGATCCGATCCGTCGCACCAGTGGATACGATCGGGGGTTGTGAGCTGCGCTATCTCTTCCACCCACGAGATCAGTTTCTTGTGTTGGGTCGGGTACGACACGTTGAGTTCCTCCACTCATAGGGCGCCGCAACGCTGCGACGCACGCCTGGTTCACCAGGTTCATGCCCACGCCGACTGACCCAACAGTCCCCGAAGGGGTTTACTCCCGACGTGAAGATGACGTCATCGAGCGTATCGCCCAAATAGTCGGACAACGCCATATTCCGAAGGGCGAACGCCATATCGGCGACGACGCCGCAGTGCTCGCGCCCCTGGTCGGACAGTCTGTGATCAGCACCGATGTCGCGGTCCTCGATGTCCATCTCGATTCGCAATACTTTCCATTGGAGGACCTGGGGTTCAAAGCGGTCGCCGCGGCGGTCTCGGATTTGGCCGCCATGGGCGCGCGTGTTCGTGGCGCGGTCGTCGCGGTGACGGCTCCGGAGGGAACGGACTTAGAAGAGTTGCACCGCGGCATCGCCGACGCCTCGATTCTCACCAACTGCCCGATCGTCGGCGGTGACCTCGCACTGGGTCGCGACATTGCGGTCGCGGTCACGGTCTTGGGCGATTGTCCCGGTCGAGGCGCGATCTACCGCTCGGGCGCGAAGCCCGGAGACGAATTGTTGGTCACCGGCGCGCTCGGCCGTTCGGCGGCGGGTCTTCGGCGTCGCCGGGCCGGCGCGCCACTTGCCGACGAACTGGTCGTCGCGCATCGTCGGCCGTGGCCCCGTCTCGCCGAAGGTTTAGCGGCGCGAGGAGCCGCGGTTCACGCGATGATGGATCTCAGTGACGGACTCGGGCTCGACCTGCACCGACTGGCCGACGCGTCCGGGGTCGGCTTCGAGTTGACCGACGTCCCGGTCGCTGACGGTGCGACCGTCGACGAGGCGATCGGCGGGGGAGAGGACTACGAGTTGTTGATCGCGACCGATGACGCGGCGCGACTGCGGCTGGTCTTTCAGGACCGGGGACTGCGGGCACCACTCACGATCGGGAAGGTTGTCTCGGACGAAGCGACGAGGACTTTACGAGGAGAAGTGTTCGAACCGCGCGGCTGGCAGCACCAGCTTTGAGTTACGCCTCGACGACGCGGCGAACGGGCTTGGTGACCTTGCCCGAACGGATGCAGCCGGTGCAGACGTTCATACGCTTTTGCGTACCGCCGACCATGGCGCGAACGCGCTGGATATTCGGGTTCCAACGACGCTTGGTACGACGGTGCGAGTGCGAGACGTTCATGCCGAACGACGGCTTCTTACCGCAGATTTCGCAGACGGATGCCATGATGAACGTTCTCCTTGGTCGTAGGCGCCATTTGGCGCCACCGGACTAAACCGAATGTCCATTGTAGCATTTCGAACAATGACCACTCCGTTGACGCTGTCCGCGCGCGAACTGCGTTCAACGATCGCCACCTACCTGGATCTGCTGCGTTCTCATAAAGAGGTCATCAATCGACTGAACGTCTATCCCGTACCGGACGGCGATACCGGGACCAACATGACCCTCACCATCGAATCGGTCACCGCCGAACTGGGTCCGCTGGCCGACGACGCCGAGATGGCCGAGGTGTGCAAGGCAATCGCCCACGGCTCGTTGATGGGCGCGCGGGGCAACTCCGGGGTCATTCTTTCCCAGATGTTGCGCGGACTAGTGGCCAAATTCCCCATCAAGGGTGACGTGTCGCCTGATCTGTTGGCCGAGTCGCTCGAGAACGCCGACGTCCTCGCGCGCCAAGCCGTCGTTCGCATCGTCGAGGGCACGATGTTGTCCATTGCCCGCGCCGCGGCCGAAGGAGCTCGTGCGCACGGCGAGACGTTGATCGAACTCGTGCGCTCGGCCCGCGACCGCGCGAAAGACGCGCTGGCCTTGACGCCCGAGCAGCTCCCGGTACTGAAACAGGCCGGGGTCGTCGACTCCGGCGGCACGGGACTCCTGTTGCTCTACGACGCACTGTGCAGCGTGGTCGCCGACGATCCGCTACCGATCGCGCCGTCGGCCGATTCCATCTCGGTGCACGTGCACGAAGAGACCGACGAACGCGAATCGAACATCGCCGACCTTCGCTACGAGGTGATGTACTTCCTTGACGCCGAGGAGGACAAGATAGACGGTTTCCGCGAGGTCTGGTCAGGAATCGGCGACTCCATCGTCATCGTCGGCGGCGACGGTCTCTACAACTGCCACATCCACACCGACAACATCGGCGCCGCGATCGAGGCGGCCCTCGACGCTGGTCGACCGCGTGACATTCGCGTGACCGATCTCTCCGAGCAGGTACTCGAGGAGCGCTGGGTCCGCGAGGGCAGTGCCGAGCAACTCGAAGTCGAAGTTCACCCGGCACCGACGACCGCCGTGGTCGCGGTCGTCGTCGGCGAGGGCGTCGGAAGGATCTTTCGTTCGCTCGGCGTGCGCGGCGTCGTGTCGGGCGGACAATCGATGAACCCGTCGACGGCCGACCTCGTGGCGGCGGTGCGCGCCACCGGATCCGATCAAGTGGTCCTCTTGCCGAACAACAAGAACATCCGTCCGGTCGCCGAGCAGGTGAACGACCTGGTCGAACAGACCGTCACGGTGGTGCCGACGAATTCCATCGTCGAAGGCTTCGCGGCGTTGCTCGACTACGACCCGGACGCCACGGCCGAGGCCAACGCCAAAGCGATGAGCGTCGCGGCGTGCAACGTCGTGGCGGCCGAAGTGACCCGGGCGGTGCGCGACACCACGACCGACGTGGGCGAGGTGCGTGTCGGTGACTGGATCGGTCTCACTGCCGACGGCGTGCGCTCCGTCGATGGCTCGATCGCCGGGGCGAGCAACCGACTCTTGGACGAAATCATCACGCCTGAGCACGAGTTGGTCACCATCATCGAGGGTGAGGGATCCTCACCGGCCAACACTCGACGGATCACCGAGTTCCTGGCCGACGAACATCCAAGAATCACCGTCGAAGTCCATCACGGGGGCCAGCCGTTGTACCCCTATTACTTCGGCATCGAATGAGTGAGACGGCGCCACGCCGGCTTCGTGAGTTAGGCGACATTCCGGTCAGCCAACTGCGCCACATAGGCGAGAAGCGCACGGCCGCGTTGGCGACACTGGGCATCGACAACGTCTTCGATCTCCTGACCATTTATCCCCGTCGCTACATCGACCGCACCAAGCGCGTCGATCTCTCGGATCTCACTGTCGGTGAAGAAGCCGCCGTATTCGGCGAAGTGACCAAGATCAGTGGTCGGCGCACGAAGAACGGACGCGTCATGGTCGAGGCCAGCGTCAGCGACGAAAGCGGATCGTTCAAGGTCGTCTTCTTCAATCAGGGTTGGCGCGAACGTCAGCTGCCGAAAGGCGTTCAGGCGCTCTTCTTTGGCAAAGTGACTGACTACAAAGGCCAGCGTCAGATGACCAATCCCGTGGTCGACGTGATCATTGGGCCGTCCGGGGACGAACGAGACGCCTCGCGCATTGGTCGCGTCGTGCCGATCTATCCGGCGTCGGGCAAGGCCGGACTCACTAGTTGGGAAATCGGCGGCTTCATTGACGAAAGCCTGCGTCGGGCCGGACCGCTTCTCGATCCGGTCCCCGAAGTCGTGCGTCGCGAACTCGACCTCGTCGATCGCACGGAGTCGTATTGGGGGATCCATCTCCCGGCTGACATCGCCGACACGAAACCCGCGCGCCGACGACTCGCCTTCGACGAGTTCTTGCGACTCCAGTTGTTGTTAGCGCTGCGCCGTCGCCGACTCGAGGCGACGTCGGCCGGCATTCGTCACCCGATTAACACCGAAGACCTCGACGTCGGCCCCAGAGCCCTCGCCGATACCTCGTCGTCACTAGTGCGTCGATTTCTCGTCGGCCATCACTTCGCCCTGACGAACGCCCAACGTCGTGTGCTGGGCGAGATCGCCACCGATCTCTCGTCGCCACTACCGATGCATCGGCTGCTGCAGGGCGACGTTGGATCGGGAAAGACCATCGTGGCGTTGACGGCGTTGCTGGCCTCGATCGACGGTGGACGTCAGGGCGCGTTGATGGCGCCGACCGAAGTGTTGGCCGAACAACACCTGGCGTCACTGCGCAAGGACTTAGAGGGACTCACGAAGGCCGATCCTGCGGTGCTGGGTGGCGAACGGCCACTCTCGATACAACTGCTCACGGGGCGAGTGAGGTCCAAGGAACGCCAGAGTGTGTTGGACGGTCTTCGTGACGGCTCGGTCGATATCGTCGTCGGCACGCACGCATTGTTGAATGACGAGGTTCGCTTTCGCGCTCTCGGGGTGATCGTGATCGACGAACAGCACCGCTTCGGCGTCGAACAGCGAGCGGCGTTGCGTGATAAAGGTCGCCAGCGCTCGGATGAAGCGGCCGACCCGGACTTGTTGGTTATGACCGCGACGCCGATACCGCGCACGGCGGCCATGGTCGTCTTCGGCGACCTCGAGCGTTCGGTATTGGACGAGATGCCCCAAGGCCGCCTGCCGATCAAGACGTACTGGACCAAGGAAGGATTGGAAGTGGCCAGTTGCTGGCAGCGGGTACGCGACGAGGTCGCGCTCGGTCGACGGGCGTACGTGATCTGTCCGCTCGTGGAAGGTTCCGAAAAGATAGAGGCCACGAGCGCCGTCGAAGAACGTACGCGCCTCGCGCTCAATGAGTTGCGCGGTCTCGCGGTCGGCCTTCTGCACGGGCAGATGAAAGGTCCGGAAAAGGAAGAGGTCATGGCTCAGTTCCGCGCCGGCGAACTCGACGTACTGGTCGCCACGGTGGTGATCGAAGTCGGCGTCGACGTGCCCGAAGCGAGCGTCATCGTGATCGAAGACGCCTGGCGATTCGGCCTCGCGCAACTGCACCAACTACGCGGTCGCGTCGGACGAAGCGACGTACAGAGTTTCTGCTACCTGTTAGGCACGTCGCCGAGCGACGACGGGACGAAGCGCTTGCAGGCGTTGGTGGACTCCAACGACGGGTTCGCCCTGGCCGAAATCGACCTCGATCTTCGCGGGGAAGGAACGCTGCTGGGATCGCGCCAACGCGGACGAAGCGACCTGCACTTGGCCTCCTTAGGCCGCGACGAGGACTTATTGATCGCCGCTCAGCAGGTAGCTGCCACGATGGTCCAAAGAGACGGTCTCGACACGGAACCCGAAATGGTCGACGAACTACGCCTTTTCATCGACGACGAAGAAGCCGACTACTTGTTCAAGTCGTGACGATTAAGCGACCTACCCTTGAGGCATGCGAGTTATTGGTGGGTCGGCGCGAGGACGTCCGCTCAAGGCGAAGCTCCCGTCAACGGTTCGCCCGACGACGGACTATGCGCGTGAGGCGATTTTTTCCATGCTGGAGAGCCGCGGGGGGCTCTATGACCTGGTGGTCGCCGATCTGTACTGCGGTTCGGGCGCCATGGGCATCGAAGCAATGTCGAGAGGCGCTGCCAAGGTCTATTTCGTCGACAGCGATCCGGCATGTCTGGCCGCGGTCAAGCTCAACTTAGAGCCGCTCAACTTCGACGCCGAGGCTGTCTTCGTGCGCGCGATGTTGCCGGTGTGGTCACCGCCGGACGACCTCGACCTCGTGCTCGCCGATCCGCCCTACGGACCGCTCGATCTCGAGAGCGTGCTGCGTGAGGTCACCGCGAAGCGCGTAATGGTCGAAAACGACCGTCATATGGACCCGCCGACGGGCTGGATCGTTACCAAAACGAAGCGCTACGGCACTACGCTCGTAACGATGTTGGAACCAGACGAAGGTGACGTATGACGGTTGGACTCATCCCCGGATCCTTCGATCCCTTCCATAACGGACACCTGGAAATCGTCGAACGCGCCTCGCTCATCTTCGATGAGATCGTCGTCGCGGCCATCCGCAACCCCCAGAAGTCCGAGGCGCTCTTCGACCTCGACGAACGCCGTGACATGATCGCCGAGTGCCTGGGGCACCTTCCGAACATCCGTATCGTCTCGATCTCGACGCTGCTGGTGAACGTGGCGAAGGACGTCAACGCGACGGCGATCGTGAAGGGCCTGCGGGCCGTGTCGGACTTCGAGAGCGAGATGCAGATGGCTCAGATGAACCGGTCACTGTCGGGGGTCGAGACGCTCTTCATCCCGACCAGCTCGACGCACTCCTTTATTGCCTCACGTTTGCTTCGCGAAGTGGCACGTTACGGTGGCGACGTGTCAACCTTCGTACCGGCCGCGGTCGCCAAACGCCTGATCGGCAAGTTTCCAGGAGGTGGGCAATGACGTCCTTTGACGGATACGACGACCCCGAGGAGTTCCAAGAGCCCTCGGGCCGCCACATTCGCCGCGACATCGAATCGGACCTGCGCGACCTGATCGAACTGGTCGCCAACGCCAAGCAGATGCCGCTGTCGAACTCGGCGCTGATCCCGCGCGACGACGTGCTCGGGCTGCTCGAACAGGCACTGCGGAGCCTGCCCGACGAGATCCGCGAGGCTCGCTGGGCGCTGCGTGACCGCGAGGAGTTGATGGCCGCCGAACTGCAAAAGGCGCAACAACTCATGGATCAGGTCCGCGCCGAGGCCGCCCGGATGGTCGACAAGACTGAGATCGTTCGCCAGAGCCGCTTGATGGCCCAACAGATCATCGCCGAAGCCCACGCCCAATCGCGCCAGATGATCAATCAGTCCGAGGACTTCATCGACGGCAAACTCGGCAGTTTCGAGATCGTGCTCGAGCGACTCCTCAAGACCACACACTCCGGACGCGAACGTCTGAGCGCCCAGGGTCTGCCCACGTCGCTTATAGAAGAGTCCGGCACCGATGAGCAACTTTCGGGGATCGCGCCCGATTACAAGGAACCGACCGGACTCGAAGACACCACGTCGTTCTTCGACCAGGACGCGTTTTAGCCATCATGGCCTCGCCGTACCTCGTCCCGGTCGCACAACTGTTGCGTGACGTCCCCTCGCGCGCCGAGGTCGCCTTCGAGGCACTTTTCGACGAGCCCCATGAGTTCGAGCCGCGCGGACCGGCCGAGACCGACGTCTTTCCCGAAGCGACCGTGCGGTTGCAGTTGCGCCTCGAGAGTTTCAACGGGGGACTGCGTGCCAGGGGCCAGGTCGAGGCGCCGTGGCACGGCGTCTGTCGGCGCTGCTCGACGCCGGTTCTCGGGGTGAGCAGCGTCAGTGTCGACGAGCGCTTCGTCGACCATCGCCAAGAGGGCGATGAAGAGGTCTATCTGATCGAGGACGACTTCATCGATCTGGCGCCCCTGGCGCACGACGCAATCTTTTTGGACCTGCCGCTGGCACCGCTCTGTCGAGAGGACTGCAAAGGACTGTGTCCGTTCTGCGGGATCGACCGCAACGAAGCCACGTGTGACTGCCAGGCGCCCATCGATTCTCGCTGGGCTACACTGGACGGACTCCGATTCACGGACGTAGAGACCGGCGAATCAAAAGAAGTGTGACGGGCTTCGCCCGTTCAACTGAAAGAGAAGATCGATGGCCGTCCCGAAGCGCAAGACCAGTAAAGCCAAGACCCGCAGCCGCCGCGCCGCCAACTGGACCCTGTCACGCCCGGCGCGCAGCGTCTGCCCGCAGTGCGCGACTACCAAGATGCCTCACATCGTGTGCCCCAACTGCGGTTGGTACAAGGGTCGCGTCGCCGTAGAGGTCAACTAAGTTGAGCCTGCCCATCGCCCTGGATGCGATGGGCGGCGACTTTGCTCCCAAGGAGATCATCGACGGGGCCCGTGCCGCCGTCGATGAACTCGGACTCTCGGTCATCCTGGTCGGCGTTCCTGAACTCATGGGCGACCCACTGGGTCTCGAGGTCTTCCCCTGCTCCGAAGTGATCGCCATGGACGACGATCCGGCCGCCAGCGTGCGTAAGAAAAAGGACTCGTCGCTCGTGCGCGCGGCCGAACTGGTGCGCGACGGCAGAGCCAGCGCGATGGTGTCGGCGGGCAATACCGGTGCGACCATGGCGTCGGCCCTCCTGCGAATGGGACGACTACCCGGTGTCGTGCGTCCGTGCATCGCCACACCCATTCCCAATCCCGGTCACACGCCGACGGTCCTCGTCGACGCCGGCGCGAACTCCGAGTGCACGCCCGAGATGCTGGTGCAGTTCGCCCTGATGGCCAGTACGTTCGTCCGGGCCCACTACGGCGTCGAGAGTCCCCGAGTCGGGCTGCTCTCGATCGGCGAGGAGTCGACCAAGGGAACACCGTTGGTGAAGGAGACGAACCAGCTCCTGACGGCGATGGACGGGCTCAACTTCGTCGGCAACGTCGAGGGTCGCGACCTGGTGCCCTCGCCGGTCGACGTCGTCGTTACCGACGGGTTCACGGGCAACGTGGCTTTGAAGACGCTCGAAGGTGCGCTCAGGTTCACTTTCTCGGCGGTCGTGTCGGCCGTCGCGACCAATGACGAGACGAGGGCCGCCGGCGACGTGTTGTTCCAGTACTTGTTGCCGTTGGCCTCTGAGATGACGCCGGAGAGTCAAGGTGGAGCGCTGCTCTTGGGCGTCGACGGCATTTGCGTGATCTCCCACGGGTCCTCCAATGCCACGGCGATCAAGAACGCGCTGCGCGTGGCTTCGGAGATGGACGCCGCCGATGTGGTCCAGAAACTGCGCCTCGCCATACGACCTGATCAAGCCTAAGTTCCAAGTCGTCATCCCTGGTCGTTCAGTAAACTCGAACAGCAACAACAAGGGAGTGGACGATGGCAGACGCTGTACCTCCAACATCACTGGATAGGGCCACGATTTTGGGCATCGTGCGTGATCAACTCGCCGAAATCCTGGAGAAGAGCCCTGACGAGATCGGTGAGGACGTCACCTTCGCAGACCTGGGCGCCGATTCACTCGCGCTGATCGAACTCGTCGAAGCGTTAGAGGAGTCCCTGGCCACCTACTCCGCCGGATTCCACATCGACGACGAGGACCTCGAAGGTCTCCTGAGCGTGCGCGACGCGGTCAACTACGTCGCCGACAAGCTGCAGGTGACCTAACGGGGCACGTGAACCTGGTGCTGTCGCCACTTGATGCGCTAGCCGAGCGAGTGGGACTTTCGCGCGAGAGTGATTACCTGAGCATTGCCCTGACTCATTCGAGTTTCGCGGCCGAGCATGAATGTGAGTCGAACGAACGACTCGAATTCTTGGGTGACGCCGTGGTCGATCTCGCGGTCGCCGACCTCATCGTCACCGGTTATCCGGAACTCAACGAAGGTTCCGGCTCGTTGGTGCGTTCGCGTGTGGTGAACGAATCGTCCTTGGCCGAGGCCGCGACGCGTGTGGACTTAGCGAGCGCGATGCGCATCGGTCGCGGCGTGAAAAAGGAACACGGTTTGGAGCGACCATCGCTGCTGGCTGACGCCTTCGAGGCGCTGGTCGCGGCGATTTATTTGGAGAGCGGTTACGACGCCGCCAAATCCTTCGTGCAGGACATGTTGGCCGACGCAGTCGCCGAAGCGGCGTCGCGTCCGGGCGAAGGCGATCCCAAGACGCGACTTCGCCAGTGGTCCGAGGCGAACGGACTCGGCACGCCAGAGTATGAAGTGACGTCCTCGGGCCCTTCGCACGACGCAACGTTCTCCGCAGTCGTTCGGCTGTCCAAGCGGATCATGGGTACCGGCGAGGGTTCGTCAAAGAAAGGCGCCGAGGCGCGCGCCGCCGAAGAAGCCTGGGGGAGGCGCGATGCCTGAGCTTCCCGAAGTCGAAACCGTACGCGCGGCACTAGCACGCGACCTGATCGGCAAGAAGGTGAAGTCCGTCTCGGTCACCAACGGGCGACTGGTCCGACGTCACAAGACGGCCAAGGACTTTCGCGCCATGATCGAAGGCCATTCGATCCGCAGCGCACAACGACTCGGGAAGAATCTCGTCTTCGCTCTGGACAACGGGACGCACCTGGTCATCCACCTGGGCATGAGCGGTCAGCTACTGCGGGCCAAGGGTCCCAAGGACCCGAAACCGAAGCACACGCACGTGGTCTTCACCTTCGTCCAGGGCGGGGAGCTGCGCTACGTCGACCCGCGGACCTTTGGCGAGCTGTACATATCGACGCCGCCGGCCGAGGGCCAGGCCGTGGAGATATCTAAGTTCGCCCGGCTTTCTATCGGCGGCGACGGCATGGCGCTTCGAAAGGCCGTGCCGGAGTTGGCGCATCTCGGTATCGATCCCTTCGAGGACCAGATCGGCTGGGACCGTTTCGCGGCCATCCTGCGCAGTCGTTCGACGTCGTTGAAAGCCGTCCTGACCGACCAGGACATCATCGCCGGCATCGGCAACATCTACGCCGACGAAATCCTCTTTGCCGCCGGTCTTCGCTACGACCGCGAGGCCGAATCACTCTCCACAATCGAGATCCGACGGCTGCACCGCGCGATCTCTGAAATCCTGACCGAGGCGATCAAGCACGGTGGCTCGACGCTGGATGACGAGCAGTTCGTCGACCCCGACGGCGTGCCCGGCACCTTCCAACAGTTCCATCAGGTCTACAACCGAGAAGGTGAGGCGTGCTACCAATGCCGCCAGCCCATCATCCGAGAAACGGTCCGCGGGCGCTCCACGTTCTATTGCCCGAAATGCCAGTCGTAACGACCAGTGTCCCTCGGGAACGTTGGTAGCGTCGTGCCGTGTTTCTAAAGCGATTGACGATGAAGGGCTTCAAGTCCTTCGCTGACAACACGGTGCTCGAATTCGAAACAGGCGTCACGGCAGTCGTCGGTCCTAACGGCTCGGGCAAGTCCAATGTCGTCGACGCCGTGACCTGGGTGCTGGGTGCCCAGAGCACGAGGGCGCTGCGCAGTTCCAAGATGGACGACGTCATCTTCATGGGCACGGCGAATCGCCCGGCCCTCGGCCGTGCCGAAGTGGCGTTGACGCTCGATAACTCCTCGGGCAAGTTGCCTATCGAGGGTGCCGAAGTGACGATTTCGCGCACATTGTTCCGTTCTGGGGACTCCGAGTACGCCATCAACGGAACCGTCTGTCGTCTGCTCGACGTCCAAGAGCTTCTAGGTGACTCCGGGGTCGGCCGCCAACAGCACATGATCATCGGTCAGGGTCAGTTGGATTCGATCCTCAACTCCTCGTCCGAAAATCGACGCGCGGTTATCGAAGAGGCGGCCGGCGTCTTGAAACACCGTCGGCGCAAAGAACGTGCCGAGCGCCGACTCGCCGCTACGCAGGAGAACATCGAACGCCTCGGCGACCTCGTGCGCGAGGTCCGTCGACAGATGCGGCCCCTGGAACGTCAGGCAGTATCCGCGCGCAGTTACTCCGACATCGATGCCGATCTGCGCGCTGCGCGGCGGGCTCTATTTTCGACGCGCCTGCACGCCTTCGAGCGGCGACGCACTTCCTTGGCGAACGAGTTGGCGGTCTCGACGTCGCGCGAACGCGAACTACGACTTGAACTGGTGACGTTGGATGCACAAGCCTCGAGCGCGGCCGCCGAGATGGCGAGTCGTCGTGAGGAGATGCTGGCGTCGACGCTCGGTACCTTGCAGGGTCTGGCCGAACGAGCACGAGGAACGGCGTCGATCATCAAGGAGCGCGAACGTTCGCTGCGTCAGGCGCTCATCGCGTCGGCCGACGAGAACGTCATCGCCACGCTCGAGGCTGACGCCGCCAAACTCACGTCTGACCTTCAGAGTGTGGACGATGAAGACCTCGCGCTCAGCGCGCTCCGCGAAGCCGCCGCCCTGGCCCAAGATGAGTTAGACGCGGCCCAGCGCACCTTTGACGAGACGTGGGGCTCGGGATCGAGCGAAGTGGACGAAGCGGCGTTGGTCGCGGCGCGCCAACGCATCGCGTTGTTGGAGCGATCGGTGAACTCCCTTCGCGAGAGCGAACGACGCGCGACCACGCGACTCGGCGAATCGCGCGCTCGCGTCGCCCAAGGCACTTCGGAACACGAAATCGTTCGTCACGCCTTGGAAGAGGCACGCATGGTGCTGGAAAGAGCGCGACAAGAACGTAGTGACGCTCAGCTCAGCGCCGACGAAGCCGAGCTCGAACGTACCTCGTGCGACGAAGAGTTGCGTGAAGCGACGGATTGGGCGGCGCGCACCGAAGCCCACTCCGAGGCGTTGGCGCGGGCGCTCGACGAACTTTCTGGTGCTGGTGGTCGCGCCATCATCGGTGACCTCGAAGGTGTCCTGGGTGCGTTCCTCGATCTCATCGAAATTGAGAGCGGGTGGGAACGGGCCGTGGAATCGGCGGCCGGGGCTTCCGTGGGGGCCATGGTGGTCGATGGCCGGCGCTCCGCTCGCGCCTCGCTCGAGGCACTGCGACGAGAGAATGGGGCAGGTCTTATCCTGCCGGTCGGTGAAGGTGACGTCGCGGCTCCTGCGACTCCTGCGGGATGCGAACCACTACGACCTCTGGTGCACGCTCGGCGCAAGGCCCCGGCGCACGTGACTCGAGTGCTGGACACTCTCTTCGCACGGGCCTTCGTCGCCCCTGACTGGGAGACGGGAATGGACATCGCACTCGCGAATCCCGAATTGATCGTCGTGACGCGTGACGGCGACCGCTTCGCATCTTCGGGATGGCGAATCGCGTCCGGTCGCGCCGTCGTCACCCGTTCCGCGGTCGAAGAATCACAGAACGCCGCTCGCGAGGCCATCGCCGCTGTCGCGCCGGTGCGCGAGCGTCGAAAGAACGCCGACGCCACTGCGATTGAAGCTCGTCAACTGTTGAATCGTGCCACATCGCGTGAAGCTCAGAGCCACGCCGAACTGGAGCGACTCGAAGGTGAAGAGAGCCGGCTGAGGACGCTGATCGACGAGCTCAACTCGGGTGAGGTGACGTTGGGTGAAGACCTCGCCGAACTGACCGAGCAGATCGTCACGAATGACGGTGAGCTCTTGACGTTGCGAGAACAGTTGCCGTCATTGGAGGAGGCTGTGGCCCTCGCTGGCGAACGTGAAGCCCGTGTCGCCGAGGCTCGACAGGGACTGGAAACACTTCGTGATCGGGCCGCCGAGGAGGTGACTGCACTGTCACGGCGCGAAGCTGAGTTCTCTGAGCGACGACGGCTCCTCGAGCAACGTCGCGCTGAGATCGAGCAACGCCTGGAGGGTCGTTCTAGTGAGAGGGCCGAAGCGGCTGGCCGACGCGTCTCCTTGGAGTTCGATCTTCAGGTACTTGATCGGTTATCGAGACTGGTCGAGCACAGCGGTGAAGAGATTCGAGTGGCCCAGGAGGCAATGGATTCGACGTACCGCGAACAATTGGAAGCCACGCGCGCCGGGGCAGAACGCCTTGAAGAGGTTCGACGCGAACGAAGAGAGGCCGAGTCGAAGCTCGCGGAGCTGAGCGACGCTGTACGCCACAGTGAGATCGAGCAAGCCGAGTTGGTCGTCAAGATCGCCAACATCAACGAACTGATCCGACATGATCTCGGGATCGAACCTTCCGATATCGGCGAGACGGTGCTCCCGGAATTACCCGAAGGCGTGACCCTCGAAGCGCGCGTCGCTGAACTCGAAGCACGCATGACGTCGCTCGGCCCGATCAACCCGCTGGCCTTGGATGAACTCACATCGCTCGAGGAGCGTTACAAGGATCTGGACGCGCAAGTGAGTGACGTTCGCCACGCTCGGCGCGAGATCCAAGAAGTCCTTCGCGCTCTCGATCAAGAGATCATGGACACATTCTCAAGCGCGGTGGCTGACGTGAACGAACACTTCTCGAACTTGATCGCGATGCTCTTCCCCGGGGGACAGGGCCGACTGATATTGACCGAACCCGACGATCCGCTCAACACCGGTGTCGAGATCGAGGTGCGACCGCTGGGTCGCAACGTCCGACGCCTCTCATTGCTCTCCGGTGGCGAACGATCGATGGCCGCGTTGGCCTTCCTCTTCGCCGTGTTTCGTTCACGACCGTCGCCGTTCTACATGATGGACGAGGTGGAAGCGGCCTTGGACGACGTCAACCTACAACGATTCCTAAGCCTGGTCGACGAGTTCCGCGATGAAGCCCAGTTGTTGATCGTGACGCACCAGAAGCGAACGATGGAGGCGGCCGATGCTCTTTACGGCGTCACCATGGGTCCCGGCGCATCCTCCAAGGTGATCAGCCAACGTGCGGCGCGTCCGAGGGAAGTCGAAACGGCGTGATCATCGCCATTATCGTCGTCGCGGCCGCCGTGGTCCTGGCGGGAATCAGCGTGGTCGTAGTGCGTCGGCGCCGCCGTGGTCGCGCCGCGATCCCGGCGTCAACAAGAGCGGCGATGCCGGCGGTCCTCGTCACCGAACTCGCCGAACGACCGTCGCTGGAAGCACCCTCACTCGCCCAACGGCTCGGGTCGTCGCGAAGCGTCTTCGAACGTGTCCGGTCGCTCTCAGGCGTGGGGGCTCTCGGTAGCGACCAGCTGGAAACCGTGGAAGAGGTGTTGTTGCGTAGTGACGTCGGGGTCACGACGACGAACATGATCCTGGACAACCTCCGCGAGAACGGTGCGCCCGACGGCGTTGCCTACGCGGTGCGTGCGTCATTGCTCGATGCACTCAATGCCGAACGTTCGGTCGTCACGACGGCCGAGAGCGGTCGCGTACCGGTGTGGCTCTTCGTAGGCGTCAATGGTGTGGGGAAGACGACCACGATCGGCAAACTTGCCAAGCGTCAGATCGACGCCGGCCGCAGTGTCGTCTTGGCAGCCGGCGACACGTTTCGTGCGGCCGCGGCCGATCAACTCGAACAGTGGGCCACGAGGACCGGCGCCGATATCGTGCGCTCGGCCGAAGGCGCGGATCCCGGTTCGGTCGTGCACGACGCGCTCGGACGAGCCGCCGCACGGGGAGCGGACATGGTGCTCGCCGATACCGCCGGTCGACGTTCGAACAGCACCAATCTGCTCGACGAACTGAGCAAGGTGCGCCGGGTGGCGGACCGCGAGCCCGGCCAGGTGGTTGAGACGTTCATGGTCCTCGACGCGACGACCGGACAGAACGCGCTGAGCCAGGCGAGAGAGTTCCTGGCTGCCGCCGATGTGACCGCGATCGTCCTCACGAAACTCGACGGCACGGCTCGCGGGGGCATCGTGGTCGCCATCGAGCGCGAACTCGGAATCCCCGTCAAGTTCGTGGGCATCGGCGAAGGCGTCGAGGACCTGATCGCCTTCGATCCCGAGGCCTTCGTCGATTCGCTACTCAACGCCTAGCGTTAGCCTCTAACTCATGTTTGATGCCCTCAGCGAACGTTTCGAACGTCTCGGCACGTCACTGCGATCGCGCGGACGCCTGAGCGAAGCGGACCTCGACGAAGCGCTCGGCGAGGTCCGTTCCGCGCTCTTAGAGGCCGACGTCGAACTCGGCGTTGTTCGCGCGTTCCTCGAAGCGGTACGCGAACGCCTGAGCGGCGAGACGCTCAGCCAAAGTCTCTCGCCGGGTCAACAGGTCATCAAGGCCGTCCACGAACAGTTGATCGAAGTCCTCGGCGGTTCGGCGCTCAAGGTCACCTATGCCTCCAAACCACCGACGGTCATATTGCTCGCCGGTCTCCAAGGCGCCGGCAAGACCACGACCGCTGCCAAATTGGCCGCGTGGTTCAAGCAACAGGGACGCCAGCCGTATTTGATCGCGGCCGACCTTCAGCGCCCGGCGGCGGTCGAGCAACTGCGCGTCCTCGGCTCGCAGGTCGGCGTCGACGTCTTTTCTGAAACGTCGAGTCCGATAGACGTCGCGCGACACGGTCTCAAAGAGGCCACACGACTAGGACGCGACGTGGTGATCATCGACACCGCCGGTCGACTCTCGATCGACGAAGCGCTGATGGACGAGGCGCGCTCGATCAGCCGAGTCACCTCGCCGCACTACACCTTCCTGGTGATCGACGCGGTCACCGGCCAAGACGCTGTCGTCACGGCCCGGGCCTTCCACGAGGCGTTGGCCCTCTCAGGAATTATCGTCACGAAACTCGACTACGACGCGCGCGGCGGCGCGGTGCTGTCGGCGCGCGGCGTGGTGGGTCGACCGGTGGTCTTCGCCTCGACCGGCGAGAAGATGGACGACTTCGAGCTCTTCCACCCCGACCGGATGGCGTCGCGAATCCTCGGGATGGGCGACGTGCTCTCGTTGATCGAGCAGGCCGAGCAGAAGATGGACTCAGACGTCATCGCTGAGGGTGCCGGTCGGATGATGAGCGGGACCTTTACCCTCGATGACTTCCTCGCCCAGATGAACCAGGTTCGAAAGATGGGTTCGCTCGGCGGGATCATGAAGATGATGCCCGGAGTCACCAAAGAGATGCGAAACGCCGCCAGTAACGTCGATGAGGGCGAGCTCAACAAGGTCGAGGCGATCATCCAATCGATGACCAAGCGCGAACGACGCGAGCCGGTGATCATCGACGGATCTCGTCGCACTCGCATCGCGCGCGGCTCGGGTACGACGGTGAGCGCGGTGAACCAACTGCTCAAGCAGTTCAACGAGATGCGAAAGATGATGCGACAGATGGGCGGCGCGCTGCCCGCGATGCCCGGCGGCATGGGGCGAAGGGCGAACGTGGCGCAGAAGGCCCAGCGCGGCGACGCGCTGCCACCCGGTTTCGAAGCGCTGGGCGCGGGAATGAGGTCCGCGCAACCGGTCCGCGGGGGCGGTGGCAAAAGCAAGAAGAAGAAAGGTGGGAGGGTTACACCCCCCAAACAACGCTAAACTTTGACGCTCGGGTATCTCGCCCAGTTCCGGTGGACCGGGGCAAAAGGTTTGAAGGGAATTTCGTCGTGGCTGTGAAACTTCGTTTGGTACGTATGGGTAAGAAGAAGCAACCGACCTATCGCGTCGTCGCGGCCGAGAGCCGCCGAGCCCGTTCCGGGGCCTTCCTCGAGATCGTCGGGACCTACCAACCCCGCGGACTTTCCGCCGCCGAGCCCGAAACCGTCACCAATATCGACAACGAAAAGGTGCTGCGTTGGCTCCAGCAGGGTGCCCAACCAACCGAGCGGGTCGCCAAGCTTCTGAAGACCAGTGGCGCCCTGGACATGTTCGCGGCCGCCAAGGCCGAGAAGGCCGCCCAGTGAGCGACGTAAACGACTACGTCGCGGGCGACGTCAACACGATTGACGACGGCGACGACGACCAGGACGTCAACGCCGCCACTGACAGCGTCGATAACGCCGCCACGGCGAGCGCCGTCTTGCACTTCATCGCCTCGTCACTCGCCGAAGACCCCAGCGCGGTCTCCGTTGACGTCAGCGAGCGCCAGGGCAAAGTCGTCCTCTCGCTGAGCGTCGGAGCCAACGACATGGGCCGGATCATCGGCCGCCGCGGCCGCACGGCTCAGGCCATCCGCGCCCTGGTCGGCGCCGCGGGCGCACGCGATGGCGTGACGACCTCCGTCGACATCGTCGACTAATCGTGAGCGCCGAAGAGCGCCCTACGCTCGAAGTCGGGCGAATCATCAAAGCACAGGGACTCAAGGGTCAGGTGCTCGTCGACCTCTGGAGTGACCGAACCGAGCGACTCGCCCCCGGCAGTGAACTCTTGAGCGACCGAGGACCGCTTCACGTCACGGCATCCATCGCACACCAACAGCGCTTCATCGTGACCTTCGAAGGTATCGATACGCGCGAGAAGGCCGAGCAGTGGCGCGGCGTCGTGCTGTCGGCCCCGCGCCTGGATGATGAGAGTGTCATCTGGATCGATCAGCTCTACGACGCGGAGGTCTTCGACGCCGAGGGGACTCGTCGGGGGGTCGTCGTGGGTGTCGAGGCCAACCCGGCCAGCGACCTGTTGGTGCTCGACAGCGGTGCCCTCGTGCCGCTGACCTTCGTCACGAGCGTCGACCCTAATGTCCGCGTCGACGTCGACGTGCCCGAAGGTCTCTTCGAATGACCTTGCGCGTAGACGTCTTGACGCTGTTTCCCGAGGCCGTCACCGGCTACGCGTCGACATCCGTGCTCGGCCGGGCGAGTGAACGCGACGTCTGGGAGCTCCACGTCCACGACCTACGCGACGCGACCGACGACGTGCACCGCACCGTGGACGACACGCCGTTCGGCGGGGGAGCGGGCATGGTGCTGCGCGCCGAGCCCATCCTCCGGACGCTCGACGATCACACCGACATCGCGCGACCACTCATTGCGTTGACGCCGTCCGGGCGTACTTTCAAACAATCGGTCGCCCAGGAGTTGGCGGCGCTGGACGGCTTCTCCCTGCTCTGTGGCCGGTACGAGGGGATCGACCAACGCGCCCTTGACCTCGCGGTCGACGACGAGATCTCCCTCGGCGACTTCGTCTTGGCCGGCGGCGAACTCGCGGCTCTGTGCGTGATCGAGGCGGTCGTGCGCCTCCGACCCGGTGCGCTGGGCAATGACGACAGCAGCCTCGACGAGTCCTTCAGTGACGGCCTGCTCGAATACCCGCACTACACACAACCGGCCGAGGTGCGCGGTGTCGCGGTGCCTGAGATCCTGCGTTCAGGAGATCACGCTCGAATAGCGCGCTGGCGTCGTGCCCAGGCGCTGCGCCGAACGATCCAGCGCCGTCCGGACCTGATCGCGGCGCGCGGAGGACTGAGTGACGCCGACGACGCGATACTGGTCGAATTCCCAGTGTTGGAAACAAACGGGCAAAACGGCTAAACTCCTAAGGCCTCAGTGATCCGAAAGGGACCGCTCCCATGAACCCGACCGACCTCATCGACCGCGATTCGCTTCGCGATGACATCCCATCTTTTCGCACTGGCGACACCCTGAAGGTCCACGTCCGCGTCGTCGAAGGTGCTCGCGAGCGCGTTCAGATCTTCCAGGGCGTGGTCATTCGACGCCAGGGTTCGGGCGTTCACGAAACGTTCACGGTGCGAAAGATCAGTTTCGGCGTCGGTGTCGAGCGCACCTTCCCCGTGCACGCACCGACGATCGCCAAGATCGAAGTCGAATCCTACGGCGACGTTCGCCGCGCCAAGTTGTACTACCTCCGAGATCTGCGCGGAAAAGCCGCCAAGATCAAGGAGCTTCGCGTCACCGAGCGCACGCAGTAACGCGTGGGCGAAGAGGAACTCGACGACTACGAGTCGACGCTGGAACTCGCTTTAGTCCAGGAGTACAAAGCAGTCGTCGGGACGTTCAACTATGCCGTCGAGACCGATCGTCGCTTCTACCTAGCGAACGACGTCGCCATCGAAGTACGCGCCACGGGAACGCCGACATTGCTTGAGGTGACGCTGAATGACGCCTGGGTGTGGGACATGTACCGCACCGCTCGGTTCGTGCCATCTGTTCGAGTGCTCACCTTTCGTGACGTGAACATCGAGAAGTTACCCAAGGAAGACCTGCAGCCCTAGGCCATGACCTTGGTCCGACTCGACGTTCGCTTCGATGTACTCGACACGTTGGCCGATGAGATCAACGCCCGACACCTCATCGTTTCGATCACCGACGCGGACCCCATCGTCGCGCTCGGATCGCTGCACGATCGGGTGACCAATCCGCTCGGCGTCTGGTTGGATCTTTCGGATGTTTACTCGGCGCAGATGGCGGCGCGCGACGTCGCAACTCTCAGTTGGCTGGTGCCGCTCGACACCGTAGTTGTCAGTGCACCGAGGGCCGAGTCCAGTGCCCAGGTTGTCGAAGCTCTTCTCACGAACGACGAGGTCAACTTTTCCAACGACGTCGCGACCATCGTCGGTGCCTACAACCGACCGGCACCGCCGAAGCCAATCACGGTATGGAGTTGGGACGGCACCCACCTCCGACACAGGAACGAGACGCTGCGTATTGTTTCCTCGGAATCGAGCGACCTCGGTCTCACGACCCGATTTCGTTGAGGCCTAGTTGGGCTGTCGAGAAATTCGATCTGGTTGGATTCGGACCGTGACGCGCACCTGACCGACACGGCGATTGGGATACGAATCGACGCCGAGATATTTCTTCGCGAGCCGATCGACATCTTCTTCCGCGCCAATCGTCGTGAATCCCACTACGGACCCGCGAAGGGTGATGATCGAATCTTCATCGTCGGGATCGACCATGGAAACGGCCACGCGCGAGTCCGAAGCAAAGTTTCTGGCCTTGGCCCGTCCCAGCGCGGTGTTGATCACCAGTTCGTCACCATCGAGCTCGATCCAGACCGGCGAGACGTTCGGACCCCCGTCGGCGTCGAGGCTGGCCACGTGGGCCAGCACCTTTTTCGCGATTAGTTTCCGAGCCGCGGGAGTGAATGTATCGGGCATTGAATTCCTTACGTGCTGGAGTGAAGCGAGAGGTAGTTTTACTGTAATGAACATTGGTGCACACGTACGCGGGGGTGGCAAGCTCATCCCTTCACTGGAAGAGGGCGTCGAAATCGGCGCCACGTCCATTCAAATATTCACGCAGAGTCCCCGAATGTGGAAGCCATCGCAGTACTCGCCGGAAGTCCTCGAGGCCTACCGCGAAGCGCAGGCGAATCATCCGAGCGTGTCGCACACGTTCTGTCACGCGACGTACTTGATCAACTTGGCCACACCTGACGAGGAACTCTATGAGAAGTCCGTCGACTGCTTGATCAGCAACCTCTCAACGGGGCGCGGAATGGCCTCGTCGGGCGTGGTCTTGCACGTGGGCTCGCACAAAGGCAACGGCTTCGAAGCGGCGTTGCCGCAGATGGCTGAGGCCCTCAAGCGCGCGCTGAACGCCGCGCACTCGGCACCACCGGGCGTCAAGGACTGCCCGATTCTGATTGAGAACGCGGCCGGTGCCGACGGCCCGGTTGGTCGCAGTTTCGAAGAAATTAGGGCGTTGATCGACGCCACCGGGGGCGACGAACGGATCGGTCTGTGCATTGACACGCAACACCTCTGGGCGAGTGGAGTCGACTATTCGAGTACGCACGCCACGAACAAACTCGTGCACGAAATCGATATGAGCATCGGCTTGGGCCGACTTCGTTGCTTCCATTTGAACGATTCCAAGATCGAGTTGGGTGGGAACCGAGACCGACACGCCAATATCGACGAAGGGACGATTGGCACCGAGGCTCTGGCCGCACTCGTGGGCCATCCAGATTTTCGCGACTTGCCATTACTGCTCGAGGTTCCGGGAATAGGCGAGGGTCCTCGATGGGAAGACGTCATCGCGGCCAGGAAAGTCGTGGTCGAGGGCATCAAACTCTATGACGGCATGGTGTCCGCTGACCTCGAAGCGTTCGTCCTGGAGTTGCCTCCAGCTGCCACACGGAAACCCGTAAAGAAGAAGTCGACCAAGCAAGCCGGTGCGAAGAAAACTGCAGCCAACAAAGCACCCGCTAAGAAGTCACCAGCCAAGAAGGTGGCGATAAAGAAGTCACCCGCGAAGAAAACTGCAGCCACGAAAGCTCCGGCTAAGGATTCAGCCGCGAAGAAGATGACAGTCAGGAAAGCTGCAGCGAAGAAAGCACCCGCTAAGAAGTCACCAGCCAAGAAGGTGGCGATAAAGAAGTCACCCGCGAAGAAGTCACCAATCAAAGAGGCCGCAGTGAAGAGGAAGCCCACCACGAAGTCCGCCAAGAAAAAGTACAGAGGCTTACATGAGTGAGGTGAGAATCGAGTCAGATTCGATGGGCGCTATCGAAGTGCCTGCGAATCACTATTGGGGCGCACAAACAGAGCGAAGCCTGCATCACTTTGCGATTGGTCACGAAACGATGCCTCTGGCCCTGATTCGCGCATTCGGAATTCTGAAGTTCGCGTCGGTTCAGGTGAACCACGATCTAGGAAAGATTGATGCGGAGCGAGCATCGCTGATCGAGCGCGCCTGCCGCGAAGTAATTGATGGTCTTCTCGCTGACGAATTCCCACTACGAATCTGGCAGACGGGCTCTGGTACGCAGACCAACATGAACGTCAATGAAGTCATTTCGAATCGCGCGATCGAGATAGCCGGTGGCGTAATGGGAAGCAAGGAACCCGTGCACCCGAACGATCACGTCAATATGTCGCAATCGTCCAATGACACGTTTCCAACCGCGATGCATATCGCGGCGGTCCTCGAGATCACTGATCGACTCATTCCGTCGGTGAGTCGATTGCGCGACGCGCTCAACGTGAAGGCGGAGGCTTTCGGCGGAATCACAAAGATTGGCCGAACGCACTTGATGGATGCCGTGCCACTCACGCTGGGCCAGGAGTTCTCCGGCTACGTCTCGCAACTCGACGCAGACCTGGCGCGGTTGGAGCTCGTGTTACCGGGGCTCTGTGAGTTGGCGGCGGGCGGTACGGCCGTGGGCACGGGCCTCAACACGCATCCGGAATTCGGAGAGCGCGTGGCTGTTGCCATTTCGGCCCTCACGGGCAAGCCCTTCGTCGCCGCACCGAACTACTTCGCCGCGTTGGCCGCTCACGACGCACTCGTCTTCGCGCACGGCGCCATCAGAACACTGGCGGCCAGCCTGGCGAAGATCGCGGACGACATCCGATGGCTCGGGTCGGGTCCGCGTTCCGGTCTCGGTGAGTTGAAGTTGCCCGAGAACGAACCGGGAAGTTCCATCATGCCGGGGAAGGTTAATCCGACACAGTGCGAGGCCATGATCATGGTGGCGGTGCAGGTCTTTGGCAACGATGTCGCCGTAACGACCGCCGGTTCACGGGGAAATCTGGAATTGAACGTGTGCAAACCGGTCCTGATACACAACTTCCTCAACTCGGTCAACCTTCTCACCGATGCCTGTGATCGGTTCCGCGAATTCTGCGTCGAAGGTATCGAGCCCGATGTGGTGAGCATCGCCCAGCATTTACGCGATTCGCTCATGCTCGTCACCGCGTTGGCGCCTTCCATTGGCTATGACAAAGCGGCCGAGGTGGCCAAGAAAGCCCACCACGAGGGCACGACATTGCGCGAAGCGGCGCTCGACATGGGACTACTCACTGGCGAAGAGTTCGACGCGGCGGTCGTGCCCGAGGACATGACACACCCGTGACCAGACCGGCGTTACTCGACGAGGAAGTCCTACGCGAATGGATGAACGATCATCCATTCTGGCGGGTCGAGGATTCGCACTTGGTTCGTGAGATCGCCACCGTTGACTATCCGAGCGGCGCGCGATTGATTCTGGCCCAAGTTCAGCTCGCCGAAAGCCTCAACCATCACCCAGACGTGACGCTCGGTTATCGCCGGGTGCGCTTCGCAGTCTGGACCCACGACCAGGGCGGTCTGACGCAGTTGGACCTCGACTACGCCGAGGGACTCGATCTAATCATCGAGGAGGACTTCGCCGAGTTCGTCCTCTAGGAAACTGGAAGGTTCCACAGCGCCATCCATCGCGCCAGGTCCTTCTCCATTGGCAGGTCGTCGCCGATGAACGATCTCACGCGCAGTTCGAGCTCGTTGTCACGCTGTTCCGGGCCAGTCGGGGCGAAGGGATAGAAGGTTCCTTGCTTCAACAGATAGACCAACCGAACGGAGCCGTCACCCGGTGGAGTCTTCGGAACGAAACCGAAGACGGCGCACAACAACCTCGGGCCGAGTCCGTGCTCGACCATAGTGGTGTTGGCGCCGTGGATCCGGGTCACCAGGCCGTCGAGCTCGGGATCGCTCACCACCAGCCACTTGAAACCGAGTTCGTCGGTCGTGACCTTCACCGTTCCGGTCTTGTCGTCGAAGTTGAGCAGCGCGATGATGTCGTCATCAGTCGTGATCGTCGTCTCACCACTTCCGGCCTTGAAGCACAGTCCGGCGTTGCCCGAAGAAACGAGGTCCAGTTCGCTCTGCAGCGTCAGCGCCGCGGATGGCAACGCGAAGAGTCCATCGAGTTTGGGCGCAACTTGTTTGGTGCGGCCGAAGAGAGCGTCGCGCAGACCCACTAGCCGTTGAGTTCGACTTCGAGCTTCTTCAACGCGTCGAGTCGCTTCTCCAGCGACGGGTGCGTGGAGAAGAGTGACGCGGCCGTGTTGCCGGCCAGGGCCGGGGCGAAGAAGAAGGCGTTCATGCCTTCGGACTTGCGGAGGTCGGTACGCGGAATCTTGCCCATGTCACCCGTGACGTGCACCAGCGCGCTGGCCAGCACGCTGGGCTTGCCGATGAGGATCGCGCCCGAGCGGTCAGCCGCGAGTTCGCGATAACGAGACAGGGCCATCGTCAACAGGAAGGCAATGATGTAGATGACGATCGAAATGAGGAACGTCAACATCTCGAGCAGGACGATTTGATTGCCACTTCGACTGCGCCCACCGCCCGAGAGCAACGTGCTCCACAACGCGATTCGACTTACCAGTCCGGCGAGCATGCCGACGCCCGAAGCGATCGTCATTATCGCTACGTCGCGGTGGGC
>Ga0307373_10003974_pt1 | contig 25158 bp, 17 predicted proteins | sample OX2MG_FD_202534 | JGI IMG/M metagenome (GOLD analysis project Ga0307373, IMG submission 202534) | Soil microbial communities from Risofladan, Vaasa, Finland - OX-2 | ecosystem: Environmental > Terrestrial > Soil > Coastal area > Acid sulfate soil | place: Finland: Risofladan, Vaasa | collected...
GTCGGGCAACGTGTCCGCCGGTGATCTCAACGAGGCGGCCCGTCGCGAGCGGGAACTCCTCGAAAAAAGGGCGCGGACGCGTCTCGCGCAGGCGCGTAGGCGTCGTCGCGCGCTGGTCCGACGCCGACGCGTCGGCGTACTCATCATGCTTGGCGTACTGAGTTTTGGCATGCGCAGCGTCGTCGGTGCATTTACTGCCCTTGGGGGGCGCGCGACCACGCGTCACGCGGCATCGGTCTCCTGGAACCATGTCGCGGGACCCTCTTTTGTCGTACCGGGACGTCTCGCCGCCTTCACCTGGCCCCACAACGGCGAGGCGGCGGTCGGCATCCAGGGCTCCGGCGTGATCGCGCACTCTCCGCGCGAACGAGTTGTTCCGATCGCGTCGATGACCAAGATGATGACGGCGATCCTCATTCTCAGGGATCATCCACTCCATCTTGGCGAGTTGGGCCCGTCGGTGCTGCTGAGCGCCGCGGACGTGCGCGCCTGGGTAACCGATTCACAGAACGGTGACTCGGTCGTTCCCGTTCGCGCGGGAGAACGGCTGAATGAGTTCCAGCTGCTCGAGGCTCTTCTGATGTCCTCGGGAGACAACATCGCTGACATTCTCGCCCAATGGGATGATCACAGCATTGGCGCATTTGTGGGCAAGATGAATCTTCATGCTCGCCAACTCAAGCTTGCACATACGGTTTACGCGGATGCAAGTGGAGTGAATGCGCGTTCGCGTTCGACTCCGAGTGACCAAATAATTGTCGCGGGCGAGCTAATGCGCAACCCGGTGGCGCGTCTGATCGTCGCGCAAAAGAGCGTTCCCTTCCCGGTCGCCGGAACGATTCCGAACTTCAATCCCGCCCTCGGGACCGACGGAATCATCGGGGTCAAATCAGGATTCACCCACGCGGCGATGGGATGTCTCGCGGTCGCAACCATGCGTACTGTAGGTCACCACCAGGTGATGATGATCGCTGTCTCCACGGGAAGCCTGCTTGGCCTCTATGGGGCCGCGCGAGTCGATGAGCAACTGATCGCCGAGGCGCAGCCGGACCTTGTCACCATCTCGCCGATACACCGAGGGTCGATCCTTGCCAACATCATTCTTCCCAGGACCACAACGCCGACGCTGTTGCACCTGCTCCACCAGCCGCAGTCGTTCGTTGCATGGCGCGGCGCGCATCTTCGCTCCACGGTGTTTGTCAATCCTCTCGCGAATCCAGGCGGTACCGGTGTTGTCGCGCGTCTCGTGTATTCGACTCCGACCGGTACCGTCGGAGGAGCGGCGCTGACGAGTGTCCCGTTGGGCAGTGGCACCCCGGGCACCAGTGCGTCATGAGGGCTCGTGTCCCCGCTTCGACGTCGAATATCGGTCCCGGATTTGACGTTCTCGGACTCGCGCTCGGCCTCTATGTTGAGGTGAGCGTGGAGGAGGCAGAGCGACTCACCGTTACCGCCGAGGGTGAGGGCTCCGAGGTTGCGCGCGATGCGTCGCACCTCGCGGTCAGAGTTGCGTCGGCGGTCAGGGGCCATGATCGCCTCGCGATCCACATCGACTCGGAGATTCCATTGGGCCGCGGTCTTGGCTCTTCCGCAGCGCTTGTCGCGGCGACCGCCGCCGCGGCCGGAGCGGACGATCCGCTTGGCATTGCAGCGGAAAGCGACGGGCACGCCGAGAACGCGGCTGCCTCGGTTCTCGGCGGGCTTGTTGTCGCGTCTGTTGTTGACGGGAGGCCAATCGCACGTCGACTTCCGCTCGATCACGAACTTGTCTTCGTCGTCGTTATTCCCGATCAGGAGCTCGCGACCAAGACGGCACGCGCTTTGCTCCCGGAGTCAATTCCGTTTGTTGACGCCGTATCGAATCTTGGTCGGATGGGTCTTTTGATCGCAGGACTTGGAGATCGAAGGTCCCTTGTGCCGGCTGCGGGATTCGATCGGTTGCATCAAGACGCACGCTCGGTGCTCTTTCCCGTGGCGCCGAAGCTACTCGGGCGCCTGCGCGAGGCAGGTGCTGTCGTCGCGTGCTGGTCCGGAGCGGGTCCAAGTCTTCTCGGAATTTGCACCTCGGAGGAGGTCGCCGGGCGCGTTGTCGAATCGGCGCAGCATGCGCTGGTCGAATACTCGGTCCCGGGGCGCGCGATCCAGTTAAGACCAGATGTCGAGGGGCTCATCCTGACCCGAAGCTGATCGAGCGCCTCCTCGTTTGATCTCGTGTGCGCGGGCGTTCGTTCAAGAACTCGTGTGCTCTGAAGGCGATTCGAGTTCGTCAAGTGCCTGGACAAGCGTGTTCCACGAGAGCGTCGCACATTTGATCCGGACCGGGAACTTAACGACGCCCTGAAGCGCGGCGAGCTCGCCGAAGGAATCCGGATCCACGACCGTTACGAGTTCGTCCCTGTCGGTCTCGGGCTCGAGTTGCGCCTCATGGATTGACATCATCGATTTGAATGTGCGGATCAGTGAGCGGACCTCTGCAACGCCTTTGCCTTTGATCGCGGCCGACATCATCGACGCGCTCGACTGACTTATCGAGCAGCCCTGGCCGCTGATCTTGACGTCGCTAACCAGTCCATTCTCGACCTCGAGATAGAGCACGATCTCATCACCACAGAGAGGGTTGAAGCCCTCGACGCGCACTGCTGGGGGTGTTGGAAGTTCACCACGGTTGCGCGGTGAACGGTAGTGATCGAGGATGATCTCCCGATAGAGGTCTTCAAGTCCCGCCATTTCTTATCTTCCTTTATTCGTTTGCGCTAGTTGGTGTTCTATGGAGATGCTGAAACCAATGGTCACAGGAACATCTTTCGTACATCTTCGAGCCCAGCTATCAGTGCATCGATGTCTCGTTCGTCGTTGTAGAGATAGAGCGACGCACGGGTTGTCGCGTTTACTCCAAGACGGCGCATGAGTGGCTTCGCACAGTGGTGGCCGGCGCGCACACAGACGGCATGCTCGTCGAGTACCTGTGCGACATCATGCGGATGAATGTCGCCGAATCGGAAGGAGATGACACCGCTGCGCAGTTCGGCATCGGCACCGGGACCGAAGATTTCGATCTCTTTGAAACGCTCTTGCAGACGATTGATCGCGTAGTTGGTGAGCGCCTTTTCGTGGTCGACGATGTTATCGAGTCCAACGCCCTCGAGGTAGGTGATCGCGGCGCTAAGTCCAACTGCCTCTGCGATTGGCGGGGTGCCAGCTTCGAACTTCCATGGGATGTCGGCGGTCGAGAAACCGTCGAGTCGTACATCGCTGATCATCTCTCCTCCGCCAAGGAATGGTGGCATCTCTTCGAGGATCCTCGAGCGCGCCCAGAGCACTCCAATGCCGGTCGGGCCAAGGAGCTTGTGTCCGGTGTAGCCGAACAGATCAAGATTAAGTGCCTGCACGTCGACCCTGCGGTGGGGAACAAGCTGCGCTCCGTCTGCCATGACAAGAGCTCCTGCACGGTGGGCCGCCGTGACAATTGGCCCGAGATCGGTGATCGTGCCGAGAACGTTCGACGCCGCCGTCACCGAGACGAGTCTGGCTCCATCGACGAGCGCATCGAGGTTCGTGAGATCGAGCCGGTAGTCCTCCCCGATCGGAATGTATCGGATCGAGATCCTGCGCTCGTCTTGGAGCATCAGCCATGGGACGAGATTCGCGTGGTGCTCTGCCTCCGTGAGGACGACCACGTCACCGTCATGGAGGTTCTTGCGTCCCCAAGAGTATGCGACAAGGTTGTAGGCCTCTGTGACATTCTTGGTGAAGATGATCTCGCGGTCCGGTTCCGGAGCATTGATGAGACGTCCTGCGTGAAGTCTCGCCTCTTCGTAGCATTGGGTCGCCTTCTCGGCGATCGCGTAGACGCCGCGGTGTACGTTTGCATGCGTTGTTTCGTAGTAGTTGTTCATTGCATCAAGTACGGCGCGCGGCCTCTGCGACGACGCGGCCGAATCCAGGAAGACGATCTTGCGTCCACCTTGAATTCGGTCAAGGAGTGGGAAGTCGGCCTTGATTGACCCGATATCAAGGGCGGGACGGACTACTGCCGCCATGATTCGTACCCCTTGCTCTCGAGCTGACTTGCGAGTTCGTCACCGCCGCTTGCGACGATTCTGCCATCGATGAGGACGTGTACGAAATCCGGGGTGAGTTCATCGAGAATTCGGCGATAGTGCGTCACGATGACGACACCAAGTTCGGGTCGAGCCTTGCGCACCTCTTCCACTCCACGCGCCACCGCGCGAAGGCCATCGATATCGAGTCCCGAATCGGTCTCGTCGAGAATGGCAATCTCTGGATCGAGCAGCGCCATCTGCAGGATCTCGTTTCTCTTCTTTTCGCCACCGGAGAATCCGTCATTGAGATGGCGCTCACCAAAGGAGAGATCCATTCCGAGTCGTGTAAGCCATTCGCGCATCTGGAAACGCACCTCGAGAACGGAGACCTCGGTCTGGCGACGTGCCGCGACCGCCTGGCGGAGGAACTGCGAGAGGGGAACTCCTGAGATCTCTTCCGGGTATTGGAATGCCAGAAACATGCCGAGTTTGGCGCGCGCATCGGAGGGGAGCAGGGTGACGTCGTCACCCTTGAAGAGGATCTTTCCCTTCGTGACGGCGTAGCTCGGATTTCCAAGCAGCACGTTGGCAAAGGTCGACTTGCCCGAGCCGTTCGGGCCCATGATCGCATGGAGTTCGCCATTGTTGACGATGAGGTCGATCCCTTTGAGGATCGTCTTACCCTCTGTCTCTACCCAGAGGTCTTCAACGACAAGGAGGGCCGCGGAGTTTGTTGTGGGGTTCAGCTCAGCCATACATACCATGCTAGGCCGATTTTTCTATTTCCCCTACGTCGGTAGTGCTAATCATTGCCGATTGGAAAAGCCGCTTGGAAAACTGGTCACCAACCCCTTGCAACCCATTCGCCAAGGTGAGGCCGTTCTTTGGCGAGCGTGGTGTCCTCGCCGTGGCCGGGGAGTACGAGCGTCTCTGGCCGAAGATGCGAGAAAAGCCTCTGTTCGATTGACTCGATGATGAGGTTGAAGTCCCCGAGGTCGGTCTTGGTATTGCCAGGTCCACCGGGGAATAGGGTATCTCCCGAAAAGAGAATCGGTGAGTCGACCACGGAAAAGCACATCGAGCCTGGTGTATGACCCGGGGTGTGGATCGTTCGCAGCTTCACCCGACCAACAACAAGTTCCTGATCATCGTCGAGAATCAGGTCATATGAGGGAAGCATCGCGGCATCAGCCTCGGTGACGGAGACCTCGTACCCGGCATCGCGCAGTTCGGGCACCGCCTGGATGTGGTCCCAGTGGCCGTGGGTCTCGAGGACGCGACGGACATTGAGTTCGCGACACACCTCAAGCAGCTTTTCGTGTTCATTGGCGGCATCGATGAGCAATGCGTCGCCGGACTCCTTGCAGCGCAGGACAAAAACATTGTTAGCGATCGGCCCCACGACGAACCGATGGATCACAAGTTGCGAATTTTCGAAATGAACGGCCATCTCGCCACCATATCGCCACCGGGGAGAAGTTTCGGACAGTGCCGTGGGTTACCAATACAATGATGCTTCAACTCGAGGGAGGCGGCGTGCTTCCACGATGTGATCCACCCCGGATCCCTTGCGAGTTTTCGCATGGGACGGTAGGTACGGGGGTAGGGGGGCAGACTGTGATGGACGGCGTGGCGTTGAATGCGGCATCGCGCGCGGTTGACTCTCACCTTGCAAAGCGGAGCATCGCAGCACTCGTGATAATGATCTTGGTGGTCGGACTCTCCTCATCACTGCGCGGGTCGGAGGCCGTCGCCGGGTCATCGAGCAACTTCTATCTTCTTGCCGGTAGTGGGGGAGCTCCAAATCCTCCGGGATCGACGGGCATCTCCTCGTCTCTGGTTGGATTTGCCAGTCCAAGCGGCGTTGCGTCGGACGCATCCGGCAACCTGCTTGTTGCCGACACCAGCAACGGCGAGGTCGATCTCGTCGTGCGTGCGCCAGCAGCGCGATATATGTTGAGCGGTGTGTCGAGTCCCGTCGTCGGCGACACCTATGTGCTCGCCGGCGGTGGAACATCGACACCTTCGACCGGTGGAGCACCAGCGACCTCGGTTGGACCCCTCCTTCCGAACGCGGTCGTAACCGATTCATCGGGCAATGTGTTACTCGCGGAGAGCCATCAAAACGAGATCGACGTCGTGGCCGAGAGCGCCACCAATCCGGGGTATGTCATCACCGGTACCTGGACGGCTGGAAACATCTACGTCATCGCAGGTGGGGGGACATTGCCACCGACCGTTGGTGGCGGATCCGCAACCGCTGCCGCATTGAACCAACCGCGCGGTGTTGCGATCGATTCTGCCGGAGATGTCATCATTGCCGACACCTCGGACAACGAGATCGATCTGCTTGCTCTCACGGGAGCGGGTACGGGAGGCTCAAGGACCGCGGGCGATCTCTATGTCATCGCCGGAGGCGGGACGGCAGGCCCTCCAACCTCTTCAGGCACTGTTGCGACAAGCGTGCAGTTCAATCAACCGAGTGGTGTCGCGGTGGACGCGAGTGGAAATATCGCTATCGCCGATTCGAGCCACAACGCGGTCGACATCCTTGCACTGAGTTCTTCGGATCCCGGCTATGGCATCGGCGCCTCGTGGGTTATTGGCCGCGTCTATCGCATCCTTGGGGGTGGGGCGAATGTGCCGACCACAGGTGGAGTCACCTCGGAACAGGCAGAACTCAACGCACCCGAGGGCATCGCCTTTGACGCGAGCGGCGATCTGGTTGTGGCCGATGTCAACAATTTTGTGCTCGAGGTTCTCGCGCTCGAACCGAGCAATCCTGGCTACGCGCTCGGCACATCGACCACCTGGACGGAGGGGGATATCTACCTCGTCGCCGGCGGGGGTCTGAGCAATGTGAGCAGCACAGGGACGGTTGCCAACCAGAGCCACCTCTATGCCCCGATTGGGGTCGCGCCACTGCCCGATGGAAGCCTTGCGCTGATTGACCATAGTTCTAAGTTGCTTGACCGGCTGATCCTCGCGCCGTCCATGCCGCGGACGCTTGGCGCGACGGCGCAGGACTCCGCAGTCGCGCTCAGTTGGTCGCCCCCGTCAGACAACGGTGGAAGTGTCGTCTCGGACTATGTCGTCTATGTCTACGATCACGGGCAGACGCTTCCGATCGCAACGGACGATCTGGGCTCGACCGCGACCTCGTTGACGGTATCGGGCCTCAGCAACGGGGTCACCTATGATTTTTCAGTTGCGGCGGTGAACGCCATTGGAGAGAGCGCCACCAGCGCAGTCGTCTCGGGGACTCCACTTGCTCCACCCCCTCCCGTTTCCACGACGACAACGAGCATTGCCACGACGACAACGAGCATTGCCACGACGACAACGAGCACAGCCACGGCGATAACGAGCACAGCCACGCCAACAGCGAGCACAGCCACGCCAACAGCGAGCACAGCCACGGCAACTGCAGCGGTGACGCCGACCGCGTCGCCGACCTCGTCCAGCTCCTCCGTTCCACCGGCGACATCAGTTGGAGTCTCGTCTCGGGTGGATACGATAGCCACGGCGTCCGTCCATGCGCGAGTATCGATGGTCGGGGCGCCATTCGATACCTCTTCCCGCGGCATTTCGTTCACAATCCGCTGCAGCACGGGGATCTGCATAGGATCGCTCACGTTGACTTACCGGCATCCTGTGATTCTGCGTGGTCGAAATGGTTCGATCCCCGTCTACGAGGAGGCGGTCGTCGCGCGCGTGTTCTACCGGGACGCCTCTTTGGGCACCCGCGTCATCCGAGTTCCATTGACCTCGTACGGACGGGGGATGATCCGATCGCTCTCGAGCAAGGGTGCTCCGGTGGTCGCGACGGCGACCGTGCGCGGCGGTGCCATGACAAAACGGCGATTCCGGCTGTTTCCTTACAGGTCACGTGTGCAGAGGATGGGCAGCGCCCGGCTGAAGAGCGTGAAGAAGGTTTAGTTCGGCAAATGCTGTACTCGTGGTTGAGGGGTCGATATCCTGTGTTCACCAGAGAGAGGAGGTGGTCCAAACTTGTCAGATAAACGTTTTGGGACGCTGGAGGTGGCTGGCCGTTAGGCGGCTCGCTGGACCACCTGGTGAATCTCAGCCAGACACCCTTGACTGACGTCGGTCGGGAGGCCGTCCCACCCGAAGAACTCCGATGGGTCAAGTCAATTCAGTAGGAACGAACGGTCTTTTCAAAGACTGCAATGGGGAGGCGCCTGCGCCTCCCCATTGGCATGTATGGCTGAGACAGCCTCTGAGTCCAGCGCGCGCGCGAGTGCCTCTTGTAATTGGCGCGCGGCGCGCCGTGGATCGTCCGATTCGGTGAGGTAGCGCACGACGACGAACCGTGTCCCCCCTGCTTTGACGATGTTCGGAATCATCTCGGGGGTAATACCGCCGGTGACGAAAAATGGCAGTGGATTCGAGCGGTCGGATGGAGCCTCGGCGAGCCTTTGGGCGTACGAGACGTACTCGATACCCGTTGCCTCGCGACCCGGTTTCGTCGGGGTTTCGACGATCGGGCCCGCCGAGAGATAGTCGACATTCTCACGTAATCCCGCGACAAATTCGCCGCGGTGGTGGGTAGACAGTCCAATGATCTTCGTATTGCCGAGGATCCTCCTCGAAAGATCGACCGGCACATCGTCTTGTCCGACATGCACACCATCCGCGTCGACTTCAAGTGCAAGGTCCGGCCGGTCGTTGATGATGAAAGGAATACCGTGGTCGGTACAGACGCTTTTGAGGAGACTCGCGCGCCTGATGAGATCGCGCGCCTCGAGGTGTTTCTCCCGTAGCTGGACGATGTCGACCCCTCCGGCGATGCAATCACGGACAAAATGAGCGAGGTCTGGCCGGTCAGGCGTGCACAGATAGAGCGAGCAACGCGAGAGATCAAACGTCATCCGAACGATCTCGTTACCTTCACGCGCCGGTGCCGCGCGCTACGCAAGACGGGGGTCAATTGCCTCGGCGTTGATGTCGTACATCTTGATCGCGTTGGCGACCTCTTCAGCGCCGACGGATCCTGTCGAGAAGAGTTCACTCAAGACCGCGACGACGATGTGTTCGGCATCGATCTCGAAATGCCGGCGGAGAGATTCACGGGTGTCAGAACGTCCATAGCCGTCGGTGCCAAGCGTGGCGAAGGGGCGGTCGACGAATCTGGCGATCATGTCCGGAACCGCCTTCATGAAGTCCGAGACGGCAACGATCGGACCGACCGTTGATCTCAGGGCCTCTCGCACGTAGGCAACCCTTGGTGTCTCGGTTGGATGGAGGCGATTCCAGCGCTCTGTCTCAAGCGCGTTCTCCCGCAGTCCCTTGTAGCTCGTGACCGACCACGCCTCACTCGAGACGTTCCAGTCTGCGGCGAGGATGTCGCGGGCGCGCATCGCCTCATGCCATGCGCTGCCAGAAAACAGGATCGTCGCCTGGCGCGATCCCCTCGACCTCCCATTTTGGTCATTGACGACCGCCGGATCTGCAAAGCGATACAGGCCGTGGATGATTCCGTTCTTGATCTCCTGCTCGCGTCCTGGCGCCAGCTCTGGCATCGGATAGTTCTCGTTGTAAAGCGTCACGTAATAGAACACATCGCGACCATTCGGGCCGTACATGTCGTTGATGCCGTATTCGACGATCGTCGCGACCTCGTAGGCAAAGGCTGGGTCATAGGAACAGACATTCGGAACCGTCTCCGCAAGTATGAGCGAGTGTCCGTCTTCGTGTTGAAGACCCTCACCATTCAATGTGGTACGTCCCGCTGTGCACCCAAGGAGGAATCCCCGACCGCGCTGGTCGCCAAGCTGCCAGATGGCGTCACCGGTTCGCTGGAATCCAAACATCGAGTAATAGAGATAGAAAGGAAGCATTGGCCGAGACCAGGTGGCATACGAGGTGGCCGCAGCGATAAATCCTGCCATGGCGCCGGCCTCGTTGATTCCCTCTTCAAGGATCTGGCCCTGTTGGCTCTCGCTGTATTGCAATAGCAGTCCCGCGTCGACCGAGGTGTACGTCTGTCCGCCGGGAGCGTAAATCTTGACCTCGGAAAAAAGCGCATCGAGTCCAAAGGTTCGGCCCTCATCCGGGATGATCGGCACGACAAACTTGCCGAGGTTTGGATCGCGCAGCAGGTTCCGCAGCAGTCGAGCGAATCCCATCGTCGTCGATACGGACTGACCACGCGAGCCAGCCCAGAATTCCGCAAACGCAGCGGGCTCTGGTTGCACGAGACCGGTGAGACCATCGCCCCTGATGACGCGACGTGGAACGGATCCTCCGAGTTGGTGGCGCTGGTTCATCATGTAGCTATAGACAGCCGATCCCGGATCGGGTCGGTGGTACGGCGGAAACTCGGCTTCGAGTGCCTCGTCAGAGATCTCCTCGGTCAGATGCAACGTGTCGCGAAGCGCTCGAAGCTGGTCCGTCGTCATCTTCTTGATCTGGTGGGTCGCGTTGCGCGCCTCGATCGAAGGTCCAAGGGTCCAACCCTTGATCGTCTTCGCAAGGATCGCGGTCGGGGATCCATGATGCTCTGTTGCCGCACGGTATGCGGCGTAGAGCTTGTGATAGTCATGTCCGCCTCTTGGGAGGCTCTGCAGCTCGGCGTCACTGAGGTGTTCGACGAGCGCGCGCAACCTCGGATCCGGGCCAAAGAACTGCTCGCGGATATAGCCACCCGACTCGGTTGCGAGTTTCTGGAAGTCACCGTCGGGCGTGATGTTCATCTTGTTGAGAAGTACGCCATCTACGTCACGCGCGAGGAGCTCGTCCCAGCGTGATCCCCAGATGACCTTGATGACGTTCCATCCATTGCCACGGAACTGTGCCTCAAGCTCCTGGATGATCTTGCCGTTCCCGCGCACGGGACCGTCGAGTCGCTGCAGGTTGCAGTTGACGACAAAGACAAGGTTGTCGAGCCCCTCGCGCGCGGCGAGGCTGAGTCCCGCCTTTGATTCAGGCTCATCGAATTCGCCGTCTCCGACAAAGGCCCAGACGCGGGAGGTACTCGTGTCGACGATCCCGCGATGCTCGAGATAGCGGTTGAAGTGAGCCTGGTAGACCGCGTTGATGGGACCGAGACCCATCGAAACTGTTGGGAACTCCCAGAAATCAGGCATCAGCCGCGGGTGCGGATAGCTCGAAAGACCGTTCCCGTCGACCTCGAACCGAAAGTTGTCGAGCTGGCTTTCATCGAGTCGGCCCTCTACAAAGGCTCGCGCGTAGATACCTGGAGAGGCGTGGCCTTGAAAGTAGATCTGATCGCCCGCATCCTCATCTTTTCCGCGGAAGAAGTGATTGAATCCCACCTCATAGAGCGACGCAGAGCTGGCGTAGGTGGAAAGATGCCCACCGATACCCGGATCGCGCATGTTCGCGCGAGTCACCATTACCGCAGCATTCCAACGCACGTAGCGCCTGATACGACGTTCCATGTCCTCGTCACCGGGGAACCAAGGCTCTTGGTCTGGTGGAATGGTGTTGACATAGGGTGTCGAAACGGTGGCAGGGAAGCCAACCTGTCGGGATCTTGCGAGTTCGAGCAGCCTCATCAAGAGATACTGCGCCCTCGCCTTGCCCCGCTGGTCGACGACTGCTTCGAGTGAGTCGATCCATTCCTCGGTCTCGTCCGGGTCGATGTCTGGAAGCTGATGGGAGAATCCGTCGAATATCACGCTCGATAGTCTCGCGCTAGATGGGTCATAGCGGTAGTTGGGCCAGTCTGATTCGAGAGTACCGCAGGGACAACCGCACGAGACAGACGTTGCTGCGTGATGTCCATGGGTAGTATCGGACCATGTCTCTCTTCGAGGTAGCCCCCGCAGGGGACCCCGAGGCCAATCCGAGTTCGATCGTCGTGTGGACAGATGGCGCCTGTCTTGGCAATCCTGGTCCGGGTGGTTGGGCGTGGGCGAGAACTCCGCAGGACTTTGCCGCCGGCCATGATCGCGAGACGACCAATCAACGCATGGAACTTCTCGCGGTGATCGAGGCGCTCGCCGCGAATCCCGGACCTGTCGAGATCCGCAGCGACTCGACCTATGTGGTGCACTGTTTCCGCGATCGTTGGTGGGTGAACTGGCGAGCACGGGGATGGCGCAACGCGCAGGGCAAACCCGTGGCCAATCAGGATCTCTGGTCCCGGCTCATCGCCGAGGTCGTGGACAGGCGCCCCGGAGAGATCTCCTTTACCTGGGTCAAAGGCCATTCCGACGATGCGATGAACAATATTGTCGACGAACTCGCCACAACTGCAGCACGCCTGCAAAGCGCCTCATCGTCTGGAGACTGAGATTCGTTAGGTGGTTGTTAGGAATCTCATGAAATCTATGAAATCTATATATCTGACTAATATGGTCATAGTTTAATGGCAGACCTTCTCACCCATCTTGATGCGCTCGAATCTGAATCCGTTCACATCATCCGCGAGGTCGTAGCCGAATTTGAACGACCGTCGTTACTCTTTTCTGGGGGGAAGGATTCGGCGGTACTTTTGCATCTCGCGGTAAAGGCCTGCTGGCCCCAACCGATTCCATTTCCAGTGGTGCACATTGATACCGGCCAGAACTTTGAAGAGGTCATTGCCTTTCGTGATATGCGAATTGCTGAACTCGGATGCCGCCTCCTTGTCGAGCGGGTCCAGGACGCGATCGATCGCGGCGACGTTGTTGATGATCCTGCTCTCGGTTCGACGCGTAATCGACTGCAGACACACAGTCTGTTGAAGGTCATCGAGGACGGACGTTTTGACGCCGTATTCGGAGGCGCCCGACGCGATGAAGAGAAGGCTCGGGCAAAAGAGCGGATGTTTTCCTTTCGCGATGAGTTTGGCCAGTGGAATCCGCGTGGGCAGCGGCCCGAGATCTGGAATCTTTTCAACGGACGTCACGGCTCGGGCGAGCATTTTCGAATCTTCCCTCTGTCGAACTGGACCGAACTAGATATCTGGCAGTACATCGCCCAGGAGAAAATTGAACTTCCTTCCATCTACTATGCCCATGTCCGCAAGGTGGTTTGTCGCGACAACATGCTTATTGGCGTTGGTCCGTACACCGAACCTCGGAAAGGCGAGAAGATTTTCGAGATGATGGTGCGCTATCGCACAGTCGGGGACATGACCTGCACCGCGGCCGTTGAGTCTGATGCATTAGATCCGCAGATGGTGATTGCCGAGACGATGGTCGCTCGTTTCTCTGAGCGAGGCGCGACCCGCACGGATGACCGGTTCTCTGAAGCTGCTATGGAGGATCGAAAGCGCGAGGGTTATTTTTGATGGAGCTGCTGCGCTTCGCGACCGCGGGATCGGTTGACGACGGAAAGTCCACACTGATCGGTCGTTTGTTGTACGACTCGAAGCAGATCTTTGAGGATCAGATTGATTCGGTTGAGCGTACGAGCGCGGCGCGGGGCGATGATTATGTTGACCTGGCGCTCTTGACCGACGGGCTTCGCGCCGAACGCGAACAGGGAATCACAATTGATGTCGCGTATCGATACTTTGCTACTCCAAAGCGCAAATTCATCATTGCCGACACACCGGGTCACATCGAGCACACCCGCAACATGGTGACGGGTTGTTCGACCGCGAACCTTGTCCTGATCCTCGCCGACGCGCGCAGCGGCATGACCGAGCAGACCCGTCGGCACGCTTCGATCGCCGCGCTCTTGCGAATTCCGCATCTGGTCGTGTGTATCAACAAGATGGATCTCGTCGGATACCGCGAGGAGCGTTTCGCTGAGATCCGCGGCGAGTTTTCGGAATTTTCCGCAAATCTCGGGGTGAAGGAGATCACCTATATCCCCATCAGCGCCCTTGAGGGTGTCAATGTTGTGGCTGGCTCTGGTGCGATGGACTGGTATCTCGGCCCCTCCCTTCTTCGACATCTCGAGGAGGTGGAGATCGACTCGGACCACAACTTCTCTGACCCGCGCTTTCCAATTCAAAGGGTTGTCCGACCGCGCAAAAACGACCTTCATGACTACCGCGGCTATGCGGGCCAGATCGCAGGAGGGGTCTTGCGGGTAGGCGACGCGGTACTTGTGCTGCCATCGCGGCTTACGACAAAGATCCAGACCCTTGAGACGATGGATGGACCTCTTCGTGAGGCGTTCCCTCCGATGTCGGTCGTGATGAGAGTAGAGGATGACCTTGATATCTCTCGAGGGGATCTCATCTGTTCTCCCGCGAACCAGCCATTGATTAGCCAAAATCTCGCCGCAGTTGTCTGCTGGATGGCGGACGAGCCACTCCGGGCAGGCAGGCGCGTGGCGCTGAAGCATACGACGCGCTGGGTGCGTGCAGTTGTGCACGAGGTCCAGTTCAAGCGAGAAGTGAATACGCTCTTGCACGATAACGAGGCAAGCGAGCTCGCACTCAACGATATTGGTGGCATCACGCTACGAACGACCGAGCCGCTGTTTTTTGATCCCTACGAGCGCAACCGGACAACGGGCAGTTTCATCCTTGTCGACGAGAGTTCGAACGTGACCGTGGCAGCAGGGATGTTGACTGGCGAAGCCCGTTAGGGAGCTATTGAATCTGGCCTGTTACGTTCGAGGGTCGTCGTTTGGGAATCAAGGAGTTTGCCCTCCCGGCGAATTGGCCCTCGACTTGTAAGAGATGGTGCTCTAGTGGGTAGTCTGTTGCACGGAGCTCAGCTCGGCAGGTGGGGTCGGCGTTGGGTATAGCTCGTTCGCGCTGTCTTTGGTAGCGATGAACCCAAGTCGTTGGAGGTGATCCCTACGCCAGAAGGTGCCGTGGTGAACGAGGAGTATGACATCGTCATCATTGGAGGTGGCCCGGGAGGATATGCGGCAGCGCTCTATGGGGCCGCAGCAGGGCTTTCTATTGCGATGGTCGAGAAAGACAAGGCGGGTGGTACCTGCCTCCACCGGGGTTGCATTCCCGCGAAAGAGTTTCTTGAGACTGCAAGCGTCTACCGATCGGTAAAAAATGCCGCTGAATTTGGGATTTCCGCCGCTGATCCGTCCGTAGATTTTGCAATAAGCCAGGATCGAAAGGGCAAGATCGTTGAGCAGCTGTATCGCGGGCTCGCTGGAGCATTGCGCGGACGAAAGGTGAATGTCGTATCTGGCGTGGGCAAGATGCTTGCCGATCGCAGTGTCGAGGTCACCACAGAGGACGGAACTGTTTCAAAGTTGATTGGCGAGTTCGTTATTCTGGCATCCGGCTCGGCACCTCGATCAATTCCTGGGTTCGAGTCCGATGGCAGGAACATTCTGACCTCTGATGAAGTGCTCGACCTGCGCGCAATTCCTGCCTCAGTAGTCGTCATCGGCGGCGGCGCAATTGGCTGCGAGTTCGCATCAATGATGGCAGACCTTGGATCAAAGGTGACGTTGCTAGAGGCCATGCCCGGAATCTTGCCGGGATGTGACAATGATGTCGCGAATGTCGTGGTCAAGTCGTTTGAAAAACGCGGTATATCCGTCCGCACCGGAGTGGCCGTCAAGGGTCATGAGCCTCGCGCGAACGGTACCACGGTGCTTTTTGGAGAGAATGAGCGGGTCGATGTTGACGCCGTGATCGTTTCCGTCGGTCGCCGCCCATATTCGGACAACCTGCTGGCAGAGGGTACCGGTGTCGAAGTTGATGAACGCGGTTTCGTGCGTGTCGACGAATGGATGCGCACTGGTATTGACGGGGTTTTCGCAATCGGCGACCTTGTTGCGACCCCTCAGCTCGCTCATGTTGGCTTTGCCGAGGGTGTTCTTGTCATCAAAGAGATCATGCAAGAGCCCGCTGTTCCGGTTGATTATCGGAATGTACCTTGGTGCATCTATTGCCACCCGGAAGTTGCTTTTTGCGGAATGACCGAAGAGAGCGCCAAAGCGGCCGGATTTGATGTTGTCGTGAAGAAGGATCCCTTTGGCGGTAACGGTCGAGCCCGCATTGTGGGGGAGACAGACGGGCTCGTTAAAGTCATCGCCGAAAAGACCTCTGATGGTCGTGCCGGAAGACTTCTTGGTGTACATATGGTAGGGCCCTGGGTCACCGAACAGCTCGGCCAGGCCTATCTCTCCATCAACTGGGAGGCAACTCCCGATGAGATTTCACAGTTCATTCAGCCACATCCGTCCCTCTCCGAAACTTTCGGGGAGACGGTTTTAGCTCTCACAGGAAGGGGTCTCCACCTTGGCTGACATCATCATGCCGCAGCTCGGCGAGACGGTAACCGAAGGCACCATTGTTCGTTGGCTGAAGAAAGTTGGCGACAACGTACTCCAAGACGAGGCGCTCTTTGAGGTCTCTACAGACAAGGTCGACTCTGAGGTCCCATCTTCTGTATCGGGGGTACTCACTGAGATATTTGTGCAAGAGGGAGCAACTGTTGATGTCGGCGCTCGCCTCGCCGTCGTCGGCGACTCCTCTTCCGCGCCCGCACCAGCCCCAGCGCCAGCGCCAGCGCCCGCACCAGCGCCCGCACCAGCGCCCGCACCAGCCCCGGCTCCCGCGCCAGCTTCCGGCCCAGTACCTGCGCCCGCACCAGCCCCCGCGCCCGCCCCCGCTCCCGCGAGTACGTCGGCTGCCACATCGCCTCCGGAGGGATCTGGTGGTGGCGGCGGTGGCACGAGAGGAGCCCTCCTTTCTCCAGTTGTCCGGAAGTTGATTGCAGAAAATAACCTCGACCCAAGCGCGATTCCGGGGACGGGAATGGGCGGTCGAATAACTCGGGACGACGTGTTGAACTTCATCGATACCCGGACCACGAGTGCCCCCATGACGCCTGTACCAGTAGCGGCCCCGGCTCCAGCCCCTTCCGCGATGGCGGTATCGAACGCTGCTCCGGCTGTTGGGCTGTCAACTCCTCCGCCTCCACTTGGCGTGCGCGACGAGGTGATCCCGTTTACGGCAATTCGACGTGTGACCGCGGAGCACATGGTGAGATCAGTAGCCACCTCGGCGCATACGCTGGTCGCCCGCGAGGTCGATTTTGAGAATGTTGACCGGATTCGATCGCACTACCGAGATCGGTTCAAGGCGGAAGAGGGAGTCAGTTTGACCTATCTTCCCTTTATTTCGCGCGCAGTCGTTGACGTGCTTCGCGACTATCCGCACCTCAATTCTTCGGTTGGTGAGAATGCTCTCGTAGTCCACCGGGATATCCATATTGGCTACGCCGTCGACCTCGGAATCGAGGGATTGATCGTTCCTGTTGTGCATAACGCGGATGGTCAGTCGCTCCGGGGGATAGCGCGGTCCATCGCAGACATCGCGAGCCGAGCTCGTTCGAGGAAACTCTCTGCAGAGGATATCTCCGGCGGCACGTTCAGCATCACGAACCCGGGACCATACGGCACCTATATCACTGTTCCGATTATCGCCCAGCCACAGGTCGCGATCCTCTCGACTGACGGTGTGAAGCGCAAGCCAGTGGTCGTGACGTTGCCTGACGGGTCAGAGTCAATCGCGATTCATTCGGTTGGTATCTTGGCGCTTTCATTCGATCATCGGGCCGTCGATGGTGGTTATGCCGCGATGTTCATGCGAGACCTCGCGAATGTCATTGAGACGCGCGACTGGGCAGCCGAGCTCTAAGACCATCGCTGCGCTCCAGAGTTCGCCGATGACCCAGCGTCCCTTGCGAGTGCGCTGGCTGGGGCGTGTGCGGTATCGGGATGCCCACGCCCTGCAGCGGGCGCTGTTTAAGTGCGATGAAGATTACCTTCTCTTACTCGAACACCCCCACGTCTACACGCGGGGCGTTCGCACAAAACCTGAGCATCTACTCGATGATGTCGAGATGCTTGGAGCAGATCTGGTTGACACTGATCGTGGCGGAGATATTACGTACCACGGGCCTGGACAGCTCGTTGGCTACCCGATCATCTCGCTCTCGATGCGACCAAGAATCGTTCCGGACTATGTTCACGCGATTGAGCAACTGGTTATCGATACACTGGCGGAGCTGGGACTTTCAGATGTCGGGCGTTTGGGCGGTTATCCGGGTGTCTGGGTGGCGCCATCGAGTAACGAGCCGCGAAAGATCTGTGCCATTGGAGTGAGAGTGTCGCGGGGCAGGACAATGCACGGATTTGCACTCAATGTGAGCCCTTTGATGTCGATGTTTGAACATATCGTGCCCTGTGGACTCGAGGGCAGTGGACTGACCTCGCTCGTGCAAGAAGGCATCGACGCTCCGATGCTGTCCGTTATCGACATCATCATTGATCGGGCAAGGTTTCACCTCGGCGGAAATCCTGATTTCATGCGACCCGTGGAACGACAGGATGCGACTCCGGCGGAGTCTGCGGATTCGGTGGTAAAGGCTGAGAACGGCATCAGTCGGTTCGATCTGCATGATCATCCGGTTGTCCCCTGCGGCGATCACGTCATCGATCGCGTGGAGCTGAGGACGAGAGACAACCCTCCTTCACATCGTCGGCTCGCCTCGGCCGGGGTGGACACCAAGACCGCGGTGAAGATTTCCTCGCGTAAACCAGATTGGCTTCGTGTCGAGGCTGAGATGGGTAATGACTATCTCGCGCTTCGAAAGACGATGCGATCGCTCAACCTCGTCACCGTCTGCGAGGAGGCGGGCTGTCCAAATATCTATGAATGCTGGGCAGATGGAACTGCAACTTTTATGATCAATGGAGAGCGCTGTACAAGATCTTGCGGATTCTGCCTTGTCGATACGCGTCATCCGCTTGCTCTTGATCCGAGAGAACCCTCACGCGTCGCGGAGGCTGTCAAGGCGATGGGACTCAACTTCGCGGTTATCACGACCGTGGCGCGTGACGACCTCACGGATGGAGGTGCTGGAGCGTTCGCAGCGACGATCAACGCGGTCCGAAGAGTTAATCCCGCCACAGGTATCGAGGTGCTTATCTCCGACTGCAAAGGTGACGATCGCTCGCTGGCAACGATCTTTTCCGCTCGGCCAGATGTATTGAACCATAATCTCGAGACCGTGTTGCGTCTCCAGCGAGCGGCGCGACCCTCTGCTTCCTACGCCAGGTCTCTCTCGGTTCTCGCTCGCGCCAAGGAGGCTGGGCTCACCACCAAATCAGGAATCATCCTCGGCATGGGTGAGGAGCGCGATGAGGTCATCGCTGCATTGAACGATCTAGCTGCGGTGGGTGTGGATATTGTGACAATTGGCCAGTATCTGCGTCCCTCAGTGAGGCACCTGCCGGTGATTCGATACCTGGATCCCGAGGAGTTTGATGATCTCGCGGAAAGAGCCCGGGCGATGGGATTTTCCCATGTTGAGGCATCTCCTCTGACGCGTTCGAGTTATCACGCCAGGCAGGCTGCGTCTTCGATGAACCCAGTTGTCGTCAGAGCGTGATGACAACGGTTGATGATCGCGCGATCTCACTTGCAAGACGCTCTCGGTTCGCTCGGGTACGAGAAGAGATGGATCGACAGGCCATCGATGCTCTCTTGCTTTCGCTTGGTGCGGATCTTCCGTGGCTGAGTGGATACGAGGCGATGCCACTTGAGCGCCCAACGGTTCTGGTTGTGCCCAGGAACGGACTGGCAACGCTCGTTGTTCCGCGACTCGAGGCACCGCGAGTCCGTGTTGATGATGACCTGTTCCGGCTCCGTCCGTGGAATGAAGGCGAGAATCCCGTTGGAATTATCGCTGGATTGGCTGGCGATGCAAAAAATGTTGCGGTCTCTGACCGCATGTGGGCAAGCCTGGTTCTGAGCATTCGCGATGAATTGCCCTCCGCAGGGCTTATCCGAGCCTCACTCGTTACAGGACCAATTCGCGCGATCAAGGATGAACTCGAGATTGCGATGCTCAGAGCTGCTGGCGCTGCAGCAGACAAAGTTGCCGAGGCGCTTCTCGCTGGAGAGATTCGATTGATCGGTCGTAGCGAGGCTGACGTCTCGGGCGAGATTTCACAACGCCTGCGAGATGCGGGTCACTCGCGCGTCAATTTTGCGATCGTTGGCTCGGGTCCGAATGCGGCAAGCCCCCACCATGAGGCTGGAGGTCGCGTGATCGGTCGATCAGAGACCGTTGTCTGCGATTTTGGCGGTACCTGGTCTGGTGGTCATGATGTGGGTTATTGCTCGGACATCACGAGGACCGTGGTGACTGGGCCACCCTCCGAGGAGCTTGTCGAGCTCTATGGTGTGCTCCAAGAGGCGCAGGCCAAAGCGGTCGAGGCGGTTTCGATCGGTCGTAGGTGTGAAGATATTGACCGGGTCGGTCGCGAGGTCATTGATGCAGCTGGTTATGGCGAGTATTTCATTCACCGGATCGGCCATGGAATTGGTATTGAGGAGCACGAGGAACCGTACATCGTGAGCGGAAACCCTACGCGTCTTGTGGGTGGACACGCGTTTTCCGTGGAACCCGGGATATACCTTCCCGGTCGCATGGGAGCAAGACTCGAGGACATAGTGGTTGCGCACGAAGATGGAACCATACCTTGCAATGTTGTCGATCACGCGCTGCGTGTCGTCGAGGCCTAATCGAGCGACTCCACGACTCTTGGCCGAGGGTTCTTCGCGCACTCTGCCAATTTTGGAATCAACCTGTTAGACGACGATATTGACAAGATTCGGTGGGCGGGCAACAACGCGGTTCGGACTCTTGCCCGCAAGGGACGCGATGACCTGACCAGAGCCAAAAGCGATCGAAATTGCCTCCTGTTCGTCGATCGAAGCCGAGACCTCAATCCGATCACGGAGTTTCCCGTTGACCTGTACCACCATGGTCACCCGGTCTTCTTTTGCAAGGTCCGGATCGGCAAGAGGCCATGGGGCACAGTGGACGTGCGCATTGTTGCGGATTTCGAATGCCTCTGCGGCCAGGTGTGGAACCATCGGTGCCAGCAATCGAAGAAGAATGTCGATCGCCTCGTCGACGATCGCGCGATCCACGCCGATTCGGTTTGCCCGAGTGATCGCGTTGGTGAGACTCATGCATTCGGCGACCGCGGTGTTGAATCCGTAATGATCGAAGTCCTCGGTTACTTTCATGATGGTCTGATGAACGGTGCGAACGAGGAGTCTTGACTCGCCGTCGAGGTCCTTGGCTGCTGTTGCAGCAGCGCCATCGGAAGGTCCGCCATCGACTGCGAGCCGCCAGACTCGACGGAGATAGCGCGAGCATCCCTCGATGATCTCATTCGTCTGATCTCCCCAATCGATGTCATCGGTCGGGGGACCGACAAAGAGATGAAACAGGCGGAGGGCGTCTGCACCGATACTCGCGAAATATTCGTCCGGCGAGATGACGTTTCCCCGTGATTTCGACATAGCGCGACCGCCAAGGCGGACCATTCCCTGGCAGAACAGCTGTCCAAACGGTTCGCGGATCTCTTCCGGGGAGAGCCCTACGTCCCCAAGGACTCGAGTGAAAAAGCGCGAGTAGAGAAGATGCATGATCGCGTGGGTGATGCCGCCGATGTACTGGTCGACCGGCATGAAGTGACGGACAGCCTCGAAATTCACCGCTGTTTCAGTGTTGAAAGGGTCTGTGAACCGAAGGAAATACCACGACGAGTCGACAAAGGTATCCATGGTGTCCGTCTCGCGCCGCGCTGGCCCCCCGCATGTTGGACACGTCGTATGAAGAAAACCCGCGTGGGACATGAGAGGGGATTCACCGGTCGGCAGGAACTGCACGTCGCGCGGTAATAAAACGGGAAGTTGGTCGTCCGGAACCGCCACGATACCGTCTTTTTCACAGAAGACGACGGGGATTGGGCAGCCCCAGTAGCGCTGACGGCTGATGAGCCAGTCACGGAGGCGGTACTGCACTGATCGACTGCCAAATCCCCGAGATTCGAGCCACTCGATCGACCGTGCCTTTGCCGTCGCCACGTCGAGACCGTCGAGAAATCCACTGTTGATTTTGATTCCCTCGCCCGAGTAAGCGCCGTCTAGAAAATCGGGTGGTGTTGCAACCGTGCGCACGACCGGAAGACCGTAGATCTGTGCAAAATCAAAGTCGCGTTGGTCTTCCGCGGGTACTGCCATGATTGCACCCGTTCCATAGCTTGAGAGCACATAATCGGCGAGGTATATCGGGATCCGTTCATTGTTGTAGGGATTGATTGCAAAGCTGCCTGTGAAGGCCCCGCGTTTGGCGAGTTCGCCATCGGTGGACTGACGTTCGATATCAGACTCGGCAACCGCGAGCGCTTTGAGGGCATTGACTTCGTCACGTTGTTGGTCGGTCGTGAGGAGGTCAACGAGTGCGTGTTCGGGGGCGAGAACGAGATAGGTAGCTCCGAACCCGGTATCTGGACGTGTGGTGTATACCTCAATCGAAGTCTCCGGTAGTCCCTCGACTAAAAATCGGATACGAGCACCCTCTGATCGACCGATCCAGTTCCGCTGCATGGTTTTGACGCGCTCGGGCCAGTCAAGATCGTCAAGAGCGAAAAGGAGTTCATCCGAGTATTTCGTAATGCGAAGAAACCATTGCTCGAGGCTGCGCTTCTCGACGAGATCACCGGAACGTTCACAGGTACCGTCGCTCTCGACCTGCTCATTGGCAAGAACTGTCTGACACCCGGGGCACCAGTTGACCAATCCTCCCTTGCGGTATGCCAGATCGTTTTTGAGCAGATGCGTGAATATCATCTGATTGAATCGAATGTATTCAGCATCGTGGCTGCGGATCTCTCGCCGCCAGTCGTAGACGGCCCCGAGGCGCAGCACGCTTTGTTTCAGTTCGGCGATTCTTGCCTCGGTGTACTCAAGTGGGTGGGCGCCACCCTTTATTGCCGCATTCTCAGCAGGAAGCCCGAACGAATCAAACCCAAAGGGGGAGAGGACGCCGAACCCCTGCATTGTGCGATACCGGACAAGCACGTCGCCGAAGGTGTAGTTGCGAATATGGCCCTGGTGAGCCTGTCCACTTGGGTAGGGGTACATCGAAAGGACGTAGTACGGGGGTCGGACATCGTCGTTTTCGATCTCGTAGGTACCCTCTTGGATCCAGCGCTGTTGCCAGCGCGTCTCCACCTCTTCGAATTCATAGTGTTTCGCCACGGCAACAGGTTAGTGCCCATCTGCCAAAGACCTCTGATTGGTTCTGTTCAAAGCGAAATGATTAAGGACAGTGTGTCAACAATTTCGAATGTTGAGATGCGATCGTCAATGGAGCGGCTCATGCGAGACCGGACTGCTACGGCTTTTCCCCTACGTCGATCGGGCGGACAACTTCGTCGGTGAAGTCAAGCTTGTCTGTTTCAGACTTCGCGTCGATGCGGATCAGATAGGGCAACGAAATTAGTCCCGCAACCGCAAGTGGCACGCCACTGATGTACCACGACCAGCGCGGCCCAAGGTGTTGGCCCACATATCCAACGACGGGACCACCAATTGGCGTGGAACCCACCCAGGCCACCGACCAAAGCGCCATGACTCGTCCGCGCATCGATGGGGCGGCCGCCATCTGCATCTTTGTCTTTGATATGGCGTTAAAGGACACGCTGCCGTATCCGACGAGCACCATCGCCGGATATTCCAGCATCAGGCTCGGGCTTGCACCAGCTAGGACGCAGGTGGCTCCCCAACCGATTGCAGCGTATGCAAGGCCGCGGTACGTCGCTTGGGGTCTTGCTGCAGTAACGAGACCACCGATGACCGCACCGATCCCGACGCAGGCAAAGAGCGTTCCGTATGTGTTGCCATTGCCGTTGAAGGTCTTCTGCGCGATTAGTGGAATAGTGACCTGAAACTCCCATGTGAGCGTGCCAGCAACGATGAGCAGAAGAAGGGGAACAAGGAGTTCGGATCGATCGAGAACGTGTCGAAGGCCTGCCCGGATCTGACCTCGTTCGCGCACTGGGTGGATCGCGACCTCAAGATCCTGGACGCGAATAAACGCCAGCGTGATGAGAACCACAACAAATGAGAGGGCATTCACGGCGAAGCATGTTCCAACCCCAAAGCCCGCGATGACGAGTCCCGCAAAACCCGGACCGATAACGCGTCCGGCATTGATCATGACGGAGTTGAGCGATACCGCGTTGGAGAGCTCACTGATGGGAACCAGATCAGAGAGAATCACCTGCCGCGCTGGATTATCGACCACCTGAATCAGGCCGAGTCCGAGCGCCATAAGGTCGATCAGGAGGATATTTGCCCGGCCATCGATTACCACCCAGGCGAGCACGCCGCACAGAGCACCTGAAGCGGTGTTCGTGAAATAGAGCATCTTGATCCGGCTGAATCGGTCGACGACGAGGCCGCCCACAGGTCCGAGAAGCAGCATCGGGAGGGTCCGGATCGCCATCAGGAGCCCAAGATCGGTTCCACTCCCGGTGAGGTGCAAGACGAGAAATGCCTGGGCGACACTTTGCATCCATGACCCCGCAATAGAGATCATCTGCCCAAAGAAGTACATCGTGAAGTTGCGATAGGCAAATGAAGAGAGTGACGAAGGGCGGTGGAATCGCCGCGCCCGCTCGGATGACCCCTCGACTTGTCGGTCGGTCAAGGTTCAGCCCCCCATTGAAAGGTTCGACTATCTAACTAGCTTGCCATCTCGGTGCCGCAAAGGCCAAAAAAGTCCCGCTCAGTATGTGTAGGTCGAACCGCAACGTTTGTTGGCGTGTTCCTGGCGTGATATTGACATGAGGTTGTTCGTTGTCTGCCGCGCTCGTCATTTGTAATGTCACGATCTCGACCGCTTGAGAGGTCCGTGCAAAACGGTGCTAATACGTTCTGATCTCGCCAAGGCATTTTTATGATTTCGCAGTCCTGACGTGAGAGATTATCGCGTTGCAATTCGGGCGCGGTTTTTGAGGAATCCTTCTCGCTTACTGAGACTCGCGTAATAGAGTGACATTCTCCGTCAACTATGGGATAATGTCACATGATCAAGACACGTACACCTCAGCGGGACTTCGAAGGCATGGAGGCACGACGAAAGCGGGCGGCCAAGCTCTTTACGAAGGGCGCAACTCAGGCCGACGTCGCGCGAGAACTCGAGGTCTCGCGCCAGAGCGTGAGCCGGTGGTATGAGGCGTGGTCGCAAGGCGGCGTCCGGGCGCTGAAAGGAGCGGGTCGCGCTGGTCGAAGGTCGTTACTCGACAGTGCAGATCTCGCCGCGGTGGAGAGAGCCCTGCGACGTGGCCCGAGAGCGTCGGGATTCGCGACGGACATCTGGACGCTGCCGAGGAT
>Ga0307373_10003975_pt1 | contig 25149 bp, 21 predicted proteins | sample OX2MG_FD_202534 | JGI IMG/M metagenome (GOLD analysis project Ga0307373, IMG submission 202534) | Soil microbial communities from Risofladan, Vaasa, Finland - OX-2 | ecosystem: Environmental > Terrestrial > Soil > Coastal area > Acid sulfate soil | place: Finland: Risofladan, Vaasa | collected...
CCTTGCAGGTGTAGTCGCCAAAATGCTGCGCTTCTGTTTGCAATGCGTGGGCCCTCGCCACTCAGTACCATTTTCGTCGGCGATCAGCGATTGGGCCCCATGAAACACAAGCGTCTGCCGGAACCATCGCACTAGCGCGCGAGGTCGTCACTTCTTCAGTGGTCCCTTCGGCTCTACCCCATCCAATGCTCGCGTCGCTGCATCGATCGCCTTCCCCGAGCGCTCGTGCTCAGTCTTCGCTTCCTTGAGGCTCGCAAGCGCTTTCGCTCGGGCAGCGACGGAGATGGCCGACGCTGGTGACGCGCGTCCCTCCATGCGCGCTACAAGATCATCGAGCGAGATACCGATTCCGTGTGCGAGACGCATAACGGTGCGGAAACTGGGATCGGGACGGACCCCACCCTCCACCTTGGAGATTTGGCCGTTTGACATGCCGGTCGCGCGCTCCAGATCGCGCGTCGATAGGCCAGCTTCGAGTCTGGCGGCGCGCAGTGCGGTCCCCAATGTAATACCTTTTGCCACGCAATACGCTTCGGGTCGAGGGGCGAATCCACGGCCTGCCACTTGACTCGCTGAACGCATGGCAAACGGAAGGCCTCTCGGTAGCTCACCAAGAAGAGAGGGCGGAAGATCACATCGCTCGACGCTACGGAGGACATCTGTTCAATGGTTCCTTCACCGAAACGATTCACGGGCCACGCTCTCGCCGTGGTTGTATGTGCCCTCACCATCGCCGGGTGCGGCGGCGGCGGAACGACGCCTTCAGGCGGCGGTGGATCACCAACGCCGAGCCCCACACCGACATCGAGTCCCACAATTGCGCCCGGAGCGATCACGGAGTATCCCGTCCCAACGGCCAGCGCAGGACCATCCGGCATTGCCGCGGGTCCGGATGGCAACCTCTGGTTCACCGAAATTGTCGCCGACAAGATCGGGAGAATTACCCCAACAGGAACCACCACCGAGTACCCACTACCAACGGCCAACGCGCGGCCGTACAATATCGCGGCAGGCCCGGACGGTAACCTCTGGTTTACCGAAAGCGCGGGAAACAACATCGGGCGGATTACCCCAACAGGAACCGTCACCGAGTTTCCGATCCCAACGCCCAACTCGGGACCGTCTGGCATCACCGCGGGTCCGGATGGCAACCTCTGGTTTACCGAATCCGCAGTACCCGCCAACAAGATTGGACGGATTACTCCGACCGGCACCATTACTGAATTTAGCGTTCCGACGTTTGGCGCGGAGCCGACCGGCATCGCTGCGGGCCCGGGCGGCAACCTCTGGTTCATCGAAACAGCCGCCTTCCAGATCGGGAGCATTACCACGACCGGCACGATCACTGAGTTTAGCGTTCCTGGCTCGGGGCTGATGAACATCGCCGCTGGCCCCGACGGGAATCTCTGGTATACCGAGACTACCTCCGCCGCCAACAAAGTCGGACGGATGACCCCGACCGGCACCGTCACCGAGTTTAGTGTTCCAACGGCGAGCGCGGAGCCACTTGGCATCGTCGCCGGCCCGGACGGCAACCTCTGGTTCACGGAATTCTCGGGAAACAACATTGGGCGGATTACCCCAACGGGGACCATTACCGAGTTTCCCGTCCCGACGGCGAGCGCGCAACCGGTCAACATCGTCGCTGGCCCGGACGGCAACCTCTGGTTCACCGAAACCACCGGCAACAAGATCGGGAAGATCATTCCCTGAATAATCCACGGCCCTAACGGGCGAGCCTCGAAGCGAAATAAGCCCGCATTCACCATATGAACGCGTAAAGTTGCTGCACGTTTGTGGCGATTTCGCTATACTTAGCAAGTGATTTGCGCTGATGATGTAACACCAAAGTGACGAACCCGACGGGTGAAGCTCAGGGCGGCATTCTCAGGCCCGATTTCGACCGCCGTATCAGGCTTGAGTTTCGCGGATCAGTCGTCACGTCGGATGCGGGTCTGCTTGCATATCGCGAACTCGATGATGCGCTTGGATTGAGTTCAACTGCGGGTGATCTGCTAGCCGATGCGCGCACCGGAAAAAACGGTCGGCACGCCCTCGTCGACATGTTTCGCCAATCCGTCTTCGGTAGACTTGCGGGATACGAAGACGTGAACGACGCCTTGCGCTTACGGCACGACCCCGCCATGCGCTGGATCATCGGTGGTAAAGCAGCGAAAGGTTCGGGCGCGTCGCCGAGTCAGATGGGGCGGTTCGAAACGACCTCGCTGGCAAGGTCTGAAAACCTCGCAACGCTCACCGATCTTTCGGGTCAATGGATCGACCGGGTTGCAAAGCACCGTTCACGCGAACGTGTCGTGCTCGATATGGATTCAAGCGTCAGTCCAACGCATGGCGATCAAGAAAAGAGTCTGTGGAACGGACATTTCGGTTGCACCTGTTACCATCCACTCTTCGTGTTCAGCCAATTCGGGGATATGGAACGATGCGCGCTCAGACCCGGCAACGTGCACAGCGCCGATGGGTGGGAAGCGGTTCTCAAACCGGTCGTCGCACGTTACCGAGGAACCGCGACAAGCATCGCCTTTCGAGGCGACGCTGCCTTCGCTCAGCCGAACATGTACGAGTACCTCGAATCAGAGGGCATCGAGTACGCGATCCGGCTTCCTTCGAATCAGATCCTCCAGGCGCAAATCGATCATTTGCTCAAGCGGCCGGTCGGGCGACCGCCGCATCATGTTCAGCGACTCTACAAGAGCTTTCACTACGAGGCAGCGAGTTGGTCCCATTCTCGGCGAGTCGTCGCCAAAGTAGAATGGCATCTCGGAGAGTTGTTCCCACGCGTCGGCTTTATCGTCACCAACTTGCGTTACTCATCGAAGAGTATCTTCGGCTTTTATAACAAGCGCGGAACGTGCGAGCAATGGATCAAAGAAGGCAAAAGCGCGATCAAGTGGACGCGCCTTTCGTGTAGTTCGTTCAACGCCAACGCTGTTCGCCTGCAGCTTCATGCGCTCGCCTACAATCTCGGGAACTTTCTGCGGACGCTCGCGATACCCGAAGCGATTGAAAAGTGGTCGCTCACGAGCCTGCGCGAGAAGCTAATCAAGATCGGTGCAAAGGTCGTCAGCCACGGCCGCTACGTCGCGTTCCAGATGGCCGAGGTTGCGATCCCACGAGCGTTGTTCGCGCAGGTCATGCAGCGCATTACCGCGTTGCGATCGCCTCCAATGGCAACGGCAACATGAGTACCCCGACGATTGTGCACGCCGGGAGAACGACGGGAGAGCTGCGCCCTTCTGTGCGCCCAATCGGCTTTTTCGGCGTTCGGTCGCGCGTGAGCCCGTCTCTCGCGTCCTCAACGAGGCCCAAACTCCGAATCACATCGCCGGGCGGCGCTCCACAAGCAGGGCAAGCGGCATTCTGGAGTAAAAAGGCTTGTCCATATGGGGAATACCCGTTAAGGATACAATATGACGGTTTCCGATCTGTCCGCGCTTGATTCGCAAGACACCGCATACGTCAAGGGCCGATTTATGCCATTGGGTCTGCTCGCGCGCGCAAATGGATGGGACGTCGACGCGCTTCGCCTGGAGATGGCGGGAGGCCGGGTTCCCAAGGTTTCGTACATCTTGCCCGACGGGACAGAAATGATTCCGACCGATTACTTCGCACTCGTCGGCGACGGTTCCGAACTTGATACGTTGCGCGATCGGTTCATTCGGCGGTATGAAGTCGCCGTTGCTCGACTTGGGTTGTCGTCGGCGGACGAGAGCGCCGCGACCTGGGAGAGCTATCTGAGCGGCGGTTTCGCTGCCTGCCTTAAGAGCGTCACGCCGGAAAGCATAGCCCTCAAAGGTGCCCTCGTCGACGCGATCACCGCGCTCGTCTCGGATCCGAAAGTCGACGACGCGGCCTGGAGTGCCGCATTGTGCGCCGCCGTGTCGCAGCTCGACGATCTCGAGATGCCGTTCGCCCGCTGGGACGACATCCGTTTTGGTTCGCGCTCGTCTCGCGCCCGATTAATCGATGATGTGCGCGCGCAATATCCCGGCGTTTTCGCGGACTGAATCTGCGCCACGCCAGTCATTTCGTACCAAGGCATGCCCTGAGTTCGGCTCCAGAGATTTTATCGCTCGGCCTTGAAGAACCCTCAACGCCGAAAAACTCGACGCATTCGTCGGATTCACAACAGAATGGCCGCATTCTCTAAAAAAACTCAATCGGTCGAATTATTGACATGGCAGTAGTCAGCGTTCTAGACTCAGTTTTAAAACCTGGTGGCAATGTTACGAGATCGTGCCGATTTCCGGGGGGCGCCGCAAAGTAGCGTAGCGTTGCAATGGTTATATCATGCGGCTTTCTTCGTTGCAAGAGGTTCGTTGATCAGCGCATGATGGACGCTTTCGAGAAGCGCGTATCCGTTAAAACGACGCCAGTGCGGCTTGCGGCATTGTTACTTCTTTCGGTCTTTGCGACTGCGATGCAACTGCAAGCAGGGCTTAATTTCATATGGGATTTGCACGATAAGTACGCCTGCTTGCGTGAGCAGGTGTACTTATTTCAAGACCCCCGATCAACGACGCCGTAGCGAATGCAGAGCTGATTTACCTTTGGTTTTTCGGTCGCGGGTACGACATACACCCCGTGACTCTTGTACGTCACGAGATGAAGTCGCTTCCGCAGGATGCCGCCGATAAATCGGTTGGTGATCGGCCTTTCATATTCTTGTCCAAATCGACCGACAAAGGCGGCCGTCACTTCGGATACAGGGACGGTCGCGCGGTTTTGTTCCGCGAGAATTTCTGCGAGAATTTCAAGGACGCCAGCTTCTGCAGATGCCGAGCGCTCCGCAGAGAGTTCCTGGTCGAATGCCTTTACTGAATCGCGTACCTCTTCTTGCAATCGCAGATCGTCAATGATCGAAAGCAGTGGAATGAGAATCTGATTGAGTCGCGGCGACAGCGTTGGATCAACAAGTGACTCATCGATCCGGATGCGATCGAGGGTGTGGAAGCGATACATGAGGAGTCGGTTGCGCAGGGACCGCGCTTCTTCTTCCTGCGCATCCGGAAGGTTGATCGGGATGTTGTTACGCAGACCTCGCTGACCCATTTCCTCTGTCAGAAACCGGCTCTCAAGCGCTTGATCTTCAAATGACCGACGCATGGCTACGATCTTGGGTCCGAAGACCGCGAATGCCCGAGGATCGAATTCGCGTTTCGCCGACACCGCAGTGCGCAAGACCGGAAACCCTTTCGCATTTCCGTTATTGAATATCTTGATGAGTTCGGACTTTTCGTCGCTGAACCTAAAATCAGCCTCGTCGAAGATGAGGGTCCCGCGGAACGTGTCGAGCGTATGAAAAATGGGCGACACCGTAGACGCACCGCTTGCAAAGAACGCTTTGTGGCACAAGGAACCGATGACCACGAGCGCGCGGGTCTTTCCCGATCCAAAATCTCCGCGTAGCCGCAGGTACGGCAGCTCGTTGAATGCATCGTAGACCCACGTGAGCAGGATGTAATAGCTGGCTATTCGCTGAAATCGCTCTGACAGGTCAACGTAGCGATACAGATATTCCTTGATTGCCGCAATCAGCTCATCACTGGAACCGTATGGTTCGGGTTTCTCCGAGAGCAAGAGCGCCTTGTGCTTGATGAGGTTATTCGTGGCTGGGATCGGCACCAGGCGCTCGCCGGTGTCCGTTTCTAAGAAACTTTCTACCGAGAGCTGGCCGCCGCGAAAGACCGCAAACGCAGTGCTGCGTGTGTCCGGCTCGTAGATCAGTTCGAGTAAACCGCCGCCCTGCAACCGTCGCGATGCGGTGGGAATTACTCTGCCACGATTCCTCTCGTTCCCATTTACCATGCTTCCCACGCTAGCTCGGTGGAGCACGCTAACGAAGACGTGAAAGCGTGTTTCCCCGGCACGACGCCTGGCCATTCCCCACGGATGCCCGGGTTCGCGATCGGGTTGAGCTCACACAACACAACACGCGTGTAAGTACACACGGTAGATTTCCGTGCTTCCTCGAACACAGCGCGCTCGAGCCGGAGACCGACGAGCACGACGACCTGCTTGCCGATGCGGCTCGCTATGCGGGCAGACCTTGCGCTTCAAATGCGAATGCGAGCGGCCTTCGGAGTCATCATAGCCATTAGCGAGTCATTAGGGAGCTAAAAGTTCGCGGTGATGACTTGGTGCTCTTAGGGGCGCTTCATCGCCGTGGTGCTTGTAAGCATGCGCGCTGGTGCCTCCGGTGATGCCCTCCGAGGACATTCTGGGGCTGCCTTCGCTGAAAGCTCCCGTGCGGGAATCGAAGGTGCGCGCAAGCGCCGCGTTCCCCCAACCCTCCTCATGTCGACGAGCGTTTCTGCCACGGTGGCAGATCCAACTAATCCGCACTCTCGCCGGCAACAGCGCGCAAGAGTGCGTAAACTTTTCCCTGGATTTCAATCACCTGTTCAGCCTTGACGAGCCGCTGTTCCAGAGCGGCGTTCCGCTTTTGAAGGCGCGTGATTTCAGAGGATTCCGGATCGGGCTTTGGCCCTCATCGGGCCGTCAGCGGCCTGCCCGACGATCGTTGCCGATGCCAGCTTGAGAGCAGCGATGAGTACACGCGTTCTCACCTGCGAATCGCGGCCTTCTCGATATCGGATGAAACCTCGTAGGGCATCGAGGATGCGCGCCTTCTCCGCGGCCGTAAAGCGGCGGCGAGTTGCCTTCGGTGGCACCTCGGGTTAGGGGTCGTGGGATTGGTCCATTGCGTGAGACCTTTCACGCCCTCAGGAATTAAGTCCGGCGACTGGCCTCAGCTAACATTGACACGGAAAGCTGAGATTCGTCGCTATCCGTTTCATCGTCAATTACGCGCCGACGCTGTCGATTTCGTGCTCCACTATCGCCATGCAAAGGTCGTCCGCAGCGGCGCTGGGCTTTCGCTCTGATCCGATCCGAAGCTAGGCCAATTCGGCCAAGTGGGCGAACGTGCGTTCGAGGAGGTCGCGGATGTCTGCGGTGAACGCCTCGTGGAGTTCCTCAAAGACCAGAGCGCCGTCGTTATGTTTGTGGTGCTCGTCACGCTCGAGTTCGTGTGAACGCGGGTATTCGAACTACTTGTCCCAGGCCAGCAACGCGACTACGGCAAGACCTATCTACGAAGTGATCGGCTGCGGCTTCATTCATGGCGAAACACGGGGCGAATCTACGCGGTACACCTACTATGAACAAAACAAATATGAACAAAGCAACGCGCGGGTGCCGTGCGCGTGTCTTCTTGGGCCTTCTGGCGATCCTCGGCGTGCTCCTCACCGACGCAACGCCGATTTTGGCAGATACGATGCGCCACGTCCGCCTGGGGCCGGCGGGTCACGTTACCGTCAGTGCTGCGAGCATCGGCGTAGCTGCCAACATTTTCGTTCGCGCAGGCACGGGAGCCGATGTGGTAGTCCACAGAATAATAAAAAAGGGGGATGGGAGGGAGCAATATCTCCACGACTCCATTGCGGTAAAAGGGGACTCGCTCACCATCACTGTCCAGCCCTACTTCGCCGGGATAGTGCACCCCATCGGGGTAACGTACGATATTACAGTGCCCACCGAAACGTCCATTACATATAGGGGCTCAAATGGCTGGGCGAAAATCACCGGTGTGCGTGGCCCGCTTGATCTCTCCACGGCGAACGGCAACCTGGCGGCTTACCAAAGTGGCTCGACGGTTCGTGGACGTACCACGAACGGCAACGTGGAAGTAGAATTGGCGCGGGATGCCGCGCACGCCGCGCACATCGAACTGCGTGCGGTCAATGGAAACGTGTCGCTGCAGGTACCCGCGTCGTTCGATGCGCGAGTCGAGACATCGGGCGCCAACAACGATGTCGTAAATCCATTTTGGCACAACCGGGGCCCTGGGCTAGTATCGCTGTTCGACGTCAACGGTACGACAGTCGTACGCGCCGAGCCGTAGGAGGCGAAGGCTTCGGCAAATTGAAAGGTTCGCGTATGCCGCGTCTTCTAGCTGACCGCGTAGCGCGTTCCCGCATGGCAAAGTGTTTTGGATCGGTACTCGCCGAGCGGGCGTCCCGCGAAGGCAGGCCATCACGGGAATTCCAACTACATCAACCGCAGCGGACCCGAGAACATTCGCAGTAGGTCGCATACCGCGAATAACGTGTAGGCAGCCGCCAGAAGAAACGTTGGCCCGGTGACAGCAACGCACGCGCCTATATTTTGGCATGAAGGCGCACAGCGGCGTCGATAGCCGCCAGCGCGTCGTTCACTCGATCGTGGCAAACTTCCGCGAACGATGCAGACGAGGAGGGAGGCTGAACACAACGTGCTTGTCGCGTTCGATGGGGTATCACTCGAACCTATGGAGCAGTCGGCACTTTGGTTGGTTATGTCGTTTCTTGCCGGTCGACACGCTAAGGTGATAAGTTCGATCGGCATAGAGTGCGATCTCGCGATCTGACGGAAACATCACATCCGAGGCGTGGACCCTCATCGAGCCCATCCGTCGCCTGATGCCCACCGCTTTAGCCACGATGCGAACAAACTACCGATTCGCTTCCCAGCGGCGGCTCTATGCTACTTCGGAGGCGTCCCTCTAAGCCTAGACTCTGACTCTTGCCTTCGTCGTCGGCCTCCTTAAGGCTGGAGCTTGGGAAGGGCCCACAGCAGCTTCTGAAAATCGGGGAAGGTGTCTAGAACCTCAAACCACCGGCGCATCCCCGGCTGATGTGTTAGTTGCAGAAGTGCGGGGTCGTGTTCGATGAAGGCACGCGAAAGATTACGCATCGCCGCGTCGTCCTGTCCGCATGCCGCGGCGGCGATAGCGACGCTGAAGGACGATGTATATCGATTCTTGGAATGCGCAATAATGCGTTCGTACAGGTCGACAGCGAGGCGATGGTTGCCGGTCTCTGCGTGGGCGCGGGCAAGGAGTGCGCTTGGAACCGGTGTGAGATCGTTGGAGAGTGCCATCAAGTCCTCAATTGACGATACGGCATTGCCTTTTAAAAGATACGCTCGCGCCCGTCCTTCACGTGCTGCCGAAAGCGCTGGCTCCGTCTCAAGGAGCTCATCAAACAGGGTAATGGCATCATCGAATTTGCTAGCCGAAGCAAGAGCGCGCGCTAAGCAGAGCTGAAACGCGAGAGACGATGGCTGAGCCGAGAGCGCATGTTCGGCCTCCGTCACGCCGCGGGCCACGTTTCCGATGGTCGTTGCGAATCGACTGGCGGTGTGGCGTACGATCGGGTTGCCGTTGCTCAACAGTTGGGCGCGCTCAAGCTCGCGACGAGCACCTTCAAAATCCCAGGTGAACAGGAGTAGCACCTGCGATCGTAATGCATGCGCAACCGCCGAGGTGGGATTGATCCTAAGGGCTGCGTCGATATGTGCTCTCGCCTTAAAATGGGCGGCTTGCGACGCTACGAACTGCTGCTCCCCGAGGAAAATGTATGCGCGCGCAGCCCCGTTTAATGCCCAATCAGCGGAGCGCTCCGCGTCGTGCGCGTCCTCGAACGTTGTGACGGCACGCTCGACACTATCGCGCTCCTGTCGGTCGAGCAGATGACATCCACGACAGTACAGGCGAAACGCTTCGCCGGATGCGTCGCGCGAAGTGACCGAATCCCAGCCGGCGCGTGATTCTTCAATCGGTGAGCTGTGCTCAACAATGATCGTCGCAACTGCGAAGCGATATCCCTTACGCGGGTGCGTAATGATGAACGAATGGTCGCGCGCCGATTCTCCAAGAAGTTGACGCAGCATAAAAAGATGCTGGTTCACATTGGCGAGACTCACCGTTTGCCCCGGCCATATCCGCTCGGCGAGCGCTGTTTTGCTGAGAATCGCTCCGCGGGATTCAAGAAAGACCACGAGCATTCGGAGTAGCTTATCGGCGATAGGTCGTGCCGAAGACCCCTTGATGATGAGTCTGCGACCAATATCCAATTTGAACGGTCCAAACGAAACGACCGCAGTGGCACGAAAGTCACCGTCATCGAAAAGTTGCCTTGTAAGCGAGCGCCCTTCGAAGCCGGGATTCGCTGTAGCCGGGCTTGGCATCAGCTCGTTTTTCCGATAGAATCGACGCCCACGTCTGCTGAGGCGACGGCCAAGAACCCACCGCATAAGGCGAGCGCGATAAAGAGACTCGACCATTCAGCCGGATCGTGGATCGCATCGCGAATGCCATAGTAGCCAAGGGTCCGCGGGAGATGAAGCGTGAGGACCCATATCCCAAACATCAAGGAGATGGCCACTACGCTTATTCTGAAGAGATATCGCGTAGCGAAGGCTACGCCCGTCGCGATAAACGCAACCCCGAAGAGTCCGACCCAGAAAGCGGGAAACGGAATCCACGGTGGCACTAGTGTTGCGATTGCCGCAAGGGCTAGAAAATGATCGAGTCCGAAAACAAGCAGAGCGACCGCGACGATATATCGGAGCATGATCCGAAGCGCATTGCCGTTGAGACCCGCCGCAGGCTGTAAGCATGCCAGAGCCGCCATCGTTAATGGTTCAAAGAATGCGGTTCGAAATGACAAATTGTAGGGCGCCTGCGCGGCAATCGGCGCAATCTGCGCAACGGTGAAGAATCCAAATGTAACGGCGAAGGCAATGGACGCCCATTTTGCCGCGGACGCCGATACCATGCAGGCCCCGCATAGTGCCCATACGGCTCCGAAGATCATTGCAAGCATCGGCACGGCCGGGATGAACGGAACGATCGGTATCACGTCGTGAGCGGGACCGAGTGCGCTTGAGCTTGCCCCGGCGCAAAGGACGGTCTCGATGCCGATTGCCGCAATGGACAGACCAAGTACGGATCGCCCCAGCGGTTCTAGAAACTGCTGGGGCGTCGCGGTGTGCCAGCTGGTCCTCATCAGGCTTCCCCCGAATGCCCATCCAAATCCATCATGAGTTGAGGATAGCCGAAAATTGGCTCTTTGTAGTGGGCCGCATTTAGGGCGCATTGATAGAGCCAATATGAGGCGGTAGTTTCCGCCTTTCCCTGCAGGATTGGATCTTCGAGATGTTCGTAGTTAAGATTGGTGACAGAGCCAATTTCCCTGGATCATCTGTTCCCGGATCGCCATTCGGGCGAAAGCCTGGCGTTGCAGCTTACGCGCAGCTTTCGGGCCGCAATCGCAGGGGGTATTTTACCCGCTTCGTCGCGCCTGCTGCCTAGTCGTGAGCTCGCCAAGCGTCTCGGTGTGGCTCGAAATACGATCACGCGCGTGTACGAGCAATTGGCATCCGAGGGCTATCTCGAAGCTCGCATTGGCTCCGGTACGTTCATTGCTTCGGATGCGACACCGCAATACACCCTGCATATCCCCTCGGCTCGCTCGATCCCGGAACCGGCGCGTCGACTCGCGAGGATGGTTACCGGATTAGACGAGATTGCTTCGACGGCCGGACCCCTTCGGATCGGCTCCCCCGACATCACCCAATTCCCCACCCGCGTCTGGCGTCGCTTAGCTCTTCGCTTCGAATTTACTAGCGCCGAGCATCTCGGCTACGGGCAATCATCTGGCCTCGTATCGCTCCGCGAGGCGATCTCGCGGCATGTCACATTGTTCCGAGGGCTTGCGGTAAATCCCGAGCAGGTCATCGTGGTCGAGGGCGCACAATCGGCCTTTCATCTCATCGCGCTCGCCCTTGCCGACGCGGGCTCGACGCTAGCGATCGAGGACCCGTGCTACCCGCTGGCTCGTGCTGCCTTCCAGAGCCGTGGATTGGATCTGAGGGCCGTCTTGGTTGACGAGGACGGCTTGGTCCCGGAGCAGCTTCCCAGCAAAGCAACGCTTTGCTACGTCACGCCATCGCATCAGTTTCCTCTAGGTGGCGCGTTACCGCTCTCCCGGCGTATCGCGCTGCTAGCGTGGGCGCGCGCCAGCGATGCATATATCATCGAGGACGATTACGATGGCGAGTTTAACGCCCACCCGCTCCCCGCGTTGGCTAGCCTAGATCGCGACGAGCGAGTGATCTACGTCGGGACCTTCAGTAAGACCCTTGCACCGGGCTTGCGGCTTGGATACGTTGTCGTTCCGACGCACCTCATCAAGACGTTTCAGTTAGCGCGATCAATCTCCGCGCTTGGAGCATCGTTGCAACAGCAGGAAGTTCTCGCTGAATTTATGCGGAATGGATATCTGGTGCGGCACATTCGCCGGCTCTTAGCGATATATCAACGACGACGTCAGGCTCTTGTCGATACGCTCGCACAAGAGCTGCCTGCGGGTTTCGCGATCGGGCCGACTCAGACGGGCCTACACGTGACGGTACGCGGATCATCCGATTTTGACGATGTTCGCTCCGCGTTTTCGGCACGTGACGGGCAGCGTTGGTTGCCGCTATCGCGGCTGTGCCTAAATCGTCGCGATTGTAATGGCTTCGTGCTGGGTTTCGGTGCGGGCCCCGACGATGCAATACGCCCTGCAGCAAAAGGTCTTGCGATGTCCCTTCGTGATAGCTTCCTTTCGTGATAGCCGAACGACTGAGCCCCCGTGCTCGATTCCGTAGCTACGATTGCGTGTGTCGGATGTGCTCTGTCGGCACCGGGTCCATAGCCAACGGCGCGCGAGCTCGCGCTCTTTCGAGATGATCGACAAGCGCTTTTACCGCTACGGTGTAAACGCGATAAAAATGCCGCATCGACAAGTGCATCGAGCGAGCCGCTCGGGCCTTGGTCTGCCCCTCCCGGAAGTGGCACAGGCGGATGGCCTCGTACATGTGCGCCCGCTTAGGATCGTCGCCTAGCGCTCCATTTACCAAGGCGTGGACCATGGTTGCCGCGTCGGGGAGCGCCAGCTCTTCGCACAACGAGCGAGCAAACGGCAAGGCGCAGAGGGCCTTTGGGTCGCGCGCATTTTTGAGTAGCGTTGCAATATCACGCTCGGCGCGTCGAGCGTTGCAACCCGAATCGGTGACTCGCATGGCCGTGTCTTCAACATCCCAACCAGGCCTCTTCGTTTTTTAAAATACAATCAAAATAAAATGTTTTCGAGGAACGGAATCGGACACGTTCAGGCTCGGCGCTGTAGCGAGCAGAGGTTCGCCCGGAATCGCGATCGGAAGCGGTCCTTGCGAGTTATATACGGCTCGCGCTAACGATCTTGAAAGGAGCCAAACGTATGCAACGATTATCGTTGAAACGTTCGCTGGTTGCACTCGCGATTGCTACGAGTTTATGCCTTGGCCAGGAAACATGGGCACTGGCTGGGACCACCGGTGGCATCGCAGGCTACGTACGCGAAACAAGCGGGGCCCCGGTTGCTGACGCAACCTTAAAGGCGGTCGCTCCATCTGGCGTCGCTACCTCACGTACGGACGCGACGGGACACTTTAACTTCCTGTCCCTGTCACCAGATACGTATACCATCACCGTTTCGAAGGAAGGCTTTGCCGACGAGTCCGTTCCGGGCGTCGTCGTGTTTGCCGACCAAACGCAAACACTGAACATTACCCAAGATAAGAAACTTGCGACGATTGCGCGCGTGAGGTCGGTCTCGGCCGGCTCGCTCGTGAAATCGGGCGTCACCGCAGACCAGTACTCTGTCGATGCGAAAACGATCGGCAAAACTGCAGCGCTCGGCGGCGGCGGCAACCTCGATAGCGCATACTCGGCGATCGCATCGGTCCCGGGCGTGAACGTTCCGATCGGTGGATCCGGCTGGAACAACAACGTTGCGTACATTCGTGGTTCGCAGTCGTTCTTCACCAGCTACGAGTATGACGGCGTCCCCGTCAACCGTGCGTTCGATAACTACAACTCATCGACCGAGTCGAACTTGGGCTTGCAAGAGCTCCAGGTGTACACCGGCGGTGGCCCGGCCAGCAACTCGTCATCGGGTACGTCGGGCTTCATCAACCAGGTCATCAAGACCGGTACCTATCCCGGTTACGCCACCCTCACGGGCGGCATTGCCTCCAGCGCGTTCTACCATATGGCGAAGGTCGAAGCCGGCGGCGCAAGCCCCGACCGTAACTTCAGCTACTACGTAGGCGTCAGCGGCTACAATCAGGACTTCCGCCATTACGACAACAACAACGGCGCAAGCTTGATGGGCCCGGGCGGCATCCTCGCTGACTACTCAACGTCGCCGGCTTATAATTCGGCCGGTCCGATCTACGCTGCCATCCCTGGTGGCGCATATCCGATCTGTAACGCGGACGGCACGACGCCCACCTCCGTGCAGACACAAACAGGGCTGACGAATTTCTGTCTCTTTCAGTACAATGGTTTGTCGGCTTTGCAGAGCAACATCAGCGACCGCGAGAACGTGGTGAACTTCCACTTTGGTATCCCGCGTAAGAACGGTCAGAAAGATGACCTCCAGCTTCTCTGGAGTTCGTCGTCGATGTTGACCCATTACTATGGTTCGCCGAACGACCTCGGCGGCTACAACAACTACATGTTGGCTCAGACGGGCCTCCCATACGTTGCACCGACCTCGCCGATCACGGATTCTCCGTTCGTGACGGGCCAGTTCCCGGTCCAGGCCAACTACCCGTTCTACGTCGATGCGTACGTATTCAACCTGCCATTCGGGGCAAGCGTTACGAATGCAACGCCGGCCCTATACCAGTCGCCGGATAGCCCGGCAAATCGCGAGCCTTTTTCGCAGATTCCCGCAACGCAGCGCGACAGCATCTGGAACGACACGGGTATCGTGAAGCTCCAGTATACGCATCCGCTGAGCGACCGCGCGTACATGCGTCTAGCTGGTTACACGTTCTATTCCGATTGGAATCAGACGGGCCCGCTCTCGGCCGCGGCAAATTACTACTGGGGATACCCATCCCAGCCGGATGCGGCGAACTACCTGCTGTCCACGCATACGACGGGCGGCGAGTTCCAATTCAGCGACCAAGTCAACGATAAGAACTTAGTCTCGTTTACCGCGAACTATACGCGCGCTAATGTGCTGCGCGATAACAACTCCGGTTTCGTTATCGGCGGCCTGTTCGGCATTGCAAGCCCCGTCGGTCTTGTCAGCCAAGACGCGAGCGGTAGCTATACCTGCTACAACGCCACAACCGGTGCCCCCAAGGGCTGCTATAGCCCGAACGTCGGCTACGCGGATACCAAGTTCAACAATCCGGCCGCATTCACGGCCCCCCTGCCCCCAGGCAGCGCTGCTGCCGCGGCTGGTGCCCAGTACATCAACCTCTGGAACGGCCCGACGAAGGGCGCGTACAACTCGGTTAAGCCGCAGTTCACAACGCTCTCGTTGACCGATAACTTCCGTCCGAACGACAAGTGGCTGTTCAACGGCGGCCTCCGCTACGAACAGTACGTCTATGGTTTGGATCCGAGCAACTCGGCGGCGGATAACTTCTACGGCCAAGTGGTCCAGAAGTACATCTGCTACAACACCGCGACCAACCAGGTCTTCACCCCGCCGCTAACCCCGGGTGCGCCTTTCCCGGCGACGCCCTCGTACATTACCGGCGACTGTAACACCGCAGTCAGTACTGCGACCGGCACGACCGCGACGAACTGGGTCCACCCGAACGGTACCGCGCAAGACGGCACCCAATCGACCCTGTGGAACCCCATTTCGCCCAGCTCGTACAAGCTCAACTACTACTCGCTCCGCCTGGCCGGAACGTACACCGAATCGCCCGACACCGTCTGGCGCTTTGAGGGTGGACGCTACATCGAGCCCCCAATCTCGGCCTCGGTGCAGTATCTCGACCAGTCCGGCAACAACGTCCTGAATTGGGCGCAGTTCATCAACTTCGGCTACTTCACGCCGTTCCACAACGTTCCGTCGCAGACGTCGGGTCAGTATGACGTCTCGCTGGAACGCCATATCCGTGGAACCGACGTGAGCTTCAAGATCTCGCCCTTCTACAACCTCACCAACGGCTACCAAGCCCAGGCCTTCATCGGCCCCGGCTTCGTGACCCAGGTGCCGGTCGGGCAGTTCCGGAGCTACGGTATCGAATCGCAGATCACCAAGGGCGACTTCAATCGCAACGGCCTCTCGGGCCAGCTCTCGGTGACCTACACGAACGCCAAGGAACGCTTCCAGAAGATTCTGGCGAATAACCAGATGGATTCCGTTAACCAGGCGATCACCAATTACAACAACCTGACGACCTCGTCGCAGTGCTACACGCCATACGCTGGCGGTACCATCGGCGCACCGGCACCTTGCGGCGTCGGTACGATCGTTAACCCGTACTTCGGCAAGCCGAAGCAGAGCCTCGAAGACCCGAACGGTTGGTATGCACCGGCTGGTATTCTTACCACCCCCGGCTTCTACACCAACTTCGCGTTCTACGATGCTCCGTGGATCTCGTCGCTGATCCTGAACTATCGTCACGATAAGCTCGCGATCACGCCGAGCGTGCAGCTCGTTACCGGCTCGTCGTACGGTTCGCCGTTCGATGTGCAGGGTATCGACCCGCGCACGTGCACCGGCGTCGACCCCAGCGCCAGCGCGCCGGTCGGCCAGTGTAATTACCTCACCGTAGCCGGCGCTGCCGCGACTTCGACCGGCGTGCTGTACATTCCGAATCCGCAGACGGGCTCGTTTGCATCGGTCGGACAGTACCGCAACCCGTCGCTGCTCGTCGGCAACCTCGCGTTGACCTACGACCTCAACCCCCGCGTCACGGCGCACGTCACGCTCACGAACCTCTTCCACACCTGCTTCGGCGGGACGAAGGCCCCGTGGACGAACGCGTACGCTCCGGGACAAAACGTTTGCTCGTATAGCGCAAACGGCTCGTACGTCTCGAACTACCAGCTCGGCGCAGGCGCCGCGAACCCGGGTAACACCGCTGCATACGATGCGGCCGCCAACGGTACGACCCTGTACCCGTGGCAGCAGCAGTCGTACGCGCCGGGAACGGGCTCGTACGCAGGCAGCATCCCAGCTCCGTTCAACGCGTACTTCAACCTCGAGGTCAAGCTCTAGCCTCGCGCTAGCGTAAGACTCCGAAACGGGCAAGAGCCTCCGCATTCGCGGGGGCTCTTCTCTTTTTTGCCGAACTCGCGTGGACTGTGCGATACGGATACCAATGCGAAGAGTGCGAAGCCGCGATATTTCTGGTTACGACACGAACGGAGTTGGCGTGGCTCAAAGACCGCGTCCACGTCGCGCGCGAAGTCGCCAAACACTCCAGCAACGGCCTGGATACTTGGATGATGGACGGCCTCGAGTTCCTCAACGATCACCAAGGCCACGACGTCATGCTAGTAAGCAAACGCTAAGCCCGTGACGCAGATTGTCACACTAGAAACGACGCTCAAGCCGGCCTGAGAGCCTTGCCTTGCGCAGGCTCCCGCGTGATAGGATGGCATGGAGAGGTGCACATGCCGGCCGAATTACGCGATAGGCCCGAAGTCGAGTTGCTCGACGGACGGAAGTATCCCAAGGTGAGCCCCAAGCGCACGCATGGGATGGTCCAACTTGCGATGGCCATGATTCTTGTGCGTTGTGTAGGCGACCGCGGGGATACCGCTACGGAATGGCGCTGCAGGCTGGAGCCGCAGATCGAATTCGTTCCGGACGTAGCGTTTGTTTCGTTCGAACGGCTGCGCCCCTTATCGGAGGCCGAACGCGAAGAGCCCCCGTTTGCGCCCGATGTCGCCGTCGAGATCCGGTCGCCATCCTATCGAGCGGAATACGGCGCGCAGAAAACTGCCGCGTATCTCGCACATGGTTCATTGCTAGTCCTAGATATCGATCCGGAAACGCGAATCGTCTACGCTCACGCGCGAGGCGGTGCTCCTCGTGTCTTCCACGAGAAGCAGACATTCGCGCACGAAAACATGCCGTCACTGCACTTCGAAGTAGCCGAGCTCTTTGCGCGGATCCGCGCTCAGGAGCAATAACCATGCCAAAAACAAAAATGCCGCGCGTCTACACGCGCGGCATTTTTGTTTCAAGCGAGACCTGCTCTACTCGGGGATGCGGAGATGCTGGCCGGGTTGGAGCGATGCGGCGGCGAGGTGATTCGCTTGGCTGATGCGATCGATCGTTTCTTGAACGTCGGCGTTCGGCGCGGAATGCGCGGCCGCGATCGACCAGAGCGTGTCGCCGCGCTGGACGGTGACGGTGGTGTAACGCTGAGCGGTCGCAGCATACAAGCGCATGCCGGAGAGCGTCGGTAGCGTTACCGTCAAGCTCAAGGCGGCTAGTGCAATGATCGGCATCAGGGTTATTTTCTTGCGCGTACTCACCGTTTTTGCTCCTTACTATATCTTGTGGCAAACGAACGTTCGACTACGAAGAGGTCTATAGGTTGGGCCAAACGCCTGTTCGTCCCCTAGATTTTACCACGGACCGGCCAAGCGTTGTCAAGCGGGGCGCGAACGTATGTTTGCCTTCTCGGTCGTTCTTATGTTAAGGTTGTAGGCGAATGTAGTGCCATACGCATGGCACTTTTTGACGCCAACCGGGGGAACTATGACGGAAAAACCGGCTACCGAGCGCCAGCAACAGATTTTGCACGTGATTCATGCCTTTACGAACGAGCAGGGCTACCCGCCCTCGGTCCGCGAGATCGGCGAGCGGGTGGGCCTATCGTCCTCGTCCACGATTCACGCGCACCTCAAGGCGCTCGAAAAACGCGGGATGATCTCGCGCGACGCCACCAAGCCGCGAGCGATGCGCTCGGAGATGCCCGGCGCGCGCCAGCCCGACGCGATGGTGATGCCGATCCTCGGCAAGGTCGCCGCGGGCGTGCCGATCGCCGCGCAAGAGGATCTGGAAGGCGAGTTTCTCTTGCCGATCGGCTTCCTGCCCAAAGCCTCGGATGCGTTCATGCTGCGCGTTCAAGGCGATTCGATGATCGATGCGGCCATCTTGGATGGCGACCTCATCGTCGTGCGGCCGCAGAAATCGGCCGCCAATGGCGAGATCGTGGTCGCGATGCTCGAAGGCGAAGCCACGGTCAAGCGCTTCTATAAAGAAACCGGCCGCGTGCGATTGCAGCCGGAGAATCGCAGCATGGCGCCAATCTACGCGAGCGATGTTGAGATCATCGGTCGCGTTGAGGCTGTCGTCCGCCGGATCTAAGATCGAGGCCTGGTTCGAAGCGCGCGTCGTCCCCGCGATGCGCCGCTTCGGCGATTTCCCCTATGTCGCGGCCGTGCGCGACGCGCTGCCGCCGAGCTTCATCGTCCTGCTCGTGGCGCTGGCGATCCTCCTGCCCTTTAGCCACCAGCCCGGGCCGTTCTTCAGCCGCACGCTCGGGCTGCGCATTTCGCAGGCGCTCCTACCCGCGTTCGGCGTCATGGCGCCGGCGCTCGCGATCGCGCTTTCGATCGCATACGCGCGCAAAGCCGCCCTCTTCGCTGCCCCCATGCTTTTGGGCACGGTGGCGGGGATGGCGCTGGCGCTACCGCGGCCTTTCGGCCCGACGCCCATCACCTATCTGCACGAACTTGGCCCGAGCGGCTTATTTCTGGCGATGCTGGTGGCCGGTGTGGTGGCTGCCGCCATCGCCGTCGCGCGCCGCACCATCGCTTCGCGCCGTCTTGCGGAGTGGGCCGGCGCCGCGGCCGGCGCCGCTATCTTCGCGGCATTTCTCTTCGCGCATATCTCGGTCGCCGGGCTCGTCGCCCAAGCGATGCTGCCGCTCGCGCACCTGGGCGATAGTTACGTTGCGTTGCTCGTCATCGTCTTCGTTGAAACGGCGCTGTGGACCGCGGGGATCCACGGCCCGGCTACGCTTGCGGCGGTGGTGACGCCGCTCTATCTTGCGTTGCAGGCGCAGAACACGCAGGCGTTCATCGCGCACCAACCGCTCCCGCACATCGTGGTTGTCTCGCTGTTTCTCTTCGTCTTTCCCGGAGGCGCGGGCGGGACGTTGCCGCTCGCGGTATTGCTGCTGCGCTCCAGGATTCAACGCTTGCGGCAGACGGGGCGCGTGGCGATCGTGCCGGCATTCTTCAATATCAACGAACCGCTGATTTTCGGAGCACCGATCGTGTTTAATCCGTACCTTGCAATTCCGTTTATCGTCGTACCGATGGTGCTCGCCACAACGACGTACGTCGCGGTCGCGTTGCAGTGGGTCGCGCGCCCGGCGATGTACGTGCCATCTTCAATCCCAACGTTGATCTCCACGTATCTGGCCACGTACGATCTGCGAGCGATCGTGCTCGTGCTCGCCAACGTCGCCATCGCGGCGCTTGTGTATTGGCCGTTCGTGCGCGCGTACGAACGGCATTTGGAGGCGGCGACGTGATCGAATCGCTGTGCCGTCGCTTCTCCATCGACGGCGATCTGCGCGATGCCGCACTACGCGCGCACGCGCGCGTTTCGCACGTTTCGTATGTGGCGCAAACTGAAAACAAGCTGGCGATGCTGGCGGCCTTTATGGATGCGGGTTTGAGCGAAAGCGATCTGGCCGGATCGACCGGGTACGGGTACGACGACGCCGCTCGCGCTTCATACGAAAGCCTGATCGCGCGCATCTTCGTTACGGACCGCGCGCTCGCGCGGCTCTCGCTCGTGAGCGGTACGCATGCGATCGTCACGGCGCTGGCGGCTTGCACGCCGCCGGGGCGGAGCATCATCTCGATCGCAGGCCGCCCGTACGATACGTTGCGCAACGCCATCTGCGACGCACCGTTCGCGCTGGTCGAACAGGGCGTGCGCTACGACGAGGTCTCGTTGCTTCGCGACGGTACGGTGGATCTGGACGGCGTCGCCGCGGCGCTCGAGCGCGCGCCGGACGCGACGGTCTTCGTCCAGCGCTCGCGCGGGTACGCGCCGCGGCCCTCGCTCGATATTGCGGCCTGCGAGCGCATCTTTGCCGCCGTCAAGGCCGCGGCGCCGGCGGCGACGATCTTGGTCGATAATTGCTACGGCGAGTTGGTCGAAACGCGCGAGCCCACCCACGTCGGGGCCGATCTCGTCATGGGATCGCTCATCAAGAACCTCGGGGGCACGCTCGCGCCGGGTGGCGGGTATGTGGCCGGGCGGGCCGATCTCATCGAACGCGTAGCCGCGCGGTTGTACGCTCCGGGTCTGCGCGATGCGCTCGGCCCGACGTTCGGGTTCGGCCGCGCCTTCGTGCACGGGCTCTTTCTGGCCCCGCTGGTCGTGGAGCAGACGCTTCGCGGGCTCGATTTCGCCGCCGCGCTCTTCGAGGATCTCGGCTACGCCGTGGACCCGATGCCCGGCGTGCCGCGCACCGATATCGTGCAGGCCATCCGCCTGGGAAGCCGCGATGCGCTCGTGCGCTTCGCCGAAGGCTTGCAGCGAGCCATGCCGTTGAACGCCCGCTTCCGCCCGGAGCCGGGCCCCGTCCCCGGCTATGCCGATCCGGTGATCATGTCGAGCGGGTCCTTCGTCGGCGGGGCGACCATCGAGCTCTCCTGCGACGCGCCGCTGAGGGAGCCGTTCGAGGTCTATTTGCAGGGCGGAATGGTTGCCGAGCACACCGTCGCCGGCGCCCTTCTGGCGGCGCATGCGGTTCGGGGTTGAAGGCCGCCGTCCGAGCGCAGAGAACCGTAACCCCCGTGAGTACCAGAGAGGATCAATCGCACGGGCGGCGTTTTATCCGAGCGCACGTCGAAGTTCCGGTAACACTCATCGTTCCGGGCGAAGAGTTGATTTTGGACGCGCGCTCGATCGACGTGAGCCGCGGCGGAATGCGCGTCGCTACCTCGGCCGACGTGCCGGCCGGGCACTTGGTCGTGCTGCGCTTTACGCTCCCGGAGGGCGAGCGCGAATTATTGGTTCGCGGCCGAGTCGTGCTCTCGTTTTACGACAATGCGGCCGAGAGTTACGCGCACGGCGTCGCTTTCACCCAGTACACCCCGCAAGACCACGACGAAATCAGCCGCTTCGTAACTGCGTCGTCCGAAGCAACCGACGCGCTCTAGCGCGGCAAGCGGTCCCCTACTCTTGCTTTCCGCCCAAGAACCCGTAGAAGAAATAGCGGTTTCCGTCGTTCGTGGTCACAACGATTCTCGTGTCCTGTAGCTCGGCGGCGGTCACCGTTTTACCCACGAGCGTTTCGAGAATAGCCTGCGCCTGGAGGAACTCAGCCTCCCGCAGGGCATCCGGCTCCACCTCTATGAGCTGTAGGAGCTCGTCGATTCGGTCGTTCATGGTCACTCTTTGAATAATCGTCCGAAGATGGGTTTTTGTTAGCTTCTCTTAACCAAATCGGCCCGGCGCCAGGAGGCACACGGGCGCACCAGAGAAGGGCACGCTGCCATGTACCTGCTTGAAGTTCTCAGCGGACCGCTCGATGGAAAGACCTGGTCCTTCGAGCAAGAGATCACGATCGGACGCGACGACGCGCTCGCCGAGGCGTGCATCGCGCTCGATCGTTACGTCTCACGCAAACACGCGAAGCTGTTTGCCTCCGGCGAGACCCTGCTGTTGACCGATCTCGAAAGCCGCAACGGCACCAAGCTCGACGGTGCCGCGGTCTCCGGCGAGGCGTCGCTTGGAATCGGCGTCCCCTTCATCGTGGGGCGCACCGTTCTGCGCGTCACCCACGTCTCGTAGCCTCCCCGCATGCAACTCGCCGCGACCCTCGCGCAGGCCGACGCGCTCTTTGAAATTCTGCCGCGGCCGGTCGGCTTTATCCCAACCATGGGCGCCTTGCACGACGGCCATCTGGCCCTCGTACGCCGCGCGCGTGAAGAGTGCGTTGCGGTCGTCGCGTCGGTGTTCGTGAACCCGTTGCAGTTTGCGGCCGGCGAAGATCTCGATCGCTACCCGCGAGATTTTGAAGGCGACCGCGAAAAACTCGCGCATGCCGGCGTCGACGTGCTCTTTGCCCCACCGAACGACGCGATGTATCCGCCGGGTTTTTCCACCGGCATCGACGTCGGGGCGATCGGAGCCGGCTTCGAAGGCGCGGCGCGCCCGACCCATTTTCGCGGCGTCGCTACGGTGGTGGGGAAGCTTTTGCACCTCGTTAAGCCCGACCGGCTCTACCTCGGGCAAAAAGATGCGCAGCAAACCGCCGTCGTGCGGCGCATGGTGCGCGATCTCGCTTTCGATGCGCAGGTGGTCGTCGTTCCGACGGTGCGCGAGGCCGACGGCCTGGCTCTTTCGAGCCGCAACGCTTATTTGAGTGCCGCCGAGCGCGCGGCCGCGCCGAGTTTGCACGCATCGTTGCTGGCGTTTCGCGATGCGCTCGCCCAGGGTGCGAGCAAAGCGCAGGCATACGAACGTGCCAAGACGATCGTCGATCCCCTCGCGCATCTACACTATCTCGACATCGTCGACGCGCAAACGTTCGAGCCGCTCGAAACCCTGCGGTCGGATGCGTTCGCGATCGGCGCCGCGAACTTCGGGGCGACCCGGTTGCTCGATAACCTTTGGATCGAGTCGCTATGAACGGCGTACGCGTTTTGCTCGGCGTGTGCGGCGGCATCGCCGCCTACAAAGCTGCGGCGCTTACCAGCACGCTGGTGCAACGCGGCGTCGAGCTCGACGTCATCTTGACGGCATCGGCGGAGCGTTTTATCGCGCCGCTCACCTTCGCATCGCTCACCGCGCGCCCAGTATTCGGCTCATTGTGGGACGCCCCGGAGCGCATTCCGCACATACGACTCGTTCGCGAAGCGCAAGCGATCCTCATCGCTCCCGCCACCGCTAACGTCATCGCGAAGCTCGCGCACGGCATCGCCGACGATCTGCTCACCACGGCCGTGCTCGCGGCGCGCATCCCCGTCGTTATCGCGCCGGCGATGAATAGTGCGATGTACGAGCATCCCGCAACGGTCGCGAACCTGGCATTATTGCGCGAGCGCGGATACGAAATCGTCGAACCGGGACGCGGCTTCTTGGCCGAGCGCGAGAGCGGGACCGGACGGCTTGCGAGCGAGGAACGGCTGATCGAGGCGCTCGAACGCGCGTTGCGCCGCCGCAACTCGCTTGCGGGGAAGCGCATCGCCATCACCGCCGGCCCAACGCGCGAAGCCTTCGATCCGATTCGTTTCGTGAGCAACGCTTCCACCGGGGCGATCGGCATAGCACTCGCGCGCGAAGCGGCGCTCCGCGGCGCCGAGGTCGTGCTGCTGCTCGGGCCGACGCTGCTCGAACCTCCGGCGCAGGTGACGACCGTGCGGTTCACCACCGCGCGCGAATTGTTCGATGCCGCGATGCGGCACGCGGTGGGAGCCGATTGGACGATTGCAACGGCGGCCGTCGCCGATTATCGCCCGGCCGAAACCGCGGCTTCAAAACTCAAGAAGAGCGATGGCGATTTGCTCGTGCGTTTCGAACGCAATCCCGACGTGCTGGCGACTCTGGGCGAACGTAAAGGCGGCAGCAAATTGGTGGGGTTCGCCGCCGAAACCGACGACCACGAGGCCAACGCTCGCGAAAAGTTGCGCAACAAACACCTCGATGCGATCGTGCTCAACGACGTGCGCGACGAGCGCGGCTTCGGCCTCGTGCAGAGCACGCTGACGTTGCTGTGGGGCGCCAAGGATAAACGGGAAATCGGCACCGGTACCAAACCGCATCTAGCCGCGCGGTTGCTCGACGCATTGGAAGAGGTGCTCGGATGCTCTTAGCGATCGACGTCGGGAACACCGAGACCAAACTCGGCTGCTTTTCGCCCAGCGGCGAGGTGCAGCATATGTGGCGCGTCACGACCGAGCTGCGGCGCACGGCCGACGAATACGGCGTCTTCTTCACGCAATTATTCGCGACCCAAGGGCTCGATCACCGAGCGATCGACGCCGTCGCGATCGCTAGCGTCGTACCGAACCTCGACCGCATTCTCGAGAGCGCGTGCGAGCGGTTCTTCGGCGCGACCCCGATGTTTCTAAAGGCGCACAAACAAACGTTGATGCCGGTGCGCACCGATCGCCCTTCGGAAGTCGGCGCCGATTTGGTCGCGGCCGCGATCGGCGGGCGGGCTCGCTACGGTGCCCCGCTGATCGTGATTAGCTACGGTACCGCAACGGTCTTCATGGCGATTTCGCAGGCCGGCGAATACATGGGCGTGGCGATCGCGCCGGGCATCAATACCTCGATCGACGCGCTGGTCGGCAACACCGCGAAACTCCCGCAGATCGCGCTCGAAGCGCCCGAGCGCGCGATCGGTCGCAACACGATCGAAGCGTTGCAAGCCGGGATCGTCTACGGTTTCGTCGGGCAGACCGAGGCGCTGGTCGGGCGCATGCGCGAGGAACTGGGCGCGCACGCGCGCGTCGTGGCCACCGGCGGT
>Ga0307373_10003976_pt1 | contig 25149 bp, 18 predicted proteins | sample OX2MG_FD_202534 | JGI IMG/M metagenome (GOLD analysis project Ga0307373, IMG submission 202534) | Soil microbial communities from Risofladan, Vaasa, Finland - OX-2 | ecosystem: Environmental > Terrestrial > Soil > Coastal area > Acid sulfate soil | place: Finland: Risofladan, Vaasa | collected...
GGACGAAGACCTCGTCCAGGAAGACCTCGTTGAAGAGGGCGGCCCCGGTGAGCTCCCGCAGGGGCCGGATGTCCAAGCCGGCTGAGCGCATCTCCACGATGAAGAAGGTGATCCCCTCGTGCTTGGGCGCTGAGGGATCGGTCCGGGCCAGGCAGATCCCCCAGTCGGCCTGCTGGGCCATCGACGTCCACACCTTCTGGCCGGTGAGCAGCCATCCGCCCTCGGTCCGGACGGCTCGGGTGGACAGGCTGGCCAGGTCGGAGCCGGCACCGGGCTCGGAGAACAGCTGGCACCAGGCCAGCTCGCCGAGGAGGGAAGGGCGCACCCATCGGGCGCACTGCTCCTCGGTACCGCTGGCGATGATGACGGGAAGGGCCCAGGCACTGATCCCGATGTGCGGCCGGACGATCCCCACCTCGGCCAGCTGCTGGTCGATGACCACCTGCTCGACGGCACCGGCGTCCCGTCCCCACGGCTTCGGCCAGTGGGGCACCACCAGACCCGCGTCGACCAGGGCAGCCCGCCGCTCGGCGTCCGGCGCGGCGGCAAGCTCGGCCATGAGCGGCGCCAGGCCGGCCCGCGCCGACTCGGCCTCGTCGGGCAGGTCGGCAGTCAACTCGCGACGCACGCCGGCCCCGGCCACAGATGCCACTTCGCGGCGGAACACGTCGGTGTCCCCGATCAACTGCCGATCGGCGTGGGCCCTCTTGAAATGCAGATGCAGATCGTGCTCCCAGGTGAACCCGATGCCGCCCAGCAGCTGCAGGCACTCCTGGGAGGAGCGCACGTAGCCGTCGAAGCTCAGCGCACCGGCGGTGGCGGAGGCCAGCTCCACGCTGTCGGGCCCATCGGCGGGGACGGAAACGGCCACGGCGGCGTCCCAGGCCACCGCGGTCATCTGCTCGACCCGTACCGCCATGTCGGCCAGGCGGTGCTTCACCGCCTGGAACTGTCCGATCGGCCGACCGAATTGCACCCGCACCTTGGCGTACTCGGTGGCCGTCTCGAGGCACCACCGGGCCCCCCCCACGTGCTCGGCTGCCATCAGGGTCACGGCCACCTGGCGCAGACGGCGGGTGGTGAGCGACCGGAGCTGCCGGTCGGCACCCACCACGAGAGCGTCCACCTCCACCGCACCGACCCGGCGGGTGGCGTCGAGGCTGCCGAGGGGCGTCACCTGGGCCCGCCCCTCCGGACCGGGCACGTCGATCAGACACCAGGTCTCGGTTCCGTCCTGATGGCGCGCCGGGGCCAGGACCACCGAGGCGGTGGCCGCACCGAGCAGGGGCCGGAGCGTCCCCGAGACCACCACTCCCCCCGTTGCCTCGTCACCCACGAAGTCGAGGTGGGTATCACCGAACGACAGGGCGGCGGTCACGCTCCCGTCGATCAACCCGGGAAGGATCCGGCCGGCCGCGGCGGGCTCCATGGCCTCGGCCACCAGGGCCGAGGTGACCACGGTGGGAAGGAGGGGGCCGGGCAGCACCGACCATCCGGTCTCCTCGAGGATCACCGCCAGCTCGAACAGGCCGAAACCCTGCCCGCCGAACTCCTCGGGAAGGTGGATCCCCAGCCAGCCCTGGGCCGCCATCTCCTTCCACACCGGCTGGAGCGTCTCCACCTCCTCGTCCAGCAGGGCGCGCGGAACCGAGGACGGGCAGTGGGCGTCGAGCCAGCGCCGGGCCGACAACCGTTGGGCCTCGTGCTCGTCAGTGAGAGCGATCGGCATCGGGTCCCCCTTCATGCTGCACGCCGGACGGCGCGCCAGCGGCTCCGCTCGGTGCGTCGGCGGCTGCGCTCGGTGCGTCGGTGGCGGTGGCGGTGGCGGCGACCACGATCTCGAGGGTGATGGCTCTCGTCGGGCAACCGTCGACGGCCACCCGGATGCGGTCCTCGTCGTCGCCGGCCGGATCCACCACCACCGAGGTGCCCCCGTCATCCAGGTCGAAGGTGGCCGGCGCCCAGAACAGGCAGTTGCCGGAGCCTACACATCGGTCCCGATCGATCACGATTCGGTGCACGACCCGCTACCGTCCGATCACCGAGTACGCCTGGCGGAGTTGGCGCTTGCGAACCTTCCCGTTGTGGTCACGCGGAAGCTCCTCGACCACCTCCCAGTGATGGGGGATCTTGTACTTGGCCAGCCGCGAGCCCACGTGGTCGGCCAACTCCGCTTCACCGACGACCTCCCTCAACTGGACCAGGGCCAACAGGTGCTCACCGTCGCGCTCGTCGGGGATGCCGAGGACGGCGCAGTCCACAACGGCCGGATGCTCGAAGAGCACCTCCTCGATCTCACGCGGGGCAATGTTCACCCCACCCCACAGCACCATGTCCGAAACCCTGTCGGTGATGGTGAGGTAGCCGTCGTCGTCCAGGAATCCGATGTCGCCCACGGTGAAGGCGTCGTCGCGCCACGCGTCCTTGGTGGCCTCCTCGTCGTTGCGGTAGCTGAACCGCTGGGGCCCGGACGGGCGGATGTACACCAGTCCCGGCACACCGGTGGGTCGTGGCGCTCCGTCGTCATCGAGGATACGGATCTCAACCCCGGGCCAAGGGAGTCCCACACTGCCCGGCTTGCGCCGCCACTCCTCGGGGGAGATCTTGGTCGCCCCGCCCTCGCTGGCCCCGTACAACTCGTGGATCTCGGCCTCGGGGAAGGCCTCCATCATCCGGAACTTGACCGCCACCGGGCAGGGCGCGGCGGCGTGGACGATGAGGGACAGGCTCGACACGTCGATGGCGGCGCGCTCGTCTCCGGAGAGCTCGAGGATCCGGATGAAGTGGGCCGGCACCATGAAGGTGCGGGTGCCGCGACACCGGGCGACCTCGGCCAGCCAGGCTCGCGCCTCGAACTGCTCGGTGACCACCGTGGTGGCCCCCACGTAGAGCGCGCACAGAGACCAACCGAGATGGGAGGCGTGGTACGCCGGGCCGCTCATGACGTAGACCTCGTCGGCGGTCCACTCCCACAGGGCCACCTGCCCCTCCATGGCCCGGAGCCGGCTGGACCGATCGGCCAGGGCACCGTGCACCACACCCTTGGGACGGGCTGTGGTGCCCGACGTGTAGAACATCAGCTCCGGGCCGCCCCCGCTGTCCCCACCGGGGAGGGGCACCGCTGAGGCCAATGCGTCCTCGTACTCCACGCCGACCGTGAGGGATCGGGCGTCGAGACCCTCGAGGGCCCGGGCCACGTCGGCCTCGTACCCCTCCTGGCCCACGGCCACGGCCACGTCCGCGTCGGCCAGGATGTACCTCAGCTCTTCGGCGCGGAGATGCCAATTCACCGGGAGGAACGGGGCATCGACCATGGCTGCGGCCGTGGCCACCTCGAAGATCTCGATGCCGTTGGGCAGGACGGCAGCCACCGGGCACCCCGGGCCCGCACCCCGGTCCAGGAGCACCGTGGCCAGCCTGAGGGCCCGTTCCTGCAGCTCGCCGTAGGTGCGCACCACGTATCCATTGACGACGGCGGGACGATCAGCACCCTCCGTGGCATGGCCCGTCACCCCCCGCACCAGACCCGCGGTACGTTCTGTCATCGTCGCTGAGACTACTGCCCCTGGCCCCTCGGGCGCCCGGCACAGGGTGCTCGGCCGAGGGACGAAGGCCGGGGGGAAGAAGGCCCGGGGGCGAATGAAGGGCCGGGGGGAAGAAGGAGAGAGAATGGGAACCGTGAGCGAGCCAGCAGGGGACTCCACCCTCCCCCCGACCCAGCCGATCGGGGCGATAGTGGCGATCGGGGCGATCGATCATGGTTGACGTGGCATCGACGACAGCCCACCCGCTCGATTCGCTCACCGCCGACGAGATACGGGCCGCGGTGTCCGTGGTGCGCGAGAGCGGGCGTGTCGACGAGGGGGCCCTCTTCGCCATGGTCACCCTTGACGAGCCGGACCGGGAGACGGTGGCGACCCACCGTCCCGGGGACGCGGTCGAGCGGCGGGTCCGCCTGGTCGTTCTCCCCGGCCCCGAGGCTGCCGTGGTGGAGGTCGTGGTGGCGCTGGCCACTGGCCAGATCACCGAGTGGACCCCGAGAAAGGGGGTACGGCCCGCCCTCCTGTTCGACGACTCGTACCGGGCCATCCTGGCCCTGCGGGACAACCCGGAGTGGCAAGAGGCCATGCGCCGCCGGGGCATCACCGACCTGGAGCGGGTCCAGATCGACCCCTGGCCCACCGGGAACTTCGGGAATTCCCTCGAGGAGGGTCGCCGGATCGCCCGCTGCCTCTCGTACTACCGGCAGCAACCCTCCGACAACGGCTACGCGCGGCCCGTCGAGGGTGTCCTGGCCACCGTGGACGCCGCACGAGGCGAGGTCCTCGAAGTGACGGACTTCGGCGTTGTCCCCCTCCCCCCGGGCCGCGGCAGCTACCTTCCCGAGGACAACCAACCACTGCGCAGCGACCTCCGCCCGCTGGAGATCGTCCAGCCGGACGGTCCCAGCTTCGAGCTCGACGGCAATCTGCTCACGTGGCAGCACTGGTCCATGCGGGTCTCGATGGAACCCCTCGAGGGACTGGTCCTGAGAGGCGTCGCCTACGACGACGGGGGACCGCGTCCCATCCTGCACCGTGCATCGGTCAGTGAGATGGTCGTTCCCTACGGTGACCCGGGCCCGATGCACGGGTGGAAGAACGCCTTCGACGTCGGCGAGTGGGGCCTCGGCCGAATGGCAAACTCCCTGACCCTGGGCTGCGACTGCCTCGGGGAGATCACCTACCTCGACGCCGTCTTCTCCAGCGAGCACGGAACGCCGTACGTCGTCGAGAACGCCGTCTGCATCCACGAGGAGGACTACGGGATCCTCTGGAAGCACCAAGACATGAACGCCGGTCGCACCGAGGTGCGACGCTCCCGCCGCCTGGTGGTGTCGTCCATCGCCACCGTCGGAAACTACGAGTACGGCTTCTACTGGTACTTCTACCTCGACGGGACCATCCAGCTCGAGGTCAAGCTGACCGGGATCATGTCCACCCAGGCACTGTCGCCCGGGGAGCTGCCCGAGTACGGGGCGTTGGTGGCCCCGGAGCTGGCGGCGCCGTTCCACCAGCACCTGTTCTGCGCCCGCCTCGACCTCTCCATCGACGGGCCTGTGAACGAGGCCTATGAGATCTGCTACGAGTCCGTGCCCACCGGGGACGGCAACCCGTTGGGCAATGCCTTCCGGCAGCGATCCACCCGGCTCGAGTCCGAACTGGAGGCCCGGCGCGACGTCGATGCGGCCAGTGGACGTCACTGGAGGTTCGTGAATCCCGGCTCGTTCAACGGGCTGGGCCGGCCGGTGGCCTACAAGCTGGTCCCCGGGCCCACCCCGGTCCTGCTGGCACAACCGGACTCCAGTATCGGGCGGCGGGCGGGCTTCGCACGGCACAACCTCTGGGTGACCCCCTACACCCCCGGGGAACGGCGGGCCGCCGGTGACTACCCCAACCAGCACGTCGGCGGCGACGGGCTCCCGGCCTGGACGACGGCCGACCGTTCGCTGGTCGGCACGGATCTCGTGGTCTGGCACACCTTCGGGGTCACCCACGGGCCCCGACCAGAGGACTGGCCGGTCATGCCCGTCGAGTACTGCGGGTTCCACCTCGTTCCCTTTGGGTTCTTCGATGCCAATCCCGCCCTGGATCTGCCTCCCTCGGCCGAGCACTGCCACTGAGCCGGTCCGATGCGCCTGTCCCGACGGGAGGCACGGCCCCGCATCACCGCCGGTAACGGGGATCGGGTGGGGTGTGCGCGCCGAGCCACAGGGGCTGGGACCAGGTCCTCAGTGGTCGGTGGGCCCGGCGTCCCGGATCATGTTCTCCTGGACGAAGGACGCCACCAGCTTCCCGTCCTGTGCGAACACGTTCGCCCGCCCGTAGCTCGCCCCCCGGCCGGCATACGGGCTCTCGTGGGCCAGCAGCAGCCAGCTCCCGACCGGTATCGGCTCGTGGAAGGTGAGGGTGTGGGAGACCACACCGGTCCCGATGTTGCGATGGGCCATGTTCTGGCCGATCCCGGCGTGGGGCAGCATTGCCGTCCCGATGAGGAATCCGTCGGTGGCGTAGGCCAGCAGGGCCTGGGCCAGTGCTGGATGGTCGGAGCCGGCTGGGAGCCGTGCCCAGACCAACAGTTCGGCCGGTCCCACCGCGGCATCGGGATCCCAGGTGTTCGTGCCCCCCACCACCCTGAGCTCGCTCCCCGGGGCCAGCAGACCGCCCTGGCCGGTGTCCGGCGAATCGTCCGGGCCGGCGACCTCGGGCATGTCGGGTTGGTGCCGGATGAGGTCGGGCGCGTCGAGACGCCGCAGGACCAGCCCCTGTGCGCACACCCGGTCACCCTGATGCACGGTCACCGAGTGGCTGCCCATGGTCCGGCCGTCGTGGATCACGTCGACATCGATCTCGATCGGGCTCGAGAGCCGGGCGCTACGGGCGAAGATGGTGTGGATCGAGGCCACGTCCTTGTCCGCGGCCACGAGATCCGAGGCCAGAATCATCTGGGCCAGGAGCTGGCCCCCGTAGACCACGTCGCGCTGGGATGGGTCCCCGATACTGGTGGCGGTGAACCGGTGGCCGGGCAGCCCGGTCAGTTCGGTCAGCCGGAAGGCGTCGTGCCGGTCCTCCGGTCCCGCCGCCGGACGGGCAGCGGGTCCGCCGCCGGAGGGCTCACCGGTCACACCGCTCAAAAGCCGAACGCCGACACGTCGAGCGTCCCCACCGAGAGGGCGGCCATGGTGCCTCCATCGGTGAGGATGGCCTCACCGGTGATGGCCGAGGCAGCCGGAGAGTTGAGGAACACCAGCGGAGCCGCCTGCTCGTCGGGTGTCTGGCGATGCCCGAGCGGAATCGGGTAGTTGTCCATGAAGGCCTTGCCCATCTGATCCTCGAAGTCTGGCATCATCGGCGTGTCCGTCGGCCCGGGCAGCGTGCAGTTGATGCGGATGCCCTTCTCGGCCAAGGCCAGGGAGCGCCACACGGTCCAGACGATGATGACCTCCTTGGAGGGGGCGTAGCCACTGGCGATCTCCGTGGGGTGCTCCTCCAGCCAGGCTTTGCCGGCGGCGAATCCCTCGGTGGCCACCAGCGGCCTCCACTTCTCGATGTTCCCCTGCCATCCCGCTCCCGCTCCCGAGGAGATGCTGGCGATGGCCGAACCGGGCTCCATCCGTTCCGCCACCAGGTCGGTGAGGTGGCGTTGGCCGACGAAGTTGACGAGCATGGTGTCGAGGTCCGAGAACCGCCCACCGGGCAGCCCGGCGCAGTTGAACAGTCCGTGGATACGGCCACCGATGGCCTCGACGGTCGACGCCACGGCGTCGGGGTCCTTCAAGTCCACCGAGTGATAGCTGGCCACATCGACGGGAGGCTCCTTCAGGTCGATCACATGGGTTTCGGCACCAAGCGGTTCCAGCTGGCGGACGACGGCTGCCCCCATGCCAGCTCCTCCCCCGCCGCACACGATCACGCGGCGTCCTTCGTACGGTCCGGCTGAACTCACAGGCTCCCCTTTGCACTCTCGCACCCGCCCGTCAACGACCCTCGACGGTGTGGGCAATTGCTCCGAGCACCCGACAGCCCGGCCGCCGTGGCGCCTCACGGTACACCCGGGGGGTTGGCGACGACAACGACGCTTGCGCGCCTGGCCGACGGCTCACGGCCGCTGCCGGTGCACCACCGGCTACCGTGTCCCCGGCCTGCCGCGGGCGGGGCGGGCTTCGGCGCGCCTACCCGGTCCCGGGGATCCAACCCGGGGAGGAAGTGGTCCGCCCGGCGGCCACAGCCGACCCGATGTAGTTGCGCTGGGCCTCGACCGTCCCGGCTCCGATGCACAGACCTCGGACGTCCCGATAGGCCCGCTCCAGGGGGTACTCGCGGCTGTAGCCGTAGCCTCCGTGGATCTGGATGGCCTCGTCGCACACGAACTTGGCCGCCAGATTGGCGGCGGTCTTGGCCATGGCCGTCTCGAGCGCCGGTGGGGTTCCCCCCGGCCCGGCCAGCCGCACGGCCCGGCCGAGAAGCAACCGGGCGCTGTCGAGGGCCACTGCCATGTCGGCCAGCTTCCACTGGAGCCCCTGGAGGTCGGCGATGGGCCGGCCGCCCACCACCCGATCCCGCATGTAGCCCGCGGCACGCTCGAGTGCGCCCTGGGCCGCACCGACACACATGGCCGCGTTGCCGCACCGCTCGTGGTTCAGGTGCGAGAGCAGGAGCTTGAAGGGCGCACCCGAGGAAGGGTCACCGGCCACCAGCACGTCGTCCTGGCTGACGACCACGCCGTCGAAGGCGATCTCCGACTCGGTGGCGGCGTGGATCCCCATGCCCCGGTGCCGACCCACCAACGCCACCCCCTCGCGGTCCATCGGGACGATCACGGCCCCGATTCCTCGGGATCCCTCCCCGCCGGGCCACCGGCACCAGACCAGCACGGCCGAGGCGGCGTGGCCCAGCGTGGAGTAGTTCTTGTAACCGTCGAGGCGCCAGCCGGACGGGCCGTCCGGCTTGAGGGCGGTGCGCATCTCCTGGACCGCCGAGCCGGCGTCGGGCTCGGTGATGCCGATGCTGATGATTGCCTCGCCGTCGGCCACCGCCGGCAGCCAACGGTCCTTCAGGGCCGGCGCACCCAGGTGCTCGATCCCGCGGGGCGGTCCGTTGTAGGCCAGCTGGCAGCAGATGGCGGTGGACACGTCGTGCCGGGCGATCTCCTCGAGGACGATGGCCGCCTCCACGTCGCCCATCCCGAGGCCACCCCACTCCTCCCCGATGGTCACCCGGAACAGGTCGGCCGCGGCCATGGCGGCGATGGCCTCCTCGGGCACCTCCCCGGACTCGTCGTGCCCGGCCGCCCGAGGAGCCACCTCGCGTGCCGCCACGTCCCGGGCCAGCTGCCGAAGTGCCGCCTGGTCCTCGGTCTCCGCGCCGGGGTCGGTCCCCGGGTCGGCCCCACCCTCCGACGCCATCTCAGTCCGCCGGCTCGGTGCCGACCACGCCCACGAAGCTGACGCACTCGCCGGGTGCCCCTCCCAGGTTGTGGGTGAGCCCGAGGGTGCGCCCGCCATCGGTCACCGTTGCGATCTGGCGCTCCGGCGGTGCCTGGCGGCGCAGTTGCAGCCAGCACTCGAACAGCATCCGCAGTCCGGTGGCCCCGATGGGATGTCCGAAACTCTTCAGACCGCCGTCGGGGTTGACGGGAAGCTCCCCGTCGCGGTCGAAGGTGCCGGCCATGACCTCCTTCCACGCCGTGCCCCGGTCGGCGAAGCCCAGGTCCTCCATCAGGACCAGTTCGGTCGGGGTGAAGCAGTCATGCACCTCGGCCATGGCCAATTCGGCACGCGGGTCGGTCACCCCGGCCTGGCTGTAGGCGTCTGCGGCCGACCGGACCACTTCCTCGAAGCTGGTGTAGTCGTACTCCGGGTCGATGGCCCCGGCCGCCGGTCCGGCCACCAGGCTGAGGCCCTTCACGTACAGAGGGGAGTCGGTGTACCTGTGGGCGTCCTCGGACCGGCAGATGAGCGCCGCCGCCGCCCCGTCGCTCACCCCGCTGCAGTCGAAGACCCCGAGCTGGCCGGCCACCCGCGGCGAGGCGGCGATCTTGTCGAGGGAGACCGCCTTTTGGTACTGCGCCCTCGGGTTCACCGCCCCGTTCTGGTGGTTCTTCCATGCGATCCGGTTGAGCACCGACCCCATCTCTTCGGGGTCGACACCGTACTTGTGGCAGTAGGCCGGGACGAGGAAGGAGAAGGCCGCCGGCGAGCTGAGGGCGGCGTTGGTCCCGTCACCCACCCGGTGGATACCGGTCAAGCCGGAGTAGCCCGAATCCTTCAGCTTCTCCACCCCGATGGCCATGACCAGCTCGTAGGCGCCGGAGGCCACGGCGTAGCAGGCGTTGCGGAAGGCCTCCGACCCGGTGGCGCAGAAGTTCTCCACGCGGGTCACCGGCTTGTACCCGATCTTCAGGGGCTTGGACAGGGAGATCCCCGACTGCCCCGACCCCAACGTGCCGAGCCAGAAGGCGTCGATGGCATCGATGGCCACCCCGGCCGATCCGGTGCATTCTACGGCGGCGTCCGTGAGCAGGTCGTTGGTGCCCTGGTCCCAGAGTTCGCCGAAGCGGGTGCACCCCATGCCCACGATGGCCACCCGATCGCGGATCCCCGTGCTGGTCATGACGTTGGTTCTCCTTCTCCGTGGGCCGGGCCTCCGGGCGGATCCCCGGTGTTGTCTGCCACCGGCCGAGCCTTCCAGAAGTAATTGTGTACACCTTGGGCGCTGTAGAGGCGCCGGAAGGTCATCTCCACCCTGGTGCCCACGGCCACGGCATCCGGGTCCACGTCGGTCATCTCGCCGCGGTAACGGCCCCCGCCGTCGAAGTCGATCACCGCCCCGACCATCGGCGGGGACAGGCTGAACGCCAGGTGATCGACAGTGTAGGTGGCCACCGTGCCGCGGAGATCGGCCATCCGCTCGGGCTCCATCTGGTCCACCGCCCGGCACGACAGGCAGATCCGCGTGGGCGGGAGGTGACGGAACCCGCAGGCCAGGCAGCGGCTGGCATTGAACCCGAACTTCCAGCCCTCGCTCCGCCGGCTGGCCGGGGCGTCGGGCCGCTCGGGGTCGGGCCGGCGTGGGGGTTCCCGGTGGAGCATGCCCCGCCAGGACAGAAACACCGCGTAGGCCAGGTCGGACCGTCCCCCGTTCACCAGGTCGGCCACCGGGCGGATCCCTGCCTCCCGTCGCCCCGCTTGGACCCCGGGCAGCGCGTCGGTGGTGCGCAGCACCGCAGCATCGGCGCCGTCGGCCAACTCCAGTACCACCACCACCTGGCCAGGGGATGCCCGCTCCAGCACGTCGGCCAGGAGGAGACCGGCCTGGGCCACGCCCGGGTTTCCGATCAGGCCGGTATGGTCCGGCGCCACCCGATCGGCGGGGACCCCGAGGGCCTTCTTCAACCCGGCCACGGCCCGGGCGTGGAGCCCGGTCACGATCAGGTGGTCGACGTCCGCCACCGTGAGCCCGGCGTCATCGAGCGCGCGGGAGAACGCCGAGCGGGCCAGCGGGAGGTAGGCCTCCTCGCCGGTCCTCCCACTGGCGGGAGGCCGTCTCGCCGGGCACCCGCCACCGGTCGAGGAACTCGTCGGTGGCGGCCGCATGCCCGGCCAGCACGGTGACACCACCCTCGGGTGCGTACACGAAGGCCACGGCCCCGTCGCCGCCCTGGCTCTCGTCGGGGCTGCCGGGCAGGCCGGTGCGCAGGTCGGACAGCACAGCCATGGCCGGGGACCGGGTTCCGGCCGCCGCCGCCAGCTGTGCTGTGGCCCACCCCGAGCGCACCGAACCGCCCAGGTCGTAGGCGCCGCTGTCGGGGTCCAGGCCCAGGCCGGCGTGGACCGTGGTGGCATTGGTCTTGTCAAGGTAGGCCGGCGCCGGGGTGGAGAAGTAGAGGGAGCGTGGCACCGGCACCCCGGGGACGTCGAGTGCCCGGCGACCGGCCTCCACGGCCATGGAGGTGGTGTCCTCGTCATAGGAGGCCACCGCCCTCCGCCCCCGTCCGCCCGAGGCACGGAAGGCCTCCCCGATGACCCGACGCTCGAGGCGCCAGTACGGGAGATAGACGCCCCACGACACGATTCCTGCTCCCATCAGACCGACCTTCTCCTCTGTCACTCAGGACTCTGCGACGGCCAAGGTGGCCGCTCGCTCGCGGAGCACCGGTCGATCGGGCTTTCCAACCCCGAGCAACGGGATCTCGTCCAGGTGCACCACGACCTCGGGGGTCTTGAACCGGGCCACTCCCTGGGCCGCGAACCAGCGGCGACACTCCGCCACGTCGACCCGCGGGCTGCCCACCACGAACGCGGCCACCCGCTCGCCCAGCCGGCGGTCGGGACATCCCACCACCACCGCCTGACGGACCCCGGGATGCTGCTCGAGGACCCGCTCCACCTCGGCTGAGGCGATGTTCTCCCCCCCGCGGATGATCAGCTCCTTCAGGCGTCCGACGATGGTCAGCCAACCCTCGGGGTCGAGGACGCCGAGGTCGCCGGTGCCGAACCACCCCCGGCGGACCGCCGCTCGAGTCTGGGACTCCTCCCCGTAGCCCACGAAGAGCTCGGGGCCCCGTACGAGGACCTCCCCACGTCGGCCGGCGGGGACGGGTCTGTCGGTGACCGGGTCCACCACCCGGATCACCGCCTCTCCGACCGAACGCCCGTCGGTGTCGCGCGCCCTGCCCGGTCCGTCCTCGGACGTGCTGGTGGTCACGGTGGGTGCCTCGGTCGATCCGTAGGTGCGCTTGACCATGGCACCGAACGCCTGCCGGGCCGAGTCGATGAACTCGGGAGTCACCCCCATCGAGCCGCAGGACACCACTCGCAGGGAGTGCGCCCCCGACCTGAAGTCGGGCACCTCCATCATCCCGAGGAAGAGCGTTGGGGGACCGATCATGAAGGTGGCCCCGTACTCACCGGCCAGGTGCACGCCCCGCTCGGCGTCCCACTTCTCCATCAGCACCACCGTCATGGCGGCGGTGCCGGGGACCAGCACCGAGTTCAACAGCCCGGACACATGGGCCAGCGGGGACGGCATCAGTGCCACATCGGTCGTGGTCAGCCCATGGGCGCGCACCATGGACCGGGCCTTGTAGGCAAGGCCCCGGTGCGTGTGCAGCACCGCTTTGGGGTGCCCGGTCGATCCCGACGTGAACAGGACCACCGCCACGTCCGACCCCCGGGCCGGGCCCGTGGGCACGGGGTGGCCTCCCAGCAGGTCGTCGAACCGGGCGTCCCCGCTGCGCACCCCGATGGCGTCGACCAGTCCGGCCAGGGGCTGTCCCGGGGTGCTGAGGGAGACCGCCGGATCGAGATCGTCGAGCACCCGGGCGACCTCGGTCTCCCCCACCTGGTGGTGGACGGGAGCGGCAACCGCGCCACAACGCCAGCACGCCCGGAACAGCACGACGGCCTCCCACCAGTTGGGCAGCTGCCAGGCGACGACGTCCCCCCGTCGGACACCCAGCCGGCGCAGTCCACCGGCCGTCTTCGACACCACCCGCTCGAGGGTGCCGGCGTCGAGCTGCATCCCACCGTCCACCACGGCCAGCCCGGTCGACATCCGGGGCGAGGACAGCAGAGCGTCGAGGGTGGGGACGTCCCAGGCCCCCCCAACCTGCCGGTAGCGGGCCGCGTCGGGTTGCCGGTAGGTGGTCCGGAGCCTCACGTGGTCGAGTCCTCGATCGGGCGGATCAACGGGCCGGGACAGACCCCTCCACCGCGTCCTTCTGGGAGAGCCGGATGGGTGGTGCACTCCGCCAGCTGGGGATGCCGTCCTGCTCCTCCGCCACCGGGTACTTGCTCTCGTGGATCTCCGCCCAGTGGGAGTGGTTGAGCTGGTGCAGGTTGAAGCACGCCTGCAGCGAGTTGTAGAAGCCCATGTTGTCGACTGTCTGGTTGACCGACTCCTTGATGAGGAGGGCGGTCATCGTCGGGAGCTCGGCGATCCGCCTCGCGTACGCCAGCGTTCGCTCCTCCAGATCGTCCACCGGGAAGACCTTGCTCACCATGCCCAGGCGGTGGGCCTCGTGGACGTCGATGGCGTCGCCGGTCAGCATGAGCTCCTTGGTCCGGCGGGGCCCGAACTCCCAGGGATGACCGAAGTACTCGACGCCGCACATCCCGAGCCTGGTGCCGACCACGTCGGCGAAGTACACGTTGTCGGCCGCCACGATCAGGTCGCAGGCCCACATCAGCATGAGCCCGGCCGCGTACACCGTCCCCTGGACCTGGGCGACGGTGATCTTGCGGAGGTTCCTCCAGCGCAGGGTGTTGGTGAAGTAGTAGTGCCACTCCTGGAGCATCCTCTGCTCGGCCCCCTTGCGGGTCGCGCCGTTGATGGTGGCCGACCGGTGCTGGTCGGGGCCGGGCGCCCGCTCGGCGGCGGCCTCCTTGGACCCCATGTCGTGGCCCGACGAGAAGAGGGGCCCCACCCCACCGAGGATCACCACCCGGACGGTGTCGTCCTCCTCGGCCCTGAGGAAGGCCTCGTCCAGCTCCACCAGCAGGCCGCGGTTCTGGGCGTTCCGGGTCTCCGGGCGATTGAGCAGGATGCGCACGATGGCGCCGTCGTCCAGCTCCTCATAGGTGACGTACTTCCCGGATTGTGTGGTGTCGGGCATGGCTCTCCTCCTCTGCTGCTGCTACTTCGTCGATCTCTGCTCTGCTGCTTCGTCGATCTCTCTGTCCATGCGTCCAGGGCACCGGTCGGCCCGGCCACGCTATACCTCGGCCCGCCTCGGCCCGGCTCGACCAGGCTGTGAAGCGGCTGTGAACTTGCACCTCCGGGTCCTCACGGTGCCCGGCCGGCGGGCTGGCCGTCCCGCTCCGGCTCGGGGCCCTCCCGCTCCGCCACGAGGGCGGACCGGTTGAACTTCATGGCCTCGCTGCGGGGGATGGACGGGACGAACTCGACCGACTTGGGCACTTTGTAGGGGGCCAACCGCTCGCGGGCGAATGCGGTGACCGACTCGGCGTCCAGGTCGGGGTCACCGGACTGCACGATGGCGTGGACCCGACGACCCCACTCCGGGTCCCGCAATCCCACCACCACCACGTCTTCGATGCCAGGATGCTCGCTGAGAGCTGCCTCGACCTCGGCCGGGAACACGTTGACGGCGCCGGTGACGATCATGTCCACGCGGCGGTCCGCCATGTAGAGGAAGCCGTCCTCGTCCAGCCACCCGAGGTCCCCGACCGAGGTGAACCCGTCGGCGTTGGTGTCCATCGGCTTGACGTCGCTCCCCACGTAGGTGGCAAGGGGACCCGTCGGGGTCCGAAGGTAGATGCCCCCGATCTCGCCGGGGGGCAGCGGTTCTCCGGACTCCCCGAGGACCCGGATCTCCGTGCCGGACATGCCCCTGCCCAGTGTGCCCGGATGGGCCAGCCACTGGTCTCCGCGGCACACCACGATCCCGAAGCCCTCCGAGGCGCCGTAGGACATGTAGAAGTGCTCCGCACCGACCAGCTCGATCCATCGGTGACCGAGCCACACGGGAAGGGGCGAGGCTCCCTGCTGGACCCAGGTCAGGCTGGACAGGTCGCGGTCCTCGATGCCTGGCACCTGGGCCAGGCGCTGCAGCATGGGCGTGGCGGCGATGAACCCCGTGACCCGGTGCCGCTCGACGAGATCGAGGACCAGCGGCGCCTTGAACCGCTCCAACAGCACGATGGGGTCGCCCCCGAGGAGGGTCCGGAAGGCCGTGAACCCGTTGGTGTGGTAGAGCGGGGCCGGGCACAGCACCAGCTGGGGCCGCTCCATGGGGCCGAAGTCGGCCACCACCGCGGAGGTCACGTTGGCGGAGTGCAGGAACACGGCAGGCAAGATCCCGAGGATGACCTTGGGGCTTCCCGTCGAGCCGGAGCTGCACACGCCGGAGCCCCTGGGGGCGATCACCTCGGGAAGCCGGAGGTCGGGGGCGGCGACGCTCTCCCTCACCATGTCGAGCTGGTCGTTGCCGATGGCCAGGGTGGGGTCGAGCACCTCGAGGAGGCGGCTCCGCTCCCAGTCGGGCAGGTCCCAGCGCACCGGCACCACGGTTGCTCCGACCTTCCAGCCGGCGAACCCGGCCAGCAGGTGCTCCACCGAGTTGGGCAGGGAGACGGCCAGGCGGTCGCCGACCCCCAGTCCCTTCTGGGCGAAGACATGGGCTAGCTGGGTGGACCGGGTGTCGAGCCACCGCCAGGTGGCGGTCTGCTCTCCGCCCTGCTCGTCGACGAACGTCAACGCGACGTCGTCGCCGCGCTCGTCGGCCAGCTGGCCCAGCCGCGTCCCGTAGGGGACCGCGTCGCCCTCGACCTCGGTCGGAGCCGAACTCACGCCCTCAACTCCCAAGCCTCGACCCTCGACACGTGCGCCCTTCCACCCGACCGGTGGGATGGTAGCGCAAAGGACATTTCCACCTGACATTGGGGGCTGTTAGCTTGTGAAGAGAAGGGGTGTATCACGTAGCCCACCGCCGGTCCGGCGCCGACCGGGCCTCTGGGGGACCCAACCCGGCAGGCGTGAAGAGGAAGCAGAAGGAACCTGACCATGGCACGAGTGATCGACTTCCCGGTGTTCGACGCGGATAACCACATGTACGAGACCACGGACGCCTTCACCAGGTACCTGCCGGCCGAGTACGAGGGCCTCGTCCAGTACGTCGAGGTCAACGGGCGCACCAAAATCGCCCTCAAGGGACAGATCAGCGAGTACATCCCCAACCCGACCTTCTCGGTGGTGGCGGCGCCGGGTGCGCAGGAGGAGTACTTCCGCAGCGGCAATCCCGAGGGGAAGTCCCGGCGTGAGATCATGGGCAAGCCCATCCGCTCCCTTCCCGCCTTCATGGAGCCCGGGCCCCGTCTGGAGCTGATGGACGAGCTCGGCCTCGACCGGGCCCTCATGTGGCCCACCCTGGCCAGCCTGCTGGAGGAGCGGCTGCGCGGCGACCCCCTTTCCACGCACGCCGTGGTGCACGCCCTCAACGAGTGGATGCACGAGCACTGGACCTTCAATTACGAGAGCCGAATCTTCCCCACCCCGGTCATCCACCTGGGAATCGTGGAGCGGGCCATCGAGGAGCTCGAGTGGGTGCTCGAACGCGGGGCGAAGATCGTCCTCATCCGGCCGGCGCCCGTCTCCGGATTCGTGGGGCCCCGTTCACCGGCGCTCCCCGAGTTCGACCCCTTCTGGAAGCTGGTTGCCGAGGCGGACATCCCGGTGGGCATGCACGCCTCGGACTCGGGATACCAGCGGTACATGAACGAGTGGGAGGGGATCACCGACGAGATGACCCCGTTCAAGGGGGGATCGGGCTTTCAGGCCATCGTCTCCCACCAGAGCCGGCCCATCACCGACACGGTGGCCTCCCTCATCGGACACGGCCTGTGCACCCGGTTCCCCACGCTGAGGTTCGCCCCGGTGGAGAACGGCAGCGGCTGGGTCCGTCCCCTTCTGCGGGATCTGGAACACGCCTACTCGGTGGCCCCACGCGCCTTCGACGAGGATCCGGTCGCCGCGTTCAAGCGGAACATCTACGTCCACCCGTTCCACGAGGAGGACCCCATCGGGCTGGTGGAGCTCCTGGGCGCCGACCGGGTTCTGTTCGGTTCCGACTACCCCCATCCGGAGGGCCTGGCCGAGCCCCTCAGCTTCGTGGACGACCTGTCCCCACTCCCCCACGACGACGTGGCCAAGATCATGGGCGGGAACCTGAACCGCCTGATGAAGCTGGAACAGGTGGCCTGACCGTAGCCCCTGTCGTCGGCTCGTGGGCCCGGTCAGGACTCGGCCCGGTCTGGGCTCGGCCCGGTCAGGACCGACGCTGCGGAGACCGGTTGTGTCGCACCTCGTCGAAGGGGCGGTCGCGGTCTGCGGCGTACTCGCGGGGCATGCCGAGGACCCGCTCGCTGATGATGTTGCGCTGCATCTCGTTGCTCCCACCGCCCAGGCTGTTGCTCTGGCGCGACAGGTAGGCCACCGCCGCCGTTCCCGCCGGATCGCCCTCCATCCACGCTCCAGCGGCGCCGCCGGCGATCTCGAGACCGATGTCGTGGCGACGCTCGGAGTTGGTGGCGGCGTACAGCCGGGTCAGTGCGCCCGCCGGAGCGGGCATGGCCCCGCTGCGGATGCCATTGGCCACCCGCTCGACGAGCTGGCTCTGGACGCGGTCGTTGACCCGGGCCTCGGCAAGCAATTGGCGGACGACGGGATCGCCGGTCTGCCCGGTCTCCCGGGCCAGATCTTCGAGGTCGGAGCGCTGCCCCCCCTTGGAGGCGTTCCCCATGCCCAGACCACTGGAGTAGGGGGAGCCTCCCCCGACGGCGTCCCGCTCGTGGAAGAGCAGTCGGGATGCCACCGTCCACCCGTCGTTGATCCCGCCCAAGGTATCGGACACCGGGACCAATACGTCGTCGAAGTACTCCTGACAGAACTCGGCAGTGCCGTTGATCATCTTGATCCGTTGGACCTCGATCCCGGGCTGGTGGATCTTCAGGATGAACATGGTGAGGCCCTGGTGCTTGGGGACACCGGAGTCCGTGCGGGCCAGGCACAGCGAGTAATCGGCGCGGAAGGCGCCGGAGCTCCAGATCTTCGAACCGTTGAGAGCGAAGACGTCCCCGTCGCGCGTGGCCGTGGTCACCAGGCCGGCCAGATCCGAACCGCCGCTCGGCTCGGACAGGAACTGCACCCACAGCTCGTCTCCGGCCAAGATGGCGGGAATGTGCCGTAGCTTCTGCTCCTCGGTGCCGAAGTCGAGGATGGTCGGGGCCAGGATGGTCAAGGTCGGGACGTTGAAGGTGGTGGGCATCTGGTAGCCCATCGACTCCTGGGTGAAGGCGCGCTGGTGGGCGCGGGTCAGACCCTGGCCCCGGTACTCGACGGGAAAGCAGATCCCGGCGAAGCCCCCGTCGAACAGGAGCCGTTGGAGCCGCCGGGCCCGGACAGCCATCTCGTCCTCCTGTGTCAGCTGCCAGTTGTCCTTGCCGTCGGGTAGCCGGGGCATGGTCTCGGCCAGCCACGCCCGGGCCCGAAACCGGTAGGCCTCGAGCTCCTCGGCATCGACCGCGGCGTCCATCGCATCCCCTTGGCTCATCTCGACGCTCCGATGCCGATCCCGGCGGCGATGCGCTCCCGATGGTCCCGGGGAGTTCCGAATCGAGCCCGGTCCTGCACCACCCGCCGCAGGTACAGGTGGAGGTCATGGTCCCAGGTCACCCCGATGCCCCCGTGGAGCTGGACACACTCCTGGATGATGAGTGGCCCGTGGTCCCCGACGTAGGACTTGGCCACGCTGACCAGCTCTGCCATCAGCGGGGACGCCGAGTCCACCGCCCTGGCTGCCGCTCCCGCCGTGGCGTGGGAGGCCTCGAGCCACATCTTCATGTCGGCGAACCGGTGCTTGAGCGCTTGGTACGAGACCAGCGGTCGACCGAACGAGTACCGGTCCTCGGCGTACTCCAGGGTGAAGGCGAAGACCCGGTCGATGGCCCCGACCATCTCGAAGCACTGCAGGACCACGGCGTCGTGGAACTGACGCGCCACGTCACGGTCCGCCCGACCCGGCTGGCCCAGAGAAGCATCACCGCCGATCTCCACACCGTCGAACCGGAGGGAGGCGAAACGTCGCACGAGGTCGATGCTCTCGGCAGGCTGGGCGGTGAGTCCCGGCACGCCCGACGGCACGACGAACTGGGCCAGCTCCTCGCCGAGCCGGGCCGTCACCAACAGGATGTCCGCCTGCCCTCCGGCCTCGACAGGGCCCGTCGTCCCGTCGAGGACGAATCCGGCGCCGCGGGCCGTGGCACGAACGCCGGCCGGTGATCCGCCCCCGTCGCCGACGGGGCCCGGCGGGCACCACGAGGCGATGCTCTCCCCTCCCAGCAGGTCGGTCAGATGGTCGACGTGGGCCGCCCCCCCGTCGCGGGAAAGGGCCGCGGCGACCACGTTGGTCGGGATCAGGGGGCCGGGGGCCACCAGCCGGCCGACCTCCTCGGCCACCAGGGCCAGGTCGCCGAGCCCACGGCCCGACACCGAGCCCCCACCGTGCTCCTCGGCCACCAGCATCGAGACCCAGCCGAGCTCGGCGCCCCGCCGCCACCAGGACCGGTCGAAGCCGTCGGGCTGCTCCTCGGCGATCTTCCGCACCACGTCCAGAGGGCAGGTGTCCTCGAGGAACTTGCGTGTGGTCTCCTGAAACAACTGCTGGTCGTCGGTGAGTCCGAACTCCACGGTCAACGTCCTCCCCGGTGTGCCGAGCTCCAGTCCCCGCCCGGCGGCGAGGGAACGCCACGCCCCGGCCCCGCAAGGCCCTCGGGCCCGGCGGCCACGCCCGAGCCCAAGACTCCTTCTGCCACATCGGTGCTGTCCATGCAGGCCCCTCACACTCGGGCCTCACCGGGTCCTGACCGGCCGGGCCATCCAGAGAATCGGCTTTCCGGCAGCAGAGTATCGTGCTCTACACCCAGACGCCGCAACCTCCTGGGGCCCGGAGGCCCGACGCGCCGCTCAGCCGGCGTTGCGGAAGTCGGGCGAGCGCTTTTCGGCGAACGCCGCCATTCCTTCGGCCATTTCGGCCGAGACGGCGGCCATGGCCTGGGCCTGGGCCTCGCGATCCAGCGACGCCGACAGGTCGGTCTCGAAGGTGGCATTGAGCAGCTGCTTGGACAGGCCCAGTGAACGGATGGGACCGGCAGCAAGCCGGACCGCCAGCTCGTCGGCCTCACGGGCGAGCTCGTGGGGCGAGGGGAGGCAGCGGTAGGCCAGGCCCAGCGACACCGCCTCGGCGCCGGTGGCACCCTCCCCGAGCATCACCATGGCCTTGGCCCTGGGCAGTCCCACCAGCCGGGGCAGGAGGTACGCACCGCCGGCGTCGACCACCAGGCCCCACCGGGCGAAGGACCACACGAACCGGGCCCGGTCGCAGAGCAGGACGAAGTCGCAGGCGAGAGCCAGGTGGGCGCCGGGGCCCACCGCCGTCCCGTTCACCGCGGCCACCGTGGGCTTGTCCAGCTCCCACAGTTCCCGGATGAAGGCCTGGACCCCGCTGCGCAACGCTTCGCTGGTGTCCCGGGGGTTGAAGCCCGGCCCGCCGGACCCGGCCACGGTGGACTGCCGCAGGTCCATCCCCGCGCAGAAGGCGTCTCCCTCGCCGGTGATCAGCAGCGCACGCACGTTCGGGTCGGCGCGGGCAGCCCGGACGCGGTCCACGATCTCGTCCCGCATCTCGGGCGTGAGGGCGTTCTTGGCCTCGGGACGGTCGAGGACCAACCGGGCCACACCGTCCTCGCCGACGTCGTAGCGGATCATCAGCCCACCGGGGGCAGGCCGTGGTAAGGCATCCCCTTCCCCTTCCACTCCTCGTACTTGGCGAGGAACGCGTCGCCGAACGGGTCCTCGCCCACCAGGGGCATCCCCGCCCGCCAGATGGTCAGGTCGTCCGGGGCCAGGGCCGAGGCGGTGGCCACGTGTCGGAGGGTTGCCTCCTGATCACCCAGGCGGTGGGCCTGGGCTGCCACACGGAAGTGCAGCCGGGCCAGCACCTCCTCCTCGGACAGGTCACCGACCGCTCCGCGTGCCTCGTCGGTGGTCACCGGGATCTCCCCCTTCCGGACCCACCGTCGGATCTCGTCGAGGTGGGGACCGGAGGCCACGCCGGTGAAGTCTGTGAACAGGTCGCTGCCGAAGGCCACCCCGTTGGGCCGGGCGATGTTGTCCTCCTCGTCGATCCACACCACGGTGGGGACGTTGGAGATGGCGTAGTACTCGGTCAGCACGTGGTTGGGATCGTAGAGGACCGGCATCGTGATGCCGTCCGTCCACGGCCGGACGTCGTCGGCCGACTGGTCGATGGCCACGGCGACAACCGTGAAGCCCTCCGGCCGCAGCTCGTCGTGCAGGGCCTGCCAACCGGGGAGGTCGTAGCGGCATCCGCACCAGCTGGAGAAGGCAACCAGGGCCTTCTTGACTCCGGCCCACTCGGAGAGGCCGTGGAGCGTCCCGTCGACGTCGGGGAGGTCGAAGTCCGGGGCCCGCAACTCGTCCAGCGCCTGTCGGCGGAGCTCGACCGGGAGCGCCACCGCCATCAGTCCGGCCTCCACGTCGATGACCACCGGGCGCCCGAGGGCCCGTGCCGCGGCCGCCACGTCCACACGATCGCCCACCATGAGCGGGCCGGCGTCATCGATCGGGACACAGATGCCGCCCTGGCAGAGACCGGACGGCTTCAGCTCCCAGCCGATCGCCCGGGGGAGCTGGTCCGCCTCGACGAGGAAGGTGCCCCGGTCGGCATCGATCCCGGCCTCCACCTGCCGCGAGCCTGTGTCGATGACGGTGATCTGGCTCACGCCCGCGCTCCTTCGTCCCTCGTGTTCGTCCCTGGTCCCGGCGGTGGTCCCGGCGGCCCCAACCGTTGCCGCCCGTCGGGGCCGTGTCAATCCACGGCGGCCAAGTGGCCCGGCGCACCGTGGCTCCGGCCGATCCCGCCGATCACGCCGGGCCGTCCCGCCCCTCGTCACCGAAGCCGGCCGCGGCCACGAACTGTCGGCTCCGGGCGCCGAACCCACCCTCTCCGTCCGGGGTCGGGGCACCCGGTGAGAACAGGACCACGCCACCGCGAGGGGTCATGGCCACCGCGGCCTCCACCGCCTCCGCCAGGTCGGCAACCACGGCGACGGGCGGGTCCGTTCGGCGTCCGGGCCTGGTCGCCATCACCGCCGTCGCCAGTCGCTCAGCGCCGGGCCGCAGTACGACAACTCCGGGGGTCGGTCGACGCCGGGCCAGTACCTCCAGCAGGCCCCGTGGGTCGACCCCCCGGTCGGCACCGCCCAAGATCACCGTCAACTCGCGGTCGGGGAAGGCCCCGATGGACGCCTCCGAGGCAAAGGGATTGGACGCCAGGGCATCGTCGACGAACGTCAGACCGCCGCGCTCCCCCACCGTCCGACAGCGGGAAGGCAGTCCCTCGAACCCCTCCACGACCTCGTCCAAAGCGGACGCCGACGGTGGGTGACCCGCGAGAAGGGTCGCCCCGGTGATCGCACCGCACAGGTTCCAGAGGTTGTGGACGCCGGGAAGTCGCAGCCGCGACGCGTCCACCAGTGCCGCGCCGTCCAGGGACACCACGCCCGAACGGTCCACCGCCACCCGTCCGGAAGGACCGAACAGGGACCGCCGGGGATGACCAGCCGTCCGACGCAACGCCTCATGGCTCCCGGCATTGACGGCCAGTTCCCCGGGAGGGCCGGCATCGACGAGCCGGAGCTTGTCGCGGTAGTACGCCTCCTCGCTCCGATGCCAGTCGAGGTGGTCCGGGGCCAGGCTGGTCACCACCACGACGCCCGGGGTCGTCGCCACGTCGGCGGCCTGGAAGGAGGAGACCTCGACGACGTACGCATCGGCCGGAGCTCGTCCGTACCGCTCGACCACCGGCACGCCGATGTTCCCGATGAGTGCCACGTCCAATCCTTCCCGGGCCAGGAGGGCGGCGGTCAGCGCAGCAGTGGTGCTCTTGCCCTTGGTCCCGGTGACGGCAACCACCCTGGCGGCAGCGAAGTCCTCGAGCCACAGTGCCATGGCCGTGGTGACCGTGACCCCGGCGGCACGGGCCGCGTCGAGCTCGGCACGGTACCGGCTCACGCCTGGTGCCCGTACGACCACGTCGACGTCCGACCAGGTCACCTGGTCGGGACGGAGCACCCGACGGGGGTCCCCCAGTCGCTCCTCGAGCCGGGCCGCACCAGCTTCGGGCCGGTCGTCGACGAAGCACGGCTCGACCCGACGGTCATGGAGGAGCCGCGCCATGGCCAGGCCCTCGTCACCGAGCCCCCAGACGGCCACCCGGAGCGTACAGAGCTCGTCGAGGGTCACGATCGCTCCGTCAAGAGGAGGCGCACGCGGGCGGCCACGTCGGCGTCGGCGCCGTCCATCCCTTCGGCCGGTACCAGCAGGTCCGAGACGTCCGTGTCGGTCACCAGGGCCCGGGCCCGGGCCGACAGGGCACGCACCACCGGGGTGTCACGCCATCGGGGAAGGGAAGAGATGATCCGCATCGCCGCCGCCGATTCGCGCCGTTCCCCGACGCACTCGAACGGCTTGTCCCGTTCGCTCATGAGGGCGGCGAAGCCTTCGATCTGGGCGGGGTCGGCGAACAGGTCCCGACCGATGATGTCGGTGAGCGCCCCCCGATCCAGGAACGGTGCCAGCATCAGCGCCACGAACCGGCACTTCGGGCAGTGACCACACCACCGGTCCTCGGTGCCGGCCGACTGCCGGAAAGCGGAGTTGCAGCTGCAGAACGTGCCGTGGTAGCCGGTCAGTCGGGCGAACGTGCGGGCGATGGCCAACTCGGAGTACGGCCGGAGCGCTGATCCATAGGTCAGGCCGGGATCGATGCGTGTGGCGACGAGGCCTTGCAGGAGCCGCTCGAATTCGAGGCTCTTCGAGTACTGGTGGTTGACCGGGACGCCGTCCACCGACACTGTCTCCTCGCTGGCCGAACGCTCCACCGCCATGGCGATGGAGTCGTAGCCGTACAGGAAGCTGCCGACCACAGCCATCAACGAGATGATGGCGGTGATCGGGACGTGGCCGTTGAGCGCGCCCGACTCGTTGAGCACCGCCAGCACCGGGTCGAGTCTGCGCCGAACCACGATCATGTCGAGACCGGTCTGGCTGGCCAGGTCGACGACCAGGGGGTGGGGATTGACGGCGAACAGGCGGGGGCGCCGTGACTTGGTCGCCTCGATCAGGACCATCGAGTCCTTGCCGCCGCCGATGGGCACGAGCAGCCCACCGTGCCGCGCCGGACTGGAGGGCCGGGGGAACGCGGCGGGTTGGTCGGCATGTTGGATGTCCACTGCTCGGGGCACGGCCAACCCGTTGGCCACGGCGAACTCCCGGAGTCCTTCGTCGTAGAGCCGCCCGTGGAACTCCCGCTCGTCGGGGGCCAGTCCCTCGCCCTCGACCACGACCACCGGGGGGGCGGCAGTCTTGTAGTAGCTGGTGCCGGCGGCGATCTGGAGGTGCAGGAGTGCCCGCTCCAACCCCGGACCGTCAAGGGCGGGATCGACGGCGAAGGGGGTCTCGAAGGTGATGGTCTCGACGAATGGGTACCGGTCGTCGAGGGCGTAGTGGAGCGAGACGGTCCCCGAGCCCCGATCGAAGGCTCGACCCTTGACCCGAAAGACCCCGACGGAGCCCGGATCGAACCGGTTCGGGGTGTGCATGACGCCGCCAGCGTAGTGGTCAGCCACCCTCCGCCGGCCCCTGGCCCGATGAGGTCAGGCGTCGGAGGTGCTGCACGATGATCGGTGACGAGCCGGTCGACTGGACCACCCACACCTCGCCCTTCTGGAGGCGGAACGAGCGCCGCTCCGGAGACTTCGGGTCCGGGACCAGCGCCTCCAGCATCTCGAGGGCCACATCGCCATGGGTGCAGAGAACGGCCGACTCACCGGCCATGGTGGTCATCAGCCGGACCCCGTCGGCCCCGTGCCCCTCGGCCAGTTCGTCCACCGACTCCACCGCCAGTCCCAGTGCCTCAGCCACCGGTTGCACCGTGGCGCAGCACCGCACGAACGGGCTCGAAAGGATCCGCTGGGGACGGTAGGCACTGAGGAGGGGTACCAGGTCACGG
>Ga0307373_10003977_pt1 | contig 25148 bp, 21 predicted proteins | sample OX2MG_FD_202534 | JGI IMG/M metagenome (GOLD analysis project Ga0307373, IMG submission 202534) | Soil microbial communities from Risofladan, Vaasa, Finland - OX-2 | ecosystem: Environmental > Terrestrial > Soil > Coastal area > Acid sulfate soil | place: Finland: Risofladan, Vaasa | collected...
GCTCCGGCGTTTGACCTTCGGCGTCTCATCGTTGAGTCGTCGCCGGCTAGCATTCGCCGGCGGCAGCGATCCAGACGACACAAAACCTTCGTGAAAAACTATCCGTGTCAAGACCAAATTTTCAACATCCTACCCTGACCCCATGCCTCCGCGCCAACTCATCCTCCGTTCCTGGCAAAGCCCCGGCGACGTGGTCGTGATGACCGCCGCCGTGCGCGAGTTGCACCGCCAGTACCCAGGCCAGTATCAGACCGGCGTGCGCACCTCGACGCCCGCCGTCTGGGAACACAACCCCTTCATCACCCCCATTGCCGACAACGCCGAAGGTCCCATGTCGTTCGACATGGGCTACCCCCTGATCCACGCGTCGAACCAACGCCCCATCCACTTCGTGGAAGGTTATTGCGACGACCTGGCCCAGAAGCTGGGCCTCGCGTCGCTTCGTCCGCACGAGTTTCGCGGACATATCTATCTCAGCGACGAGGAACGTGGCTGGATGAACCAGGTCGAGGAGACGACCGGCTACCAGGGCCGTTTCTGGCTGGTGAACGCCGGCCGCAAGCGCGATTTCACCTGCAAACAATGGCCCACCGAGAACTTCCAGGCCGTCGTCAATCACTTCGGCGGCAAGTTGATGTTCGCGCAGATCGGCGCGGCCGAGCACGAGCACCCTCCCCTAGAGCATGTGATCGACTTGCGGGGCAAGACGGACCATCGCCAACTCATCCGGCTGGTATATCACGCCGCCGGCGTGTTGACCGGCGTCTCGTACCCGATGCATCTGGCGGCCGCGGTGCCCTGCCCGCCGCCAAACACCGGAGCGCCGCAAACTTTGCGTCCCTGCGTCGTCGTGAACGGCGGACGAGAGCCGCCGCACTGGGAACAATACCCGGCGCACCAGTTCCTGCATGTGATCGGCTCGCTTTCATGTTGTGCCACGGGGGGATGCTGGCGCTCGCGCATCGCCCCCTTGGGCGACGGCGACGGCAAAGACCGTGACCTTTGCCAGCAGCCCCAGGCGGGCTACCCGCGCTGCATGTGGATGATCACGCCCGCCGACGTGATCCGGGCCATCGAAAAATATCACCAAGCCGATTCGATCCTAGGATCGGCGCCCGAGCGCGATTCTGTAGGGAACGCCCTCCGTGGCGTTCCGTGTCCCGCGAACTGACGTCGATACCCTCATTTCGGAACGCCACGGAGGGCGTTCCCTACCGATGCCGTTGTCGCGGCGATCCTCGCTTCGGAGCGGATCGTCGAAGAATACTAGCCCGGATTATTCATGGTCCCACACCAACCCGCAGCGCAAGCAAGGCCCAGTATTCAACTTACCTTGCTTGCGCCGCGGGTTAGTGTGACGGCAGACTGCGCGCGTTCTCCCCGGGACCATGAATAATCCGCGCTAGACGGTCAAGGAGCAATCATGAAAACGCGATTCATTCCCCTACCGGGCACGCCCGACGGCGTCAAACAGATGCTCGACCAACGTGACAAGCCGCTGGTCGTCGTTTCGCGCCACGGACTCGGCGACAATGTGTTTTTCTCGCCCTGCTTCGAGCGCCTGAATGAGATTTTCAGCCGAGTTGGCTTCTGCAGTTGCGTCAACGCCTATGCGTCCATTTTCCACGGTAGCGATCAAGTCGAAGTGCTCTACTCGGGCGCGGTGAACGGCGCCGACCTCGGGCTGAGCTCCGCGGACGGGTTCGCGCGCCATTTCGAGCGTATCGGGCTCGACGTCGGCGCCGCGTCGGCGCTGGTCTACCACTTTGGGCTGTTTGAACCGCATCTGCCCTACACGGACGAACGCGCGTATGTCAAAGGTCGCCGTAACTTCATCGAGCTTTTCGGCACGGGACCATCGGCCGAGCGGGTTCCTCGTTACCACCTGGCGCCGGACCAGGCGTCGAAGCCGTTCGTTGAAGCGGTGCTTGCGCGGTGGCTGCCAGGCCGCGAGTTGATTTGTATCGCCAGATATGGCCATACCGACGGCGCGAAGAACTTTGGCGACGACTTCCACGAGACCTTGCGTCTGATCGAATTGCTGAACGAGCGCTACCCCGAGCGATTCAAGTTCATCACGTTCGATTACTCGCCCGGCGAGCACGCCGCCGACGGGCGCGCGCCGAACGTGCGTTCGATTTACGGATTTCTGCCCTGCGACGCATCCTCCATGTGCCATGTGCTCTCGAAGGCGAGCATCTTCGTCACCGTTCCCTCGGGGCCCATGCTGGTGGGCGCGGCGTTGCCCGGATTGCGGATGGTGACCCTCTGGAAAACCATGCACCCCTACCATTTCCTCGACCCGCAGTTCGCCGCCGCGCCCCCCGTTCGCGCGCTGGTCGGCCGCGGCGAGCTGATGGACACGTCGTTCATGGGGGGTTGGCCCGCCGCCTCGCGCGAAGCGGTCTTGCGGCGGTGGCGCGCGCGGCTGGCCCCCATCGACAGCCGCACGGTGTTTGATGAAGTCTCATCGATCGTGGAGGAATCAACATGACTTGCCCGATTTGTCAATCGCCCGTGCTCGAGTCGTTCGACGACCTGAGGCGCTGCGCGCGCTGCGCCCATGTTTTCCAGCACCCGCCCGTGGTTACGGCCAGGTACGACGCCGCCTATGTGGCCACGTACGACCGTTACCCGAGCGATCGAATGAGCCTGCTGCGCGTGGGGTTTCTCAAGGCGTTCGCTCCGAGCGGGCGGCTGCTCGATATCGGCTACGGCAACGGCGCCTTCATTCGCGAGGCGGAAGCCGCCGGCTTCGAGGCCTTCGGCTTCGACGTTCACGGCGTGCCACGCGGCGTCAGGGAAATCGACCTGGCGCGCGATCGTTCGACCTGGGACGTGGTGACCTGCTTCGATTCCTTGGAGCACGTCGCCGACTTCGCGCCGCTCCGTTCCCTTTGGCGCCGGGCCCGCCTGGCGCTCGTCTCGGCGCCGTTGACCCCCTCGCGTTTTCCCAGCGACCGCGGTTGGAAGCACTACAAGGCGGGCGAGCACCTGCATTATTTCTCGCCCGCGTCGTTGGCGAGGCGCGGGAAGAGTGCGGAATTCGGCCATCGCCGCCGCCAAAAGCGGGGCGCAGTCGCCTTCGACCGGCCAGGTTCCCAGGACGTCCAGCGCGATCCAGGAACCCCTTGCCCCGGCCGGGGAATCCGTAGCTTCAGAGGGTCCGCAGCGCCAGCGGCTTACTTGCATCTCGCCCCAGGCGGAGAAGGCCGCTGAGAACATGAACGCCTTTTGACACTCTTCGTTTCATTGTCAACATAGCTGATGCGGAACGGGAACATCGTCGAGCACCTCGCGCAGCGTCCGCAGCAGGTCGTCGGAATCGAACGGCTTTTGGACCAGTCGCACACCCTTGTCCTGAAGGAACTCGAGCCGTTCCGACTGCGAGTCGAAGCCGCTGCAAAACACCACCGGCGGCAAATCCCTGTATGACCATCGTAGCGTGGGCGGCGACCAGTTCCTGGCGGACGATGGGCGAAGCCCTCGTGCTGGACGTCTCCGCCGGGGGAGTCAAGCTGTCACTGGATTTCCAGTTGCGATTGCACCAGGTCATTTCAGTTGCGATGGAAGCGCCGCATTTGCGGGTGAACGTGAACGCACCAGTCGAAGTCCGTTGGCTTCGTCCGGCCGAGAACGAACGCTGGACGGCCGGTTGCGCCTTCGTGCCCGCACTGTCGGCCGACACCCTGGAGAGTCTACGCGCTGCGGGCTTGATCGAACGGCGGACAGTCCCTCGCCAGCCGATCAGCATCGCCGCCAGCGCCCAATGGGAGCTCGATCCTTGCCGATTCGATGTCGAATTGAAGACTTGTCGACGGGAGGCATTTGTCTCCACTCACCACGAGCGGGGACGGTCGGCTCACGGCTCGTCGTCTACGTCCAAACCCCGGAAGGTCGCGAATTAGCGATCACGGCCCGCTCACAATGGCAAGTCGCCGCACAAGGCGGTTATCGCGTCGGCTGCGCCTTTTTGGACAGAGATGCATATTCTGCGATACACGAATGCTTGCAACCCCAGGAACCCAAGCGGGCGGTTCCTCGCCCTCGTTTCCCGCGTCGGGCTCTCGCGCTGATGGGTCTGGGCTGCGGTGCTTGGCTCTTTTGGCGCCTCGCCCATACGTCAGCCCGCCCCGCGGCCTGCGCCGGAAGCGCAAAGCATGGCGCGGCGCTCGACCAAGGCCCGCAGTTTGGCCGCCAGCAACCCGTGGTCGAACGGCTTGAATAGGATGTCGTCGACACCCCCCGCAATCAGCTCCATGGCTTGGCTCGGTTCCATGACTCCGGTCAACAGCACGATCACCGGCCGGTCCTGGCGGCCCAAAAGCTCGATCGCCAGCGAATGACCGCTCATCCGCGGCATACGGAAGTCGCTCACCACGGCGTCGTAGCGCCTCTCCGTGGCCAACTCCAACGCATGCATCCCGTCACGCGCCGCATCGCAAGCGAAGCCGCGCCGCGACAGCTCGCACATCGTCAGCAGCCGCAAGGCCGGCTCGTCCTCGACGACCAGGACTTGGTACGTGCGTTCGTTCATCAGATCGGTACTCCTTGATTGGTGGAATACAACCCGGCGGACGGTACGACCAACGAAGGAGGCGGAGCCAGGTTGCTCTCGGACCATGAGCGTACAACCTCTACCGCGTCGTCGTCGGGCACGGCCTGGGCAATGGCGCGCATCTCCGGAAGTTGTGACAGAAAGATGTCGAGCAGGCGCGGATCGAAGTGGCTGCCCCTGCCTTCGCGCATGAGTCTCAAGACCTCCGCTTCAGGAAACGCCGGGCGGTAGACGCGGTCGTGTGACAGTGCGTCGAAAACGTCGACGATGGCCACGATGCGGGCCGCTACGGGGATTTCCGTTCCAGCCAGCCCCGCCGGGTACCCTCCGCCGTCCCAACGCTCATGGTGGCTCAAGGCGATCTCCCTCGCCATGCGCAGCACGGGCGACGTCGATCCGGCGAGCATCTTGGCGCCCAGGACGGTGTGCGTTCGCATGACCGCCGTCTCGTCGGGCGTGAGCTTGCCGGGCTTACACAGGATCGCGTCGGGGATGCCGATCTTGCCGATGTCGTGCATCGGCGCCGCCAGACGAATTTGCTCGGTCGACTCCGAATTCCAGTCCGCCGTCGCCGCCAGCAATTCGCTGCACCAGCCGGTGCGCTGAATATGGGCTCCCGTTTCGTCGTCGCGATAGTGCGACGCCTTGACCAATCGACGAACCGTTTCCTCGCAGGCCTCGTGGGCGGTGCGAGTCTGATCTCGTACTTTGGCTTCGAGGTCGCACAGGTACTCTCGATTCTCGATCGCCAATCGCCGCCGTTCGAGGCCGTTTCGCACCTGCACCAGGAGCTCGCACCGCTCGGCGGGCTTCGTAAGAAACGCGAACGCGCCTCGCGTCAGCGCTCGGATCGCCTCGGAGGTGTCGCCCTCACCCGAGACCATCAGCACGGCCGTGTCGGGAAAGACCTGCTTGATCTTGTCGAGCAGCTCGAGTCCCGAGCCGCCGGGCATTCTGATGTCGAGTATCACAAGGTCGATGGCGTGATCTTGCAGGTAAGCCCACGCGGCGGACGCGCCGCCGACGGCCGCGCAATCGTATCTCTCGTCGCGCAGCCAGCGCGAGAGAATGTCCTGGATCAACGGCTCGTCGTCAACGACGAGCAATCGCGCGGGAACGGTTGCGTTCAGGCCAGGCATGGCAAAGCCTCCTCTTGGTTTACCGCGTCGAGAACGTCGCGGACAGTGCGGAGCAAGGTTTCCGGGTCGAACGGCTTTTGCAGCAGTCGCCGGCCTTCTTCGGCGAGCAACCCTGCTTCACCGGTCGTCGGGTCGTAACCGCTGCAAAATACGGCCCGGACACCGGGTCGCACGGCGACCATCCGTTGGTAAGCGGCGCGGCCGTTCAACTTGGGCATCACCACGTCCATGAGTACCAGAGCGATCGCGTCGGCGTGCCGCTCGAACATGCGCACCGCCTGTTCGCCGTCCGCGGCGGTGAGCGTCTGATATCCGGCGTCGCGCAGCGCCCGAACCGTCAGGGTTTGAACGACCCATTCGTCCTCGGCCACCAGGATCGTTTCGGCGGCGGCCGCTTCGACCTGGTCGTCACCCGGACGGGCCGACCCGATGATCTTGCGGAAATCGGCGTGGATGGTCTCGTTGTCATCGATCACGAGGATTCGATGGTTCGTTTCCATGATCTTGAATCTCTCAAACCCCAGTCTGCGAACGGGCAAAGGAAATGTAGCTCTCGAAGTGCGCCGTAAGACACGTCGCCGATGCGGACGGGCGCGGAATCCCACGGAATGCCGCTCGGCGCAAGGCAACGAGCACGGTTGCACCGACTGTAACGCTGACGTCCACCGCGCGGCCTTCGGCCGCGACCCCGGCGAGCAGGGCGGACACATCGAGCGGCTCGATGACGCTCGACACCCCGGCGTGCGACCGCTAAGTCGCCACGCCAACGACAAGGATCAGTAACAAAAGCGGCAGCACGTAACGGGGGGGGTGGCTCAGGCGAGGCAAGGCAACGCCTCCGGCAGGGGCGTGGCGTCGAGCGCGGCGCGCACGGCGCGCAGCAATGTTTCGGAGTCGAACGGCTTTTGCACGATCCGCAAACCCTCCGCCAGCAAGGGTCGCATCTGCTCCGTTTCGGGATTGTAGCCGCTGCAAAACACCACCGGCAGGTCGGGTTTCGCGAGCTGGATCCGCTCGTAGACCTCGCGGCCCGTGAGTTTCGGCATGATCGCGTCAAGCAGTGCCAGCGAGATCGTATCGGCGTGCTCCTGGAACAACTCCACGGCCTGGACGCCGTCGGCGGCGAGCAGGAGTTGATACCCGGCTCGCGTGAGAATCCGCACCGCCAGGTCGCGGACCATGGGCTCGTCTTCGGCGACGAGGATCGTCTCTTGCCCGCCGCGGGCGGGGGTGACGGCCGGCTCAGCCGGGAGCGACTCCGCGCCGGCGGTGATCGGCAGGTAGATCGTGAAGGTCGTTCCGCGGCCCAGTTCACTTTCGACTTCGATCGCGCCCTCGTGCTGCTGAACGGCACCGTGGACCATCGCCAGGCCCAGCCCGGTTCCGTGACCGACTTCCTTGGTGGTGAAGAAGGGTTCGAAGATTCGCTCTTTCAACTCGGGCGACATGCCGCAGCCGTTATCGGCGACCGAGAACGCCACGTACGAACCCGGCTTGGCCAGGGAGTGCAGTTCACAGAACCGCGGGGCGACTCCGACTGGGTGCATCTTCAGGGTCAGCCGGCCTCCGTCCGGCATCGCGTCGCGGGCGTTGATGCACAGATTCAGCAGCATCTGCTGCAACAAGCCTGGATCGGCGCGGAGCGAGCCGACGTCCGCGGCCAGGCAGACCTGCAGGTCGATGTGCTCGCCGATCAGCGGCCGCAGCAGATCCAACAGTTCGCTCGCGATCCGGCGAGGATCGACCATCACTCGTTCGATCGCCTGGTGGCGGCTGAAGCTGAGGAGCTGCCGCGTCAGCATCGCCGCGCGGTCGGCCGCTTTGACCACCTGTTCCAGATCCTGCCGCCGCCGCACGCCGGCCGGCAGCCCCTCCAGGGCATACATGGTGTAGCCGTGAATGGCTTGCAACAGGTTGTTGAACTCGTGGGCGATGCCTCCGGCCAGCGCGCCCACCGCTTCGAGCTTCTGGGACTGCCGCAGTTGCGCGTCGCGCCGGGCGAGCTCGGCCAGAATCTGTTGTCGCTGAATCGCGTAGCGGATCGAGCGCACGAGCGTGTCAGCCGTGAACTCCCCTTTGACCAGGTAGTCCTGGGCTCCTTGATTCAGGGCCTCAAGCGACGTCCGTTCGTCGCTCAGGCCGGTCAAGATCACGATCGGGATTTGGTGGTTCACCTGGCGCAGCGCCGTCATCGCATCCAGCTCGTCGCACCCCGACAAACCCAGATCCAAGAGCACAACGTCGAGCGGGTCGCTGCTCAGCCGTTCGATGGCATCCGACAATCGGCCCGCGTGGCACAACTCGAACCGCGACTGGGAGGCCAATGACAACTTCCTCCGAACAAACTCGACGTCCGCCGGGTCGTCCTCGACCAGCAACACCCGGATCGATGCAGACTGCATGCCCCGCCTCCTCGTTCTTCGTTCTGGTGTGCGCGTTTGCCGGAACGCCGCGGACGGCATTCCCCAAGCAACCATCGCATCCTAAAGGATTGCTCACATTTGACGCCGCAGGTTTTTTTGGGCGTAGGGTGGGCACCGCCCACCGACTCGACGGATGTCGTCGCCGCCGAGCGCGCCACCGCTTCCGGTTGTATCGAGTGTGCCGCGCCGGTCGCCGGGTCGTGTCCTCATTGGGAGGGATTGTGGTTAGTCGGTCCTGGGGCTTACGCCGGCTTACGCCCCAGGCTGCACTCTGCCGACCTCTGCCGACGCTTCGGGGCTGTCGTCAGGTATCAAACAAGGCGCTCATTTGTACCGGCGGCAAACCATGCAATGCTGGCCGGCGCTCGCTTCCACCGGCCGCACCACAAACCAGGACGCCCCCGGCCGCCGAAAAACCTTGACTTCTCCCGCCAAAATGAGTAGACTTTTCGATGATATCATGACCGGATCTCATCTTCGATGCCATTGAATCGGACCAAATCCTTAATCATGTTTCTATTGCACGCGGCCAAGAATGAGACCTCCACGGTGGCTGGGGCAGAGCCTAAGCGATGCCCCGGTCGCTATGTAGCCGGGGCATCGCTTACGCTCCGCCACCAGCCACCACCTTTTCGTGGCGAAATGTCTCACTCTCGGCCGCGTGAAGTATAAACAGGGGCGGTGGAAGTTCCATGCGAGACCTGCTGCGGCGAGCCGACGCCGACCACGCACCGCAGGTGGAAAAACTCCGGCTGGTGCTCGATTCGATACCGAACGGGATCGTCATGATCGACCGCGAGGGTCGGATGGTGCTGGTCAACACACAGACCGAAGCGATGTTCGGTTATCGCCGCGCCGAACTGCTGGGGCGGCCTGTCGAGGTGCTGATGCCGGAGCGGTTCCGGGAAAAGCACCCCGAGCAGCGCCGCGGCTTCTTCGCCAACCCTGAAATGCGGTCGATGGGCGCGGGACGCGACTTGTACGGCCGGCGCAAGGACGGCCGCGAGTTCTCCGTTGAGATCGGCCTGAATCTTGTCCAGACCGACGAGGGGCTACTCGTGTTGAGCACGATCGTCGACCTCACCGCGCGCAAGCGCGCGGAAGCGGACGTCCGCCAACTCAACGAGAACCTCGAGCGGCGGGTGCTGGAGCGCACCGCCGAATTGGACGAGCGAAACGCCGAACTGTCGCGCAGCAACCAGGAGCTGGACGACTTCGCCCACATCACGTCGCACGACCTCAAGGAGCCGCTTCGCGGCATCCACAATTACGCCGCGTTCCTGGCCGAGGATTACGCCGCGCTGCTCGACGATGAAGGCCGCGCCAAATTGGCGACGATCGGGCGCCTGACGCAACGCATGGAGGCCCTGATCAATTCGTTGCTCGAAACCTCGCGCGTCGGACGAGCGGAGCTCGTCATCCAGGAAACCGACCTGAACGAGTTGCTCGCGGAGGCGCTCGACTTGTTGCGGATCAGTCTGAATGAAGCCAAGGTCGAAGTCCGCGTCGCGGCGCCGCTGCCTACCCTGCGATGCGACCGAACCCGGATCGGCGCGGTGTTGCAGAACTTGCTCACCAACGCCCTGAAGTACAACGACAAACCGCGGAAGTGGATTGAAATCGGCGCGGCGCCGGCGGTTCCTTCGGCCGGCGCCCCGGCCGGCGCTGAACCGCCGCAGATCGCGATCTACGTGCGCGACAACGGCATCGGCATCCGCGAAAAACACCTGGACGCGGTTTTCCGCATTTTCAAACGCCTGAACGCCCGCGACGAGTTCGGCGGCGGCACGGGCGCGGGCCTCGCGATCGCCAAAAAGATCGTCGATCGGCACGGCGGAAGAATCTGGGTCGAATCGGAGTTTGGGGAGGGGAGCTGTTTCTTTTTCACTTTGTCATCTGATGGAAGGGCGACTTGATGGAATCCGACTATTCGATTTTGCTGGTCGACGACAGCCCCGAGGACACGCAGGCCACCCTGCGCGCTTTTCAGCGGGTGGGCCTGGTGAACCGCAGCTATCATTGCAAGAACGGCACCGAGGCATTGGATTTTCTCCACCAGCGGGGCCAATATGCCGCCCCGATCCCGCCGCCGCGCCTGGGTATGATCCTGCTCGACCTTAACCTGCCGGGGATCGACGGCCGAGAGGTCTTGGATCACATCAAGCGCGACGAGCAGTTGAAGACCATCCCGGTGCTCGTGCTGACCACATCGACGGATGAACGCGACATCCAGAAGTGCTACCAGGTGGGGGCCAATTGCTACATCAACAAGCCGGTCGACTTCGGCGGTTTCGTGCGTTCGATCCAGCGCATCAAGGAGTTCTGGTTCGAGACCGCCATCCTTCCCCAGCGAACCGGCGAGTGACACGGGGATGACGCGCCACGGACAAACCGTCCGGCGTCATGCGCGCGATCCGTTCGATCTCGTCATGCGTGGTTGGTGCGCATCTAGAAGTTCCCGTACGGCTCGCAGCAGGGCCGCGGAAGAAAACGGCTTTTGCAGGAACCGTTGTCGCTCGTCGGCGAACAGAGGGGCCTGATCGGTGGTGGGGTCGTGGCCGGTGCAAAAAATCACCGGGAGCTCCGGCCGAACGGCGATCATCCGCTGGTACGCATGGCGACCATTGAGCTGGGGCATCACGACGTCGAGCAGCGCCAGGCCGATACGCTGGGGGTGTTGCTCGAACAAGCACACGGCCGCCTGTCCATCCTCGGCGCACCGTCGCGTAGCCGGCCTCTTCGAGCGTGCGAACCGCCAGCGCGCGCACGAGCGGATCATCTTCGGCCACGAGGATCGTCTCGGCCCCTCCCGAGACGGAGTCGGCGGCGGAGTTTGCGCCGGTGGAACACGACCCTTCCACCGTTGGCAAGTAGGTGCAGCAGTTGGAATGGTCGCCCAAGCTCGAAAAGGCGTTCCTTGGGACGCGCGTCAAGCTCAGCGACGAAAAGCCCTTCAACGACGTGCTTGAGTACGCGCGAATCCTCGACCCTGACTTGACGCCGGCGCATACCCCCGACGAGGAGGCCCAGCGCAGCCGCGAATTGCTCCTGCTCTTGGGCACGCTGGCGAGCGAATTGCCCGACGTGCGAAGCAATCTTCGCAAGCTGGCAGGCGTTCTCGGTGGCGCCCCTTCGGCCGAAACGACCGAGGCCCTGACGCGCCTCGCGGCCATCGCGGCCACACTGGACTATCAGGAATTCCACTCCGTGGCCCGCGAGAGTTATCCAACCCCAGAGCTCTTCAGGGCGGCGCATGAGATCTACAACCAGGCCAGGCGCTTCAACGCGCATTATCCCGACCTTGCAACTTGCCTCGGCGTACTTGAAGGATCTGGCCGTGCTGGGCGATCCCGACCTCGACGCCCAGGTGCGCGACCTCAGCGGCCGTTTGAACTTCGAGGTTCTCTGGCGCAGCGAGGTCGCTTTGCCGGCGCTGATCGACCAGTTCTCGCGCTTCAGGGACCGCTACGCGTTGGCGTACCGCAAGGCGCACCGCGATTTCCACACCCAATTGCAAACGATCGACGAGCTGCTCGCAGGGCTGGGCGACAAGCTCACCGTCCTCGACCGCCTCAACGGGCTCGAGCTGGGGGCACCGGTCGGCGCGGGCCTGGCGCGCGACGTGGCGGAACTGCGCGGTCGGGTACACCCCTGCGCGCTCAAGGACGATTGCCGAGTGGACGAACGGCCGCGCTGCGACGCGTGCCGGTGGGGTGGCGAAGGCACTCCGCCGCGCGACGAAGCCCAGCGGCTGGCCACGCGCGTCGCCGACGCTTCGGGCGAGTTGTGCAAGCGCGTGGCCCAGGACGCCGTGCGCAACATTTTCGACGCCAGCGGCAGCGCCGACATTCGCACGCTTTTGGACATGATCACGGCCAGCCGGATCGAGGATCTCGTGCGGGTGCTGACGCCGGACCTGGTCGAGCAGCTCAAGGGGCTGCTGGCCGCGGCGAACGTCGAGCACCGCGAGCTTCGCGTCGGCGGGCTGATCGAGGACTTCGTGGCGGTGGAAGAGGACCAGATCGACGCCCTGCTCGGCCGTCTGCGCGAACGATTGCGGCAGGAGTTCGACAAGGCGAAACGCGAGACGGCGGGCAAGAAACGAATCAGGTTCTTGCTAAAATGATGGAGTCCAACCCTATTGCGTCCGCCTCGAATTTGGCCGAAGCCGGTCCCGGGCCCGTCCCACGGCGGCACTCGCGGTCAACCGTCGCATGAGCAAAACGACCAAGAAGCCAGCCAAACGTCAAGATCTGGCAGTTCGCACGACCGCCGCGGCGGCGTCTGAGCCGGATTTTGACGAGGTTGCTCGCTGGGCTGACGACGCCAGGGAATTCGCTCGCCTCGGTGCCATGCTCGGTCACATCGCTCGGCGGTCGTAGTCACATGGCATCCGAGGGATCGTTCGGCGAGGGAGCCAAACCGGCCGATTGGCCGGTGACCTAGACTGACCTCCCTGGCTGCCCGATGTCCGTCCCACTCCCCCAGCCTTGCGGGGGCACGGCCAGGGCGGAGGTTTGGCCGATACGGGGCGGTACGGCTGGGGCGGGAGCGGGCTGGGCCGGCTTCCCGGCCACCGCCCTTGCCCGCCGCGCGCCGGCGTGGGAGGAGCCGCCGCCCTCGCCGAGCTTGGCAGCGGGCGAGCTGGGCACGGCTCCTGAGAACAGCGGCGTTCCCGGCGACGACCTGGGTAGCTGATGCGGCGTGGGACGACCTGGGTAGCTGATGTGTGGTGGGGCTGCCAGAATAAAAAATAGTTGCGCCGGACGCCGGTCGATTGCTGTCCGAGGGGGGGATCCACTAGCCTTCTTGTACCCTCGGCGTGTCGCGGGTTGCGACAGGGTTGCCATGAATTTGGCCACCGGGGCAGGCGTAAGGAACTGACCGAGTTCCGCCCGAATGGCCGGCGTTAGGGAACGACCGGCGTCGGCCCGGTAAAACTCGACCTGGTCGACGAGTTTGTCCCAGATAAACGGTACTGGTAGGAAAGCTTTGACGGCTGCCGTTGTGCCCAAGTTCGTCTCCCGCCTGTCCAACGCGGATGCGTGGAACAGGACCCCATGTGTAGTGGGAAGATTCTACGACCTTACATGCCCAAAAGCAAGCGTAAGACGTTGTCGCCGCGTGAAAAGAAGATCGCCGCTATCGCCATCGTTGGCGTTGCGGCAGTATTATTTCCCATGATCGGGTTTCTCTTGCTCCGCGAGAAACCGCTCTCGTTCACTGAGGCCGACGCGATATTCAAGGATGAACTGGAGCGGTTGCAGTCTATACAAAGACTACTCCGACAGTCGAGAGTACAAGCAGGCGTTGGATACCTACCTCAACCAGGGAAAGTCTCCACTCGACAGCCCCGGCTTCGACGAACGGTTTGCCGCCTTCCTGACGGACGAAGAAAAACAGAACGAGCTCATGATCGAAGCGGTTCCGTCGTTCGCAGATTTTGTCGCCAGGGAATACCCGCCAATTGCTGCCCAGCGGGATAGAGTGAAAAAGGCACATGAGCGGCGGGAGAAGTCGAAGCCCAAAAACTAGGCACTCTGAAAACGACCCACTTGCCCCCCCCAACTCCCGCCAGCGATTTTTTTCCTGGCGCTTTTTCAAACGGTATCACTACCCGGCCGCCTGACGGCTTGCCTGGCACCTCGCCAGCGGCTATCGTGTCGACGTGGGGCGAGGTCGGGAGGGAGAACTAGCCGTGGCACTGATTCAATGCCGGGAGTGCGGACGGGAAGTCAGCGATAGCGCGAGGCGATGCGCCGGGTGTGGGTGCAAGGTAATCGCTCCACAGCCGGCAGTACAGCACGTCGGAGCCGAGGTGGCCGGATGGCCGGTCGCCGGTGCAAGGACGACCGCCGGGGCGGCCGGTGGAAAAACGCATGTGCTGGTGTTCATGCAAGGGCGATCGACGGCTACGAGGTGCTGCGCTGGATCAAGTCGCAAGCGAAGCACCGCAATACGGCCGTCGTGGCGGTCACCGCCTTGGCGATGGTCGGCGACCGAGACAAAACCCTCGCCGCCGGCTTCGACGGCTACATGGCCAAGCCGATTTCGCCCGAATCGTTCGTCGCTGAAGTCGAGACGTTCTTGCCGCTGCAACGGCGGACGAGCGATGGACAACGATCGCATTGCTCAACGAGCGACAAACTCAATTCGGTCGATGCCGGCACGATGACGGTCGGAAATTGAAAGGACGGTTATGGCGAATATCCTGGTTGTCGACGATCATCCTACGAGCCGGAAGTTCCTGGTGACGCTTCTCGGCTACATGGGCCACCGTCTGGTGGAAGCATCCGACGGCTCCGAAGCGCTGGAGCTGGTGCGCAGGGACCGGCCGGATCTTGCCATCGTCGATGTCGTCATGCCCAATATGAACGGCTACGAATTCGCAAGTCAGGTGCCCTCGGAGCCAAATCTCGCGGCGACGCCGATCATCTTGCATAGCGCCGTTTATCGTGAACACGAAGTCCAGCCGCTGGCGATTGCCTGCGGTGTTCCCTATGTGCTCAGTATGCCCGCGGAACCCGACAAGATACTGCGAATCGTCAGCGAAGTGCTCGGTGCCGACAAAGCTCAGTAGAACGTGGAGAGGAGTCTTGTCGTGTCGCAAATTCTCATCGTCGATGACCAGGCGGAAAATCGCCGGCGGAGGCGCCACTGGACAATGGCCGCTGCGCGGCCGTGCCGCCCGCGGTCGCGATCTACGTTCGCGACAACGGCATCGGCATTCGCAAAAAGCACTTCGCCTCGATTTTTCGCATCTTCAAGCGGCTCAACGCGCGCGACGAGTTCGGCGGCGGGACGGGCGTCGGACTGACCATCGCCAGGAAGATCGTCGAGCGGCACGGCGGCCGGCTCTGGGTTGAGTCCACTTACGGCGAGGGGAGCAGCTTTTACTTCACCCTGGCCGCCCATCGGAAGGCCAACGGTAAGCCCGTGTGAATTCGATGATCGATGCTGCAATCGCCCCGTTTTGAGACGCCATCTCGGCGCCGGATTGCCCTATTCGACGGGCGACGCGCATGGCGGAGAAGGCCGCTGAGAACATGAACGCCTTTTGACACTCTTCGTTTCATTGTCAACATAGCTGATGCGGAACGGGAACACCGTCGAGCACCTCGCGCAGCGTCCGCAGCAGGTCGTCGGGATCGAACGGCTTTTGGACCAGTCGCACACCCTTGTCCTGAAGGAACTCGAGCCGTTCCGACTGCGAGTGGAAGCCGCTGCAAAACACCACCGGCAAGTCGGGCTTGACGAGCCTGATACGCTGGCACACCTGGTGGCCGTTCATCTTCGGCATCGCGGCGTCGAGCAGCGCCAGCGAGATCGAATCGGCATGCGACTCGAAGATTTCGACGGCCTGGGCGCCGTCGGCCGCGGTCATGACCGAATAGCCCGCCCCGCTTAGAATCCGTACCGCGAGGTCCCGCACCATGGGTTCGTCCTCGGCGAGCAGAATGGTTTCCGTCCCCGCCCGCGCGGTGAGGGGCGCACTTTCCTCGACGATGGATACGGGACCGGCGACCAAAGGCATATAGATCTTGAACGTCGTGCCGGCGCCCGGCTCGCTGTAGACGTTGATCGTGCCCTCGTGTTGTTGCACGATGCCGTAGACCATCGACAGACCCAGGCCCGTGCCGCGGCCGACCTCCTTGGTGGTGAAGAAAGGCTCGAAAATACGGTTCCGCACCTCGGGCGTCATGCCGCATCCCGTATCGGCCAGCGAAAACACCACATGCGGGCCGCGTTTGACCCCCGTATGCAGCGCGCAGTAGCGCTCGCTCAGCTCGACGTGCTTGACCGACAGCGTCAACCGTCCGCCCGAAGGCATGGCGTCGCGGGCGTTGATGCAGAGGTTCATCAGCATCTGCTGCAAGAGTCCCGCGTCGGCGCACAGCGTACCAACCTCGCGCGGCACCTTGGTCGTGATCTCGATGTGCTCGCCGATGAGGGGCTTGATCATTTTCACCAGGTCCGTGACGACCTGTCGCGGATCGACGTGTACGCGACGGAGCGCTTCCTTGCGACTGAAGCCAAGCAACTGGCGGGTCAACGTCGCCGCCCGGCCGGCCGCTTGGAGCACCTGTTCCAGATCCTGGAACCGTTGCTCGTCGGGCGGCAGATCCCGCATCGCAAACTGGGTGTAGCCCCGAATGGCTTGCAGCAGGTTGTTGAATTCGTGGGCGACGCCGCCGGCCAGCAAGCCGACGGCCTCGAGTTTTTGCGACTGCCGCAACTGCTCGTCGCGCTGGGCCAGCTCGGCATCCATCTGCTTGCGTTGGGTAATGTCGGTCAGGGCGCCGGCGAACCGGTAGGGAGTGCCGGCTTCGTCATACACGGCCTCGCCCCGTCCCTGGAACCAGCGGTACTCGCCCGCCTTGGTGAGCATCCGGAATTCAGATCGAACAGGCTTGCGCTCGGCCGTATTCTCGGACAATTCGCGCAGCGTCCGCTCGCGGTCTTCCGGGTGAATCCGCGCGGCGATCCCGTCGAACGTGCTTGGCAATTCGCCGTCGGCGAAGCCAAGCATCTCATGGACCCGTGGGGACCAGTAGGCATTGCCGGTCGTGAGGCCCCAGTCGCAAATGCCGTCGCTGGTGCCGCGGACCGCCAGCTCGAACCGCTCTTGACTCTCTCGCAGGGTCTGGTCCGCCTTCGTTCGCTCGCTGAAGTCGCGGGCAGTCTTCGAAATACCGAAGATCTTGCCGTCGCCGTCCTCGATCGGCGACACCGACAGCGAGATACTCACCCGATGTCCGTCCTTGTGCATTCGCACGGTTTCGAAATGCCGCAATTCCTCTCCCCTTTGAACCGCCGCGAGAAGGCGCCGCGTCTCGTCGGCCCGATCCTGTGGGAACAGAAACTCGGTGGTCCCGCCAAGAACCTCCTCGGCCGAATACCCATACATGCGCTCGGCCGCTTTGTTCCAGCTCAGCACGGTCCCGTCGAGCGTCTGGCTGATGATCGCATCGTCGGAGCAGTCGACGATCGCCGCCAGATTGGCGCGGGATTCGGCAGTGAGTTTCGCATCGTGCGTGGCCGACAGGAGCTGTTGGCGCTGGATGGCATAGCGGATCGAACGGCTGAGCGTGTCGGCCGTGAAACTGCCTTTGACCAGGTAGTCCTGCGCTCCGTGTTCCATCGACGCCAACGACGTGGACTCGTCGTTCAAGCCCGTCAGAATGATGATCGGGATCAAGTGGTTCGCCCGGCGCACCTCGTCGAGCGCTTGCAGCTCGTCGCAGTCGGGCAAACCGAGATCCAACAGCATGACGTCGAACGCGCCGTCCTGGAGCCGTTGGAGCGACTCGGAAAGGCGGCTGGCCCAGCACAGCTCGAACTGAGCCTGGCCCGCCTTCCACAAGGTCCGTTTGGCGAATTCCGCGTCAGTCGGATCATCCTCGACGAGCATGACCCTGATGGGGGCAGTCTGCATGGCCAATATCCTCGTTCCGTTGTTTGACGTGTGCGGGAGCACCCCTCATCCCTCAACCCTCAACCATCTCTCCTGCGCGCTCAATTCGCCGGATGTTCGCACGCGAGCAGGCGATCGCGCCTCGCCGCTGCCAAGGCTTCCCCCGCACTCAGTCTCCAAGTCCCCTGCAACGATTCGTCGCCTTTGACCGCGTCGGCGCCAAACAGCAGGCTGATCGCTAAACCCATCGCAATCCCCGTTCCCATGACAGACCTCCTCAAGAAGACATGCTCAAGATCCCATAGAAGAGCCCCGTGGTGACGCACCAAGGGCCTAACAGCACGGCCAAGACCGTCCGCTCCATGAAGTGAAGCTTAGGTCTCATTCTGGACGCTGGTCATTTTTCAGGTCTGGCCTATGGCCTTATGGGCGTTTGGCAGACGCAGAGGTGGGGTTCTCCGGTCTGCCCAACTTGTACCTGGCCGACGACATCGGCCTGGTGGCCCATTCTATCCGCCAAACTCTAAGCTTGCTCGCCAGGCCGCGGCACCGGCCGGTGCTCGGCGCCGTGCAATAGCCCGCTGGCACGGTGCAATGCGTCGGTCCCGAACCCCTCCTTGATTTGATCGGCCACGCCGTCCAAACGGCCCTGGCGCTCGTGCTCGACATTGTCGAACAGGCTGCGCTGGACTTGCTCGGGGTTCTCGAACGCGCTCACGCCGACACCCAGCAGGCGGACCTGGAGCCGCCGGGCCGGGAGCCGCTCGGCCAGCATGGCGGCTGCCGTCTCCCAGATGTCCTGGGTCACGTTCGTCGGGACGGCGAGCGTCTGGGCGCGCGTGAACGTGTGGAAGTCGCCGTAGCGGACCTTGAGTTGCACGGTACGGCCCCGGAGATTGTGCCGTGGGACCGATCTTGGAATCAGGGCCAATTTCGATCTTCTCGTGAAGGCCAGTCCCCTCAGCTCTTTCTTTGTCTCGTTCAGCCTGATTTGCACGAAATCTGTCTCTTTCCTTGTCTCGTTCCCCAGAATTCGCTTCATTTAGGATCTCTTTCCGCGTCTCGATAGATCGCGGCGCGGCCGTTCGACCAGCGCCGGGAACGCACGACTTGTGCGAGGTTGGCTGCCATCGTATGCTCGACCGAGTATTGCCCGCACCCGTGGAGTTGGGCCATGGGCTCTTCGACAAGCGCGCGGCTCAGATGTTGTTCGAGGTGGTCGCTGGCCGTTAACGATCCGGGCCGATTCCCGTTGATGGCGAATGCGTGCTTCCGGCAATGGCCGACCATCTGGCGTGTATGACGCTGCAGCCAGGTGCCTTGTTCGAGGCTGATGCGCCACGAGCGGAGCTTTTTCAACGAGGAGGGGAGCCTATCGAAGCTAACAAAGCAAACGCAGTTCGCCCGGTGCGTGACATCGCCGATCCGGCAACGGGACCGGCAACGGCACGAGCGAAGTAAGCGAATCCGTCGCCTGGGCGTTCCGGCGGCCAGCCACATGCGATCCTTCGAATACAAGAGCCGCGCATCCCGGCACCACTCCAACGCATTCCCATACGCATCGAACAGCCCCCAATCGTTTGGCTTCAGACTTCCCACGGGCAACATCCAACGATCCTGCGAGTTTCTCGTAAACCATGCGTACTCGCCCAGAAGCCGCTCGGTCTCACCAAAGTATCGCGCCGTCGTCGCCCCCGCGCGGCAGGCGTATTCCCACTCGGCTTCGCTCGGCAAGCGGTATCCCGCGCGCTGGAGATAGTTGGGATACAACCGCATCCCCTCGGCGAACGGCTGGTCAGGATCATAACACCACTGGTCGCGAGGGATCTCCTCCCGCTCGCTCAACCAGTTGCAAAATGCCGCCGCGTCGTACCAGTTCACCTGGTTGGCCGGCGCGTCCGGCTCACGAGATATAGTGCGGTCGAATTCGTGCTCCGCGCGAAACCGCTCAAATTGCTCGACTGTCACCTCATGCGCACCAATCGCATAGGCCCGCCCGATCCGCCGGCGGTGGCGAAGCTCCTCCTTCCCGCTTGGACCCCCCAAACGCTTGGCCTCAGCTACCGGCGAACCCATCAAGAAGTCGCCTTCGGGCCGCACGATCACCAGCGTCTGGGCGCCCTCTTTGGTGAGATACCACTGCCGTTCGCTCACGACGTTTCCTGTGGCGAAGGCTTCGCGCACCCGGGCGATCTCCGCTTGGGCGTCCAACTGCCGCAGCGACCACTCGGCCGCGGCGTGGATGCCCGCGTCCGGATCGTCCGCGTACCAGCCCGCCAAATCGCCCACCGCCGCCGATTGTTGCTCGGCCGAGAGTAATTTGGCGCGGGCGAATTGGCCGACGGCCACGATCAACGCGCGCCGACGCGACACTTCGGATTCGGTTTGCAATTGCGCGAGCACCGCCGCCGGACCCCCGCCGCAGGGCGCCAGGCGATCGACCAGATAACTGCGTAGCCGTGGATCGGGACGGTGGGTCAGCAGAGGCCATACGCGTTCGGTCGCGCCCATCCGCAGCAGAGCAACCGCCGCCGTGGCTTGCTGCTGGGCCAGCTCTTCTTTCGCCGCGTCGGGGACGAGCGGACGGTGCCAGACCGTCGAGACCGCCGGCCCCTCCTTCGTAGCAGAATTCGCAAGAATTCCGGCCTCTGGCGTGGCGCGCACGTCCCGAACTCTTGCGAGTTCGGCTACATCAAACGCCGCGATCGCCACCGGACGATAGCCCTGGGCCGCCAGTTCGCGGGCTTGTTTCAATTGCGACTCCGGCGACGTCGGTTCCACCAGGTGCGACTCGAACTCCATATCCGCGCGCCAGACCGCCGCATAACGGGCCGGAGGCTCCATTCGATCAACGAGCGCCAGGAACCGTTGCTCGCCGTGCAAGACAGCCAGGTCAAAGTCCGTGCGGAGTTGCGCAGCGTTCTGGTAGCCGTGAGCGACGGCCGTTTCGACAAGCTCGATCGCGCGCCCTAGGAAGCTCGCGGCGCGCTGGGCATCAGACGCCGCGCAGGCTTGCGAAGCCACGGCAGCGGCGCAGGCAACATTGTACAGGCTATCGCCGCTCGCCGCCGCAGTCGCGGCCGAATCCAGTTGCTCTGCCGCGTCGTCGTGCTTGCCCAGCCAGGCCGCCAGCACCACTTGAACGTAGGCCCGGTTCGAAGCATCGTTCGCCTGTCCGAGGTATTTTGCCAGTTCGGCGCGCGCTTCGTCGACTCTGCCAAGCCGCGCCAGCGTCAACGCCCGGTACTGGAGCACCCAGGGCGACACGGCCTTCTTCTCAACCAGAAAATCCAAGTCGTCCAAGGCCGTTGAAAAGTCACACAAGTAGTATTCGTAAAAAGCACGATTGAGCCGCGTCTGTGGTTCTTCCAATTGGTCCAGCGTGAGCTTGGCGATTTCGGCGAGTTGTTGGCGGCAGCGGTCGAGCGGATCGGCCAGGCGCGCTGGCGGCGCCACGGCGACGTCCCATTGCGGCTGGTCAACCAGTTCAAAGCCCGCATAAGCCGCCCGCAGTTCCGAGGGCGCGCCTTGGTTCGACCAGATGCCAAGGTAACGCCGCTCGCCCTCCGCGTCGCAACAGACGCCGACCGCGCACTGGGCGGCAAATCCCTGTATGACCATCGTAGCGTGGGCGGCGACCAGTTCCTGGCGGACGATGGGCGAAGCCCTCGTGCTGGACGTCTCCGCCGGGGGAGTCAAGCTGTCACTGGATTTCCAGTTGCGATTGCACCAGGTCATTTCAGTTGCGATGGAAGCGCCGCATTTGCGGGTGAACGTGAACGCACCAGTCGAAGTCCGTTGGCTTCGTCCGGCCGAGAACGAACGCTGGACGGCCGGTTGCGCCTTCGTGCCCGCACTGTCGGCCGACACCCTGGAGAGTCTACGCGCTGCGGGCTTGATCGAACGGCGGACAGTCCCTCGCCAGCCGATCAGCATCGCCGCCAGCGCCCAATGGGAGCTCGATCCTTGCCGATTCGATGTCGAATTGAAGACTTGTCGACGGGAGGCATTTGTCTCCACTCACCACGAGCGGGGACGGTCGGCTCACGGCTCGTCGTCTACGTCCAAACCCCGGAAGGTCGCGAATTAGCGATCACGGCCCGCTCACAATGGCAAGTCGCCGCACAAGGCGGTTATCGCGTCGGCTGCGCCTTTTTGGACAGAGATGCATATTCTGCGATACACGAATGCTTGCAACCCCAGGAACCCAAGCGGGCGGTTCCTCGCCCTCGTTTCCCGCGTCGGGCTCTCGCGCTGATGGGTCTGGGCTGCGGTGCTTGGCTCTTTTGGCGCCTCGCCCATACGTCAGCCCGCCCCGCGGCCTGCGCCGGAAGCGCAAAGCATGGCGCGGCGCTCGACCAAGGCCCGCAGTTTGGCCGCCAGCAACCCGTGGTCGAACGGCTTGAATAGCTACGCACAAGTCGGTATGAGTATGTTCCAGCCCGCCGAGTCGGTGTGGCAAGGCTCGGGCGGCACGCCCGTTGTGTTGAAACAGTACCAGTACGACGCGCTGGGCCGGCAGAACCGGCTGCAATCGCCAGGCAATACCATCACCCGCACGGTGTGCCCGCCGGCTCGAGCGCCTTCGCCAAATTCGTCTACGACAACCTGGGCCGCGCCGTCACGCGTCGCGTCGGCTACGATCTTTCGGGCGAAACCTACTCCCAGGCGTCGAGCGTGGCCAACGACACGATCATGGAGCAAGTCGAAACGACTTACGACGAGGCCGGCAACGCGATCCAAGCCGCCAGCCGCCAGCGGTTCCACAACGCGACGGGCTCGGGTCCGCTCACCGCTCCGGGCGGCGCCCAACCCGTGGCGCGCGTGACCTACGTGGCCGCCTACCCCGACGCCGTCGGGCGGAGCCAAGCCGTGGCCGATTACGGCACCAACGGCGACCTGGCGCTGGTACGTTCGGCCACGATTCCGGCCTCAAGTGCGACCGTACACGTCGCGTCGACGTCCTACGCCAACGATGGTACGGTCAGCCAGACCATCGATCCGGCCGGCACGGTCACGGCGTACACCGTCGACCAGGCGGGCCGTCAGACGCAGGTGGTCGAGAACTACCGCGCGGCGTCGAGCAGCTCGAGCAGTTCATCGGGCGGCCTACCGAGCTCGGACGACACCAACGTCACGACCCAGTGGACGTACAACGCCGATAGCCTGGTGGCGACGCTGACCGCGGTGAACGCGGAGACGGGCAACCAGACCACGACCTACGGCTACGGGACGACATTGGCGGCGTCGGACATCGCGCGCAACGACCTCCTGGCGTCGATGACCTATCCCGATATGGGCGTCGTGGTGTACCTCTACAACCGCCAAGGCCAGGTCAAGCAGTTCGCCGACCAGCGGGGTGTGGTGCATGCGTACTCCTTCGATCTGCTGGGGCGGCTGACGCAAGACGCCGTGACGTCCTTCATCGCCTCGTCCAGTTCCAGCGGCAGTAGCGGGACTGGCAACAGTTCCGGCAGTAGCTCTTCAAGCAGTGGCTCGACATCGCCGGTCGACGGCACGGTGCAGCGGATCGGCCGCACCTACGAGGTGCGCGGCATGTTGCAGAACGTGACCAGCTATTCCAGCCCGGTCGTCGGCCAAGGAAGCGTTGTCAATGACGTTCAGTTCGCCTACAATACGTTCAGCCAATTGAGCACGGAATATCAGGAGCACTCAGGTGCCGTGAACACCTCGACCTCGGCGAACGTCCAATACGCCTACGCGAACGGATCGACGAACACTGTTCGACCCACGTCGGTCACGTATCCCAACGGCCGCGTGCTGAACTACAATTACGCCATGTCCGGCGGCATGGACGACGCCCTGAGCCGCATCGCGAGCCTCATCGACAACGACGGCGTCACACACCTGGCCGACTACACGCGGCTTGGCCTGGCTTCGATCGTCCAGACCGCCTATCCGCAGCCGTCGTTGGCCTATTCGCTGATCAACGGCTCCGGCGCCGATCCGTACAGCGGCCTCGACCAGTTCGATCGCGTCGCCGACTGCCGTTGGTTCAACACCGGCACGAACGCCGATGTCGAGCGCGTCCGGCACGGCTACGATCTGGCGGGCAATCGGCTTTGGCGATCGTGCCCCGTCGCCGCCGCGGCTGGCGTGAACCTCGACGAGCTCTACCTCTACTGGGATCTGAACCAGACTCGCACGCACAGCGAATTCAACGAGATCACCGCGATCAGCGGCGGCGGCTGAGTACAGCCGGCTTACGATGCCGCCGGAAACATGACCACCATGCCGCAGCCCGAGGCGCCGACGAGCGACTACACGGCGGTCTACGACGCCTGGAACCGTCTCGTCGGCTTGTGGGCGAGCGGAGCCTATAGCGATCACCAAAATTGACCCGGCATTGCTCATCTAAATTGACCCACTACTTGGAAAGAAAAAGGTGTTCTTCTTTCAAGTAGTCGCCGCGGAGGGGTCTGGCATCGAAGCTGGTACGGCTTGGCAAGAGGCGCCGGTTGGCTGAGCGATACGTCGCAGAGCGATTGTAGGGCCAGGTGTCGGTCTTTTTTCGTTCCCGCGCATGAAAAACCTCGGCTTGCCTCTCGAAGCATGGGCTTCAATGTGGTAAGCCGAGGGTATGCAAAAATCTATCTCGATTATAACCGAGAGTTTGGCGCGTGACGCACTGCGCGCATTGCGGGATTCGGTTCTTGACCGATCCACGCAACGCAGGTCGTCGGAACCTGCGTTGCCCCTTTGGCTGCCGGGAGCACCATTGCCGGCGGCGTTCCTGCCAGCGGAGCACCGCCTACTATCAAACGACCGCCGGAAAGCGGAAGAAGCAGCACCACAATCGCCGTCGCCGCCGGCCCTGTTCGGCCGATAGTCCGCAAGTGCCCGAGAGCCCCCCGCAGGCACCGCCGGCCCAGCAACCACCGACCGATGCGCCGGCCGAACTGCAACTGGACGGGGTGGTCCTGGACGATTCGAGTCTGACGAACACGCCGGTGCTGCCGTATCTGCGGATGATGGTGAGTCTGATCGAAGGCGTTCCGTTCGCCGTCGAGGAACTCCTGGACCTGCTGCGACAGGGACTGAGACAACACAGCATCGCCTCGCGGAGAAGGACCGACTACGTTTTACGTTTTCTCCGGCAACACCCTCCGTAGGAGGAATCGGATGAGCGAAAGCGTGGAATTGTCGAGCTTCGACCTGCGTTACGAGGGCCATCGCCTGCGCGACGACGGTCGCGAAACGCGCATGCTGGCCTCCATTGCGCAGCGCGGCATTGAAACGGCCCTGGAAGGCGTTGATCCGCCGCAGGGCCGGTTCCTGCTCAACGGCTTCAAGCGTTACCGCTGCGCCAAGAAGTTGAGGATCGCCAGCGCGCCCTACGTCTCGCTGGGGCCGGAGGAGGCGACGGGCATTCTCATGTTGATGCGGGGCTCGACCGATAAGGCGTTGGGCATTCTGGAACAAGCCCGCTTGCTGCAGGCCGAATTCCGCGGCAAGAGCGAGAGAGCGCGGCTGCTTCGCCGCAAACGGGCCATGATTCCGGAACTGCTGGAGATGGAGACGTTCCCCTTCGCCCGCCAGCCGAAACTGGACCGCAAGCGGATCATGTCGCTGTATGACCGCTTCGACTACAT
>Ga0307373_10003979_pt1 | contig 25138 bp, 31 predicted proteins | sample OX2MG_FD_202534 | JGI IMG/M metagenome (GOLD analysis project Ga0307373, IMG submission 202534) | Soil microbial communities from Risofladan, Vaasa, Finland - OX-2 | ecosystem: Environmental > Terrestrial > Soil > Coastal area > Acid sulfate soil | place: Finland: Risofladan, Vaasa | collected...
ATTTTCCAATGCGTTTCAGGACACCTCATTGCTAGTAGAGCTTTCAAATTTGCAGACGGATAGCATTTGGATCGATGTCAATAAGATCCGGAACATTCTGGTGCACCGGGAATCACCAAGTATTACGTTCTATGCCACAGCTGGTGGTGCGGCCGCACCTCCTCCAGCGATTTGGACGAAAAGCGGCGTGACGCTGGTACCAGCTCTAGTTAATGGTCCTCGGGTTTGGTTGGGCTCTGTCATTTCTCGACTCATTAAGGAGAGCCTTTCTTTCGTTATCGAGTACTTCTAGGTATCAGCTCTCCTTTTGGGTTCCCCGTGATGAGTTCGTGAGACCCTTCCCTATCAGCCCGAATTACTTACGTGGATCGGGGAAATTGTTCACCTTTTGGCAGCAGATCCTCGAACTGTCAGAGTGAATGGCGTCGTCTCTATCCGGAGCCCTTTTCTGTCTTCAGACTCTGCTAGGGCGGTGTTGATTAATACCTCACGGGCGCCCTTGATTTTCTCGGGGTGATACTCGCGTTTTTGCTGGCTAGAGACCAGACTTAGTGCCCAATCGATAGCAGTGTTCGGACCAGGAAGGAGAAATTCCAGAGGCACGGCTAGCAACATCCGCAGCCAATCTGCAAGTGAAGGCTCATCTGAAGCGGGTCTCGACACTTCGGTGTCAGCCGATAGCTGCTGCGGATGTGGCCCATTCTTGGACGGCATTGGCTGCACGTCCGCAAACACAGACGGGCGCTCCTCGACATTCACGACATTGGTGTGCTCGGTCGACGCAATGTCGAGGTGCAAGAGCCAATCCACGGGCTCCGCTTCTGGCGATGCGTTCAACTGGTTCTCAACGGGCTGAACAAGGGAATTACGAACCGCGACACGAAGTGGGGTCCGAATACGTAGTGGCTGTGGATTCCGGTGAAACAGCCAACGTCGAGGAAGGGGAGCAGTGCTTCGTTCTCGCCACCACGTCTCGCTCATTGAGACTTGAATGCTTCTTCGAGCCCTAGGTGAATGCATTTTTAATGACGTGGCAGCAAAAATTATCAACCGCCTACACCGCTGACTAGGTCGTTCTCGTTCATGTTATGTAAGCTATCGACTAAATCAGCAACCACCTAGAGCCGCCCGTTCAAAAGGTTCGATCAAGTCGCCCGGAGCATCATAGTAATAGCAGTCTCTCAATTGGCGATCCCCGGAAGAAACTGGGGCAGTAACCGAGTGACGACATAGTTCGCACCTTGGTCTGTCAAATGCTCCCAGTCGAACGCCGTCACGTCGTCGAGGTGATTACCGGTTCTTGTAAGACATCCATGAGCTTCGCACAGCACCGACAACGGTGAGACGTAAGTAACATGATTCTCACGAGCAATCCGCTGAAGTACGAAGTCCGTTGGTTTATCTACCGCCTCGTTTAGCGCCCAACTCATTCGCCGTGGGATCTTGTCTTGGTGGGCCGATGAATACATGTAAAGCGCTAGAGGCAGAAGCGTCGTCCATGTTGGGACATTCCCGACAATTATGACGTGTGAAACGCCATCACGCTTGATTGTTGTAATTACGCTCTGAAGCTTCTGGATCTCGGGAAGAGGATAGGCTCGCCAGAGCGCCGAAAGAATGACCTCGTATGGATGAAGTTCCTTGATCTTTTGAAGGTCCCATGAATTTATCTCGGAGCATCCGGGACGCAGACTGTAGTTCTCGATCGGCGCGCACGACGTTGCAGTGAATTGTGCAAGGCGATATCCGTAAATCTTGGCATAACGCGCGAGCGGATATGTGTATTGCGCCGCGTGAGAGTCTCCGAACTCTACGACGACCGGGCCGTTTCCGGTCGAAATGCAGCCGTGAAACGCTGACGGAGTCTGGCCCTGATTGAGAAAGCAGTGGCCGCCTCGCCACGAATTTGACTTGTAGACGTACGAACTCAATTGACCGACAGTAAAGAGAGCCTTCGTCGAAGCAACCACCGGTGTCGTCGTGATGAAACCGACGCTGGCGACTAGTGCCATTCCCGTCACGAGAGCTGGGACTGGTGTGCGCCGCTTATTCCAAGCGTGTACCGGGAGCTCTAACATCCATCGCGTAAAATAAGCAAGCCCTATGCACGCGCCGACGAGGCCCGACGTGGCCAAAACAGAAAGATTTGGATATAGATCACGCGCGAACACAAGTACTGGAAAATGCCACAGATAGAGCGGATAACTTACCTTCCCTATGGACACCATCGGACGCGTGGCCAGAAGACGATTAAACCAGGAACCAGCGGAAAGGATCACAACAGACCCCGCTGCCGTAGGCGCGAGTGCCCACCAACCAGGATAGGCCGACTGCGGGGAGGGACCCAGTATTGAGAGCAGGATAAGCCCTACCGCAGCGGTTCCCAAAATCTCAAGAATCACGCGTTCTATCTTGGGTTGTGCCCATGCGATCAGTCCCCCGAGTGCCAGTTCCCACGCCCGCGTCGGCAGAAGATAGAAGTCGGCGGAAGGATGCTGAATGAGGGCGATATTTCCAGCGAACGATGCGACAAAGATTGCTGCGAGTACCCACCCGATGTGTCGCCGAAACACAATGAGCAGAATCGGCCAGACCAGGTAGAACTGCTCTTCGACAGCTAGTGACCAAAGGTGATTTAGCGGCTGGATCATCGCTGGTGCAGTAAAATAGTTTGCCGTGTGCCAGTACACGAAGTTGGAACTGAACGTCGCTGCCGCCACGATGTCTCGTTTCAACATCGAAAAACCGCTTGACGGCAAAATCCGCCACCCAACGATCGCCGAAACAGCAAGTATGAACACAAGCGCGGGAAATAATCGAACGATTCGCCGACGATAAAAGCCTTTTATCGTAAACGTCTCCCGCCTCAAGCCTTCCCAGATGAGAGACGCGATAAGGTAACCCGAAATCACGAAGAATATGTCGACTCCGACGAACCCCCCTGGGAGGAAGTTAGGGAAGGCGTGATATAGAACAACCGCGGCCACCGCGAGGGCGCGTAATCCATCGATGTCAGGGCGATACGCAAGTTGATATCGCGCAGGCTCGGTCATTTGATGGCTCCTTGCAGGCTGTCGGCATTCCCTCGGCGTTCACGCATCGATAGAGTTCTGTAATTGACGCCTGACGCTACCTGTTCAGGTCTTCGTTTTCCAGTGACAACTGTCTCGTGTCCTCTGATTGACGAGGCCAAGCCTTTATTATCAACTGTCCGTGTTGTGGATCACTGAAAGTGGCCTGCCCAAGTGCTGAATTGGACGAACTATCCTCCCCTGCTTTGGCGCGTACCGGATCGGAAGACTCCCCGCGGATGAGATCGAGAACTGGTTGAATGACGAGATCGAAGCAGGGATCGCGCCGAGCTCGGTACACCGTCACTACCGAACCTTTCGCCGCATGCTGCAAGTTGCCGTGCAAAAGGAGAAGCTTCTTGTCAATCCCTTCGAGCGGGTAGATCCACCACGAGTCCCCACGCGCGAGATGGTCTTTCTCACCCGGCGAGAGACCATCGACCTCGCAGAGGCGCATCAGGTACGCTACCGGGCCCTCATCTATCTCGCCGTCGAATCCGGGATGCGATGGAGCGAGCTCATTGGGCTCCGGCGGGCAAAACTCGACCTCCGACACCACAAGGTACGGGTCACCGACCAGCTCATCCGGCTCAATAACGGTGAGTGGCTACAGAAGGGGCCGAAAACCTCTACGGAGTCCGATCCATCACGATCTCTGCGTGCACGGCGACCACTCTCGCTGAACACCTCGAGCAATTCGCAGAAAGCGGGCCTGACGGTTTGGTCTTTCCGAACGGAGCTGGCCAGCCGATCATCTCCTCAAGCTTCTGGAACGACCACTTCACCCCCTCACTTACTCGCGCGGGACTCTCCTGCCGTTTCCATGACCTGAGACATATGAGTGTGGCCCTCGCGATCGCAGCTAGAGCGCACCCGAAAGCAATCCAAACGCGTATGGATCACTCCTCGATCAACGTCACCCTTGATCGCTACGGCCGTCTCTTTCTTGAACTCGACGAGGCGATTGCAACCTCGTTCAATAAACGAATCGCCGAGGCGCGAGCCCAACGGGCCAACACCGTTATACACGCGGCGTTCGCCGCCGGATAAGAACGGGTAGACCACGTCTTCCAGCAGACCCACATTGTCAACCATAGTTGACAATGTGGGTCTGCTGGGTAACATTCCAACTATGCCTACGCATCTCGCCGAAGAACACGACCAGGTGACCGTCGAGGTCGCGCTGAACGCCGATGATCCTGTGGTCCGTCTTCGTGGCCTCAAAGCAGCTGATAAGGCCGTTGAACGGTGGCTCGCGCTGGCGGTCGGCGATGCACGCAAGACTGGCATCTCGTGGGCGACCATTGGCGAGGCGCTCGGCGTGAGCCGCCAGGGGGCATGGAAGCTCTACAACGAGGAGTTCATGAACGCGATCGAGACTTCCCGCGATGCGTCCGGGCTGACCGACGAGGAGGCCCTCGATGTTACCTCTACGGAACTCCACGCAATGCGGGCTGAACGTCGTCAGTGAGGGTTGTTCTCGACCCGAACGTTCTAATTTCGTCACTGCTCTCACGGGGAACGACCGCAGCGATTCTCGACGCATGGGTGGAACGCCAGACATACACACCTGTCGTCTGTCCACACCTGATGTGGCCAGCGCGATCGAACTCGATGCCTTCCACCGCGAGCATGCGAAAGTCGAGCTTGCGATCCGCGATCTGAAAGAGAGTGCCGGAATGGAACACGTTCCCTCCGGGCAGTTCTTTGCCTACTCGGCGTGGCTGTGCTGTGCGGTCTCGCCCATGATCTCGTGCGTTGGTGTGCAATCCTCGGTGACATCACCAAAGATTCAGAGCTCACCGTGACAAGGACACTGCGCACGCGCCTGTTCAGCGTCCCTGGGCGACTCGTCAATCGCTCCGGCACCCCGACGCTCCGCACACCACAGCGCTGGCCAAGGGCAATGACATTCATCGGAGTTCTCGACTAGATCCGCCTTCTGGTACCTGCACCGACCAGACGAGCTCACTCGCGGACGCGCGCAGCCGCAGACGATCACCGATGCGCCGACAAATTGTCAAAGCACGAGTGCCTAGCGAAACGCGCCCCGGAAAGACCATGCGACCTTCAATCGGTGATGCTGACCAGGCGGTGGCCGTTGATTCCAGAACATCAAGTCAACGAAGATCAATCGGTGCATCGAGGCTAAGTAGCCATGTGCGCGCAGATAGGGCCTTCGGGCGCTCATCCCGATTCCAGGAATAATCGGGCACCGCGGTAATCGATGACGACCGCTCCGTCGCGAGACAAGACGTCCGAACCGATCACACCATCTACGTTCAAACCGGATGCTGGGATACTCGCGATCAGCTGCGGTTCGAGCGGGGCCGAGCTGAGCGCCCAGCGACCGCTTTGTACTTCGGTCAGGCTCACCGGGCACCCGATCGTTGTTGAGAGGGTGATCCGCTGATCAGTTGTCACGAGATGAAGTGAGCGCGCGAGTAGCGGTGACACCATGGAGATTTCCGCGCCGGTGTCAACGATGAAGAGCTGCGGCGCGGCGCGGTCAAATCTGATCGACGCGTATACCCCAACTGCGCCCTTTCGGGTCAGGACCGTGAGCGAGGCATCGACGCGCACCCCCTTGAGTAACTGCACCGGAATCAATGCGCGCCCTTGGACGGCACTGTTGTTCGTCGGAGACACGCTTTCGGGGTCGCCCAAGCTCATCGTCTGTGTTCGGTAGTCGATACGGACAGCACCGAACCTGCTGAGCACGTCCGAGCCGATCACTCCGTCCAAGGGCTGACTCGCGTTGAGATTAGGCATCGCAGTGCTGAGGACTGCCTGTGGCCTCAGGGTGAGGTTGCCCATTGACCACCTTGATACTTGCTCGGGAACGACCGTCGCGCTGCAGCCGATGCCTGCAGCCAGCTCGGGCATGCCGACTTGGTGCAGGTCGAAACGATGTGAGAGCTGGGTGTCAACGACCGAGAGGGCGGAGCCCGAGTCGACAACAAAGGGGAACGGTCCAACTCCGTCGATGCACACGTTGGCGAGTACGACCGCGCCCTTGCCGAGATGGACAATCCTGATCGGCAGGACTAAAGGTCTGCCAACAACAAGTTGCGAGCGGGTACATCCTGCGAACTCGATCGATCGAGGCGCCTCGACAGGCCTTGACACCGTAGTGATCAGACTCGTGGTCGCAAACGAGCTCCCGCCGGCGGTGGCAGGAACAATTGCGAAGACGGCCGACGCGAGCAGGATTGAACGCAGCACGATAAGAGTCTGCCCGATGAAGGGCACGAAAGTTTCGATTGCGTCAAGGCTCCGCCGGGAATTCGCTGACGGCGTACAGATGAGAGGTTGCGCGTGTAAGCCCTCTCGATCACCCGTTCTGCGTCGGGTCGGGCGTTTACACTGTGAACAATGCATCCCTGCTTGCTGGCACGTCGCAAGAAAACGCCGTCGCTCTTTCGACTCGTAGTCGCCGGGTTGCTTCTCGGTGGTCTGCTAGCTGGATGTGGGAACGCTTCAGCCGCTGGCCCCCAAGTGACAGTGCAGTCTTTCGTGACGAGTTGGACACAGCACGATTGGAAGGCAATGAGTCGTCTCGTCTACCGAGCGCCGGCAGACTTTGCAACGCTCAACGCGAGCGCACTCTCAGATCTCGGCGTGTCGAAGGCGGACTACGTTGCCGGTTCGGTCAACGAAGAGGGTGGCTTGGCAACCGCTCGAGTGACCGAGCATCTCCAAATCGCTGGCATCGGGCCATTGACGATACACACGGCCGTGCATCTGAAAGAGCGCTCCGGCCGATGGCTGGTGCAATGGTCTCCAGCAACGATCGACCCGGCACTGACCAACGGCGGCTCCTTTGCCCTCACGACGACATGGGCGCCACGCGCGCCAATTCTCGGTGCGGGTGGAGCGCCGCTCACTAGGCAAGCCCCAATGGTGATCATCGGTATCGAGGGCAGTTACGTTAAGGACCCGACATCACTCAGCACGGCACTCATAAACGCTGGCGCGTCAAGCCAAGCGGTAAGCGTGGCGTTGAGCGCGGCGAAGTTGAACCCCACCTACTTCGAGTCCGTCTATACCATCACGATGGCCCGGTATCTCCAGCTCAAGCCAACGCTCTATCCCATCCCAGGCACTGTTTTCCAGACCATCTCCGCACGCACAGCCATCACGCCCGGACTGGAGACGAACCTCGTCGGCAGCGTCGGACCGATCACCGCGCAGGAGCTGCGCGAACTCGGTGCGCCATATGACGCGAACAGCATTGTCGGCCAGACCGGCCTCGAGCAGGTCTACCAGAGTCAGCTTGCCGGCAAGCCCGGCGCGACGGTTACCGTTGTTGGATCGAATGGCGCGACGGTCGCGACGCTCGCGACCTTTGCTCCCAATCCCGGCAAGACCCTGAAAACGAGCATCGACCCGATCGTCGAAAAAGCGGCAGGGGCGGCTCTTGCGGGGGAGTCGAAGAATGCCGCTCTTGTCGCCGTACGCGCGTCGACCGGACAGGTACTTGCCTCGGTCAGTAATCCGAGCTTGGACGCATTCGACGGAGCGTTTCCCCCGGGGTCGACGTTTAAAACGATTACGAGTACCGCGCTCATCGACGCGGGTCTTTCACCGTCGTCATCGGCTAGCTGTCCGACCTCGATCACCGTCGGCGGCGAGATCTTCCACAACGCCGGGGGCGAGTTACCGGTCAAAAACCTCGCTCAGGCCTTCACCGAGTCCTGTAACACCGCCTTCATCGGCCTTACGACCTCCCACCTCAATCTTTCGAGCCTGCCTACCGCCGCGACGCTCTACAAAATCGGAGAGACGCCCGCAATGGGCCTTCCGGCGTTCGGTGGAGCAGTCCCGACACCGACCAACGAAGCAGACCTCGCCGCGACGGCAATTGGGCAGGCCCAAGTACTCGTCTCCCCCTTGGACATGGCGATGGTGGCGGCAGCGATCGAGACGGGGACAGCCCGCGAGCCGCGGCTCGTCGTCGGTGCGCCGGATGATCACGCCCCAACACACTCCTTCAACAAGGGACTTGTTGAGGATTTGCACGAGATGATGGCCGATGTCGTTGCCAGTGGAACCGCCGCGAACCAGGGGCTTCCAGCCGGTACCTACGCGAAGACGGGAACGGCCGAATATGGAACGGGCAATACACTACCGACCGACGCGTGGCTTATCGGATTTAACGGCAACATCGCGTTCGCGGCGCTCGTGATCGACGGGGGTAATGGTGGCCCGACATGCGGCCCGATCGTTGCTAAGTTCCTCGATGCCCTTGGTCGGTCAAAGTGAGCTCCTTGTGATGCGCCGACTCCTTGCTTGCACCGGCCAGACCCCACACCTTTCCGACGATCCATGCCGCGGCACTCCATGATCCGGAACGACCTGCAATGAATCCCTGCGCATTCCCACCAGCTATTTCTGATCTTCTACGGTCACTAGTGAAGCCAAATTGACGCCTGCAAAGCCATCTACCCCAGTTCGGTTCTGGGCGCCGCCTCCAGCAGTTTTCGTTGTATAGTAGCAGGTCAGTGGCCATATTTGGTTTGTCCTTGAGAGACCGGCAGTGACCTCCAGAACCTCTCAAAACCCCCTGTTTCCAGCCCCGCGACTCCCAGCGTGAGCCTCGCGGCTCATCAGAGGAGATTGAACTGGCAACTACCGCGTCCGTTATGACGATCCATTCGGACGAAGACGTTCCGAGACCTTCACCCGAATGGCGACGCCGAGCGGTTCTTGCGCGAGACACGCGTCGCGATCGACAACGCGCACTCGCTCGACCTGAACGGCGAGAAGATCACTCTCGCGGGGTGGGCAGAGGATTTCATGTCGCTCGCGCGTCGTCTCTCGCCAACAACACAGCAGACCTATCGCCGCGACCTCAAAAACTACATACTCCCCCGCTTTGATGCGTACACGATCGGAAAGCTCCCAAACGACGAGATCGAGAGCTGATTGATAGATGAGGTCAAATCGGGAACTGCGCCAAGCTCAGTGCACCGTCACTACCGGACGCTTCGCCGCCTGCTCCAGGTCACGATCGAAAAGAAAAAGCTCCTCGCGAACCCGTGTGATCGAGTCACGCCACCGCGCGTTCCAAGAGGTGAGATGGTCTTTCTCTCCTGGAATGAGGCGGTCAATCTCGCCGGGGCGCTCAATGAGCGATATCGCGCGCTGATCTACCTCGCGATCGACTCCGGCATGCGCTGGGTGGAGCCGATTGGACTGCGACACGCGAACGTCGATGTCCAACGCCAAAAGGTCCGTATCACCGAACAGCTCATCCGCATGGGTGCCGGTGAGTGGCTGCGAAAGGAACCAAAGACCTCTGGCTCTGTTCGATCGGTGACGATATCGGAATTTACCGAGACGGTTCTCGCCGACCACCTCTCACACTTCGCTGGCCGAGAGTCAGAAGGCCTCGTTTTCGCGAACCGGGCTGGCCATCCGCTCATCTCGTCGAGCTTTTTGATTCATCACGTTAAGCCGGCGCGAGATTCACTCAAGCTGACGTGTCGCTTCGATGATTTGCGCTACACAAGAGTTGCTCTTGCAATCGCGTCCGGCACACACCCCAAGGCGATCCAGGCCCGAATGAGACACTCCTCGATCAACGTCACCCTTGATCGCTACGGACACCTCTTCCCGGAGCTTGACGAAGCAAAAGCGGTCTCATTCGGCGAGAAGTTCTTCGCAGAGCACGCGAGTCGTTCGAACAATATCGTTCATGTGACATTTGGCAACACGGATACGTCGTCCACATCGGCAGACCACTATGTGGGTGGCTCAACTCGATCACGGAGCCAGTCCGAGGTCTGTGGTTCGTCTGATTCGCCAGCGCCTACCGCGAGAACGAGGCGCTCGGCCTCATCAGAAGATAGATAATCCGACCAAGTCCACAAGTTGATCTGGAGGCCGTGCTACCGCTTGATTCCATCGAGTAATTCGTGGTTCCGCGCGAGACGGACGACGAGCACACCGGCCTTGTCGCAAAAATCGGGGTGGAACTCCTCGCCGCCAAAACTCGCGTTCGGAGCATGAAGGACTGAGTCCGCAAGATCTACCTTCACACTCGCCATGACCGTTTTGATGTCGCGTCCAGTGACTCGCCCCGATGTGCCGGTCGGTGGCAGTCGCGAATACACAATGTGAGCGCCGAGAATCGCGCAGCATCACAGCGCGTACACCGCAGACGGAACTGGATTGCACTTGGTGTCGCATAGTGTGCAATCAATTAAGGCGCCGAGGGTGCCCGTAACCGCCGGGATTGCTCTTTTCATCGCGGCAATTCACATCGGCACAGGTTCGGGTATTTCTGGCGTCGGTGACGGCTGCGGAAGCGTCGGCTCTTCTGGGATTGTCATGCTCCAGACCGTAGCTTCGTAGGTGACCCAGACCGGATCAATTGCGTGGATCGGTTGAATCCGCCCTTCCTTTCAATCTGAAAATCCTCCATCTCTCTCGGCTGAAGACCCAGATCATCGGTTTGTGAGGGCCAGTTATGCCAGTCGATAGGGGGGCCACCAGCCGAAGCCAACACGACCATCGATCGTCGCCATCTGACGACCGAGCGGTCTGTCTTTCCCCGCCACGTCACACGATCTGTCGCAGTGGGTGACCTTCGATGTCGGTGCGCCGACGTACTCTGAGCGGTTTCTGAGCCATGTCGCGAGCTTCACGGCTCACCGTGGCAACGTGGTAGATACGCGCCTCAAACGATGGCGGTCACGGGACTAGCTGGCATTACGAGCGGTCACAACTTGAAAGGCAAGTGGGAACCGACTCAGGCTGGACGAGAGACGAAACTTGGACATATGACTCGCGACAGCACGGCGAGCCTCGTCCATGCGTTCTGTTGGTACACCCATGAAAATCAACTGATCATCGTCTACAACAGCATCCTCTGGGACATCGACCAACAGCTGCTCGGTATCGATCGAGATATCAACGAATCCTGCCTCTTCGAGAACGGCCCTGACACGACCTACATCGCAGAGAGAAAAGGGGCCGGTCGGACTCTTTCCTGGTTCTGGGGTAGGTGGCGGGGGCATGATGCTCCCAAGTACTCCGGCGAAAAACCATGGGTTCTTCTCAGCCGCCTGCCAGCACGCGAATCCCAATCGTCCCCCTCCCGCGATGTGCGCGCGAATGTTGGCGAAGGCCCTTACGGGTTCATCAAAAAACATCACACCAAATTGACTCATTGCTACGTCAAATGGTGCCCCCTCGATACGGTCGGTCTGCACATCTACGACCTGAAAAGAAACGTTCTTTACTCCAGCTTCAAGGACACGGCCACGCGCCAGACCGACAAGAGGTGCGGAGATGTCTGCACCAACCACCGTTCCCTCCCCGCCGACGAGCTCCGCGGCCCTCATCGCGGCCAATCCGCCTCCACTGCCGAGATCAACAACGTGTTCGCCGGGCTCAAGAGCGAGGGCCTCGACTAACACCGGGGTAATAGGGCTTGTAAATCGCTCCCGTTTTGGCCAGGATTTGGCCCAACTCGTATTGTTCCACCTCTGACGCTCCGCGTAATTTGTCGCCATCGGTCCATCATGTCACCAACGGATATCGCCGAGCCATTGAAAACGTGGGTCAGGCGAACGTTGCGGGTCGCGGGACTAGTTTCAAGGGGGCGGGCATGGGAAGTTTGCTTGACATACCGCGCCATCTGATTGGTGTGCCTCGCTGCCCAGTGACCGTCGATCGCAACGCACACAGATGAGATGATCGGTCGAGCCGGTCAAAGCGTCTTGACGAAAGGTCGCAACGTCTCTTCAAAGAACTCAACTCGCGGTGGACCAGCCACACCGGCTCGTTGCATAGCGGCGTGAACCTCAGCGTTATCCATGAACGCCTGCGCCTCGCCCATGGTGTTGAACCGGTGGAGGACCATCACGTTGTTCGGGTCGTCCTTCGCGCGGTGGACGCTTTTCTCGGTGGCCCCACCGCTCTTTTCGAGAGGCTCCGCCTCGTCGTAAACCTTTTGCCACGCGTCGTAGTCGTTCACACGATGCAGCGCCACTAATAAGGCCATAGCGGCCATCTCTCTCCTTGGCGTTTCAATAGAACACTACGCTCCGCTCGGTTCATTCCAGATAACGGAGACCGGCTCACCATGGAGCCCACGTGCTCACCTTGAAGAGGTGGCAGAACACGAATCTTTGCCGTGCCTTGTACAAGCGTGCTACTTCGTGCCGGAAATCCGCGCCTTGCATGAAATGTTCGCAGACCGAAACTACCCGACCTTGCCGTACTTGGAGGTCCGACCATCCGCACTTGATTCGCGGCTTCGTCGGGCCCGCCAACACGCGCAAGTACCGTCGATCTCTCGGAGCAGCCCGCCTGAGACGGACAATATTCGGTCGCCGTGTTCTGTTCACGAGCGTCCGCGACCGGGACTCTCAGGACGCACCGCCTTTGCTGAGGAGGCCCCCTCATGGACCTCCTCGTATCAGTGTCGAACTCTTCAGGGTGTGCGGGACCTCGCGCCTTCCGTTCCCATTAGGGTCGATCCGTGTGTTTCTCTCCGCAGGCAGACTTGGTCGGCGGTGCCTTCGTGAGCGGCTTGGGCATCGATGCGCTTCGTCATCTCCGCAGTCGCCGAAACTTCCTCCCGCTTGCGTCTCTTCCACTCGTTCTCGGTGTTCACCAAATGATCGAGTCATTGATCTGGTGGGGCCTTGAGGGTGATGTCTCTCACGGAGTTGAGCACGTGGCACTGTGGGCATATCTGATCATCGCGTTTGTGCTGCTTCCGATCTTCATTCCCTTTGCCATAATGTGCATTGAACCGGCGTTCCACCGCCGTATGGCGATGCTCCTCTTCGCTGCATTCGGAGTCGGCGTCGCCGGTGTGTTGCTCGCGGCGCTCATCCGTGCTCCGTTCAGCGTTGGCATACGCCCCCATCACCTCGACTACTTCATCAACCAGCGCCATGGACTCATCATCGTCGGCTTCTACGTCGTTGCCATTTGCGGAGCCCTGTTATGTTCGGGCGATCGACACGTCCTCCTCTTCGGTCTCGTCAACGTTGTAGCGGTCGCGCTGATCGCGTGGCTGATCGCGGACGGGTTCGCCTCGGTTTGGTGCGGGTGGGCCACAGTTTCAAGTGGAGCGATCGCTTTGTACATGCGATTCGCGAAGCCGCATCGAGCGCATCCGTATCTCCTCGCACAATGAGTGCGTTGTGTGGCACTTTTCCTACCTGCAATTTTGGCCAAAAATGGCTTCTCAACTGGATAAATCCATAAACATGGGCGTTCACAACTGGCGAATCACCAACTGGCTCGGTTACTGATAGACGCCGCGACGATGGCCAATGGTTACAACCACGATCACCAAAACTCCGTTATCGATGGTGTAAATGATTCGGTCGTCGCCAACTCTGAGTCGGTAACCGTCACGCCCCCGCAGCGGCCGCGAGGCAGGAGGCCGCGGATCCTGGACGAGCAGTGCGATTGCCCCTTGAATTCGAGGTTGCATCGAGCGATCAATCTTGCGGAGTTCTCGAAGTGCCGCCGGCCGAAATTCAATGCGATAAGCGTTCACGACCAGCCAAGGTCTATCTTCACCTGCTCCCAAGGGATATTGTCTCCAACTTCAGCAAGGGCGGCATCAAACGCGGCCACGTCCTGAGACTCCTCGAGTGCTTCGAGCATTTCGTCGTAGCGATCTGGGCTCACCATGATCGCTGCCCGTCGTCCATAATGCTCAAGCTCAACCGGCTCGGACTGCGACATCTCCACGACCTCGGAGAGCTTTGCACGTGCCTTGCTGACAGATATTTTGACCACGGTCATATTGTACAATACCTGATTCTATTATGTACAATATTGCTGTCGATGGGCCGACCCCGCCGTTCTCCGACTGGCGTCTTCGTCCCTGACGCACTCGCGACGTCTGAGCCGTGCATATCCGTCTGGGCTCCTTGCGTTTTAGTGCGAGCCAAGATTCGGCACTCACAATCTGTATTCGCGACTGCCCGGTACGGCTGCACTTCGGGAATACCGCTTCACGCCTGAGAACCCGCTCGGAAACCAGCAGTCCGGTCAGGCGGGCGTGGTCCGAACCACTCGAGCGGCCCAGGCACGCCTATCAACCGTCAGGCAGGTCCGGTAAAATGTCACGCATGGCCTCTCCGAGAGAGCTCGCTGACCGCTTCCACTCGGACTGGCTTGAAGTACACCCGTTCGACGCCGCCAACTACGGCATCCCCGGTTACGACGACCGAGTACCCGACGCGAGCGAGGCTGGGGAGGCCGCTTGGCGCGATCGTGTCGTAGAGCTGCTTGGAGAAGCGAATGCCATCGACACCTCGAAATTGAGCGAGGCGGACAGGACCACGCTCGGCTGCCTTGTCATCGAGGTCGAGCAAGAGATCGCCATGGTCGACTCGAAGTCTGTCGAGCACACCGTCACGCCCATGCCGTTCAGCGGCCCCGCATGGCTGCTCGCCGTCGTGGCGAGAAGCGTCATTGCGGACTCCAAGGCGGCCGGCGATTACCTGGAGCGACTGCAAAAGAGTGGCCGTTGGATCGACCAAGTCTCCGAACGTCTGCGCACGGGGGCACAAAAGGGACGGCTCCCCGTCGCTCCACTCGTGGAGCAGACGATCGCCTGGGCCGTATCAGCCCTCTCGGCCGACGTGCCGGCTGCGCTCACAGCGCCGATACCTCCCGAAGACTGGGACGGGGCCCCGCAGTGGCGCCAAGAGAGGGACAGAATCGGGCGCGACGTCGTGAAGCCCGCGATCGGTCGTTGGGTCGACCTGTTGAGAGAGATCCTCCCGAGCGCCCGCAGCGCGAGCGAGCCGGGACTCACCTACCTCCCAGGGGGCGAAGCCGACTACGCACGTGCGATCTGGTCGCACACGACGCTCCCGCTCACGGCCATACAACTCCACCAGACCGGACTCGACCAGATCGCCGAGCTCGAGGCGCGAGTGATCGAGCTCGGAGGAGAGATCGGTCTATCGAGTCTCGCCGAGGTGCATGAGGCGCTCCGGGCCTCATGCACAAAGCAAAGTGCCGCCGAGGCGATCGAGGCAGCCTCCTCCGCCATCCGCCGGGCGGAGGCTCGCGCGAAGGAAGTCTTTCCGGAGCCTCTCCCACCTGCTTGCGCCGTGACCCCAATGCCACAGATTGTCGCGTCGAGCGGAATGGCGCCGCACTACACGCCGCCCCGGCTCGATGGATCTCGCCCAGGCACCTTCTGGTTCAACACCGAGCGCCCAACGGCCGGCACAGGCTGGGACCTTGAAGCGGTCGCCTTTCATGAGGCGGTGCCCGGTCACCACCTCCAGCTCTCGCGCGTCCAACTGCTCACCGACCTGCCCGCCCTGCAGCGCCAGCGCTCGGTAACAGTGTTTTCCGAAGGATGGGGGCTCTATGCCGAGCAGCTTGCCGGAGAGATCGGCCTCTACAGCGGAACTGAGGGCGCCCTCGGAGCACTGGCGGCCTCCCTCATGCGGGCGGCTCGGCTTGTCATCGACACGGGGCTGCACGCCCTCGGCTGGAGCCGCCAGGAGGCAGTCGACTTCTACGTCGCCCACGTGCCGATGCCAGTCGACTTCCTCGCCAACGAGGTCGACCGGTACATCATTTGGCCGGGCCAGGCGCTCGCGTACCTGACCGGCAAACTCGAGATCCTCCGGCTGCGCGACGAGGCGCGCCGTGCCTTGGGTGGTGAGTTTGCGCTTCCGGACTTCCACGGCGCCCTGCTCGACAGCGGCTCGTTGCCGATGCCAGTGCTCGAGGAGAAGATCCGCTTTTGGATCGCGAGCAGCGAACGTAAGCCGTAACCCTGGCCGCGGGCGCTATGCCGAAAGAAAGCAGCATCAGTGCGCAACTGCCGCGGCCCTGAGTAACCCACCGCGCCAAAGTGATAACGCACGGTTGACACATGACGTGTTCCCGACCGCCGGTTGATGGATCGTCACAAGGGGACAACGGCGGCGGCTTCAATCTCTACGAGCAGAACAGAATCAATGAGCGCGCTCACCTCGACCATGGTGCTGGCTGGTTGCATATCGGCAAAGTATTCACCATGTACTCGACTTGCCTCCTCCCATCGGCTTATGTCCGTCACGAAGAATCCGAGTACGGACGACCTCTTCCAAGCCGTAGCCAAGCTGTGCGAGCGCATCGGTGATACGCCGAATCACTTCACGGGTTTGCTTGCCGATGTCTTCGCCACCAACGGCACCACCATCAAAGAGCGCGACGGTCGTGCCTGCCACTGCAGTCCAGTGCCCGACTCGCACTGCGCGCGAGTAGCCGGCTATGGGTCTCCACGGTGTACCAGGCGGGACACGCGCCTTATCGTGCATTGGGTAAGTATCGCCGCGAAAATTCCCGTGAGCCGCAGGGTGTCCTCCAACCCAGTACCGTGGCGCGCAGAAAGTTCCACTTTCGGGTCGTGAATGCGCACCGCGGCCGCGCCATAGTCGGCGGTAGGTAGCACGCCGCCCACGCCCAGAATGTTCAAGATCGACCTCTTACGGTGAGTACTTCAACATTGCTGGGGCGCGGCACACCCAGTCCCAGGTCTCAACCCGACCTGGAGGTAATTCATGACCACCACAAATTCATCAACCACCCTCGTGCTCGCGGCGCCAATGTTCCGCGAGGCCGAGCCTCTCGCCCTGGCCAGATATTTAGCCGGTTACAGCGGGTTGACTCGTGAGGCATATTCACTCGACCTGCGCCAGTTTGTCGCCTGGTGCGAACCGCACAGCATCCATCTTTTCCAAGCGCGCCGCGCCGACATCGAATGTTTCGGCCGCGACCTCGAAACTCGCGGCCGAGCACGAGCCACGGTCTCGCGACGACTATGCACCGTCGCTGGGTTCTACCGCTATGCCATGGAGGAGGAGCTACTCGACCACTCTCCGGCCGTGCATGTCCGCCGTCCCCGACTTGATTATGAGTCGCATGCAACTGGGCTTGATCGAAACGAAGTCGGAGCGCTCCTTGTGGCTGCGGGGCTCGGACCCTCCGCTGAGCACGCACTTATCTCGTTGCTGGCGTTAAACGGACTGCGAGTCTTCGAAGCGACCGGTTCAAACATTGAAGCGCTTGGTCTTGAGCGGGGACATCGAACACTCACCAACTTGCGCAAGGCCGCGAAGGTCGTGACGATTCCACTTGCTCCTCGAACCGCTCGCGCCGTCGATCTTGCGATCGGAGAACGCTGCGAAGGAGCGATCTTTCTCAGCGCCGACGGTGGTCGCCTTGATCGGCACGGTGCGGGGCGAATCGTTCGACGAGTCGCGCGGCGCGCGGGGATCACAAAGCCTGTTGGTCCACACACACTCCGGCACGCGTTCATCACCGCGGCACTTGATGCGGGCGTTCCGCTACGTAATGTCCAGGAGGCCGCGTCGCACGCTGACCCGCGAACCACGATGCGCTACGACCGCGCCCGGGTGTCGCTCGATCGTCACGCCACGTACATCGTGTCCGCGTTCGTTGCGGGAGCTGCGCGTTGAAGAATCTAAACGAGATCCGGAATCGGTGATCCGTTCGAAAGAGACGACCGAGTGGTCCCTGCATAGATAGTGACCACTCGGTCGACGCCGGGTCAGGCTTACGGCGCAAAACGCTGAAGTAATCGTTGAAGGTATCCGCACCGGTTCGGAACGCGTTGCCGTCGATCTGTACTCTCGCCGGTCGCACGAGTCACGATATTCGGTGTGCCGTTCTGAATCCACACGGGTCGTCTCAACTGGCGGGTCGAGTCACGCGTGTACCAGCACTTTGGGTGATACCTCGCCGTTGCCAGCCCCCCTCTTCCGCCAACGGAGATGTCGGTAGTCGCAATAAGCGATGCAACACCTTTGTAGAGTTCAGGTGTGACCAAGGTGGAGGAACCAAGAATCGGGCTGTGCAGTTTTTCACAACCAAGTCGGACCTCTCACCTACGAGGACTTGTCCTCAAATTTGGCGACTTCAAGGGGTAAGCGCAGCGGGGTCCTTCCATCACAAACTTCGCTGTTCGCACTCGTTCCGGGGCGCATCGAGAAGTCGGGGGTGAGCATCATCATGGGTCTGGGTCTCATTGTTGAGGTTGATTCGTCAAATGACATTTCAACACGGAACCCAGCCCACCTAACGGGGCCAACCGAACTCCTCAACTCAGGGTCGTAAACACAACTTTTCAACATATCTCGCTCGAAACGCGCGATGGGATCGCCAAACAGGGCGCTGAACCGCGAGGACAATCACCATGGCGCGGCGGTTCGCCAACTCCTCTTGAATCATTTAGCACTACGAACTTGCAAGAACGGACCAAACATTCAGCAATAACTGCATCGCGCGAGAATGCCGAATGAATATGACTGGCCCTACTCTCAACTCCTAGCTATCGGGGCTTCTCGAAACGAGTGAGAGATCTCGACCGTGAAGTGACTCATCTGCGCCCTCAGAGAACTCCGTCTCCCGTTTCAAGACAGTAGCTACCGGAAACACTCGAAATTCTCCTGCCAGACGAGGAGCAGATATGGATCCTTGGTCTCTCAACGCGGTTGCCGCGGCAAGAAGTCGCTTTCGGACCGTCACGATTCCGAGGTCGCTTGATCCAAGATGCTCTCGTGTCCGATCAATAATCGGCAACGCTCCCTGCACGGCCACGTCCTGAACAGGGATGCTCTTGATCCCGGAATAAGTGTAGAGACTTTGCACCGTACGATCTATGAGGTAATCATTCTGCTTATTCGCCACCAGTCGAAACGAGCCCGGCTCAGTCTCTGAAAACAGGACCCCACCCTGTTTGCATTGGTATAACTCGAACTCGCTCAGAGGGCGCTCCGGGTGCCAACGGATACGGAAAAAAACATTATGTTCATCATCGATAGGAATCCGCATATTGCAAATGATCGCGTGGTGAGGTTCTTCAGGAATGAGCGAGTACGCGGGTAACAACCATTGTGTGATTCGCCAATACCACGAGTCGTCTTCGGCTGGCCGACGAGCTCCGATCAGAACACCAGTGTTCGTATCTTTGCAAAAGAATCTCGGGTTACCACTCTTCATGAGGTACTTCTCGTACTTATAACCCTTCCGATTTAGATGCGCTCCCTCGATCACATCGGACCCCAATGCACTGTGCAAAAAGGAACCGTGACTCGAATCGATATCTCCTTCCATGTTCTGGAGATAGTTTGCGTCGACGATGTATTTCGCAATGAAGCGATGACTTTCCGGCACCAGCGCCCAGTCGAAATCGGGCAATGGAGGTGGCACCGCGTCTGGACCCATGTACGTCCAGATCACCCCACCACGGCGTGCCAAAGGATAGGCCTTGAGACGAACGTGCTCTTTGAACCGGCTATCAGGTGGCTCGTTCGGTTGATCAATACATTGACCATTAGCTGCAAACTTCCACCCATGATAAATACAGCGAAGCCCCCCCTCTTCACACCGACCAAGGAAGAGCGGTGCTGATCGATGTGCACAAAGAGCATCAATGAGCCCCATCTCCCCGCTGGGCTCCCAGAATGCCACGAGGTCTTCACCGAGGAGGCGGACTTGAACTGGCGGGCACCCAGGTATTGCAAGTTCAGACTCAAGTAGCACGGGTAGCCAGAAGGAGCGAAACAAGTTGCCCATGAGCGTTCCGGGGTCTGTCTTAGTCAATTCATCGTTCGTGTGCTGGTCCACAAGATCTCCTTAGAAAATGATCACTCGAAACAGAACCCTCGGAATACTCGACATGTCACCATAACTGCGTCACGTTTCCTCACGCGGCGGAACTTCCGATACGTCCACGTATCTGCTCGATTAATCCCACCGGAAGGGCCTGGACGTCTAGTTCAAGATATGGCAGGAGTTCCACCAGATCTGCCTCCAAAAGAGCAGCACGCACGCTTGTATCCATAAGAGGACTCCCACTCGGCGTCCATCCGCGGCGCGCGGCCAATTCTGCCAGTGAGATAAGCCGCTCGCGCTCTGTGCGTCCTATGAGTTCATCCATATCTTCGCCCACCACGGAGAGTTCGGGTAACTCTTCAATCGTTGCCACCCGAACCCATTCGTGGTCATGCTCTTGAGCCTCAACGACGATCGTGAGTGGGATTCGAAATAACTCATCAAGTGTCATCAAATGAATCCCTTCATCAATGCTGCTAGGGCAAACAACCGTGGTCCGTTGTCGCTACTTCTTCTTTTGTCCATCGGTATACACGAAGTCAAACGACTGTTTCGCAGCACTACGTCGCATAACAGCCATGTTATCCACGGAATAACTGACGGGAACTCGGTTGCCGACGTGCCTTCCTTTTGACGAGCTCCACGGTGATGATCAGCGTGATCGCGAGCTCCAACGAAGCGAGCCGGTGGGCGACAAAACGGTCAGTTGATCTCCGAAGCTGACCAAAGTTCGATAGCCATGAGTTCGTCCGTTCTATCGGCCAACGAAGGCCAAGTGGAAGCACTTTCTTCACGAGCTTGATCTCGCCCCGACGCAGCGTCTTTGCACACACCAGGTCGTCGATCCCGCTGTCTTTGACGAGACGGCGAACGCTGGAGTTGTCATATCCTCGGTCGAGATGCAGCGTCTCGATCTCGCTGAGCAACCCGCGAGCCGCAACGTCATCAAGCGTCGCAAGCAACATCCCGAAGTCGTTGCGATTTGCCCCGTCGATCGCCCAGCCGATCGGTATGCCATTGCGGTCGGTGGCGATCGACCACTTCCAGCCGGTCTTCGCGCGATCGGTCGGGTTCGGACCGGTTCCCTCACCGCCGCAGGGTGCTTTGTGCAGTGAGCCGTCGACTAAAACCTCCGAGCAATCAAGCCCGATCACGCGGTCATAGGCACCGAGCGTCTCGGTGACGAGGTGCTCAAACACACCGGCTTGAGTCCACTCGTCACGACGGCGGCGAAGCGTGGTTTTTCCGCCCTTGCCGAGGCATCCAGCAACGTCCCAACTGCATCCAGTGACTAGCCGGAACAGGATCGCTTCGAAGCAGTCCCGATCCGAGACCGGTGGTCGATGACAGCCGAGCGGATGAGGTTTTTCCGCATGTTTGGATAGGTAGGCAGAAAAGGCCTGCCAGACGGCCTCGACGACAACGGGGCTGAGTGCGAGCATCGGACCTCCATCGGTTATGCGGTTAAGACCACCACCTGGATGTTGTCCGAGCCGGTCGAAGATGTGGTGGATCCATCCACCACTCGTCAGCTCGCGCGAGCGACAATCACAGTCGGGAGGTAGACGATGGCCAAGGTGAAACGCAACGAACTGTGTCCGTGCGGAAGCAACTTAAAGACGAAGCGTTGTTGCTTCGCGGACGAGGAGATGAAAATCACCACGCCGAGAGCGATACTCGCACGACTGCAGACAAGCGTGGTCGAGGCGATCGCGTACATCGATCCGACAGAGTTCCGTGAGCTCTACGAGGAGATGATCTATCTCCCCGAACTCGATGTCTCCCTGCACCTTCGTCTTCCTTCGCTTCTCACCCCGGATGTCGAGGTTGCGATGAACGCCATCGCGCACGAGGACGACGATGGATTGGAAGATGCTCTGCACGCTGTCGCGATGGAACTTAATACCATCGAGCGTCGACTCGAGCTCGCAAACGCGGTGCTGAAACTACGCGATCAGGGACTCATTGCTCCAGAACTTGCCGCCGTATCGATCATTGACTTGAACAACGAAGATTCCGCCCTATTCATCTCCGCGCTCGCTCAAACGATCGCTGTCAAAAGCGGATCCGAACCGACACCTTCGGGCCTGTTGCTGACGGGCTAGCAGACCCGTTGGCGGCTGAGCGCGCGAGTGCGCTCAGCCACCAGCTCGTCGCTTTCGCTCGTCGGGAAGTGGTCCAGCCGCACGTTATTGATTTGAACAAGGTCATTGTCGATCTCAAAGAGCTCCTTCGGCGCTCGATCGGCGAACAGTTCGAGCTCGTCATTTCAATGTCGCCAAATCTTCACTCCGTGAAAGCCAATCCTGGACAGATCCAACAGGTCTTCGTGACCTCATTGGTCGTCAATGCACGCGACGCAATACCCGATGGTGGTGTCGTCACCATCGATACAGAGAATGTCAGAGCAGAGCGCGGGCTTGGACGAGTTAGGGATCGAGCTCGTTGTCATAGACGGCATCGGGTACTCGATTGCGAGCCATAGTGAACCTAGCTACACAGCAGTCAGCCAAGCACTCTCGGAACCCGGGAAGATGGCCGAACGCACCGCCTCGATGGTCTTGGGCCTCACCCGTCCGTCTCAAGTATCGAACGATCCTGTCACCGTAGCGATTGGAAGGACCGCGTTGATGGCACAGTCGCGCATCTGTTCGGTGCCCGAACGAGACAAAGACGACGAGAACCTACAAGTGGTGGGTGTAAGGAAGTCGAACTTCAAGGAGCCAGAGTCATCGAACGTGGCTCTTGACGAAGTTGAGGATCTCAATGTGCTTGTCCGTGTCTATTTCCATTAGCTTCACCAGCAGCTGCCATAGCGTGGTGTCTTTCTGAAATTTGAGTTGCTTTTCAAGCTGCTTAAGCTGGCGAGAGTCGGACCGTTCTTGTTGCAACAGCTTTTCGGTGAGCTCGGCAAGCTCTTTCGGATGCGCTCCCCAATGGGTGAGCCGAGGTATAGCTGGTTCCTCGGGACGAAACTCGGCGTCGGTACGGACCGTGGAGGCCAGCTCCTCAAACCAACTATGGTGGCGAATTTCATCCTTTACGATCAACCCAACGAGGTACTCGAAGACAACCGAGCCTGAATCGGCTGAGGCACTCTGATATTCCTCGAGGATCTTTTGTTCGTTGTTAGCATGCGACGTCAGATGTTCATACAACTCTCGCTCCCACACGCTCGCCCCGATTAACTTTTCAGCCATGATGCGCCCCTTTCTCGGGTCCGAGACGTTGCTCGCAACGAAACCAACCAATCGTTTCGGCCAAGTGAACCAATGTCAAAGCTCAATCGAGGGGCAGGCTCAATCGCAGGCTGGGGCCGAAGGTCCTGGTGCGTGATGCAATACGCCCCGTTGCCGACATCCCGACTCTTAACTTTCCCCACCAAGTACTCCCGCCAATCTCGTCTAGTGGAATCTGGCGCCTGGACATCTCGTCCACTTGCCATACCGCGAGATCGTCCGCATCCTTGATGGCTGGCCTGCCGCTCAGGCACTCCTCTTTGCCTACGAACCGACCGCTCTTCTCACCTGAAAACCATAACCGCCCGAGGATCGACGACCACACCATATCTGACGATCCATGCCGCGGTGATGCCGCGGCACACCATGATCCGGATTGAGCATCATTGGACCCCTACGTATTCTCAGCTGTATTTCTGATCTTTTACGGTCTCCAATGAATGCCAAAAAGCGCCTGCAAAGCCCCTCTTTCTCAGTTCGAATGTGGGCGCCGCCTCCAACAGTTTTCAAGGTCAAGATGGACCGTGGCCGTTGGCTCGACCCACGCGGAGCAGATTCTCCCGTTGCCAAGTGGGCGAAAGAGTTCCTCTCCCTCGCTCAACGGCTCTCGCCTACCCCCGAGAAGACCACCTTATTGGTGGGCCAAACACGTCGATAGTAGAACTCTGTCTTCAAAGTTGCGAACAACGATTCGGCCATGCGGTTGTCCCAACACACGCCGGTGCAACCCATCGAACAGATCAGCCCATTGCTCGCGGAAAAGGTGGCGATCTGTGCCGACACCCCGGCCTCCCAGGGAGACGAGGTACCAAAAAACTGGCGAATGAAAGAGTTGCCTCTCCCATCCGCCAGTTCAGGACTATTGCAACTATCGGATTACAAGTTCAATTTGAGTCGTGATCGACTAACAGCTGCCCTGGATGAAACAGACAACGCGCGCGCCGAGTTTGAGTGCCGACTCATAGGCCTGCTTCGCTTGAACAGGGTTGTGATAGGTCGGGTTCTGTCCGAAGTTCAGCATTGACGAGCTGTAGCTCTGCTGTGCATACGCCCATTTCATCGCGGCGCGAAGTGTCTGGACCTTGTAGCCCGCAACACTGGTCTGGGTGACCGTCGGGTTGCCCGTCACGGCAAAGAGAGACAACAAGGTATTCCACTGGATCTTCTGCAGCTTGGTCTTTGGTGGGTACAGCTTCTCGGACTCTTTCAACGTCGGAACGTTTGTGAGGTACTTCCGGCAGTTCGTACCGACCGGCGGAACGATCGACGTTGCAAGCACGACAGCCTTGCCCTGTTGCAAGACACCACAGGCGAGGCTGAGGTCGAAGATGCCCATAGGTCCATCACCACGGATAAGACCCTGGACCTCTTGACCAAGTGACGCGTACCCGGAGATGTATTTCGGATGAAGTCCAAGAACGCCCATCCACGTGCGCTGCACGGTGTTGAGCGTTCCAGTGTTCTGGGTCAGCATCTTCAGCGTGCCAGCCTTTGACGCGGCGACCACCTGACCGAAGTTCGTGTAACCCGAACTACTCGACGCGATGAGCGGTGAGGCGTTGGGGCCGTTCTGGACGAGGTAGGCCATTCTCGCCGGGTTGAAGTTGATACCGGGCACATGCGTCAAGATGTCCTGTATGTCATTGAGTGGATTCAGCATTCCGATCGTGAGCCCATCCGGCAACGCGCGCGCAAGGGCGTCCTGGCCGGGTATGGAGTTCCCTATTGGATATGGCGAAATAACGAGGTTGACTCCGAGGTACTGCTTGAATAGCGGCTGCAGAGCTACCCCTGGGTCGTAAAACGGTCCGCCGATGGAGCCGATATCGACAAAGGTCATCGTCTTGCCCGCGTAGAACGCGAGTCCCTTGCAGATGCCCGCGTCCTTGATGCGGATGCCATTTGCCGTCCGGCACGTCTTCGAATTGCTGGCGGAGTTCGAGTGCATCGCGGCTGATACCGGCGACGCCATCAACCCAACCAAACTACAAAGCGAAACAGCTACTGCCGCTGTCCGTCGGTGATTGATTTGTCCCCACCGCGGCTGTCTGAATTTTGCCTGAAAATTCACGAATCCCCCATTTCAATCACTAGCCCTGATCTTTCACGAGAATGTCTGAGCGGGACCTCCGCTCATTGTCCGACCCGTCGTGGTCGGTGATCCGTTGATTTTCATTTCGCACCGGTCGTCTCGAGCTTCAG
>Ga0307373_10003980_pt1 | contig 25131 bp, 20 predicted proteins | sample OX2MG_FD_202534 | JGI IMG/M metagenome (GOLD analysis project Ga0307373, IMG submission 202534) | Soil microbial communities from Risofladan, Vaasa, Finland - OX-2 | ecosystem: Environmental > Terrestrial > Soil > Coastal area > Acid sulfate soil | place: Finland: Risofladan, Vaasa | collected...
TATGCGCGTGGTGCAAGGCGTCGGCCACCGCGGCCAAGAGTTCGGCGGTTTCCGTCGGAGCGGGGCGCCGAAAGGCCAGCAAGTCTTCCAGCGTTTTGCCGGCGATATACTGCATCACGATGTACGAGCGGTCGCCTTCGCGGCCAACGTCGTAAACGCCGACGATCGCCGGATGGTTCAACCGCGCCACCAGCCGGGCCTCGGCGAGAAACTTGTCGGCATCGTCGGCCGAAGCGAACGAGCCGGCGCGGGGCACTTTGATGGCCACGGCGCGGCCGAGCTCCGGGTCGTCGGCGAGGTAGACCGTGCCGAACGTGCCCGAACCGAGCGTAGAACGAACCTGGTAACGGCCGAGATGCGTTGGGGCGGGTTCGGGCTGGTCCGCGGAACGCCACGGAGTGCGTTCCCTACAGTGCATGTCGGGCTGTGCTGGACCGCGGAGCAGGGCGAACAGCGTTTCGAGCTTTTGATGGGCGGCAAAGGCGCCGGCCAGCTTGCCGTCGGCCGCCTGCGAAGGGCCGAGCTTGCCCGCGTCGATCGCGCGCAACAGGGTTTCGTCGAAGTCGCCGGCGGGCGTGCCGGCGCCGGGCGAAGCAAGCGGCGGTGATTCAGCGAACGGCTGGTCAGGCATGGTCAACCATAAACATAACCACAAAGGCCACAAAGGACACGAAGATCATCGGGCCACGGATGAAACACGGATTGAACACGGATGGTGTATTATCCGTGTTTCATCGGTGTTTCGTCCGTGGCTGGTTTTTGACTCGACGGCCTGGGAAGGCCATCCTCCGTTACCGTTTTCCCTCCAACCGCTGATAGGCCGACGCAAGTTTGGCTTCGGCCCGTTTGAGCTTCATGCGGACCGCGTCCTCGGTGGTGCCCCGTTCTTTTGCCAACTCGCGATAGGTCTGCCCCTCGATTTTGACCGCCACAATCAATTCGCGGTACTCCGGCGCGACAAGGTCCAAGGCTTCCGTCAGCCGCGATAAATCTTCGCGCAAGCTGATGATTTGGCTGGGCGTGGGCGCGGCCCCTTCTATCTCCAGCGGTTTTTCTCCGCCGGGCGAACGCGGCGCGTCGAGCGAAATCTCGCGGTTCACGTTGCGGCGTTGGGCCCGCCAATGGTCGGCCTGGTCGCGAATCTGGTTTTCGACCACGCGGTCGAGATACTTCAAAAACGCCCCCTCCGAGCGGAAATCGAAAGAGTCGAGCTTGCCCAGGGCCTCGATCATCACCTCTTGCACGATGTCCCACGACTCCACCTTGCGGCGCAGGTCGGCGCCCAGGCGAATTCGCACGGCCGCCAGCACCCGCAGCAGGTAGCGGTTGCTTAGCTCTTCGAGCGCAGAGCGGTCGCCATGCTGCACACGGTCGATCAACACCTGAGTCGTGAGCGTCTCGGGCATGCGAGGGTTCAGGGTTCAGGGTTCGGGGTTCAGGGTTCAGGGTTCAGGGGGCGGGATTACACCAACCCGAAGCGCGAGCGAGGAACACGACGCGCCTCGCTGGCGCTTCGGGTTAGTGTGATCTGCGTCCCGCTGGAAGATTTCTAAAACGGCGCGTTCGGTCGGCCGCTGGTTTCCGCTAACTATCATGGCGGGCAAAAAGACCCAAGTCCACTACCTTAGATCAGGAGACCGAAAAATGTTGCGACGTGCCTGTTTCAGCCTGGCGATTTTGGCGGCTTCATTCGTGGCCGCCGGCCATGCCGACGCCCAAGAATTCGTGAGCGGCCACTATCGGCACAACCCCTACGGCGGCGGCTACACCTATGTGCAGCCCCATTACCGCACGCACGCCGACAGCAGCTTTTACAACAACTGGAGCACCTACCCGAACGTCAACCCGTACACGGGCTCGGTGGGCACGCACCACCGGCCGAGCTACAGCTATGGCGGAGGGTTCGGTTCGAGCCATCGTTCGGGCTGGAACTCGTTCGGCTGGTAGGCCGCGCGGGAGTCGAAGAGGCCAAGGCTGGCGCGGCCGCAAGGCCGCGTCCAGCCCAGCCCGGCGTTCGCAGGTGGTTGCAAACCTTGGCAGCCTTCGAAACATGTTGGCAGCCTTCGAAAAACGCGGGAAAACGTGGCAGTCTTCGAAGGGCGTTGGCAGCCTTCGAAAAAGCACCAGAACGAAAGGTGGCGGCCTTGGCGCAAACTTTTGGCGCGAGTTGGCCATCTTCGAAACTTCGCCAGTTGCGCGTCTACGCTGGCGCTCGGGGCTTTTCGGCTGGCCGATACCTCGGCCGGGCCGCCTGCCTTCTCAACGAAGTCAGGTGCGGAGTTGCGCATCTTCGCGGTCGTGGTGCGTTAGCCACACTGGCGGGGGGGTATCCGGTGCAACGTTGCACCAAAAGGCGCCGGCGACGCGCTTGTATAAGCGCATGTCGATGCGTTGCCCCGATTCGCGGCAAACCCTTGCGCAGCAAGCGGTTCGGAAGGGAAAACCGGTCTGCGGCCAGCTAAATGCCACAAGCGCACGAGCTTCAGGTGGTAACCGTTACCACCTCCGCGATCAAGCGACCAGCGCGGTTCGCCATCCTTGCAAGGCTGCCAACGAAATTGGAAGGCTGCCAAGCTAATTGGAAGGCTGCCACGTTTTGCGCACACCTACGGCGGACCAACGTTGTCCCGTCGTCATTTTACAGCGAAGATTTGCTTGCCGAAGGAGCCGCTGTTCCAGGTGTATTGCGACTGACGCTAGCTGCTCAACGACATCACCGTCCGCATGTAGCTGACGCGCTCGAAGGCCCCGGCGTCCAGGCTGCGCGCCTGGCTGAGAAGCCCCTGAATCTGGGCCACAGAACCGAAATTCTTGTGTTCCAGCCAGTACTCCAACTCCGCCAGCATGGTGGCGAGGTGATCCGGGCCGTTGCGGATCAACGCCGAGGCCACCATTCCCACGTCGGCGCCCGCCAACAGCAGCTTGATGAGATCCTCGGCAAAGTGGATGCCGCTGGTCGCCGCCAGCGACGCCTTGGTTTGCCCCCGCAAGATGGCGATCCAGCGGAGCGGCAGCCGCAACTCGTCGCGGCTGCTGAGCACCAAGTTGGGCGTCACTTGCAGCGTGTCGAGATCGATGTCGGGTTGCAGGAAACGATTGAACATCACCAGCCCATTGGCGCCGGCCTCGACCAGCCGTCGCGCCATGTTCGGCAGCGAACTGAAGAACGGGCCGATCTTCACGGCCAGCGGGATCGAGATTTCCGCCCGGACCGCCGCCACCAACTCCAGATAGCGGCGTTCGATCGCCTCGGCCGTGAGGTCGGGGTTGGTCGGCACGAAGTAAACGTTCAGTTCCAGGGCGTCGGCACCGGCCTGCTCGATGAGCTTGGCAAACCGGACCCAACCGCCGTGCGCCGACGTGCCGTTGATGCTGCCGATGATCGGAATCGAGACCGCCTGCTTCGCCGCCGCGATGTGCCGCAGGTACGCGTCGGGGCCGGAATTGTAATTGAACAGCTCGCCGTGGGCCACAAGCTCAGCCGCTGAATAGGCGCGGTCGTCGGGCACCCGTGAATGCGGGGCCGACCATTCGCTTTCGATTTGTTCTTCGAACAGCGAGGCCATGACGGCCGCCGCCGCCCCCGCCTCCGCAAGGCGTTCGAGGGAATACAACTCCATGGTGAGCGGCGAGGCCGCGATCACCAACGGGTTGCGCAGTTTGAGTCCCAGGTAGTTCGTGCTTAGATCGACGTTCATGATATTCTCTCCTCCGCCAGTGTCAGCAACTTGTAAAGCATGGCACGTGCCAAAGCGGCAAGCGCCAATCAGTTCGCGCGCGACGGCCATTTTGCCGGCGCAACTTGCGAGAGCCGACCTTGTCTGTGCCCGACGTCGCCGCCGTGCTGTGCTGTGCGGCACATGCCGAGCGATTCGGCACACTGCCGCCTGGTCCGCAAACAGGCGTTGCACTCGACGGCAACAACCTCTTACGATGTTTGAGGTGCTTCACTCCAGCCCCGTCCGTTTCCCTCGATGATGGAAAAGCAAGCGATCGACGATCTGCTCCGCCAACTCGGTTTCACGGCCGGGCTGCCGGATCCCGTCCTGGACGAACTTGCTTCCGTTTCCGCAGTGGTTCGCTTTCCGGCCGGCGCGACGATCTTTCGGGAGGAAACCAAGAATCCGTTCGTGTATGTCGTCGAGCGAGGCCACGTCGGGCTCGACATGCACGTGCCGACCCGCGGACGGGTGCGCATCTTGTCGGTCGGGCCGGGCGAAATGCTCGCCTGGTCGGCCCTGCTGGGCGACAGCGTGATGACCGTTTCGGCGGTGGCGTTGGAAGACACCCAGGCGGTCGCCATCTGCGGCAGCACGTTGGCCAAGCTCTGTTCCACGAACCACGAAGCCGGCTATCTGTTGATGCGGCGGATGGCGACCTCGCTGGCACAACGGCTGACGGCCACGCGGTTGCAGTTGCTCGACCTGTTTGCCGAGCCGACGGTCGCTGCCTCAGCCGGTTTAAGGGAGGAGTAGCACTTGCCGTCGCAAACGATTCCGGTCGAGCGTTCACTCCGCTGGTTGCCGAAGGACGAGTTGCAGTCGCTGTTCGACGCGATGACCGCCCGCGGCTATACCATCGTGGGGCCGACGATCGACCAGGAGGCCATCGTCTATGACCGCATCACGTCGGTCGACGATTTGCCGCGCGGTTGGACCGACGTGCAAGCGCCAGGCAGCTACCGCCTGAAGCGTCGCGACGACGAGGCGCTGTTCGGCTACGTCGTCGGACCGCACTCGTGGAAGCGGTTCCTTTTTCCGCCGTTGGCCACCGTGGCCACGGCCGATCGCACCGCCGAAGGTTGGACGATGGGCACACCGCCCGACGACGCGCCCAAATACGCCTTCCTGGGCGTTCGGGCGTGCGAGTTGGCCGCCATCCGCGTGCAGGACCGCACCTTTATGGAAGGGCCGTACGTCGACCCGATTTACGCCGCTCGCCGGCAACAGGCGCTGATCGTCGCTGTCAACTGCACGCAAGCGGCGGCGACTTGCTTCTGCACCTCGATGGGCACAGGTCCGCGGGCAACCGCCGGCTTCGATCTGGCTCTCACCGAGCTGCCGGCCGGCTTCGTTCTGGAAACCGGCAGCGAGCGGGGAGCCGAAATCGTCGCCGATTTGGAGACGACGGACGCCGACGCCGAGCTGCTGAATCAGGCCGAGGCCGCCCGGCAACAAGCCGTCGACCAGATCACCCGCCGGCTCGATACCGAGGGCATCCGCGATTTGCTCTTGGGCAATCTCAATCATCCCCGCTGGAACGACGTTGCTTCGCGGTGCCTGTCCTGCACCAATTGCACGATGGTTTGTCCGACCTGCTTTTGCAGCTCGGTGAAAGACGTGACGGACTTGCAGGGCGACCATGTGGAACGCCAGCGGCAATGGGATTCGTGTTTCAACTTCGATTTCAGCTACATGAACGGCGGCGTCGTTCGCGACCAAATTCGGTCGCGCTATCGCCAGTGGTTGACGCACAAGCTGGCCTCGTGGATCGACCAGTTCGGCACGTCGGGCTGCGTGGGCTGCGGACGGTGCATCACCTGGTGCCCGGTCGGAATCGACCTGACCGAAGAAGTGGCCGCGATTCGGGAGTCGAGCTGATGATGCCCACCACGGTGCCGGCAGCCAGGATCAATCCTTGGCAACCCGATCCCGTCGTGGTGCGCGAGACGATCGCCGAGGCACCGGACGTGACGACGTATCGACTCGCCTTCCGCGACGACGACCGCGCTGCGAGCTTCAGCTTTCGGCCGGGACAGTTCGGCATGCTCTATGCGCCGGGCATCGGTGAGGTGCCGATCGGCATCAGCGGAAGTTGTCCGGCCGAGCGCACTTGGTCGTTCACCGTGCGCGCCATGGGCAACACCACCCGCGCATTGGCAAGGTTGCAAGCCGGCGACACGCTGGGTCTGCGGGCACCGTTTGGATCGGCGTGGCCGCTTGATGTTTGTGAGGGGGCCGACGTCGTGATTGTGGCCGGCGGCCTGGGTCTGCCGCCCTTGCGGCCGGCGATTCACAAAATCATCGAAGACCGCCGTCTTTACGGCCGGGTGACGCTGATCTATGGCTCGCGCACTCCCGACACGCTGATTTATGTCCGCGAGTACGATGACTGGTCGCGGCAGCAGATCGAGGTTCTGACGACGGTCGATCGGGCCGACTTGAGTTGGAAGGGCAACGTCGGCGTGGTGCCGTTGTTGCTCGACTACTTGCAACCGCTGGTGCCCGAACGGACCGTCGTGATGACCTGCGGACCCGAAGTGATGATGCGTTACACTGTCCGCAGCGCTGTGGCCCGCGGGATTCCGATCGAACGCATCTGGGCATCGACCGAGCGGAACATGCAATGTGCGATCGGACTGTGCGGGCATTGTCAGTTTGGTCCGGAGTTTATCTGCAAAGACGGGCCGGTGTTTCGCTACGATCGCATCGAGCCGTGGCTCAAAGTCGAGGGGCTGTGACGCAAAGGAACCTCCGATGAGCGTGACCAAGCCGACCCTGGCCGTGTTCAAGTTCGCGTCTTGCGACGGCTGCCAGCTTTCGCTGCTCGACTGCGAAGACGAGCTGCTGGCCGTGTCCGAGCGATTGCACATCGCCTACTTCCTGGAAGCGACGAGCCATGTGGAAGCCGGCCCGTTCGACGTCACGCTGGTTGAGGGATCGGTCACCACGCCGGCCGACGCCGAGCGAATTCGCTGGGTCCGGGCACAATCGAAGTTCCTGGTGACGATCGGCGCGTGTGCCACGGCGGGCGGAATTCAGGCCCTTCGAAATTGGGCCAGCACGCCGGAATACCTGCAGGCGGTTTACGCCCGGCCCGATTACATACAGACGCTCGACACGTCGACGCCGATCGCGGCACACGTGCCGGTCGACTTCGAGCTGCGCGGCTGCCCGATCAACAAGCGTCAGTTGCTGGAGGTGATCGCGTCGCTGCTTTCCGGGCGGCGGCCGCGGACGCCGGTTCACAGCGTGTGCCTCGATTGCAAGCGGCGAGGCACGGTTTGCGTGATGGTTGCCCGCGGCGTGCCGTGTCTGGGGCCGGTCACACACACGGGCTGCGGTGCGATTTGTCCGTCTTACGATCGCGGCTGCTACGGTTGCTATGGGCCCGCCGAGCAGCCGAACCTGGTGAGTCTAACCGGCCAGTTCCGCGCGGAGGGGCTTGCGCCTGAGGAGGCCGTTCGGCTCTTACGCGGGTTCAATGCGTACGCGCCGGAGTTCCGCGCCGAGAGCAACCGGTTGGCGGGGAAGCAAACGTAGGGTGGGACCAGCGAGCTTGCGAGCGCCGGCCCACCGTAAGCGACGTCGTTCTCGGTGGGCCGGCGCTCGCAAGCTCGCTGGTCCCACCCTACCGAGAGGAACAATGCAAGAAGAACAACCCACCGTCCGTACCGTTCGCGTCGAAGCCTTGTCTCGCGTCGAGGGCGAGGGAGGACTGCACGTGCGGTTGCGCGGCAACGAGGTCGAAGACGTGCAATTGACGATCTTCGAGCCGCCGCGATTGTTCGAGGCGTTCTTGCGTGGACGAGCGGTGGAAGACGTGTCCGACATCGTGGCCCGGATTTGCGGAATCTGTCCGGTGGCCTATCAGATGAGTGCCGTACATGCGCTCGAATCGGTGCTGGGAGTGCATATTTCGCCGGGAATCCGCCGGTTGCGGCGGCTGCTCTACTGCGGCGAATGGATCGAGAGCCACGCGCTGCATATTCACTTGCTGCACGCCCCCGACTTTCTCGGCTACGAGAGCGGCCTGGCGATGGCCCGCGATTGGCCGGACGAGGTCAAGCGCGGCCTGCGGCTGAAGAAGCACGGCAACGAGCTGCTGGAGGTGCTCGGCGGGCGTGCCATCCATCCCATCAACGTGGCCGTGGGTGGCTTTTTCCGGGCACCGCGGCGAGAAGAGCTGGCGGCGCTCGTCGGCGACTTCGAGTGGGGCCTGCAAGCGGCCATCGACGCCACGCGCTGGGTGGCCGGCTTCAATTTTCCGGCCTTCGAGCGGCCGTACACGATGGTGGCCCTGGTCCACCCCGACGAATACGCCATGAACGAAGGACAAATCGCCGATAATCACGGCCGATCGATCGCGGTCGCCGACTACGAACAGTATTACGAAGAGCGGCACCTGCCGCACAGCACCGCGCTGCACTCGGTGCGCAAGGCCGACGGTTCGCCCTACCTGGTAGGACCTTTGGCGCGTGTACACCTGAGCCTCGACCGCCTCATGCCGGCGGCGCGGCGGCTGGCCGACGAGGTGGGCATTGACTGGCCATCGAATAATCCGTTCCACGGCATCGTGGCCCGCGGGCTGGAGCTGGTCCACGCCTATGAGGAAGCGTTGGACATCCTCAAAACCTATCAGCCGCCTCGCCCGCCGCGAATTGCCTACGAACGTCGGGCCGGGGTCGGTTGCGCCGCGACCGAGGCGCCGCGGGGCCTGATCTATCATCGCTATGTGGTGAATGACGAGGGATTGCTGACCGAGGCCAAAATCGTGCCGCCCACCTCGCAGAACCAGGGGCAAATCGAAGACGATCTCCGCCACTGGATCGCAGGGATTTTGGACCAGGACGAACCTCAGATGGCACTTTCGTGCTCGCACCTGATACGCAACTACGACCCCTGCATCAGTTGCTCGACCCACGCCTTGCGGCTGACCATCGAGCGATGAGCGTAACCACGTTGATCGTCGGATTGGGCAGCCCACACGGCGACGACCAGATTGGTTGGCGGGTGGCTGAGCGTTTGGCGCTGGAACGCGAATCCGCTTGCGGAGCAAGCGGGCTACGTGGCCCGCTTGCTCCGCAAGCGGATTGCACCATCACGATCCGAACGGCCTCTTCGCCCGCCGACCTGCTCGACTGGCTCGAGGGCGTCGAACGTCTGATCGTTTGCGACGCTTGCCAGGCGGTCGGTTCGCCGGGCACGGTCCACTGTTGGCGCTGGCCCGAGGCACCCTTGGGGCGCCTCCGCAGCTCCGGTAGTCACGATCTTAGTTTGGCCGAAGTGCTGACATTGGCCGAAGAATTGCGAAGCCTGCCCGGTGAAGTTATCATTTGGGCGGTGGAATCAAGAACGTGCCAGTGCGGCGCAGCGATGTCGGCGGAGGCGGCCACCGCGGTCGCGCAGACGAGCGAAGAAATCGGCCGAAGCTTACCGGGGCCCTCACAAGACCGAACAACCGCTTATGGCTATTCCTAGCAGCGACTTTCCCGCTTCGCCAGACGCGGTCCCGCCGCTGGAGGCTGGCGATCATTTGACCCGCGACGAGTTCGAACATCGTTATTGGGCTACGCCGGGCGTAAAGAAAGCCGAGCTAATCGAAGGAGTCGTGTACATGCCGTCGCCGGTGTCCAGGCGTCATGGTCGTCCCCATCTGTGGCTCGGAGGCTGGCTGACACAGTACCTTGCTCAGACCCCCGGACTTGATGCGGCCGACAACGCCACGGTCCGGTTCGATGATCTCAACGAACCCCAACCTGATCTGCTGCTCGTCATCGAAGCCATCTCCGGTGGCCAGTCCGGCGTCGATGAAGAAGATTATTTTTCCGGACCGCCCGAGTTCATCGCTGAAATCGCGGCTTCCAGCGTCAGTTACGACTTGCACGCCAAGTTGCGAGTGTACCAGCGGGAAGGTGTCCGCGAGTATCTGGTGTGGCGAACGCGGGACCGGGAAATCGACTGGTTTCGGCTGCATGAAGGCAAGTACGAACTGATCGCCGCCGACCCTTCAGGCATCGTGAAGAGCACGGTCTTTCCCGGCCTCTGGCTCGATCGCGCCGCGCTGTTGCGCGGCGACTTGACGGCAGTTTTCGCCGCGCTCCGGCAAGGGACCGACTCGCCTGATCATGCCAACTTTGTCGCGGAGCTTCAAGCGCGGCGGCGATAACCAAATCAGCCAATCCGGGCGCGTTTTTCGGGCAATGGCTTTTCGCCGCCGCCGCCGCCCGGTAGTATGCTCGCTGGTAAGCACGACGGACACGGAGGGAAGCGCCCATGGCGACGTATCAACGGATCGATGAGCGTCTACCCACGCGCGGCGGCCCGGATCTGCTCGATCGGCTGCCGCCGCAAAACCTGGAAGCCGAGCAAGGCGTGTTGGGCAGCCTGCTGCTCGACCCCGATTTGTGCGACGAAGTGGCCATCCTGCTGCGGCCCCATCATTTCTACGCGCCGGCACACCAGGCGCTCTTCGGCCATCTGGTGGCCATGCACAACGACGGGCTGCGGATCGACGCCATGCTGCTGGTCGAGCGGCTGCGCAAGCACGACGAACTGGAGACGATCGGCGGCCTGGCGTATCTCGGCGAGGTGGCCGATTCGGTGCCGACCGCGGCCAATGCGCTGTATTACGGCCAGATCGTCCGCGACAAAGCCACGTTACGGGCCTTGATCCACGCCAGCACCGAGATTCTACGCGACGCCTACGACCAGTCGCTGGAAAGCCGCGAGATGCTGGCCCGCGCCGAGGAAAAGGTGTTTCGCATCCTCGAAGAGCAGGGCACCGGCGACCTGGCGCCGCTGGAAGACGTGCTGCACGAGGCCCTGACGCGCATCGACCAGCGGCTGGAAAAGGGCGGCGGCGTGGGCGGCATGCCCACCGGCTATGTCGACCTGGACTCGATGACGGGCGGCCTGCACGAGGGCGAGCTGATCATCCTGGCCGCCCGGCCGAGCATGGGCAAGACGGCCCTGGCCGCCAACATCGCCGACCACGTGGCGATCGAAAGCAGCCGCACCACGCTGTTCGTCAGCCTGGAAATGTCGCGGCTGGAGCTGGCCGAACGCATGCTCTGCGCGCACGGGCGAATCAACGGTCACAAGCTGCGCAACGGCTTCATCTCGCCCACCGACCGCACCAAGCTGGTCTCGGTCTCCAACCTGATGAGCAAGGCGCCGCTGTTCATCGACGACACTCCCAGCCGCACCATGACCGAGATTGCGGCCACCGCCCGGCGACTGAAGCGTCGAGAGAAGCTGGCGCTGGTGGTGATCGACTATCTGCAGCTTATCGAGCCCGACAACCCCAGGGACCCGCGTCAGGAGCAGGTGGCGAAGATCGCGCGGCGGCTGAAAGCCCTGGCCCGCGAGTTGAAGGTTCCCGTGCTTTGCCTGGCCCAGTTGAACCGGCAGGCCGAAGTGACCAAGGACAACCGGCCGCGGCTGAGCCACCTGCGCGAGAGCGGCGCCATCGAGCAGGACGCCGACGTGGTGATGTTCGTCCACCGCGACGAATACTACTGCACGAACGACGAAGACCGTGCCCGTGTGGCGGGGCAGGCCGACCTGGTCGTGGCCAAGCAGCGCAACGGCCCGACCGGCGACGTGAAGCTGGCCTGGCTGCAGGATTACACGCGCTTTGAGAACCTGGCCCGCGAAGGCCACGACTTCACCGAGCAGTTTTAGAGCCGCAGTTTTAGAGCCGATTCACACAAACCCGAAGCGCAAGCCAGTCAGGGGCGACATCCCTGCCTCGCTTGCGCTTCGGGTTTGTGTTGCTACGGGCACTTACTCCGCGCCGGCCAACGGCTCTTTCTTTTCGGTGATCACGGGGCACTGGGTCGACATTTCGGCGTTCAGCGCGGTGAAGTCTTTCCACTCTTCGGGCAGGTTGTCTTCGTGGAAAATCGCCTCCACCGGGCACTCCGGCACGCAGGCCTCGCAATCGATGCACTCATCCGGATGGATGTAGAGCATCTGCTCGCCTTCATAGAAGCATTCGACAGGGCAGACCACCACGCAATCCGTGTACTTGCAACCAAAACACGGCTCGGCTACGACGTGGGTCATCGACGACGATCTCCTTTCAGATGGACGCTGGCAAAGCGGTATTCAACCCGTGGGCCGCGCGAGTGTCAAGTGCTTAGGGCGGAAGCACTTCAACCACGGCATCGCGCGCCAGACAAGCTTGAATCCTAAGAGTGGCCGCCGGGACGGTCAAGCGGTTCTTGGGCTGGATCGGTTTTCGCCCGCCACGGACTTGCCTGAATGCCGGCGGGGTCGTAAAATCAGGTGGTTGAGGCGAGCGGCACGGGCATTGCTCTTCGCCTCTCATCTCGGTGATACCCATTGGAACCCCAGGCAAGGACCGGCCTCGACTTTAGCCGCCGCTAGCCCAGGTAGTGCGTCGTGGCTCTCTCTGAAATTGATCGAAGCCTCATCGAACGCTGTCTGGCGCGAGCGCCGAGAGCGTGGGAAGATTTTGTCGATCGGTTTATGGGTCTGGTCGTGCATGTGATCAATCACTCGGCGCAGTGCCGTTCGATTCGCCTTACGCTGCAAGACCGCGAAGACCTCTGCGCCGAAGTGTTTTTGGCCCTCGTTCGCGACGACTTTGCCATCCTGCGGCACTTTCGCGGCCAAAGCAGCCTGGCAACGTACTTGACCGTGGTGGCCCGGCGGGTCGTCGTGCGCGAACTACTGCGTCGCGTCGCGGCAAACGGCTCGGCCGCGGCCGCGATTTCGGCGGCGGATGTCGTGGGCGGCGATGGTGCAAAAACGGAGCAGCAGATCAGCGACCGCGAAGAAGTCGAGCGGCTGCTGGGCAGGCTGGACGGGCACGAGGCGACCATCGTCCGCATGTATCATCTGGAAGGCAAGACCTACCAAGAAATCAGCACGGCCACCGGCGTCGCCGAGAACAGCGTCGGCCCCACGCTGAGCCGCGCGCGGCAAAAGATGCGAAATGATTCGGCTTCGCAGTGAGGTTCTGGTAAACTTCACGCGGCCCAGCCACCGCCAACCTCCGGTTCGAGCATGCCTCAAATTTCACCCTCGAGCAGCTTGTGCAGGTGCAGGTGGAACGGTCCCAGGTTGCCGCCGTAGTTGCCGGAGGTGATTTTGACGATGCCGGGGCCACAGCCGGCGCGGACGCCGACGCGCGTGGCCTCTTCGACCGCCGCCAACTCCAGTCCGTCGATCACGATCTCATAGACGGCGTTCATGTTCTCGGCCAACGCCGATTTGACCCTGCCGCGCAGCGTGGGGCAGTAGGCGTCGTTGGTGCTGGCACGGAGCTGCTTGTAGCGGCTGCCGACTTTGCTGCCGCTGCGGACCACGCCGCCGGGAAAAGGGAGCACGACCCCGCGTACGGCCCGAATGGCGGCCACCGCCGCCTCGGCCGCCGCCAGAGCCGCCGGCTGGCTTTCGCCCAAGATCAAAAAGTTGCCGCCGGCCACGCCCTTGACTGTGCCAAACACGTCTTCGCAGGTGAACTCACCGTCCATCACGGGCACGCGCCAGAAGCGGCGGGCGTCGAGCTTCTTGCTCTTCTGAAAACCGTCGCCGAAGAACCGCAGGTTGCCGCCGATCTTGATCGACTTGTCTTTGACCACGGGCAGGCCGTTGTAGCAGGCGGTCGTGGCGCAGGTGAGAATGCACTGCCCCACGCGGTTGACGACGGCCTTCTGCAAGGCGTCGCGGCTGAAAGCGAACATGAGCAGGCTCACGCCCGGCCGGCCGTCGGGCGTCTCGTCAGGAGAAACCAGTCGTTCAATGCCGGCTTCCGCGTCGCAGCCGATGACCGAAGCGGCGTAGCCCGTGGCCTCGCGGGCGGCGGTCTCGGCCCACTGTGGCGAGTCGGCCGTCACGATCAGCCGCGCCGCCGTCATCGGAAACGCTTCAGCAAAGGTGTCTTCGATGAGGGTCGAATGGATGGTCAGCAAGGGGCGACTCCACGGTTGGAATGCGGCGATTGTACGTTACGCGAGACTGTTTGTGCATGCCGGAATCGTAAGGTGGCGTCAGCACACTGAATTGCCGCCGCGGAGAGTCGATAGTATTCTGAGCTAATGCTCCTCGAAGACTTCCATCCGCCGATCAGCCAAAGAGCCTTAAGGTTCTTCTCGCGGCACGCGAGCTGACGGGCGATCAATTTGCCATTTACTCCGGCCAGCGACTCGATGTCGCCCCGGAGAAGGGCCTGACGGGCGATTGTGATTTTATGCTTGCGGTTGGGCCTGCATTGCCCCCGTTGCACGCGCCTCTTATGACCGTGGTCGAGGCGAAGAAGAACGACATTGAAATCGGGTTAGGCCAATGCACGGCCCAAATGGTTGCCGCCCGAATCTTCAATGAACGGGCCGGCCGAGCGGACGCGCCCGTCCATGGTTGCGTCACGACGGGCGAGACATGGCAGTTCCTGCGGCTGAGCGGCCAGGCGGCACTACTGAATCGAGATCGCTATTATCTCGACAACGTGGGCAAAATCCTGGCGGTGTTCCTGGCGATTTGCCAGCAAGCGGTCGGCGACGCGAGAAACGCGTAGCGGTTGCCTACCTACGCGCTGGTTGATCTTCGTCGTCCACTCCCCAGATGCCGATTGCGCGGCGTTGCTGATCACGGATAATACCGTGCGAATCGATGCGCCAGCCGTTGATGGGATGACCGACATCCTTTTGCGGCTTCGGCCAGCGAGCGTCCCATGGAATAAACGGCCTGGGAAGGCCATCCTCCAACCGCGTCCAGCGGCACGAAATCGGTATCAAAGCCAGCAGGCCGCTACTGCGCGGAACTGGCCGATACCAAAGTGCCGTTCACCAGCGCCTGTTTGGCATACACCACCACCTCGTCGTTAGGCCGTAGACCGGAGAGGATTTCGGTGACGATGCCATTTTCGGCGCCGACGTCCACGTGGACCTTTTCGGCCTTCCCCTCGCGCACGACCCAGAGGTAATACTTCGATTCGTGCTTGGCGTGGCCGCCCTTTCCGCCCTTCCCAGCCGGCTTGCCGCCGCCCTCCCCGTCGCCCCCAATGTGCAGCGACGCCGACGGCACGGTCAAGGTGTCCTTTGATTTCGAACCTTGGTCCAGCAGGATCGTCGCATACCCATACATACCGTCGCGCAACAGGCCACGGTCATTGGGCAGGTCGATTTCAACTCGCATGGTGCGCGTGTCCGGGTCTTCCGAATTGGCCACACGGGCGATCTTTCCGGGAAACTTTTTGCCAGGCAGGCTGTCGATCACCACCGTCACCGGGTCGTCCACGTCGGCGAAAGGCACGTCTTTGTCCGGCACTTGGACGACAACGCGCATCAGGTCCACCTCATCCACCGCCAGCATCGGCAGACTGGCCCCCTGGTCGCGCGCGTTGATGAAGTCGCCCACCTGGAAATTGCGGACCGTAATCACAGCCTTGAAGGGTGCTCGAATCGTGGCATAATCGAGGAACACCTGGTCTTTTTGCAAGGTGGCCTCGGACACCTCGACCTTGGCTTTGGCGTCCTCGAGATCCGCGCGCGCCCTGGCAATTCTGGCCTTGGCCGCGTTCGCCTGGGCCTTGGCGCTGACCACTGCGGCTCGGGCAGCCGAACGCCCGGCTTTGGCCGCCGCCCAGTTATCTTCGGCCTCATCGGCAAGCCTCTGTTCGAGGCCCTTCTGCTGCACCAGATCCTTGATGCGCTCAAACACCTTGGTGCGGTACTCCAACGTCGCTATGGCATGTTCGAGGTCGGCTTCCCGCTCACCGATCAGTGCCTCGGCGGCCTCGTAATCGGCCTCCGCCGTCTGGATGTGCGCCTCCATTTGTTTCACTTGCGCGTTGGCTTGCACCACCGCCGCTTTGTCGTGCTGCACCTCCTTTTCCAACTCCGGCATGTCGACCAGCGCCACCACGTCGTCTTTCTCGACCTCCTCGCCGATGTCGCGCGTCATCTTCATGTATCCCGACACCTTGGAAAACAACTGGCTGCGCATGAACGCCTGAACCGAGGCGGGTTGGGTGGTGGTGCGTTCGATGCTGCCCTGGGTCGGTTTGACGGTTTCGACGGCAATCCGCTCGGCCGCGCCTTCCGCCGCGGCCTGAGAGTGGCCACCTTCCGAGGCGTCGACGCGACTTGATTCATGCCCGCTGTTGGCGGCCAGGTAGGCCCCGGCCGCAATGCCGCAGGCCACGACAAGAACGGTGACAATCGATAGTTTTTTCATAAGGCGCCTTGGAGAAGCGTGGGTTGTGACTGCTCATAAATCTAGCACAACGGTGCCACCGCATACCAGCCGAAATTCACCTGTTGGAATTCGCAGGTGAAGGCCGGCGATGTGGGCTTGGCAAAATAGGCTTGGGTGTGGTAAACCAGAAAGGCGACCTGATCGACCACCCCAAGCAGCAGATCGCGTTGGAATCACGCGATCGCACCAGAACCAACCCTTGATGCGATGTGAGCGGGCGCTGTTCGGCGGATGACGAATAATTCTTTCTGCACCTTTTCAGAAAGTTCGTCCCATTTCCAGACGGCTTGGTACAACGGCTTGGTTCATCAGTGCGGCAATTAGCAGGGCAACTCTTATGCCACAATTGCGGTCTGGTCGGTTTAGCGTTGTTTTTGCCGCTGAGGCAAGTTTCTTTGGATGTTCGGTGGCCAGAAATTGGCCTGCACGGCCGGCTGGCCGTGCGCAGCTTTCGTCCATGCCCTGTCTGCTTGACAGGCATGAACCTTAATGTTTGTTCAGATTGGACTATGCACAGATGATTCGGCCCGGTTTTTCCAGTGTTACCTGTCTGCGAGAGCAGTTTTTGGCCCACGATTTGCTTAGCGGCCTTGCATTCGCATCAGCCAGCACTACCCTTTTCAATGGCGGACAAGGCTGATCGCTTCTGCACTTCAGAATCAGAAGTGGGCATTCCCGGAGAGATTTCCATGAACGGGCTTATTCGCGCGTCGCTGAACAATGTTCACGCCGTGATCGTGTTTGCGTTGACCATTCTTGTGCTCGGCGTGCTGGTGACGGGGTATGCGATCCCCATCGACATTTTGCCTGTTTTCAAGGCACCGGCCGTTCAAGTTTTGACGTTCTACGGCGGTATGCCCGCTCGTGGCATGGAAAAGGACATCACGAACCGCATGGAGCGTTGGACCGGCCAGGCCAACGGCATCAAGCGGCTCGAGTCGCGTTCGATCGTCGGGGCCAGCGTCGTGCGGCAATACTTTTACGACGACGTCGATCCCAACGGCGCGCTGACGCAGGTCAACTCCTTGGCTTTGTCGGTGCTGCCCAACCTTCCGCCGGGAACGCTGCCACCGGTCGTCTTGCCGTTCGACCCCACCAGCACGGTTCCCGTGGCCCTGGTGGCGTTGGACAGTCAAACCCAGGGCGAATCGATTCTGTATGATGTCGGGCGTTATGAAGTCCGCAACATGATCATGAGCAATCCGGGGGCTTCGGCGCCGGTGGTCTTCGGCGGCAAGATTCGGGCGGTGATGCTCTACCTGGACCGCATCAAATTGGCGGCCCGCGGCCTCAGCCCGATCGACGTCATGAACGCCACCGACAAGTACAACGTGTTTGTGCCGTCGGGCGACGTGAAGATCGGCAATCTGGACTACGCGCTGATGTCGAATTCGATGTACGAGTGGATCGAGGCGGATGCGAGCAAGGGGCACGAGGGCATGGGCGGCATGCCGCTGCAGGCCGAGCACGGCATGTTCCGGTATCTGAAAGACGTGGGGCAGCCCAAGGACGCCGCCTTTATTCAGACCAACATCGTGCGCATCGGCAGCGCCGAGCACGAAGGACGCAAGCAGGTCTACATCCCCGTCTATCGACAACTGGGGGCCAGCACCCTGAGCGTGGTCAGCGGCGTCAAAAAGGCCTTGCCCGACATGCAGGGCCGTGTTACCCGACCCGGCATTTCGCTCAAGCTCGTCATGGACCAGTCGGTTTATGTGAAGGCCTCCATCGCCGCGCTGGTCCAAGAAGGGGCATTGGGATCGGTGCTCTGCTCGTTGACGATCCTGATGTTCCTGGGACAGTGGCGGATGACGCTGATCGCCATCATGACGCTCCCGTTGTCGGTGTTGTCGGCGATTATTTGCCTTTACTACACGGGCAACACGGTGAACGTGATGACGCTGGCCGGCCTGGCTTTGGCCATCGGGCCGATGGTCGATAGCGCCATTATTTGCCTGGAGAACACGCACCGGCACCTCGGTCTGGGGGCCAGTCCCAACGAAGCCGCGTTTTTGGGGGCCAGCGAAGTCGCCATGCCGGAACTGGTCTCCACGATCTGCACCTTCTTGGTGTTGGCGCCCTTGGCGCTCATGCCGGGCATGGGTGCCTTCTTGTTCAAGCCGATGGCCTTGGCGGTGGCGTTTTCGATGATCACCGCCTACGTTTTGTCCCGCTCGTTGGTGCCTTCGTTCAGCGCCTTGTGGTTGAAAGGGCACGAACACGACGGGCACGAGCACGAGGCTCCCAAGGGCGCCGTGGCCCGCGCCTTCGCCCGCTGGGAAGCCACGATCGACGTGGGCATCGGTTATTACGTGCAGTTGCTCGACTTGGCCCTGCGCAACCGCGTGAAGACCGTGATCGGCGCTTTCGTGTTTTTAGGCGTCTCCTTGGCGATTTTCATTCCGATCTTGCGACGAGACTTTTTCCCCGAAGTCGACGCCGGAGCCTTCGAGATTGCCGTGCGGGCGCCCAACGGCACGCGCATCGAGAACACGGAAGCCATGGTGGAGAAGGTGGAGAACTTCCTGCGCGAGAAGGTCGGCCACGATCTGGAACTGTTCATCTCCGAGCTGGGCGTGACTCCCGACTGGTCGGCCGCCTACACACCGAACGCGGGCTCGATGGACACGGTCATGAAGGTCCAGCTCCAGGAGCATCGCGGCAAGAGCGCTCAGGAGTACGTTCGCATCCTGCGAGAAGGATTCGCCCAGGACAAGCGGTTCGAGCAGCTTGAATTCGCCTTCGATGCCGGCGGCATGGTGCGCGGCGCGTTGAATGAAGGAAAGTCGACGCCGATCAACATTCGCATTACGGGCAAGAACGAGAACCAGGTGGCCGAGATCGGCGAACGCGTCAAGCAGGAGGCGATGCGCATCGACGGCGTGGTCGACGCGCGTGTCATCCAGCGCATGGATTCACCCGCCTTCGTGATCAACGTCGACCGGGCCAAGGCTTCCGACTTGGGACTGACGCAGGCCGACGTGATGTACAACGTGATCGGCTCGACGAATTGCAGCATTTCGTTCAACAAGAAGAACTTCTGGATCGACCCCATCAGCAACAATCAGTACTTCGTGGGCGTGCAGTATCCGGAGACGGACATCAAGTCGGTCAGCGACGTGCTGAACATTCCGATCACCGGCGCCTACGACCACAAGCAGCACATGTTGCAAGACCTGGCCACGATCGAACGCACCACGGTGCCCTCGGAAGTGACCCACCTGAATATCCAGCCTACGATCGAAGTGACCATGGGTGTCGAAGGCCGCGATTTGGGCCACGTGGCCTCCGACATGGCCGTCGCCCTGGCACGCTTCGGCGAGCCCCAGGGTGGCGGCGTTTGGTCTACCTACGATCCCGATTCGAAGAAGAAAGAACTGCTGGAAGGCTCCAAGATCGCGATGAGCGGTGAATACAGCCGCATGCAAGACACGTTCACGAACTTGGGCTTCGGCCTCGTGCTGGCGTCGCTCTTGATGTACTTCTTGATGGTGGGTCTCGATAAGTCGTTCATCGTGCCGATCACGGTCATGATGGTGGTGCCCGTGAGCCTCGGCGGCGTGATGCCGATGCTCTATTTCACCGGCAGCGCCCTCAACGTGCAGTCGCTGTTGGGCATTATTTTTATCGTGGGCATCAAAGTGGCCAACACGGTGCTGATGAGCGACTTTGCCCAGGAACTGCGGCGGCATGAGGGCCTGACGCCGACCGAAGCCATCCGAAAGGCCGCGTCGATTCGCGTGCGTCCCGTGACGATGACCGCTCTGGCGGCTTTCTTCGCCATGATTCCGACCGCGCTGGCATTGGAGCACGGCAGCGAGGCCAACGCTCCCTTGGCGCGTGCCATCTTGGGCGGTCTGCTGGCGGGTGAGCCCGCCACGCTCTTCGTGTTGCCCTGCCTCTACTCGCTCCTGGTGCGAGACAAAGGCAAACCGGGAGAACACGAGCACATCGACCTGCCGCAGCACGTCGGACCGGGCATCGCGCCGGCCGGCCACTAAGGCAAGAACGGTTCATCGCACGAGGCGCGAGCGAGGAAGAGCAACGGGCTCGCCTCGCTCGCGTTTTTTGGGTGGCACGTGTCGATACCGGGAGGCCGACAGCGGTAGGAGATTCAAGGCAGAAGTGCTTGGGAGCGGTAAACCAGAAAGGCGAACTGGTCTACCGCCCCAAGCCAGATCGCGCTGGAGTAACGCGATCGCACCAGAACCAGGCCTAAATGCGCTTCAAAGTGCGGCCCCACAATTGCCATCGGGGGCGTGCGAGTTCTGGTTGCCATCCAGCCCTAAAGCAAGGGACGTGCCGCACCGTCTATTCCACGACGGATCGTACCTGGAACCGAGCCGCTCGAATGCATGTAAACTACCGAAGGCAAAGGATTTGCAGCAGAACAGCGACCACACAGCCGCACGCTTCGAGCGTGGCCCTGGGACGACTGTGACCCCGTGCGTGGACAAAAAGTTGACACACGATATGGCCGCCCTGTTCTAATTGTGGACAGTTGTCATTCTGGACGACGCCGGGGCGGCACGCATCCCCGGCCGGTAGTGTCCTAAAGTTGAGTTGGTCACGTAGGGTGGGACCAGCGAGCTTGCGAGCGCCGGCCCACCGAGAGTGACCTTGCCAATCCTGGTGGGCCGGCGGTCGCAAGCTCGCTGGTTCCACCCTACGGCGATGGCTGCGCCCGTCAGACCAACTCAACTTTAGGACACTGCCCCCCAGGCCTATCACCTAGCCCTCCTCTTGCCCGCGGCGGTATGCTGGAAGTAGCAATTCCTTCTCCCTCCCGCGATTCCGAACTCTCATGTCCGCAATGGTCGATTTGCCGCCCGCCGGCCTGCGCTCCGATGGCCTGAAATCAGGCGGCTGGTGGCACGCCGACGAAGAATCAGGCCGTATCGTCTGTGACCTCTGTCCGCGGGCCTGCGCCTTGCGCCCTGGCGACCGCGGTTTCTGTTTTGTCCGCGAGAATCGGGCGGGCGAGATGGTGCTTTCGACCTATGGCCGCAGCACCGGCTTTTGCATCGATCCGGTGGAAAAAAAGCCGCTGAACCACTTTTATCCGGGCACGAGCATCCTCTCGTTCGGCACCGCCGGCTGCAATTTGGGCTGCAAATTCTGCCAGAACTGGTCCATCTCGAAATCTCGCGAGATCGAGCGGCTCAGCGAAGAGGCCACGCCCGAAGCCATCGCCGAAGCGGCCAAGTCGTTGGGTTGCAAGAGCGTGGCGTTCACCTACAACGATCCTGTCGTATGGGCCGAATACGCCATCGACACGGCGCGGGCCTGCCGCGCCGCCGGCGTCAAAACGGTGGCCGTCACCGCCGGCTATATCACGCCGGCGGCCCGTGGACCGTTTTACGAGGTGATGGACGCCGCCAACGTCGATCTCAAGGGCTTTACCGAAGACTTCTATCGCCACTTGACCCTGTCGCACCTGCAGCCGGTGCTCGACACATTGCGTTGGCTGAAACACGAAACCAACGTCTGGTTCGAGATCACGAACCTGGTGATTCCGCGGGCCAATGATTCGCTGGACGAGATCCGCCAGATGTGCCACTGGATTCTGGAGAACCTCGGCCCCGACGTGCCGCTGCACTTCACGGCGTTTCATCCCGATTTTCGCCTGCAAGACCGCGGCCCGACGCCGCCCGACACGCTGCTGGCCGCTTATGAGGTGGCGAAGTCGCTGGGCCTGAACTATGTTTACGCGGGCAACGTTCATGCGCTGCGCGAGGGAAGCACTTGGTGTCCGGGCTGCGGAGAGTTGCTCATCGAGCGCGACTGGTACGAGCTCGGCCGCTACCAGCTCGACGGCGACCGTTGCCGGCGTTGCGGGCATCAGATCGCCGGGCATTTCGAGGCGGCACCCGGCACCTGGGGCCGCAAGCGCTTGCCGGTGCGGATCGCCGAGTTTGCGGGCAAGCCTGGCGGCGGCAATCGCGAGCAATCACCCCGGAGCGAACCGAACGAAGGCCGTTCTGCAAACATGAGCAATGTGACGTACACCACGCCGCTGGTTCAAGTCGAGCTGCCCACGGAGGCGCCGCCCATGCTCACCGATGAACATCGGCAGTCCTTGCTGAAGGCGGCTGCCCGCGTCGTGGCCGCGACGGCAACCGGACAGGCGATGGCCCTGGCCCACGCGGGACTGGAAGCCTTGGAGCACGTGCGCGTGCTGGGCGCGTTTGTGACGCTGAAGCGAAACGGCCGGCTGCGAAGTTGCTGCGGCGCCATGTCGGCTTCGGTGGGGCTGGCCCAGGCGGTGTTTCACGCGGCCATTCGGTCCGCGGTCGACGACCACCGTTTTCCGCCGGTGGCCGTCAGCGAACTTGAGTTTCTCGATCTCGACGTGTGGGTGCTGCACAGTCACCAGAACGTGACGGTGGTGGGCGAAGCGCGGCGCGACGTGGTGGTCATCGGCAAACACGGCTTGCAGATTGCCGCCGGCGAGCGGCGGGGGTTGCTTCTGCCGGGCGTGGCCGTCGAACATCAGCTCGATGCGGAAGCGTTTTTGCAGCAGGTATGCCTGAAGGCCGGCTTGCCGCCGACTGCCTGGAAAGAAGAGGGCACCCTCCTTTCGACGTTCGAAGGCGAGGTGATCGAAGGCGCTCTGCACGAGTTTCTGGACCGCGCCGCACAGGCCGAGGGCGCAGCGGCGTCGTCGATGTTTTCGGCCGCCGACCTGGCGGCCCTGACCGATTTTTGCCGGCAGAACATCGTGGCGGCCGTCACCGGCGCCACACCCAACTACTATGCCTTCGGCGTCTCCGATGCGAACGTCAACGGCGTCGCGCTGAGCGTGGAGGACGCCGCCGGCAATGTCTGGCTGCAATCGAGCCAGCTCTCGCTGCGTCAGCTTTTGCCGCTGCAATCGACGCTTTTTGCGCAGGCCGAGCAGACGGGCAAGGCGCTCGCCAGCCGCGGTATGGATGGCCCCCGTTTAAGCGACGTACACGTCAAGCTGGCCATCCTGTTCGATCCGTCGATGCACGGCACGGTCGAAGGGCCCGACCTGCGTGGGGTTGATTCCGCTCGCCGGTCGCTGGTCGTTGTTGAAGGTCCGAAGTCGGCGTTCGTTTGGAACCAGCAAGCTCAACCCGGCGATCTGTTGGCCGAAGCACGCCGGCTGGCTTGTGTGACGCAGCCCGAAAGTGCGTCGATTTACAGCTTTGCCACGCTTGCCAATGCTTCGCAGCTCGCCGTGGCGAGCGTTCCCAAGCCGCAGGTGGCTTTGGGTGTACGGCCGGCGGCGGTGGCCGGCAGCTTTTATCCCGGCGATGCCGACGAGCTCGCCCGGCTGATCGACGATTTGTTCGGCGGGCCGCCAGTGGTGGCCGAAGCCTGGCCGGCGGTCATGGTGCCCCACGCGGGACTGAAATACTCCGGCCGCTTGGCTGCCGACACACTGCGTCGCGTCGTGATACCCGAATCGGTGATTGTGATTGGGCCGAAGCACACTCGGCTGGGCGTCGAATGGGCCGTGGCGCCGCAGGGCGCCTGGTCGCTGCCCGGCGGGGTCGTTCAGGCCGATCCCGAACTGGCGCGACAGCTTGCCGCGACCATTCCCGGATTGGAGCTCGACGCCGCCGCGCATCAGCAGGAGCATGCCATCGAAGTCGAGCTGCCTTTCCTTGCCAGGCTGGCGCCGCACGCGCGGGTGGTGGGCATTGCCATCGGCACAGGCAACCTGGCGCGTTGCCGGGAGTTCGCCGAAGGTCTGGCCGACTGCTTGAATGACCGTCGTGAAAAGACGTTGCTCGTTGTCTCCAGCGATATGAACCACTTCGCCAGCGATGCGGAGAACCGCCGGCTCGATGCCCTGGCCCTGGCTGCGATGGAGTCGCTCGATCCGGCTGCCTTGTACGAGACCGTAACGCGGCGGCACATCAGCATGTGCGGGGTTTTGCCGGCGGTGATCGTCATGGAAACGCTCCGCCGGTTGGGTGGGCTGACGCGCTGCCAGCGGGTCGGTTATGCCACCAGCGGCGACGTGACGGGCGACCGTTCGCGCGTCGTCGGCTATGCGGGCATGCTCTTGGCGTAGCGGCATGCTACACTTGCCGGGGGCAATTCCACCGGCGGGTATACCGATGCGACGATTCATGACATTGCCACGTAGCCCGCTTGCTCCGCAAGCGGAAGGGCGCGGTTCGCGCGCTCGACGTCCCACATTAACAAGGTTGAATGGTCTGCTCGGCCGTTCCGCTCGCGGAGCGAGCGGGCTACGTTACGCTCTCTTCACGCTCGCGCTCTTCGCCGGCCAGCTCGCCTCGGCCGCCACGATTTATGTCGACAATGTCGGGGGCGACGATCTGCTCGACGGAGTTCAGCCTGCCCGCACCGGTGGCAGCGGACCGGTGCGGTCGTTGCGCAAGGCACTGAAGATCTGCCATGCGGGCGATCGCATCCTACTGGCGAATTCGGGGCAGCCCTATCGCGAGACCATCAGTCTCTCTGCCGCCGAACATTGCGGCACCGCCCTGTCGCCGTTCATCCTCGACGGGCAAGGCGCCGTTTTGGACGGCACGGAAGCCGTGCCGGGCGACGCCTGGGAAAACCAGCGCGGTCCGGTGTTCCGTTTCCGTCCGCCGCACTCGACCTACCAGCAGCTCTTTCTCGACGGCAAGCCGGCCGTCGAGCGAAAGCTGTTGCCGGGCCAGACGCGACTGCCCGAACTGGAGCCGCTCCAATGGTATCGTCGCGGGGCCGATCTCTATTTTTGCGTCGAAGCCGACAAGCTGCCGCGGAGTTACAATCTGGCTTGCTCCCAACGGCAGACCGGTATCACCCTGTATCACGTTCACGACGTGCTGATTTCCAACCTGGTCGTGCAAGGCTTTCGGCTCGACGGCATCAACATCAACGACGGCGTGCGGAATTGCGAAGTCGTGGACGTGACCAGCCGCGGCAACGGCCGGAGCGGCGTCACGGTTTCGGGATCGTCGAAGGCGCGGATCGAGGGCTGCCTGATCGGCGACAACGGCGAGGAGCAGATCCTGCTCGAAGGCGTTTCAACGACGATCGTCGACAAGTGCCAACTGATTGCCAACACCGGGCCGGCAATCACCAACCGCGGTGCAAAGCTCATCACGGAGGATTCAGGCACCGGGGTTCGGGGTTCAGGTGCGCGCGACTGATACTTTCCGAAAACGCCCGTGGGGCGGCCTTCCCAGGCCGGCTG
>Ga0307373_10003981_pt1 | contig 25128 bp, 22 predicted proteins | sample OX2MG_FD_202534 | JGI IMG/M metagenome (GOLD analysis project Ga0307373, IMG submission 202534) | Soil microbial communities from Risofladan, Vaasa, Finland - OX-2 | ecosystem: Environmental > Terrestrial > Soil > Coastal area > Acid sulfate soil | place: Finland: Risofladan, Vaasa | collected...
AACGCCTTGCGCGCGGACATCGTGCGTCGCGCCGAGCAGTGGCCCTGGTGCAGCCAATACCGCTGGCGGCACGGCGCGGCCGACGACAAGCCCGTCCTTGCCTCTTGGCCGCTCCCGCGTCAATCCGGCTGGGTGGAATGTGTCAATGCGCCACAGAGCGAGGCGGAGTTGGCCGCAATCTGCCGCGGCGTGGAACGCGGCAGCCCCTAGGGAAGCGGGCCGTGCAATGAACGCACGGTTCGACGACTCGCGCTTAGAATTGACCATCCGTCCCCGCGGCCTCCCAAGAAAGAGGCGGCCAACCATGAAGACGGTTCCTGAGAGCTTTTCCGAACCCGAATCCGCCGGCTTGCTCCCTTCCAAACCGGCCAAACGACCGCTCGTCCGCACCGAATCAAAAGGCTGGATGCCTTTCTTTGCCCTAAAACGACCACCTCTGCTTGACAACGCTCGTCCCGACCGAGACAACTGTTCCACCGACGATGTCACCGGGGCGTTTTCAGCGTCCGGTGGGAGAACCGGAGCTTGAAACCCTGGAAATCAGATGGCTTTTTAGAGGATCGGACGCATGATGCGGCCGAAAAATGGCGGCCTCAAGACAGCGACAAACCGTTGCAAACCCATAGCATTCGATATTTTCTGCGGTTGCGGCGGCACGACGCAAGGATTGCGCGACGCTGGCTTTAACGTCGTCGGAGGGATCGAGTGCGATGAGCTGGCGGTCGCCACCTTTCGCGCGAATCACAAGCGGCCAAGAGTGTGGGACCAAGACATTCGCTCCCTCGAGCCCGCTGAAGTCCTAAGGGAGCTCGCGCTTGAGCGAGGTGAGCTTGATCTGATGTCCGGTTGCCCGCCCTGCCAAGCGTTTTCCGCCCTTCCGCGTTTGAACGGCCGCCGACGGATCCGGGACAAGGAAAGCAAAGACCTCGTCTTCGAGTATCTTCGGTTCGTGCAGGGATTCTTCCCGAAGGTCGTGCTCGTGGAAAACGTGCCTCGGCTGCTTGATGATTATCGTTTTGCCGAAGTGCGTAAGCAGCTTCGCAAGCTGGGCTACGAAGGAGAGCCTGAGATTTTCAATGCGGCCGATTTCGGAGTGCCACAGCGCCGCCGCAGAATGATCTTCATTGCCAGCCGCGTCGGCTGTATCGACTATGCTTCTCCGATCCGCGACGGGCGTCGCCTGACGGTGCGTGATGCAATCAGCGGCCTTTCAAGACCGGGTGGCACCGGCGACGACTTGCACGACTTTCCCGAAACCCGCAGCAAAAAGGTTGCGGATCTAATCGCCGCAATTCCCAAAAACGGCGGTAGCCGGCTGCAACTCGGCGACGGCCGACAGCTAGAGTGCCACCGCAATTGCGACGGATTCAAGGATATATACGGAAGAATGGCCTGGGACGACGTGGCGCCGACGATCACCGGCGGCTGCGTGAACCCATCGAAGGGAAGGTTCCTGCACCCGGTGCAAGACCGCTCTATTACCCTTCGCGAAGCGGCTCTACTGCAAGGCTTCCCGCCTGAGTACTACTTTTCGCTCGATCGCGGCAAGTTCGCCGCCGCGCTGATGATCGGCAACGCCTTCCCGCCGCCGTTTGTCAAACCTCATGCGCGGCAGGTGCGTTCGCATCTTCAGGCGGCGGGAAATTGCAACCACCGTACCGAGCACGAATAAGCGCTCGCGAGAGGGGGACGAAGATTCTAGTGGCCGATGTTTTTTCTCGCAACAAACGATCAGACATAATGTCACGCGTAAGGGGACGAGGAAACCGCGCCACCGAGCTTCGACTGATCCAGGTGATGCGGAAACACGCCATTACCGGCTGGCGCCGAAATGTCCCCCTTTTCGGCAACCCCGACTTTGTTTTCGCCAACGCGCATCTTGCCGTTTTCGTGGATGGATGCTTCTGGCACTGTTGCCCGCGGCATGGCAGCTTTCCGAGTTCCAATGCCGACTTCTGGCGTCTGAAACTCGATCGCAACCGAGCACGCGACCGCTTGGTCACACGAACGCTCGTTGCTTCCGGCTGGCGCGTGCTGCGCGTTTGGCAGCACGAGCTTGCGGTGGCCAACGAACGACGGCTTGTGCGCCGGCTCGGCAGCGCGCTGTCGAAATCGTTAAATTCCAGGACGCGACACCATTGAAATCGACCGGGCGTGCGCCGCGGAGTGTTTTAGTCGATGGCAATCAAGAAACAGGAGTTTTATGAGGGAGCGGCGATCTACCTCTTGGCGCGTACTGGCGCGATCAAAGCCATCCATTACCAGTCGCCATTCTTTGTGTTGAACGAAGATGTGTTTGTCCTGCTCAAATACAGCACAAAATCGAGGAGCCCTTGGAGTTTCACGTTCACCAACGACGAACAAGAAATTCTGTCAAGACAAGCGGCCGAATCGAAAACGATGATCGGCTTGATCTGTGGGAGCGACGGCGTCGCCGCGTGCCCCTATGCAGCGTACCGCGCGGTCGCGGCTCCAAGAGAGTCGGCCATCCATATAGCATGCTACCGCCGACACGGAGAGCATTACGAGGTGTGCGGTCCCGACGGATCCGTGGCCGGCAAGATCCCGCCATCACATTGGCTGAGAATACTGGAAAGATGAGGCAATCATGAGACACCGCGATCAGGTTCTGGCGTTGCTGCAAAAGCAGATCGGCAATCCCGAGGAGGTCAAAGATATCAGTATGACGGCGGATGAAGTCGCGCTCAAATGGGTCAACCCGGTGAGCGGAGGCAAGGAGCAGACCAATGGCCTCATTTACGGGCTGATACAAAGCGGGAAAACGGGTGTGCTGACGGTTACCGGCGCCATCGGCGCCGACGAGGGCTACAGAACGATCCTCATCCTTACCTCCGACAACGACCCGCTCTATGAGCAGACACTCGCGCGTGCGCGGCTCGCATTTCCCGGCATCGATATCATCGGCAAGAAGGATTTCAAAGACGCCGACAGTTTCTTACAGCGCATCAAAGGAGGGACATGCGCGATCGTCACGACAAAAAACGGCAACCTCTTGAGCACCCTCATCGAGAATTTCAAGGGAGGCCGCGTACGCGGCCTTAGTTGTCTCATTATCGACGACGAGGCCGATCAAGCGAGCCTGAACACGAAGGAACGCCGCGCCGACGGCACCCGCAGCAAGATCAACGAAAAAATCGGCGACCTGCGCGCATTCTTCGAGAAAAATACCTACCTACAGGTTACGGCGACGCCGCAAGCCTTGTTCCTGCAAACGCCCGGCCATGACTTTCGGCCGAAATTCACCGTGTTGAGCCACCCCGGTTCCGACTACGTGGGCGGCGACGACTTTTTCGGCGACGATTCGGAACTCGTACGGGAATTCGACATGAACGACATCACCGTCCTGGCGCCCGGAGCGCAGCCTGTCCCGACGCTGGAGATTCCGAAATCACTGCTCAAAGCCCTGGATACATTTATGATCGGGGCGACCTATAAGCGGGCCGCCGACCCCGACCAGAATTGCGCGTTCCTCTGCCACGTCAGCACAAAAACCAGCGACCACAAGCATATCGTCGATCTGCTGCGCAAATACAAGACGGACTTGGCCGCTGGCGTAAAGGCAAAGCACCATGCAACGCTGAAAAGACTTCAGGACGCATACGACGACCTCGCTTCGACGCATGACGGTCTGCGAGCCGTCAAGTTCGACAGCCTGCTGGATGCTATCGGTTTTTTCTCGCCGGGCATAACCGTCAAGCTGGTCAACGGCGAAACCGACGAAGACGTCGCGGTCGAATCACCCTACAATCTTTTCGTCGGGGGAAACAAACTGGGTCGCGGAGTGACAATCAAGAATCTACTCGTCAGCTATTATGGCCGCCATCCGAAGCGGCCGCAAGCCGATACGGTGTTGCAGCACGCCCGAATGTACGGTTATCGGAGGAAGGACATCGGCCTGCTCCGGCTCTTTCTCCCTCCGCAACTTCACGCCGTTTTCAAGGCGATCAACAAAATGGAGCGCGGCCTCCGCGACCTCATAGCCCAAAGACCGAGCGAAGAGTTCCGGGGAATCTATGTCGAGGGAGGCTTAAGCGCCACGCGAAGAAACGTCCTGGCTCCGGGCATGATCGGGGTCTACTCCGGCGGCAGCATCTACAACCCCTCGCAGGTTCTGCGCGACGGGACCGTGCTTCCCTCGACCGCGAAAATCGACAAAATGGTTGCCTCGATTCCTGACAAGGAATTTGCGGAGCTGTCGGTCATCGACTTGAAGACCCTCATCGCCCTCACCATGCCGGACCAGCGGGAATCCGAGTTCGTTTGGGACCCGATCGCGGTGGCCGAATCAGTCGCACAATTCGCCAAGCTCAACGATCAGGAAACAGGCTATGCCTATGTTGATCGAGACCGCGACCTCAAAGAAAGCCGCCACGAAACCCAAGGCATTTTAACCGGCGGCGAAGCGTCCAGGGTGCCCAAAGACAAAATCGCACTTTTTTTGCTCCGGACAAAGCCGGGCCGTGGCAGAAACGCAGCATGGTGGCCGCAAATCAAATTTCCGGATGGCCGTTACGCCTTCGCCTTTGCAGTTTAGTTTCTACCAGATCACTTCAGCGGCGAGATACTCGCTTAGCACAACCCGAACCAACGTCACCCCCGGGCTGGGCCACCAAGTACCGATATCGCCCGGCCTGCAGAACGTTCCAGCCGCTCTCCACGTCGTAAATCGTGTCGCCGCCGACAATCAGGTTTACGAACGCCCTGCTTCCGACTTCCGGCCAAAGTCGGTTTTCGGGTGCCGTCTCGAATGCTTCCCGCTGATTCTCCGACATCATGCCCAAGGGCATCGCCACTATGTGAACCGGCCCATCCACCCGCGGTTCGCTGTAGTGATGGGCTATGTGGCCCCGCGCCAGTTTGACGATCACCTTGAGCATGCGGTCTTCCTCGACCCTCCAGACAATGGTGCCTGATGCGTCCTTGTTGCGACCGGCTTCAATGCGGGCCGCGAGGGCCGGCGAATGGAGCAATGCTGCGCGGACCTTCGGCCGCTTCACAACATCCGGATCGGTTGATCCGCCGAGGACGCACTCGACCAGGCACGCCAGGTACTCCTCATCCTGCGAGAAGCCGCTGTTGCACTGGTAACACGACCCGATTATCGGCAAGTCATCCGGCAGCGGTTCGTCGAGTAGCACGCGCGAGGCGGCGTGGTCGCGCGTGGTCGGCGCATCGCCGCAGTAGGCGCAAAATGCCGCGCAGCGTTCGTCGGCAAACAGGTGTCGTGGGTCCGTCGGTCTATTCCTCTACATCGGAGCGACTGCGCATCGAGTGGGGCTGTCACCGATTGTGGCGACGCACATTCTGCGCGTTGCCGTTCTTCCCGAATCCGGGCCGCCCAGCGATGTCAAACTCGACTTCCATGCCCTCCAGCACGTCCTCATACCGTAGCCCTGATTCGAGATCGGCGAGATGGAAGAAGTAATCGCCATCCGCGGCGTGAATAAAGCCGTATTGTCGCTGATCTTCAAATTTTCGCTTTACGACGCCTGTTGTCGCCGTCCCAACTCCCCCGTGTTCGATCACGCTCACGTGAGGCTCCGACGTTGATCCCGCCTGCGACGATTGAGTTTGCGCCTCAGCGCGCTGCCGATTGAACTCTTCGCGGCAGGGGTCGCAGTAAAACCGTTGTCCTTTTCGCGGGTGAAACGTAGTCCACACCAGCCGATTCTTGTCCTTATGGGCCGGCCCTTCGCAGGGCAGTTGGTGTTTCTCGTATTTCAGTTCCAACTTTTCCAGCAGGTCATCGAGCCAGACGATGTCGAAGTCCCTCACTCGGGGTTCGTTGCGCGGATCGAGAAGCTCCGCGGAGCAACTATCGCGAATGCTCGCGATGGCCACGCGTTTGCCCGACTCTGTTACCGCGTGCAGCACGGGCGTGAAATCCTGGTCACCCAGGACCGCGATGGCGATGTCATATCGATCTTGCACTGCTGCATAGTACATCATTGACGTTGCGAGCGCGATGTCCACACACTTTTCCTTCGGCTCGAATGTGTCTTGTGGGTCGCGGTCCTGCCGACGTACCCGTCGGCCCATGAAGTTCACAGGGTAGAGACTAACTGCGTAGTGGTATTCCTCTTTGACCAGTGAAAAGAAATCTCGCCGTCGCTGGACCATGTCGTTGTCGCGCGGATCGTAGTTGGCAGCGTAGCTGCCAAATAGATTGGTTCGCACAACTTCGAGATCGCCTCCCGATTGTCTCGCGACCTCATCGGCCAAAACTCTTGGCAACCTGCCGAAGTCAACATGGTATTCTCCTTGCCCGTAGACCCTGCCGAGTTTCGGTGTGTTGAAATACAACCACGTGCCGTCGATGAATAGCATCGCCTTTGCCATGACAGTAACCCTCGATTACAATGAATCACCCTATGAGAATCCGCCGAGTGGTCAAGGCAGCCGATGTGCGGAAGCGGCGGGAAATCCCGGACGTTGCAGTGCTGAGGGACTAGAACTGGTTGGACAAGCGAGTTTTCACCGTTGCTAAAACCCTGTGTTTTACGCAACGTTCAGCGTGCGTGAGCGGTTCGCCGCTCAAAAGTTTGCTGATCACTGCCCACGGTCGAGCCCCAAGCCGTTTTACCTCCTCCTTGATTCGCCGCAGCTTCTCTTGGGCGACCTCCTCCCCCTCGCGCCAGATTAATTCATCGATCGGCATCCGTATCGAAGGTTGATTTTCCAGCAGCGATTCGTCAGGCGGCAATCCTTTCCGTTGCCGCTCGTCGGCAAGGCGACGAAACTTCTCGACGTAAGGGTCGCCCCTTCGCTGAGGCTTCAAGTAGTACCGCACCGTCTTGGCGATGTAGGAACACGAAATTTTTCTACGATGTTTTATGCTTCGTAAATATATGGTTGTCAGAATGTCGCCTTCCGCATCGGCTCTCGCCAATTTCGGGAGGCTTTGGAGTCGAGGATCGCCGCGTAACCGCTTTTTGATCCATTCGACACGCACAGATTTAGCCATACGGATCTCCTTTCTGGAGTCCGGCATCGGCCACCAACTTCCGCACATCGAATTGCCAAAGATCGAACCGCTCGTGCGGTTGCCCCCAACGGGAGCACACCATTATACGCGCCCCAGCCGAAAAGCGCTCGCGCCGGCCGGCTCATGCCCAGCGGCCTACCATCAACCTGCCTTGAACACCGATTCGCCGTGAACGGCCACCAGAGGTCGCGGCACGGTCATTAGAGCATGTGTCGCCGGCCATTCAAGTTGACGTGCAAGCAAGACACCCATCCATTTTGCGTCGGTGGGCGAGCAGGAGTCTTTGGATCGGCTTGCCACGCAACGCGACGCAAATCAAGCACTTAGGTCGATCATGCTCGGCCACGCCGCGCCGCAGTGCATCGCGTCGCGCAAAGAAAAGCGCCGCGCGCGGCACTTTTGATCAGCGTGCCAGCCCGTCATTCCGGGCGACGCCGCCGGGCCGAGGCAAGAGGCCGAAGCAAGACGCGCGGGAACGGGGACCGAGCAAACGTGGTGAGGGATCCGGCTACGGCGCGGGGTGGGCCCGGTTCCGCTGCCCCACGCAGCCGAGGGCATGACCAAGGCTGAGCCGCGCGGTGGCCCCGCGACCCGCGCGGAGCGGTTCCCGCGGAGTTGCGACCGATTCTCCAGCGGCCGGCGATCGACGCCGAGACTTGCCTCGAAACGCCGGCTTGCTTTGGTCGCTCGCTCCGACCGCGCGGTGGAACCGTGTGTCGAGCATGGGCTTAACGCTTCGCCCACATTTGCCGCACGGCTTCCGGAGTGTCGGCATGCTTGATGCTCGCCAGAACCTGCCGCAACAAGTCCGCGTCTTGAATCTGCCGGACTTCGGGCCGAGTCGTTCGGCGGTGCTGGCTCAGTCGCTGAGCGAGTCAAGGGCAACGGCCGCAAGGCCTGCGCCAACGACTTGGAAGGGAAGCAAGACGCCGATCCCTGAAAGAGTATCTGGTGTCAAGGGCCTCCTGGTGATTTTTTGCGCGCGGTCTCCTCGCTCGAGGAATTGGGCCTCGTTAAAATGAGGTTGGACTGGGCGGAGGGACAGGGAAACTGTGGGAACCGATCGCGAGCGCCGACCCAGTGGCCGAGACGATCGCATTCGTTCTTTTCTCTGCGAATGCACCCCAACACATCCGTTCGTGGTCACGTCCGCCCTGCCGGCCTGGCGGCCGGGGGACACGGAAGTTTTCTTGCGACCGTCCCACCATGATGCGCCGTTCCAATCAGAGTTACGCTCGCGCCGCCGAGGGGCCGATGGGTGTCTTCGAACTGACCCAGGCGTGGGTGGTTGCCGAGTTGCACTAAACCAGGATGGCGGTCCCGGTCAGGCTCAGCCGTTGGTTGGGCCGGCTTGCGCTTGGCTGACAACGGTTTGAACGGCTTGTTCGAGCAGTAGCGCCGCGACTTGCATTGGGCTGGCGTGCGCCTGCTCGGCGAGATTCTCGAGATGCTTAAGCGTCTTCGGGGAGAGGCGGACAAGGCGCTGCTCGCTCCACGCGGGTTCTGTCGCACGCCCACCGCCTTCCGGCACGCGGAACCGCGCTCGAACTTCGCCAGCTAACTGGAGAGCTCCGAAATAACCCCCGCGCGGCAAAACCTTACCGCACCGCTCCGCTCCCAACTCTTTTGCAATCCGCTCCATGTCCAAGCTTGTGCCCATAACTACTCCTTCGCGAAATCGCGAAATGCCAGGTACTCGTCGCCGATCACGAGCCCAACTTCGCCTTGCCGGGCCTCGCGCCCGAGTCGCCGGCAGAAACTCCCAAGTCGGCTGAGACAATCCGCATCGGCGATGTCTGCGGGGGTCGTGTAGCAGTGAATTACGACGGGTTGATCCCGGACGAGCACGCCGCCCATCTCATCGTCGCGCCAAACTCCCTTGGCCGGCGGAAACGCAGTCGCCCCGCCAAATCTCCTCGCAATCGCCGCGGCGGTCGTCGAGCGCCGCCGTCACGCTGGTGTAGCTGCCGATCTGCGGCTGGATGTTCTTCGGCACCCACTCGGCGAATGCGCGCGCCTGCTCGAACGGGTGCTTCGGCGTGCCCGACAACAGCTCCTTGGCCAGCGAGCGCACTTGCCGCGAACGGACCTGAATGCCGGGGCTGTCTTGCAGATAGGTCTTGCGCACGTCGGGCGGCACTTCCTGCTTGGCCGGGAACATCTCGGCCTGATAGGCAAAGAACTGCTTGAACAGCGTCATGCGGAAGCGGGCCACGGCGCGAATCATCTGGCCGCGGCCGATCTCGGCGGCCGAAAGCACGAGTTGCCCGGCCCCCTCGGCCAACTTGCGGATCTGGGCCTGGCAGCCGCGGGTGTCGATCGACGAATCGAGAATCTTTTGCTCCGGATATTCCAGCGGGGCCACGGTGGTGCTGGTGATGTCGCTCGCCGGGCCGGACCCCTCCAGCTCAATGCCGAGGGAGACGTCGTAGGAACGTGGTTCGAGATAGCCGGTCTCGCTCTCCGGCGGTTCCTTCCAGATCCACTTTCCATCGCCCACGACGGGAATCACGCTGTAGGCGGGCGGCGCGGCGCCGCCAACCATGCGCCGGCGCGGCGTATTGAGCACAGTCCCTAGGCCGGCTCCGCACGCAGCGGCGACAGTCCTGAGAAGATCACGGCGGTTCATGATTCACATTATGATCGCCGGCCGCTCAAGCGGGTAGTGATACCATTTGGCGCGATCGAAAGAAAACCTCTGTAGGGAACGGACTCCGTGCCGTTCCGCGAAGTGCGAGTCGACCATTTTCTGCACACTTCCCGGAACGGCACGGAGTCCGTTCCCTACAGAAGCGGCGTTCAAAAGCCTCGGTCATTCCCAAAAGAACCGCTGGACCCTGCGGGCCAGCGTGTCGAGATCGCCGCGCGTGGCAATCCGCGGCAAACCGATCACCTGTTGCACCAAGGGCAGCGCCGGACCAAACGCCTCGTGCAGTAATTCGATCTCCAGGGCAGTCGTGTCGACTTCGATGCCGGCCGGCCCCTCGGCGCGAGAAAGCTCTTCTTCGGCCAGCGAACCGATCAACGCCAACAGAAACTCGCATATCCGGGCCATCTTGACGTAGTTGAGCCGCTCAGGCGTGTCGGTCGGCTGATGGTAATGCGCCCATTGGCCGCAGGAGAGAAAGAGGTACGGCACGCCGTGAGTGCGGAAGACGTAATGGTCGCTCAAATCGCGATGCTCGCCCGCCGATTCGCCGGCCATCGACTCCAGTTTGCCGACGTTACGGTTCAATGTGGCGACGAGCGGCAGATCGGCCGGACGCGGCGTGCGGCGCACCAGTTCGCTCAATCGCGGATGGCTTTCCGCCCCCGTCATGAAGAGCAGGTTCGCGATCCGCTCGCGTGCAGGTCCGCTGACGGGCAAAGGCAGCGACACATCGTGGCCGACCAAGTCCATGACGACGGCGGCATGAAACCCGGTCGGCGGGCGGTGATCGTGGTAGAGCCGGACGGAGCCCATGTCGTCGCTCCAGTAAAACGGAGCTTCTTCGGCATCGAAGAGCGCCACGATCACATCGCGGGCGGGCGGTGCGGCGAGCAGCCGTTCCGCGGCGGCTAGCGCGATCGCAACGGCCGCCGCGTTATCGTCGGCACAAGGGGCGTCGAGAGCGCTGTCGTAATGCGCGCCGACGAGCACCGGGGCCGTGCCCGATGTCAGGCCGCGCACCATGCCGACCAGGTTGTGGAACTCGTAGCCATGCGTGTAAGGCAAGTCGAATGAATCGCCTCGATACGGCATGAGACCGATTTCGGCCATCCGGCCCAGCAGGTATCGGCGGGCGATTTCATGGCCGGCCGTGCCGACAAGTCTCCCATCGGCGATCGCCAAGGCCTCGACATCGGCCTTGAGCGCGTGTTCGAGCGAAGTCATTCCGCGGGCTCCCAGGGGCAACGTCGCACTCGCACGACAATATCGGCCGGCTGATTGGGAGGCTCTGACACGCCCCCATCGTCAACGCCGTTGCTGCCCACGCTGTAGACGAAGTATTCGGCGGGGTCCACACGATAGCGCAGCGACGCCCTGCTGAAGGGGTCGATCGGCAGGGCAGCAAGGTATTTCGGCACAATCTCGTCGAGATTTTGCGGCAGCCGCCCCTCGCCGCGCTGATACCGTTCGATGGCCACCGCCAGCAGCGTTGCCTTGCATTCGGCCTCGTGGCGGCTGGCGGCGTCGGGAACCCAGTCGAAGGCTCCCACAAGTAAGAGCGTGAGCGGACACTGCAGCCGCGAGAGCGGTGCGCGGGCGACTTGCTTCAACCGCAGGTCCGCCTGCTCGACCGCCGCCTTTCTGTCGATTCCCGACTTACGCATGGCAGCGATGATTTCGTCCATCGCTTGCAGGTAAACCACCTCGTCGCCAAGGCGCATCAGTCCCAGTCGCGAAGCCGGCGCTTCCGGACCAAGGGCAGTCGGATCGGCAAAGGTTTGAATGCCGATCGCCCGTTGGACTAGACATGCTCGATGCAGAGGACCGTCATAGTCGCAGTCCGATAATTCAGCGTCCATCTGAGCGAGCTGGTCCTCGTCGAGCCTGAGCGCCGAAAGCAGCCACGTGAGCCTGCGGCGGGCCACGCCGCCGAGCGCCATTCGCACCAACTGCGAGACGGTCAGTGGCTCTTGTTCCAGACTACGGGCGGCGGCGAACATGGCCGCGATCGACTCCACCGCCGCCTCCGGTCGCTTACGATGCGCGTGTACTGCCGACTCCAGCGCCAGCAGTCGCGTCCCGGCCCGAAGCTGCTGCAGGTGCGGCAAAGGCATTTCGATGCCATCCGCAAAGCGGGTAGGAAAACGGGCCCGGCCACCCTGCCGGGCCGCTCGGTGCATCTCATCCAACGACCGGCCGTATCTCGACAAGAACTGCTCGGCGGCTTCCAGTTGCGGCCACGGCTCACCCGGCCAAGGGATTGAGTCCGGTGAGTCTGGACCGCCTGCTACAAAGGGTAAGCCTTGGGCGTCGGACTGAAACTGGGGCGTATCGAGCGGCGCCAGCGCCGCCAGCCAGAGTTGCGTGGTGTCCTGGCCGGCCGGCGGGGCCTGATAGAACGCCTCGATCTCTTCGACGGAAACCGGTTCGCCGGCAGCACGAATGCGCTCCAACTCCGCGTTGAGACGTCGGTGGTTGGCGAACAAAGCGCCCGCGATGACCAGGATCAGCAGCAGGAGGAGCCCGCCAACGCCAATCAGCGCGATCAGGCCGGGTCCTATGCGCCAGCGTTGCGGAGGAGACGAATGCTCGGTTGCCATGGTCATTAGCTTGGGTTGCCGGTGATGTGCCGTGACGTCAAATCCAAAATTCACCCGAGCGCCCGCAAGTCGTCCCAAAAGCGCGGATACGTCTTGGCGGTACAGCCGGGGTCCCGAATCACAACCCCCGGCTGACGCAAGCCGACCAACGCCAGACTCATCGCCATGCGGTGATCCTGATACGTCTCGATCACCGCACCGTGCAGCGCCGCCGGCGTCAGGCGCAGGCCGTCGGGCAATTCATCGACCGTGGCCCCCAGCTTACGCAGCTCGACGGCCAGAGCGCCGATGCGGTCGGTCTCTTTGTGGCGAATGTGGCCCACGCCGGTGATCGTCGTCGGCCCTTCGGCAAACAGGGCCACCGCGGCCAAGGTCTGCACCGTATCGCTGATGGCGTTCATCTCGACGGCGACTCCTTTGAGCTTTCCGCCGCGAACGCGGATCTGGTCGGCGGCGGCGGTCACGCGGCAGCCCATTTTTTCCAGCACGTCGACGAAGGCCACGTCGCCTTGCAGGCTGTCGCGAGAAAGGCCCTCGACCGTCACTTCTCCGCCCGTGACCGCCGCGGCGGCGAAAAAGTAACTGGCGGCCGAAGCGTCGGGTTCGATCGCGTAGTGGCGTGCCTGGTAATGGCCTTGCGGCACGTGGAACTTGCGCAGTCCGTCGCTGGCCACGTTGACGCCGAAGGCATCCATCACCGCCAGCGTCATCCGGATGTAGGGTTGCGAGACGAGTTTGCCTTGGACGGTCATCACGACGGGCTGGGCCGCGTAGGGCGCCGCCAGCAGCAGGCCGCTGAGGAACTGACTCGACACGTCGCCGCGCACCGTTGCTTGGCCGCCGGAGAGCCCGGCGGCGCGAATCACCACCGGCGGGCAAGCGTGCGGGCTTTCCGCCGAGGCATCCACGCCCAGTTGCCGCAACGAGTCGACGAGATCGCCGATGGGGCGCTTGCGCATCCGCGGCGTGCCATCCAGCCGAAAGATTCCGTGGCCCAGGCCAACCATGGCCGCCAGAAAACGCACCGTGGTGCCGCTGTTGGCGACGTACAGCTCGGCGCCTCCGGCCGGCAGCCGGCCTCCGCATCCGGTGACTGCGATCTTGCCCGCATCGGGCCGCGCCTCGAGAGCGATGCCCAACCGTTCGAGCGCGGCGATCATCACGCGCGTATCTTCGCTGTCGAGCGCGCCGGCCAGCAGCGAGCGGCCGTCAGCCAGGGCCGCGCAGACGAGTGCGCGGTTGGTGATGCTCTTCGAGCCGGGCGGCCGTATCGAGCCGCGAACCGGCCCGCGGGGAAGAATTTCGATCTGGTCTCGTTCATCGTTCATCGTATCGATGGTACGGCCGATTACCGCACGTCTGGCTGGCGCGGCGCCTCGGCGGGCGTGAGGCCGAACAAGAAGTGCATCAGATCGCGCGTGCCGAGCGTGCGCGTGCTGATGAACAGCTCGCCCGCCTCATAGCCGGCCGCCTGGCCCTGCTGCATGGCGAAGGCCCGCACGCGCTCCAGCACATGCGCTTTGGCGGGAGGAAACTGCGTCTCGTAGCAACGGATGGCGGCCAGCTTAGTCTGCAACGTGTCGCCGATGTCGACCACCAAGTGCCCCGCCCCCGTCGGCAGGCCGAGCGCGGCAAAAGCCAGCGTGTAATAAAGATAGCCCGGCACGGTGTGGACCGGCAGACCGTCGAAATGTTCGTCCCACTTCGTCAACCGCGAATAGAACACCGCCGCGTCGGTGATCTGCATGGCCTGGTAATGGTCGGGCGAGGCCAGCGGCGTCTTTTCGCCGAAGCCCAGCACCAGCTTGGGCCGGTAGCGGCGAAACTCCTTGGCCAAGGCCACCCGCACCTCGAAGCTGTCGAACAGCCGGCGGTTAGTGAGGCCAAGCTGAATGCGGGTGGTTACGCCCAGCGTCTCCGCCGCCCGTTGGGCCTCGGCCAGCCGTACCTCCGGGCCGGGCGACAAGGGAGTCGGCTCGCCGTCGGTCAGATCGACGATGCCCACACGGTATCCCTGCCGGGCAAGCACCGCCAGCGTGCCGCCGCAGGCAATCTCAACGTCGTCGGGATGCGCGCCCACCGCGATGACATCAAGCTGGGTGTTTTCGGAGGAGCCGCTACTCGACACAAGCGTCTCGATAAAGTGCGTGTTAAGGAAAGTGGTGTAGGGTGGGGCAAGCTCGCTGGTCCCACCCTACGTTTCGTCGTCGCCGGCTCACGTCAGCTTCGCCATGGCGGCCACAAGTTCTTTCACGGCGATGACGCTCTTCTCGAACGCCTGCTTCTCGTCCGAGGTCAGCTCGATCTCGACGACGCGCTCCACGCCGCGACCGCCCAACACGACCGGCACGCCGACGAAGTAACCGCCCACGCCGTACTGGCGATCGCAGTAGGCGGCGCAGGGGATGAGCCGCCGCTTGTCGCGCACGATCGCCTCGACCATCTGGGCCACCGCGGCGGCCGGTGCATAGTAGGCACTGCCGGTCTTGAGCAGGTTGACGATCTCGGCGCCGCCGTTGCGCGTGCGGTCGACGATCTCGTCGAGGCGTTTCTGGTCGAGCAGCCGCGTGATCGGGATTCCGCCGACGGTGGTGCAACTTGGCATCGGCACCATCGAGTCGCCGTGCCCGCCCATCAGCAGGGCCGACACGTCTTCGACGCTCACGCCCAGCTCCATCGCCAGAAAGGTGCGATAGCGGGCCGTGTCGAGCACGCCCGCCTGCCCGACGACGCGCTCGGTGGGAAATCCGCTCACCTGCCAGGCCCGCTGCACCATGGCGTCGAGCGGATTGCTGACCACGATCAACACGGCCTGGGGGCTGGTGCGTTTGATCTCGGCGGCCACGGAGCCGACGATTTTGGCGTTGGTGCCAAGCAGGTCGTCGCGGCTCATGCCGGGCTTGCGGGGGATGCCCGCCGTGATGACCACCACGTCGCTGCCGGCCGTGTCGTCGTAGTTGGTGGTGCCCTGGATGGTGGCGTCGAAGCCGATGATGGGCGAGGCCTGCATCAGGTCGAGCGCTTTTCCGCGCGGCATGTTCTCGGTTTGCGGAATATCGAGCAGCACGACGTCGCCCAGTTCGGCGGCGGCGCACCAATGCGCGGTGGTGGCGCCGACGTTGCCGGCCCCGACGATCGTGATTTTCGCGCGACGCATAGAAGAATGATCCTTACGGCAAATTGACGTTGTAGACCGCTGCTCGTGAGTATGCGTTTCGGAAGAAGCAAGTCAAGGGGATGACTTTTGCCGAGTGGCTTGGCGAACTTGATTTAGCTGCGCAAGAATCTCGGGGGCCTCCTTGAGTTCGGCCAGCGGCCCTAGCTCCTCCTCGATCTGCGACCAATCGAGCTCATCGCTCCGTAGCGACAAGATGCCTTCAATATCGAGCCAGTCTTGCGGGCGATTGGCGAATGCCTTCGACACGACCAGATCTTCGGCCGACGCGGTCACGAGCGGACAATCGTCGCTGAATTCATAGGGACTCGCACGGTCCTGCATGTGCTCTTCGAATGGTATACCGGCCAATGCCACGTCGAGCGGTGTTCCGTTACCGGCGCTGAGCAAGAGCACTCGATTGTCCAGTGCAAATCGCTTCGCGTCGGCGATGCGCGGTTGAAAGCGTTGGAGAAGCAGGTCGATAAACGGCGCCTCCATTCCGAAGCCTGTCCAGAGGCTCAAATCAACATCGCGCGTGGCGCGGGGCCGCCCCCAGCGAAGAACCGCCAGTCCACCGATAACGCACGAGCGCCAACCCTCCTGACGGCAAACCGCTTGCGCCTCGCCGGCCGCGATCAGGAGGGGTGATTGCGGGACATGAACTTCCTGAACCACTTTTGTTGCTCCACAAGTCCGCTTGTTGCCGGGGCATCCGTCCAAACCGGCAACAGGGTCAACACCGCGTGTATTGCCCTGCGCCGGTCGGCCTCGGTCATTTCGCGAAGTTCGCGCCGCTCAATTTCAGCCAGTCGAGGCCCGGCCGATTTCCAAACTCGAACCCATTCTTTCGTTGCGGCCGATTGGTGCGGAGATAACATGAACGGGCCGCCATGGTCCTCCAGGCCGATTTCATTCAGCGAGCCTGTGGGCGGCGGAGTGAAACGCTGGGCAACCTGCTTATGGAACTTGCTGTCGCTGCGAGATAATCGCAAGACCACGAGCCACAACACGATCGTCAGCACCACGAACAGCACCAGAAACACGCCGTTGGCGAAGCGTTGGTCGGCCGGGGGAGTCTCGAGCCAGACCGGTTTGCGGCCGATCAACAGCGGCGCAAGCTGCTTGCCGCCCGGCATGCCCTGGGCGGCTTCCGATTGACGATAACCCCATTTCTTGAAAAAGAAGCCGGCCACGCGCACCGGCTCGGTGATCTTGCCGCCCTCGGGAAACCCCTTCGGCAGCTCGCGGACGCAGAACGTGAGCGGGTTGCCCTGCGAGTCGTCGGTGAAGATCTCCATTTCATAATAATGATCGATGCCGAAGCGGGCCACGATGTCGGCGTCGTCGACGCGCACCCGCACAGCCTGCCGCGCCGTGCCCGTCAACTCGACCAGCCGGCCGCGCTGTTGGTCGGGCCGGTTGAACAGCGGCGTGACCGGCGCGTTTCGCCCATTCTTGGGCACCGCTCGCGCGAGTTGCCTGGCACCAGCCCTGCCGGCCGCGGCCAACAACTGATAGAAGCACTCGCGGTCGTCATCGGTCCACTCGGGCCGCGGACTTAGCTCGTCGAACAAGCCCACGTCCATGTCCAGGTCGCCGAGCACCGTCTCCGGATACCAGGCCAAGCGCCGCGCCACCACGACCGGGGAACGCTCGCTGGCCGTCAGCCGCACCAACAGACCGCGCACTTCAGCCCTGGCATGGAGCGGTCCGTCGATGTGCCACGCTCGCGGAACCGCCAAAGAGTAGACCACCACCGGCGGACTGCCTTCCGCGATCGCCAGCTCGCACCGATAGTAACGGGGCAGATCGAATCGCTCGGCGGCTTCCGCCGGCAGCTCTTCGACCGTCACGCGCGTCACGCTGCCGCGCCAGGCCACCACCGCGCCCCGCATCTGGCCCGGATCGCGCTCGACTTTCTCCGGCGACACGTCTTGCTTCCAGCGGTGGAGATCGAGCAGCGAAAACCGCCGCACCGCATACAGCATCCGCCAGAGCAGCTCATCGCCCTGCGGCGGAAAATCGGCGTCGTCGCTGATCGAATCGAGCCGGTCGAGCACGCCCAGCAACTTGAGCATGTCGCGCGACGAAGCAAGGGTCGGCGGCGAATCGTCGATTCCCGCTCCACGAGCGGCACCGCAGCACAGCAGCAAACCGCAGAACGCCAGCCACCACGCCAAGCGATACTGCAGCCTACGTTCGTTGGCGGCGTGAAGGCGAACTGCGCTCGTCATCCAGCACATCAGCTTACGGCTGCTCCTGCCGGGCAAGCTCCGCCAACCGCTGTCGCACGTCGGGCGCGACTTCGCGGTCAGCCAACCCGTCGAGCTGGTCGGGCCGTGCGTGCGGCATCACAAATCGCGTCTTGCGAAGCATACCGATGAACAAGAACAGCATCACTGCCAGGCTGGCCAATATGGCCAGCGCAAGGCCGCTCGCCAGGTTCTTGAAATGGGCCTTTTCGTCGGCGACGGGCGCCGCCGCCACGACCGGCTGCCAGTGCAGGGTTTTGCTGACCAACAGCGGCCAGGTCATGATCTCCTTTTTTGCCGATAGGCCGGCCAACCTCTTATAAAAGAAGCCGTTGACGCGGACGGTCTCATTCAGATTTTCGCCGCGTGGAAAAGCGTCCGGCAAACCGAGCGAATAGATCACCACCGGATAGGCGCGATCGTCGGGCTCGATCACGACCTGATAGTATCGGGCGATGCCGTAGTCGTTTTGGGGAGCGTCTTTTTCGAGCACCCGCCGCACGCTGCCGCTGACCGTCACGAGGTCGCCGCGATACTCTTTGGGTTGCGTGAAGAGTTGCGTGAAGCTGACCGGCCCGATCGACGCCTGTTGCAGGTCGTCTTCGCTGGTTTCGTCGAGGATCTTCAGCAAGTGATAAAAAGCGTCGGATTCCGCGCCGCGAAAAACGGTGTCGTCGCGAACGCGGGCCAGCAATTCAGGTTCTACGCCTGGAAAGAACTTCTTGTCGGCCGGAATCGTCTCCTTGGCCTCACCCTCGGCGACGAATTCGTCATGCGCCAACTTGCGGCGAAGCTCGGGCGGTTGTTCCACTTGGGCCAAGCGATGCGGCTTGTCGTTGGCGGGCGCGGCTTGTTGCCCCGCGGCCTGCCACAGCCACAGCCAGCGCTGAGGGTTGGCCGCTTCCTCGATCAGAAACAGCACCATGCCGACGCTCAGCACCAAGAGCAGCAGCTTCCGCTGCTCGTAGCGGCCGAAATAGTTCGTGGTTCGGCCGCCTTTGGGCCGGAAATCGAGCATAAAAACTCCGGCGAAAGCGAGGAGGGTTGAGAGACGTTGCCAGCAATCCCATTTTATGCGCCGCGGTGCCAATCAACAAGTTTGCCCGGACAGGCACCCCGATTAGAATCGTGCAAAAGCGACGGTTTTATTCCCCCAGCCAGCGATGCCCCGGTGGTGGCGCTAACGGGGCATCGCCGCGGCGGTGCGTTTTGCGCGGAACTGCCCACCCGGCGCGGCTCTGCACCAGCCACCCAGCACGGTCACATCTTTCCCACAACCTCGATGCCCAGCAGATCCAGCCCCTGCTGGATGGTGCGGGCGGTCAGATCGCAAAGCAAGAGCCGGCTGTCACGCAACTCGGGCGACTCGGCCTTCAAGACCGGGCATTCCTCGAAGAACGTCGAAAATCGGTTCGCCAGATCGAACAGGTAGGACGTCAACTGGTTCGGCCGGTAATCGGCCAGCGTGAAGTCGATCGCTTCGGAGAACCGCAGCAACTCCAGGCCCAGTGCCCGTTCCGCCGGCCGATCGAGCAAGACGGCCGGCCGCCGAGTACGCAGATCGTCGACGTCGACGCCGCCGCGGCGAAAGATGCTCAGCACGCGGGCATAAGCATATTGCATGTACGTGGCGGTGTTGCCCTTCAAGGCCACCATCTTTTCGAAGCTGAATTCATAGTCGCTGGTGCGGTTCTGCGAGAGATCGGCATACTTGATCGCCGAGAGCCCTACGACCTCGGCCACGCGACGCCGCTCGTCTTCCGACAACTCGCTCCCCTGCGGCTTTTGCTCATCGACCTCGCAGACCACCTTGTAAGCGTGGGCCACCGCATCGTCGAGCAGGCCCATCAGGCCCACCGTGTCGCCGGAACGCGTCTTAAAGGGCCGGCCATCGGAGCCAAGCACGGTGCCGAAGCTGATGTGCTGGAATTCGACTCTCTCATAGCCCCATTTCCGCGCGGCGGCAAACAATTGCCGGAAGTGGTCGCTTTGGCGGTGATCGACGACGTACAACATGGCGTCGGGCGACCAATGCTGCATGCGATATTGGATCGTCGCCAAATCGGATGTGGCGTAGAGGAAGGCGCCGTCGCGTTTCTGCACGATCATGGGCACGGCCATGTCGTCGAAAAAGATGCATACGGCCCCTTCGCTTTCGCGCGCGATGCCCCGGCGGCGCAGCTCATCGACGACTGCGGCCAGCCGGTCGTGATAAAAGCTCTCGCCCAGCGTGTAGTCGAACGTTACGCCCAGCCGCCGATAGATTTGCTCGATGGCCTGCGTGCAGGGAGGCATAAACTCCCGCCAAAGCCGCAGGTTTTCTTCGTCGCCCGCGTGCAGCTTGGCGGTTTCGGCGAGCACGGCGGCGGCGATGTCTCGGCGCTCGGCGGCCAGCCTTGCGAGCCGCGGGTCGTTTTCAATGGCCGCCTGCTTCGCTTCCAGCGTTTTGGCCGCTTGCCGCGACTCTGCCAGCTCCTTTTCGAGCCGCTTCAGGTCTTTGTTCGCTTTTTTCTCGGCCTTCGGATCGCCGGCAACCGCCTGGGCCGCGTGACGCTCCAGCGCCTGCTGATCGCGAACGACTTGTTCGAGCATTCCGGTCAGTTTTTTGCGGCCCTCGTGGTAGTCGGCCAGCGTGTGTACCAGCCGATAGAGCCGGCCCAACTCGTCCACCGGATTGGCCCGATATGCGGCGTCATCGCGAAAATGGCGGAAGCCGTAGATGATCATGCCGAATTGCGTGCCCCAGTCGCCGATGTGGTTGTCGCCGATCACCCGGTGCCCGGCGAACCTGAGCGTGCGATAGAGGCTGTCGCCGATGACGGTGGAACGAATGTGCCCGACGTGCATCGGCTTGGCGACGTTAGGGGCGGAATAGTCGACCACGAAGGTGCGCGGCCGCTCGACTTTGGCCACGCCCAAGCGGTCGTCAAAGGCGGCCAGCGCGAGTTGGCGGGCCAGCCAGTCCTTGCTCAGCCGCAGGTTGATGAAACCGGGACCGGCGATTTCCGGGCGCTCGCCGAGGTCGTCCCACTGAAGCCGATCGACGATTTGCTGAGCGATGTCGCGCGGCGGCACGCCGAGGCGTTTGCCCAGCGGCATGGCGCAGTTGGCCTGATAATCGCCGAACTTGGCATCCTGGCTGGGCCGCACCATGTCGGTCAGCCCGGCGATCTCGTCGCCCTGGGCCACGGGCGCCAGCGCGGCAGCGAAGCGAGAGCGGATGAGAGCGAGGACGTTCATTATCGAGGTGCGAAGATTTGCCACCAACCACCAGCTAAAGCTGCTGGCAAAGGGCCGGATGGCGCCCAAGTATAACCGCGCCGCGGGCGCCTACGAGGCCAAATGCGGCTTGCTCACCGCGCCGGATTCCGGCAGATCGACCGGGACCCGCTTGGCGTCGCACCACAGGTCTTCCAGCCCGTAATATTCGCGGGCTTCGGCCTCGAACAAGTGGATCACCACGTCGCCGTAATCGAGCAGAATCCAACGGCTGTCTTGATAGCCTTCGAGGCCCAGCCGGTGGTCGCCCATCTCATCTTCCAGCTTGTGGTCAATCTCCTCACTCATCGCGTGCAGTTGGCGGCGGCTGCTGCCGGTGGCCAACACAAAGTAGTCGAAGACGGGCGTGACTTCCCGCATATCCAAGATCACGATGTCTCGACCGCGATTTTCCGCGGCCACACGGGCTGCCGCCTTGGCAAGCTCCATGGAACGTCCCGACGATGCGGCTTGCGAGTACCGGCCGATGGTGGAAATCGCCACAGATGTCCTTTCATAATAGACTGGGAAGTTGCCCGCCTGCTATTCTACACAGCCAGGACAGGCATGCCAGCTTTTTGGTTCATCCAAAACCAGCCACGAGGAGAAACACCCTTGAACACCTGGATCGAAGAAGGCAAGGCGGCGCCGGATTTCACGCTGCCAGCCGATGACGGCAAAAAGGTCAAACTGAAAGACCTACGCGGCAGCCCCGTGGTGCTCTATTTTTATCCGCGCGACGATACGCCCGGCTGCACCCGCGAGGCGTGCGCCTTCCGCGACCGCCAGCAGGAGTTATTGAAGCTGGGGGCGAAGGTCTTCGGCGTCAGCACCGACGACGTGGCCAGTCACGTGAAATTCCGCGACAAGCATCAGCTCAACTTTCCGCTCTTGGCCGATGTCGATCACCAGGTGGCGGAGAAATACGGCGCCTGGCAAGAGAAGAACATGTACGGCAAGAAGTCGTGGGGCGTGCAGCGCTCGACCTTCTTGATCGACGCCCAGGGCGTGGTCCGCAAGGTCTGGAAACGCGTCTCCGTCGACGGGCACGACGAGCAGGTGCTGGCGGCCTTAAAGCAATTCGGCAAGGACTGACCGCGTGTTCTCAACGGCACTTTTCAACGGCGTCATGGCGATCATCACGGCGACGGCGCTGTGGAGTGCGCGGCGCAATGGGCGGCCGCGGTCGTGGTTCTTGACCACGCTGGCTGTCGGGGCTGCAGCCGTCTTGCTGGCGGTCTGTTTGGCTGAAGATCGCTTCGGCGCGCTGCGGCTATTGGCATACGGACTGTTCGGCTTTGTGGCCTTTGTATGGATTGCGGCCGTTGGCGTCACACAGCCTGCCGGCGGACGAACGCTCATTGTCTCACGCGGCGTGGGTATGGAGCGCGGTGCCGCGCCGCGGCTGCGGTTTTTGTGTCGCCCGGAGCTCGTGGTCATCGAGCTCGTGCCGCTGTAGCGGAGAGAAGCCCGATATCCAATCCGCCCCTTTGGCCAGGTGGATGAAATCATCCACCTGGCCGCCGCTGGGCAAACCGGCTATTCGCTGCGCTCTTTGGTCGCCGGCCGCTGACGCTGGCCGCCGCCAGGCCCACCGGCTCCGCCCGGACGTCCGCCGCCCGGTCCGCCGAACTGCGGGAAGGTGAACTCCTTGCCTTTCATCTCGGACCACTTCGTCTTCTGCTCGCTGGTCAGCACCGCCAGGATTTCGGTTTGCGCCTTTTCCTGACGCTCGCGCATTTCCGTGAAAGCCTTCTGCCGCTCTTCGTCGGACATTTCGCGGAAGTTGCGGCCACCTTGCGGGCGTGTGCCTTCCTCGATCTTGCTGATCTTGTCTTGCTGCTCTTTGCTCAGCCCGACCTGCTTGGCGACCTCAGGACGACTCAGCGCGGCCGGTCCTTGAAGCTGCAATGACAACTGATCGAGCCGCTTGGTTTGCTCCGGCGTGAGCACTTTCTTCACCGCGGCGGTCGCCTCGTCCATCCTTTTGCGCATCTCTTCCATGCGCTTCTCACGCTCTTCCTGGCTGAGATCCTGAAAACCGGCGAAGCCTCCGCCCGGAGTCGCCTGTTGCAGCGCCTGGTCGATTTCCTTGTTCTGCTCCTCCGTCAGGTTCAGTTCCTTTCGGACTTCGGGCATGCGCAACAGCGCCGCAGGAGAACCCATCATGCCCCGACCGCCGAAACCCCCTCCTCCCCGCCGCCCGCGACCCGGTTGGTCCTGGGCCGAGACCAGCGACGCCATCAATACCAGTGTCAACGCTCCCACCACGCTCTTACTTCGCAACATAGTCTACGCCTTCTTTATGGAGGTCTCGAAAAGCCAAAAAAACAACTTGCCCGGTGCGACTCATTGACACGGTCGAACGGGCCAGGTGAGCCGATTTGCCGCTGGTTAGTGTACCACTCGCCGGAAGCGGTTACAGACCTGGGCTTGGCGCCGTAGTGCATGGAACTCGCACCGCGGGGCGGTTACAATCGCGGTTATCTATTTTTGCCCCGATCATTCGTCGCTCGTTTATCCGCCTGCCCGATGTCGCAACCCGCTGACGCTCCTGCTCCACGCACGCGCCGCGCGAACTGGAAGACAATGCTGGCCATCGTGGCCGCGATTTGTCTGCTGGTGGTGGCCGTGGCGTACTTCTCGTTCCGCAACGATCTATCGCCCCAGGAATGCGAACGGCTCGAATCGAAAAAGAACGTCGCGGTGGGTTATCTGGAAAACGGTCCGCTGGCCCCGCACCGGCCCAACAAGCTGCCCGAAGCGGCCACCCTGTTTGAGGAGCTCGCTCAAGCCAGGCCGGGCGATCCGCTGGCCGCTCGCAATCTGGCGATCACACGTTTGCTGCAGCTTCAAACGGTTGCCGAACCGGCGATGAAGGCCGACGTGGCCGGAAGAGCCCGCGCGGCGGCGCAGGCCCTCGTCGCCGCGGACGATAGCTCGCCGGTCTCCCATCTTCTGGCCGGCAAAATCGCGGCGCTCACCGGAGACCCGTCACGGGCACGCTCGGAGCTAAGCCGGGCAGCCGAACTCAACCCCGACGACGCCACGCTCTGGTATGACCTGTTCTCCTTCCTCAAGGCGTCGCCCGACGAAACGGCACAGGAAGCAGCACCGGCCGCCCTGGTCCGGGCCTACCAGGCGGCGCCCGACAACCTGGCGCTACAGTTGAGTTGGTTGGAAAGCGAGGCCACCGCCAAAGACATGAACGTGAACCAGACCGCCGATGCGTTGCGTTCGTCGCTGAGCCACATGCCCGGCCTGGTGGCCAACGTCGCCGCGCTGAGCAACGGATTCATCGCCGATCCGCTGGCCTGGCTGGAGCAGGTGAAGGATGCCGCCAAGCAGGCCGATTGGCCGCGCGCGCAGCGCTTAGTCCGCCAGTTCGTCAGCGTCACTCGACCGGATCCCTGGACGCTGAGCGACCTCCGCCGCGTGGAACGTCATCCGCTGGAATATGTGCTCCACGACTTTCAAACGGCCTGCCCGACGCGCCCCACAGAGGCCGCACCTGGCGAATCATCCAACGTCAAGTTGATCGAGCTGCCGGCCGCGGAACAGCTTCCCGTGCTGGTCGGCGTTCAGGACCTTGCCCTGGCCGATTTCGACCTGGACGAGCGGCTGGACGTGATCGTGCTCCGCGACGCGGGCGTGGAAGTCTATGCCCGCCATAACGGCCGCGGGACCGGCTGGAGACGCATTGCCGATTTCTCGCTGTCCGGCGGTTTTGAGCGATTGCTGGCGGTCGATCTCGACCGCGACGATCCGCAGCAACCAGGCACCGAAGCGCATCGCCAGGCGCAGCAACGCCAACACGCGGCTGCGGCAGAGCAGAAAGGCGGGGCGACGGAAGAACCGGCCGCGACGAAAGCCCCCGACGCCCCCTGCCACCGCGCCGATCTCGACCTCGTGGTCTACGGAACGGCCGGCATCCGCTTTCTGCGCAATACGCTCAACGACGACCAGGCGCGCTCGCTCGACGAAGTGCCGCAGTCGGCTGAGCTGAGCGAAGTCTCGCAGGTGATGGCGGCCGTCGCGGCCGATTTCTATCACGACGGCGACCTCGATCTCGCCGTGGCCGCGGCCGACGGCTTGCACCTCTGGTCGAACCGCGGCGACATGACGTTCAGCGAGATCACCGCGGGCAGTCAACTGCCTCCGCGCGACGAGCAGCCTACGGCACTCGTGGCCATCGACTGGGACCG